>OMKS01000021.1_pt1 | contig 109719 bp, 76 predicted proteins | sample 1674721 | NCBI WGS metagenome assembly OMKS01 (sample SAMN06264996, study PRJEB25208) | sediment metagenome | isolation source: hot spring sediment | place: USA: California | collected 2014-09-02 | reverse complement strand
ACCACGCCAACAAACCATCCCGTACCCGCACCTTCATACAGCAACCAATCATGTCCATATACCGTTTCACCTTCATGGTACATCGTTGTAAAATACGTCCCATCAGATCTTGGAACGGAATTTTCATCAACATAAAACCTGGCATTTAACGGCGCCTTATATTCCTGGGATAAATTCACCAGAGTGATTTCGGCACTCTCCCAAAATGGCATCGGGAAATAGCAGCTCAGACGTACCTTTCCGATTTCCAGCTTCTCTACTCGTAATGTTAGTGACCGCATATTATCGGCTTCCACAGCAGACCCGAAAAATATCCCGATGGGCGACTGGACATCCCACCGATTATGCCGATCCCAGCGCATCCTGATTCTGGCATTCTGGAAAAATTCCTGGGAACCATCTGCTTCCATTTCAATCATCCTGATAATCCCGGAAGCGTTTTCAAGATTTAACAAAGATAACGTTTGTAACGGCTCTATTTCATCGGTAGAAACATCAAATACCTACAACCCGTTTAAATCCATAGGAGGCTCACCGGTTCTTTGAAAACAATCTTTCAGAACAGAGAGATCCTCGCGCCCTGTAAACGATTTTACAGGTGTATTATACGGATACCGTTCATAGATAATATGAAAAAAGCGCGAAAGTCCTTGTACCGCAATTTTCAACGATTTTTCATACGGAATCGGCACAAAATTATTTCCGGCATTTGGTTCCGCAATACAACAAGTCCCTCGCCTTTCAAAGGTACATAGAGGAGCGGGAAACTTTTTATGGCTGCCACTGTAAAAGTCAACATAATTCATACTGTAGCTGGGCTTTTTTTCACCATCAAAATAGAATTTTATCGTAGCCGATGAATCAAGATACGTCGCCCACATGCTCTTTATACAGCCTGGTCCTGCAGCATCAAAAATGACCTCATCCCCATTTTCGTCTACATAAAGCGGCCAGTTTTCGTCACTGTTGAATCCTTTCTTATTATGACTTGAGTACTGGTACACACTTATTTTTTGGGGAACTCTAATTAGTTTCTCAAAAAAAACATTAGCCGGATAATAATTGACCGGGTTTTTAGCAGCTATTGACTCGAAGCTGCACGTTATTAACAATATGATCGATAGTCCCAATTTCTTTAAATTCATAATAGTATTTTTCCCTATAAATGCTGGATGTACCGTGTTATCAATCATTGTCTGTTTTCTCCTCATCGAATTTTCCTCTTTCAAAACAACGCAAACGTTATATGCAAACGTTTGTGTATAATATCCATTTTTTTGTTAATTGTCAAGTTCAATCGAAATTTTATTTTTATTTTTACTCTCTAAGGGTATTTATTGCCATGTTAATACAGCTATTTACAATATTATTCCTGAAAAACCGGACCTGTTTCAAATTGGATTGATATTTATTAATAAGCAGAACACATTATTATTGCTCCATAGAACATGATTTCCACACGGCTTCTTCGATGAACTACAGAGATGATATAGTTCCTTTGATTAGATGGATTGGGATGGTTGTTACGTTCCAATATAATAAAGAAATCTAAAAATATTCGTATACGACGGATACGGAATTCTTGATAAAATTTTTACATCATACTTTTCAAAAATTTATAGACTCCTTGAATATTTCCATTCTGTATTTTCTTTACTATATTGCTTTATGCCTAACTATCAAAAAACAGTTTATAATTTTATCATTACTGTTGTCATCTTTTTTTCTGAATTGTGGAGTTTCGAAATTCGGGACGGCTGGTACTATGTTAATGATGAACGATTCTTCATCAAAGGCATCGGATATGAAACCCACACAAGACCCGGTCAGGTACCCTGGGAATATGATTTTGATCCTGAGCTAATCTCATTTGATCTCCGGCGTATCAAGGATGCCGGCTTCAACACCATTCGCACCTGGGGCGCTTTAAGAGAGGAAGAATTGGCATTAGTCGAACAATCTGGATTAAAAATACTCTTTGGAATATGGATTGATCCACACGGTAACTATGGCGACTCTGCCTATATTGACAACGCCATCAATTATGTTGACAACATCCTCTCATACACAAAAGACTATTCCTGTATCCTCGCCTACATTATTATGAATGAGCCCCTGGTTACAGATATCCTCACCGGTGGTCCGGAAAATCTGGTCTCACTTTGGGAAGAATGCATTGATCTTATTCACCAGCATCATCCCGGCGTACCGGTAACAATTTCCAATACGGCTGTGGGAGATTACATCCGCAGTGATCTGTTTCAGATTGGTGCTTACAATCTCTATATTTACAATCCCGTTCTAATCAGTCACTCCCACGGTTACGCCGGATACTGTGAATTTATCAGGGAGCACCGCTCTCAAAATATGCCTTTCATAATCACTGAATACGGCTTGTCCGTCTCACCCGGCAGCGCTGGGGGTTCCTACGGATATGGCGGCAACACTCTTGACCAGCAGACCGAAGGAAATTTACTCATGTATCGCGAGTTAATTGATGGTGGCGCACAGGGCGGCTGTGTTTTTCAGTACCACGATGGCTGGTGGAAGGGTGGAGACGAAAATAGTCACGACGACAATCCGGAAGAGTGGTTTGGATTAATGGAATTTGACAGCAATCCAGGTAATATGGAGGGGACTCCCCGACCGGTCTGGGATGCCTATGCAAAATACAATCAGGCAATTGTCTGGCAACCAAAAAATCAGCAGATTTACAGGCACTCTGTGCCGGTAGAATTATTTATTACAGATTCGGTCAGACGAATAATAATTGACATCAATGGGCAGCCAGTCTCTGATTTTTCCCCTGTTTCTCAATATCACTACACCGATTTAGTACCGGATATTCCCGACAGTATTGGAGATATCAGCATAACTTTTTCATTTTATGATAAAATTAACAACCTTATAAAAACAGAATCGGTCAGTTCCCTTCTTCTCAAATCTCCGGTCCGACTCCCCTCAATAGATTTAACAGTCCTGCCAAATAATTTAGCCTCCTCAAGTCAGGTCCACATAATTCTGGATGTGACGAACAACCCCTTGTTTACAATTCAGGACAATCGGTTGGATTATGCCTATTTTCCGCATATCGGTTTTTCGCCGGGGGAAGCAAGAATCGCAATAATCCCCGATAATCAGGACAACTGGCGGTTTACCGATTTTTTCTTGACCAGTGGCGAAGTGATGGTTGCTACCTTTGGTGCTGGACTTACCATCGAATGTGGAAGCTTTAAAAAGCGTATACATGCACAGAAAATAATCTACCGTGATAACTGGTCGCAAGCTATCGCCGCACCGGTATCCGTTTCAGTTACATGTGCTCCTGTTTCACTGCCTAGCGATATAAATATTTCCCTGCACAATTTCCCCAATCCCTTTAATTCCTCAACGACGATTTCATTCAATTTACCACAGCCAGGTTATGTAAAAATTTACCTGGTCAACCTTGCCGGTCAATTGGTGGCAACCCCGATCAACTCATTTATGAATAGGGGTAATTATCAGATAGTCTGGATTGCCGGTTCCATACCCAGCGGTATTTATCTCCTTCTCATGCAAACTCCGCAACATACAATTACTCGTAAAATTGTACTCATAAAATAGTCTTTACCACTATTCCGTTCCAATAATGATAAAGTGTAGCTTATTATTCTGATAACAATTTTGCTATTCACACTCCAAACAGACAAATTGACCACCTGACTTTTCCGGTAATCAATACTATTTCCGCCCTTATCAATCCAGGTAATATTTCAGAACCAATTATGGCTCGGTTTTTGACTATGCTGATGTAATGAAGTTATTATTAATTAAAAAACCACCAAACCACCAATTACAATTTTAAGAGAGGTTAACTGTATGAATTTTTCACCTTTGGATTATGTTATCTTTATCGGTTATATCGTGTTTATCGTCGGACTGGGATTGTGGGTTTCCCGGGAAAAGAGGGGGCACAAAAAAAATTCCAGCGACTATTTTTTAGCCAGTAAAGCCCTGCCCTGGTGGACAATTGGCGCCTCACTCATTGCCGCCAATATTTCTGCCGAACAGTTTATCGGTATGTCGGGTTCCGGTTTTGTGATTGGGTTGGGTATTGCCACTTATGAATGGACCGCCGCCATTACCCTGATCGTGGTCGCAAAATTCTTTCTACCTATATTTCTAAAAGAGGGTATCTATACCATGCCTCAACTGCTGGAAATCCGCTATGATCACCGGGTTCGAACCGGTCTGGCTGTTTTCTGGCTGCTGCTTTATATATTTGTCAATTTAACCTCCGTACTGTACCTGGGCGCGCTGGCTCTTCGAACTATTATGGGTATTCCGCTCATGTGGGGCATTTTGGGGCTGGCGGTTTTTTCAGCGCTGTACACCATTTACGGCGGTCTCAAGGCTGTGGCTTGGACCGACGTGGTCCAGGTCTCAGTCCTGATTATCGGTGGACTCGTAACAACGTTTTTCGCTCTGAATGCCGTCAGTGGTGGCAATGGCGTCCTGGCAGGTTTCAGCGACTTACTGCAACAGGCGCCGGAAAAATTTGACATGATTCTTGATAAAACTAACCCCAATTACAAAGAGCTGCCCGGGTTGGGCGTTCTCCTGGGCGGAATGTGGATGGCACATTTTTTCTATTGGGGCTGTAATCAATACATCACCCAGCGAGCGCTGGCAGCTAAAAATATCAAAGCGGCACAGCTCGGCTTGATATTCGGCGGTTACCTGAAAATTCTCACCCCCTTAATTGTGGTCATTCCCGGCATTGTTGCCTTTGCACTAAAAGCCGATATTGCCAAACCCGATGAGGCTTATCCCTGGCTGCTGAGTAATTTCGTGCCGACAGGACTGAAAGGGCTGGCATTCGCCGCCCTGATTGCCGCAATCGTCTCTTCCTTGAGTTCCATGGTCAACAGCACCGCCACTATTTTCTCTATGGACATCTATAAACAAATTATCAAAAAAGAGGCTTCCGAGCGTCAGTTGGTCCTCACCGGTCGCCTTGCCAGCGCCGCAGCCCTGATTATTGCCGTCCTGGTTGCACCGACCCTGACAAATCTGGAACAGGCTTTCCAGTTCATTCAGGAATTTACCGGATTTATTAGTCCCGGGATTTTTGCGATTTTCATTTTTGGGCTGTTCTGGAAAAAAGCCACCGCCAATTCAGCTCTTTGGGCTGCTGCCCTGACAATTCCACTGTCACTGGGCATCAAAATCCTGATCCCGGCTTTACCGTTTTTGAACCGCATGGGCGTCGTATTTCTGATTCTGAGTGCCATTGTAGTCATAATCACATTGATTGAATCCAGTGAAGATTCACCAAAGGCAATCAAGATTGAGAAAGACTTATTCCATACCGATATTGTCTTCAATGTTGGTGCGATCGGTATCTTTGCAATTCTGGCGGTCTTCTATATAATCTGGTGGTAGAAGCCATTTGATTAAACCGGTAGACTGTCGTGCTAAAATATTTTTAGAAAAAAATGAAATTTCATCTTATTCTCTATTGCTCCATTTTCAGCCTTTCAATAATGTGCCCGTCAAGTTCGGCTACCTATCCGGAGAACGATGATAAAACACCGGCTGATCCCTATGAAATCAACAGCCATTTGTTTCCCGGGATTAATCTGGGCAACGCCCTCGAGGCGCCTGATGAAGGGGACTGGGGCGTCACTATCCAGGATGAATATTTCCGGATAATCAAAGAAGCCGGTTTTCAGCACGTGCGCATCCCAATCCGCTGGTCGGCGCATGCAGAAGTTGACAGCCCATACACCGTCGAAATCAACTTTACAAACCGTATAAAACATGTTATTAATGTTGCTCTTGCACATGACCTGTTTACGGTCATTAACATCCATCATTACGAAGAGATATGTCAAAATCCTTCTGCCCACAAGGATCGCTTTTTAACTTTATGGCGCCAAATCAGCATGATTTTCCAGGATTATCCTCCCGAACTGCTGTTTGAAATACTGAATGAACCACATGACAACCTGACGCCGGACCTTTGGAATCAGTATTTCTCTGCAGCATTGGAGATTATCCGCCAAACCAATCCCAGCCGGACTGTTATTATCGGCACAGCGAACTGGGGTGGAATCGGCGCCCTGAGTGCTCTGGACATTCCGGAGGATGAACAAAACCTGATCGTCACAATTCACTATTACGAACCGTTCCAATTCACCCACCAGGGGGCAGAGTGGGTCGCCGGTTCGGATGCCTGGCTGGGAACAACCTGGTCTGCCTCCTTAAACCAGGTCTCAGAGATGAAAAATCATTTTAACCAAATCAAAGCCTGGGCGGATGATCAAAACCGTCCGATCTATATTGGCGAATTCGGCGCCTACAGCCGCGCCGATATCAATTCACGCCGGCTGTGGACCGGCTATGTCGTTAATCTGTGCCGGCAATACAATTTCAGCTGGGCATACTGGGAATTCTGCTCAGGATTTGGGGCTTACGACCGGACAACCGGCGCCTGGAACACCCAACTGCTCGGCGCCCTGATTCAAACACCCTGAGATCTATTTTAAATAGAGCATCGGTTTAACGGTCTGTTGCACCGAATTTAAATTTAACTGGTAAAAATAGATCCCGGCACTAACCTTTTTTCCGCGTGAATTGGTACCGTTCCAGACAATCTCAGCCAGTCCGGCGGGGAGCAGGTCCGCAACCAACTCCGTAATTATGGCACCTTTCAAATCAAATACCAGCAACTGGACATTTTCCGGGCGGGTCAGAATAATCGGAATAGTGGTATGATCATTGAAGGGATTAGGATAATTTTTCCCGATATAAAGATGAGGCGTCAACTTCTCAATAACGGAATTATCCACCAAGGTAAAAACCATTTTCCGCAAATTGAATCCGCCCTTGATAAAATTCAGTTTAAGAGTATGATTCCCACTGGGAAGTTCCACCGATTCAATGGTAATAGTCTGCCAGTTTTGCCAGTCCCCGGTATTGGGAATGCTCACCGATTCGCTAATTACCTGATCATCCAATAATACTTGCATATTTCCGGTAACGGTAGAGCTGGCGATTTGGAAACCCAGGTTATATTTTCCACCATAGACAATCGTCACAGTATAATTCAACCACTCCCCATCTTCAATCCAGCCAATATTATATAACCCGGAGTTTTTTTCAATATCAACACCATCGTTCCGAAAGGCGGAGCCGCGATTCCAGGGCTGGTCGGCATCCCAGCGGACTTTTTTATAGTCCTTGTCAAAATAGGCGATCCCGTTATTACCTAAATCATAATGCTCCGCCTCGATAGTCCCGGGTATTATGTTCAGGCTAAACGGTTTTGATACGGTTCCGAATTCCGGATCAGTAATAGCAGCAATCACATCCGGTCGAAAGCTACAATTTTCTAGTTTCAGATTATTCGCCATACCGGTCATTGCTGAGATGGCAAAAGACCTGGACGGTTTGGCTGCATTACCCTTCCAATAATCAATGATTTGCTGATATTCCGGGGTAATAGTTGCCGATAACGGACTGGTAACCGTTTCAAACTTTTTATGCGCCCACCAGTTCCAGCCGATATTCTGCTGTTCCATCAACTGGATTGTCTCATAATACCACCCATTGGAATTTTCACCACTTTCACCCAGCCAGAGCGGTGTGACGGTCTGGGTTCGCAGGTTCCGGTATTGCTGAATAGAACCAAGATCAGTTTCATTCCAATATTTATGAAACGCCCAGACCATATTGCTGTCAAAGCGGGGTGCCAATCCGCTGAAATCCGTCGCATACCAGTTCCCTTCGATAAACAATATATGATTGGTATCTACTTCCCGCACCGCACCGGCAAGGCAAATATAAAAATCACGCAAAACAGTGTTGGCATAGCCCTCCGGCAGCACCGGTTCATTCAGCAGATCGTAGCCGATAATCCACTCCTCATCGGCATAATAAGCGGCGATACGTTTCCAGATTTCGATTGTCCGATCCTGATTAGCCGGCTCTGTCCATAACCGGGCTTCACCGTCGCTGTCACTGATATTTCCATAATTCTGTCCACCGGGAGCACAGTGCATATCGAGAATCAGATAGAGATTGTTGCGCTTGCACCAAACCAGCAGCGTATCAATAATCTCAAATCCGGTATTAATGAAAACACCCGGAGAATCTATCGGCGAGAAAAATTCATAATGAAAGGGCAGGCGAATATGATTGAAGCCCCAATCAGCAATCAGTTTGATATCTGCTTCAGCAACATAATTTTTCCGGTATAATTTGAAGAACTTTGCCGTTTCCTCTGCCCCGATTACATCAATAATCTGATTTCTGATATACGACGGCGAACCGTGACCGGGAGTGTGGAGCATATAGCCCTCCGGAACCAGCCAGCCGCCCAGACCGTAACCCTTCAGGATTATCTTGTTTCCACCAGTATCAAGAATATCAAACCCCAGTGTTTTAAAAAAACCGGCATATAGCTGCAGGCTGATCAGCATTAACAGGGCAATTCTGACAATTTTATTCATTTGTTTTTATCCTTATCGTAAAAACAGACACTTTTTAATATCATGAACACTCTCAGAGGCTAGCTGAATAAAATAAATCCCCGAACTCACCGTTAAACCCTTCGTATTCTTTCCGTCCCAAACAAGCTGATGGTTTCCCGCCGTCAAATGCTGTTTTATTGTTCGAATTAAACACCCGTTGACATCATAAATGAACAACTCAATTTGCCGGGAATCCGGCAGGCTGATTTCGATCAAAGTTCGGGAATTAAACGGATTCGGGAAAATCCGCATCAGGCGGCATTTCTCAGGAATAATTACCGTTTCCACCGCATTTTCTTCAATCCGATCACCAAACGCTTCAATTCCAAACCAAACTGTGGGCATCTGTAACTGATTCAGTAAAATACTGAATCGTCCATCTCCATCCGGTAAGATGGTTGCCGGATGACCGTTTTCCATACCGTTACCATCCAGTCCAAAAACATGCAGCGAGTCGGCACTGATGTTCAACTTCACAGAGACAATCACCGGCTCAATTTCCGTCGGTGCATGACCCCAGTTATCGTGAAAGGTCTGCATTCCATCCCACAGCATGCCCTGATTCTGTATGCGGGTAGAAAGTGTTATTAGCGACGTTTTCGATATTCTCAGCGGGCGATTCTGCAGTGAAATCCAGGTCAGTGTGGCAACATTACCTGCCCCAACCAGTTCCAGGTCACCTACAATCAGATTTTGATAATCATGCAGCCAGCCAGTCAGACCAATAATTTTCGGTGTATTAACCGTAAAAAGATCGTTATCCCAGATTAATTCACCGGTATCTGTTGTCACCGGAAACGCCGGTGTATAACTCACGGGCTTGATTCTCTGTAGCGCTTCAAAACTCTCAATCTTCAAAGCATGCTGCAATGCCAGCGACTGAGCAACCGGAAAATGACCGGTCCAGGAGCCGCCATCATTCTTGGGAGCCAGCAAAATATCATCGGGATGGTAGCTGATTGTTATAACCTCATTAGCCGGCTGGATACAGGCTGTGCGGAAGGCTTTGGCGCAGGTTGGCAGCAAAGCCATCATCACCGTATTCCGATGAATGCTAAAATAACTGCTGATAAAATCGGTTTCCCAATCATCCGACGAATTACCGTTATAATCAAACAGTATCACACCATCAATATCATGAAATCCGGCATAGGCGGCTGCCATCAGGACTCCCTCGGTCTGGAACCTGTTCGGGAAGGGATGATTATACTCGCTGACGGTATAGGGTTTGCCCTGAACCGGAACGCCGCCAAACAATGCACTGACCGTTCCGCCGATTTTACTGGTGAGCATGGAAGTATTGTGGATCAGCCAGTCGGTACCTGACCAGGGCTCATTGGGAAACTGCGGATGATCCCAATAGGCATGATTATCAACATAATCCAGACGCGCCTGACTCACAAGATCGCCGATCCCCACATTCCAGTTCGTCCCGGTAATTGGTACCCGAACACCCAGGTCGCTTTTTAAAAATGTCGCCATTTCGTTGAACAATTCATCCTGCAGTCCGATGTAAAAGGAAGAAATATCTCGCACCCTGGCATCGGTATAACTCAGACATTCACGGTAAGCAATCCGGCGCACATTCCGGTTCTCCAGCGTTTCGTCACCCTCCAGTCCCACAACTGCCGGTTTCCCGAAAAATACATTATCAAACCAGAAAGCGCCGCTGGTGAGACCGAAACTAAATGCCAGACGGGTATTATCGGCACACATTGCAGGCGCCCGGAAGGTGAATTGGAACTCACACCACTCGGTCGTTATTTGAAAACTCCTGCCGGCGAACCAGGTCCACGGACTGGAATTTTGCAGGATCGCTAATTCAATTTCCCGCGTGGCATCAGAACGGGCGACAAAGGAAACTACATAGACCGAATCCTGTTCGATCGTCAGCGCCGGCTGTTTCCATTGCAGATGCCAGCTTTCGGTTCCCGGTTGCAGAATCGTGATTCGGGCACATTGCTCACCCTCATAGGCATCGGCAACCCGGGTCATCAGTGCATTGGCATTGTTATGCAATTCCATCTCCCAGTTGCCCGCCAGTGGCAGTGATTCAAAACCGCCGTCCGGAATCTGATTGACGGGGACAATCGCAGCAGCGCTCTGATTCCAGGCAGAATCCAGGGTTTCGGTTGTCCCGTATTTTACGGACAGAAAATTCAGCCAGCGGTCATCCAGCATCCGGTTATGGCGTCGGGTCAGTTTACCGCCCTCACTGAAATGTTTCAGTCCATCGTCCCGCCACATTCGATAAAGTGAATTTTCATTGACGATTTCAACCATTGCCATCACCGGATCGTTCACCAGCGCCAGTCTGGTATAGGGATTCACATGGGTTAGCAGTTGCCGGGCATACTCCTTCTGCAACGCGATTAAATCCGGATCAAACAGATTGACACCCTTACCAAAATCCTGTAACGAATCGGCATCGGGAATTCCATCGGCGACTTTAACAGTTCGGGAACAATGCAGATTGATATTGGCGTAAATACCATTCTGTTTCAGCATACTGATCAGATATTCCAAACGATCGAGGGTCAGTGGATTCAGATGACGCGTGTCCTGTCCCCACTCGAATAGACTCTCTCTACTCCAGGGATTGTCCATGTGATGAAAGCGAACCAGGTTTATTCCCATCTTGCGCATCCGACCGGCAATCAAACCGGCTTTGGCTTTGGTCGGGAAAGCGCCATCCGCCGCCAGATTCACACCCAAAAACCGAATCCGGCGGTCCTTTACCGCAAAATGTCCCTCGCTGTTTACCATTACAAATTCATCCGCCTCAATCGGATCAACCGGAAAAGAGGGCAGAAATTTCTGCGTGCTGGAGTCATTTGCCGGTAAATAAAATTGAAAAACATTTTCAAAATTTTGCGCCACGCCTGGCTGAGCCACAATCATTAAGATAAAGAGAAAAAATGCTTCCGCCGGATGTTTATTTTTCATTTCAATAGGTCAACCCGTAGCCGTATTCATAAAGCGGCTCATATTCGGCGTCACCGACGTTCACCGGAATCTGGTCCATGCTTCCCGGCCAGGAATGGGACAACTTGCCCGTCGGTGCATAGTCACCAAACAACACATCAGCGACGCCGGCCCCTTCGGTACCCGGCAGCCAGGCGGCTACAATTCCATCGCAGAGGAGGATTAAATTATCCAAAATCAATGGACGCCCTGAGACAATCACGACCACAGTGGGGATCCCCGCTGATCTTAAGTTTATAACCGTTGTAATATCCTGTTGGGAAAAGTTCAAATCACTGCGATCACCGACCCCTTCGGCATAGGGTGTCTCACCAATTACAGCGATGGCAATATCAGCCGTCCCCGCGTCAAGCCCATCCTGCGAGTAGGTCACCTGGATAGAATCTCCGGCTCGTTGTTGAATCGCTTCTAGAATTGTTGTCCCAGGAGTAATCGCGCCGGAACTGCCCTGCCAGGAGATTGTCCAGCCGCCGCACTGATTGCCGATATCATCGGCGTTTTTCCCGGCAACGTGAATATGCCGCACCTGATGGCTGACAGGCAGCACCTGATTATCATTTTTAAGTAAAACCAGCGACTGGCGGACACACTCCCGGGCGATATCCCGATGCGTCTGCGAACCGATTCCGGCTGTCAAAGACCGGTCGGCGAACGGATTTTCGAACAGTCCCAGCGCAAATTTCTGCCGGAGAATCCGGCTAACCGCATCATCAATCCGCAACTCAGAAATTTTACCCTGATTTACCAGCTGAAGGGTAGTAGCCAAAAATTCCTGATAACGCTGCGGCAGCATGATCATATCAATTCCGGCATTAACAGCGGTTTCAATATCACTGCCGAAATCCCCCGGCAGTTGATCAATCCCACTCCAGTCGGACACCAGAAATCCATTAAAACCCAGCTCATCCTTCAATACCGTCGTCAGCCAGTAGGAGTTGCCGTGCATCTTTTCACCATTCCAACTGCTGTAAGATGCCATTATCGAGCCGGCACCGGCGTTAATTGCGGCTATATAACCCGGTAGATGAATCCGGCGCATGGTGGTTTCATCCGCTTCCGTATTGCCCTGATCGTGCCCGCCGGTGGTACCACCATCACCCAGAAAATGTTTGGGACAGGCTAAAATAGCCGAATTATCCGCCAGATCACCGCCCTGATAACCGGTAACCGCGGCAGCTGCCATCATCTCTGCCAGTTCCGGCGTTTCACCAAAACCTTCGTAAGTGCGTCCCCAGCGTTCATCCCGCACTACGGCGATACAGGGTGAAAAGGTCCAGCGAATACCGGTTCCTGCCACCTCCTCCGCCGTTGCCCGGGCAGCCCGCTGTACCAGATCGGGATTACGCGTACAGCCCAATCCGATATTATGGGGAAAAATCACGGCGCCGTAAACGTTATTATGACCATGAACCGCGTCAATGCCATAAAGTAAGGGAATTCCCAGACGGGAGTTAAGAGCCTGAATTTGAAACCTGTCTACCATATCCGCCCAGGCAGACGGCTGATTAACCGCCGGCACCGACCCACCACCACTGAGAATACTGCCGATCCCGTAAGTCTGGATATCCACTTCATTTTGTAAAAAACCGCGGTCAATCTGGATCATCTGACCGATCTTTTCAGCCAGTGTCATCCGGGCGAGGAGGTCTGTAACCCGCTCTTCTATACTACGACGGGGATTTTTATAAATTTCAGTGTAACGGGGACCGGTAGAAGCCTCTTTCGTGCAGCTTGCTGCCAGAAAATACAATCCGATCAGTAAACAGACATAGATTGGATTTAGCCAGAAGTAACGGCATTTTTGGTCATTTCTTTTGAAAGACCCGTACATAATCTACTTCCATGCGCTGCGGAAAACTTGTTGTATTATCGGGATTCCCGGGCCAATTGCCCCCCACGGCTACATTCAACAAGAGATGAAAACGCTGATCAAAGGGCGCCGGATAAGCATGTCTGGTCGAATACCAGGAAGTCTGGGTCTGATAAAGCATATTATCAACATACCAGCGAAATTGAGTGCTGTCCCAATCAAGTGTGAAGGTGTGAAAACCGGTAGCAAACGTACCATTGGACAATGAGTAGGAATCACCAGTATGGACATTATTCGGCCATTCCCCACCGTAATGCAGCGTGCCATAAACCTTTTGGGGTTCGTGACCAAGCAGCTCCATAATGTCAATTTCACCGCTGGCTGCCCAGCCGCCATAAACCCAATCTGTCGGCAACATCCAAATCGCCGGCCAAAGTCCCTGCCCACAGGGTAATTTGGCACGAATTTCAAAACGCCCGTATTTCCAGTCACCCCGGTTCTTTGTCCGCAACCGGGCAGATGTATATTCGCGGGTCCCTTCCGGTCCCGTGTAATTTTCCTTTATCGCCTGAATCACTAAAACCGAATCCTCAATCCAGGAATTTTGAAACCGATCTGTATAATATTGCAATTCGTTATTGCCACCACCCAGGGCGTTGACCTCGTGTTCCCACTTTGTCAGATCAATCTCAGCACCGTTAAATTCATCATGCCAGACCAGTTCATAACCTTCAGGTATTGGGATGGTATCAGCAGCCTGGGAATTGCCGTGATTCTCAGCAATGCCACCGCATCTCAACATCAGGCAGAAGGAAAACAGCCAGAGCGCAGTCAGTTTAATATTCGTCATCATTTTATTCCACAATTTTACAGGTAATTTTCATAACATCAACAGAATTTCCGCCAACCATAATTTCAAATTCACCAGGCTCTACGATAAATTCATAGTTATCATTATAAAATCCAAACACCTTATTATCGAGTATAAAGGTAACGTCCCGGCTCTCGCCTGCTTTCAGCTCCACTTTTTCAAATGCCTTTAACTCTTTCACCGGGCGGGCAATGGAGGCAACAAGATCCCTGATATACAGCTGCACTACCTCCCGGGCACTATATTTTCCGGTATTTTTAAGAGTAACACCTACCCGGAGTGGCTCTCCTATTCTGATTACAGGGCGGTTAAGTCTCAGATTCTCATATTCAAAATCCGTGTAACTAAGTCCGTAGCCAAAAGGATAAAGCGGCTCTTTGGGACCGTCAATATATTTTGACACAAAACCTTGCTGATCATTCAGTTGTGGTCTTCCGGTATTGAGTTCATTATAAACCAGCGGCTCCTGACCGACATGATACGGAAAAGTCACCGGTAATTTACCCGAAGGAACAACATCGCCGAATAAAATATCGGCAATGGCATTCCCCGACTCACTCCCCGCCTCCCAGCTCATTAAAATAGCGGGAACGTTTTCAGCAAGCCAGGGAATGGTTAGCGGACGACCGCCGAACAGGACCACAACCATCGGTTTTCCCAGCCTGTTCAACTCCTGTAACAGCTCCAGCTGCCTTCCCGGAAGTCCAACATCCATACGGCTGCGGGCTTCACCGGACATCATGGCGGTTTCACCAACGGCAGCGATAATGACTTCCGATCGGCGGGCTGCTTTAATCACACTTTTAACATCAATTTTCCCGTCAAAACTGCGGACATTGTTGTTATCAATATCAAGACCTTTAACAAAATTAATGCGGGTTTCCGGCGATACTATCGCCTGAATACCTTCCAGAAGAGAAACCGCATTATCAGCGCCCGCCTGACAGCGCCAGTTACCCAGCGGTGAATCTTTGTCATTCGACAATGGTCCGACAACAGCAACGGACTTAATATCCTTAGACAGCGGCAGTAAGTTGTCACTGTTTTTCAGCAATACCATTGATTCTGCGGCAATCTTACGTGAAATTGCCCTATTTTCATCCGTCAGTAGCTGGGTCTTTTCACGTTCTTCCGAACAATATTTATAGGGATCATCAAACAGTCCCAGCTGATATTTAATTGTCAGAATACGCCCTACGGATTCATCAATCAGGGCTTCATCAACTTTTCCTTCCTGCACAAGATTTTCCAGATGACGCCGGTAAGCAAAGGATTCCATGTCCATATCAGTCATCCCGGTGGCTGCGATTTCAGCCGCCTGTTTCAGATTCGCCGCTACCCCATGGTTAATCAACTCCGCAATGGAGGACCAATCCGACACCACGAAGCCCTCGAACCCCCATTTTCCTTTTAAAACATCCTTGACCAGAAAGCGGTTTCCGGTAGCCGGTATACCATTCAGTGTATTAAAAGCGTTCATAAAAGTGACGGCACCGGCATCAACGGCGGCTTTAAAAGGCGGTAGATAAATATTGTAAATGGAATAGAGAGACAATTCAACGGAATTGTAATCCCGTCCGGCTCGGGCGGCACCATAGGCGGCATAATGTTTGGCGCAAGCGGCAATAGTATTTTCTGAACTCAGATCGTTTCCCTGGTAACCTCTTACCTGGGCGGCAACCATTTGAGAGGCAAGATAGGGGTCTTCACCGGCACCTTCCATGATTCTGCCCCAACGGGCATCGGGCGAAATATCCGCCATCGGGGCAAAAGTCCAGTGTATCCCCGCGGCGGCGGCTTCCCCAGCTGCAACCGCTGCCGCCTTTTCTACCAGTTCCGGATTCCAGGTCGCCGCCATCGCCAGAGGAACCGGAAAAGATGTTTTATATCCGTGAATTACATCTATCCCGAAAATTAAGGGTATATGCAGGCGGCTACTATCCACGGCTAATTGCTGTGCGGCACGGGTCGCCGCAGCACCAACGACATTCAGCATGGAGCCAACATTCCCGTTTTTTATGTCATTATAACGATAGGCTTTGGCATCATCCTCCGGTTTTGGACCGGTCATGTCCCACTTATTACTGTACTGGTTCATCTGTCCAATTTTTTCGGTCAATGTCATCCGGGATAACAGATTTGCCACTTTCCCGGCGATTTCTTCCGGCGACAGCGCCTGCCCTAAAACTGCTGCAGTTAATAATCCCAGAATAAGCTGAATCCAGACAAACTTTCTCATAATAAATATTTTCCTTCTTTGTTCAATCATTTGACCAATATCATCTTTCGTGTCTCTGAAAAAGACTCCCCGGCATGGCTGACATCCATACGATAAAAATAGAGACCTCCCGGTACATTATCAGGCTGCCAATCAATGACATATTTACCAGAATTCAGAAAATTATCGACAACACAGGCGATCTCTCTACCCAATAAATTATAAATTTTTATCGTAACGTCCGCCGGACTCATGGTCCGGTACTCAATCGTCGTTACCGAATTGAAGGGGTTGGGGTAATTCTGACTCAGATAAAAGTGAGCCGGAATGCCGTTTTCAGATTGTCCCGTTTCGCTCACATGCTGGTTGATGATAACTCCATTTAACAGGGTATAATCTTTGTTGTCTGCCAGATGAATATCAAGAATACCGTCGTTAATCCAAACATTGGGCACTTCCAGAAGGAACGCAGTATGCGATCCAACTTCGGTAAAAAGATCCAGATCACGGATCACATATACACCCTCAACATTGATATCCATTAACCGACAATCTGCCGCGCTAAAATAATTTTCCGCCAGCATCAGCGTAACGTCGTAAGCCCCGGTAGGCAGACGAACCTGGTATTTGACAATACCGCGCTGCTCAGTCTGATAAACCAAATCATCGGTTGTTCCGGAAATCGCTTGTCCGTAAAAACTGCCCGGCGTACCGCCTAATTGTCCATAATCCCCTTCGTGAGTCCAGTTTTGATCAGCCAGCCAGTCACCATAAGCGTCACCACCAACATTTATTTTCAGCGGATATTGCCAGCCGGGTGGTGTCTGAATTGAAACTGATTGTCCAAGTAAAGTATTCGCCGGAGTAGCCAGGTCTTTTATCCCTAATACAACCAAACTGTGGCTCGAGTTTTCATCCAACCCCTTAACGACCAGTTTCACATGTCGGTGATTGCGTTGCTGAATCGCTTTTACAACCGTAACACCTGAAATCAAATAATTCCCGACTTTCTCTGCACTCTCCTGAGTAATCTCTTCGGAAAAAGCCACGAGCACGGTATCCCTTTCATAACGGGCAAATTGCACAAAGGGTTTATTTTTGTCGGTGTAGCCGGTGTTTACCGCATCGGTCAGACATAATACCATTTTCCCGTCCAGGAACACACAATTATCAGGTGTAAAATCACTGTTGTTGCCGTTCCAGGTATGGGAGGCTTTTGCCCAGCGGTTGGTATCCCAGCTCTCAAAATCATCCCGCCATAAAAAGGTGAAATTATTTCCCGTTCCGACATCTCCGGAGCCAGGTGTATAGGAGGCATAACTGACCCAGTCATAATAGGCAAAAAAGGGCAGCGTGCGGCTGTCCAGGGTGCCTACCCAGGAGCTATACGCCGGCGGCCAGATATTCATCATGATTTTTTGATCCAGGTTCAAGGCTGTAATATGATCGCCTGTTTGGCGGTGTACCTCCTCCCCTTCGACAAACCAGGCTACATAATCCGGTGTCCATTCGATGGCATAGGTGTAAAAATCGGCGGTCGGGTCAAAATTTACCCATTGATGATGTTCGTGATTTGCCTGTCCGGGCGTGATCGGATTAAACTGCACATCGTCGGTATAGCGACCCAGAATTTCGATATCCAGTTCATTCCATTCGCTGACCCCGCCACTGCCCAACTCATGATAGGTAAAAAATGTGGAGGTCTGCCCAGCACCATAAGAGGCTTTGTAATTGACTTCAAAACGACCGTAAATATAGGTACTTTTTGTCCGTAATTCAGCCCCTTTGAAATCTTTGCCATATACAACGACCGGCAATATCAGGAATATTAGTAAGTATCTTTGCATGGAAAAATCCACTTATTCCGTTATAGTCAAGCGGCTACCGTAATCCAGTTTATTATCGGTCGTCAAAAGCGGAAAAGATGGACTGACAATCGGATAGGCGACCCCTTTTTGAACGGCGAAAAGATCAATATCGGTCAATTGTATTTTTTCAAAAGCCTCCGTGTTAATTTGAATCTTGTCATTGTACCTGACCTGCAGGCTGTCAACAATCGGATTCATAACAGTTTCAATGACCCTGGTATAATTTTTTCCAAATTCAGCCAGGGCACCGAATTTTTCCAGATAACGGTTCCGCTGGTATATGGCGAGCAAATTATCCTGCCATAAAGCCGTATAATTCTCGACTTCTGGCAATTTATCATAACCTGCCTGATAGGCAGCGGTATTAATCCGTAAATCCCTGAGTAAATCGGCAATCGCCAATTTCAGCTGTTCCGGAAATTCCCGTCGGCTTATCTGCCGTTTTCGGAATACCAGTGGGTGCGACTGAATAGCCTTTTCCAGGTCCGCCACCCTCCAAACCTTTCCGTCAAAATCCAACAGCGGCTCTTCTCGAATCTGTTCAACATCGGCGTTCCAGGATGGATCGAGTTCGATTTCTGAGTTGGCGCCCCAGAAGCGTTGATTGAAAGCCCGCTTCTTATCATCCAGGTTTTTCAGATACACCGGCGCCAGGATTTCCGCCAACCGGAAAAAGGTCTGCTCCCGCAATTCCATCTTTTTCCCCTGCATGAGTCGGGCAACCTCGGCTGAATACACCCGGTTCGCAGCCTGGGTTTTCAATTTGTCGTATACATCTTGATAGCGCTGACGGATGTCCCACTCGCTGACAGCCGGCTCGGTCGTCCAGCCGCTGATTTGCATGATCATCCAGCTGCCGTCGGGATTTTGAAGCGGTCCAAGCAGCTGGTTTTTCGTCAGCGGCTCAGAATAAAAAATTTCCTGATATTCATCACTCAGATCATCCTTAAAACTGATCTCCCGTTGGGGAATTGGTGCACCATTCAAAAGGTCTGCCGCCAATGAATCAAAAGAAATATTTTGCATCGCATGCAAGTGTAAAAATTGTGCCACGGTCGCCTCATCTGGCAAGCGCAGATAGTGTATCTGATATTTCCGACCAGCCAATTGATACACCTTATTAACCAATGCCGTATCGGGATTTGCTTTTTCCCACGCCTTCCGGAGGTAATACACCTGCCGCATAGCCTGTTCCCGGCGTCCTTTGATATAATTCCGGAATTCCTCGTTGAGCACTAATTCATTATCCGCACCCGCTTCCAACGCCAACATTTTTTCGGCAATCAGCGAATTGAGCACGATTTTGCGGTGAATGTAATAGTCCTGCCTGCAATAGGTTGGTCGGATTGTATATTCCGCTCGTCTGATAAATTCGTCTGTGGTAATAATCCGGTCGCCAACTTTCGCCAATATTTTTTCCGGCGGAATCGCCGGTTCCGGCTGACTGCAAGCCCCGAATAAAACCGCCACCCCGATTAAGAGCGATTTCACGAAAAACGTGATTTTTAAATTGTAATGATCCATCTCAATCAAATTATAGACGGCATAAAATTACCACCCAAAACAACAACACATTGGATGATTTCTCAGTCAGATAGTCGGGCATATTTAATAATCAATGATTGCTCCGGCTAAAAAATAACGCCAAGGGTATAGGAATGCGTGTTACCGAGAATTCCAACCGGTTTGAAAGCATAGTCAACTTTAATGGCGTAATTGTTCAGGAAATTCAACTTCAGCCCGCCACCAAAAGTACCCCCGAATTCTGTTTCGTCCATGAACAAAGATTTATAACCGCCACGCAGAAAGAAACTCCCGCTGCCCGGAATTGTGATGGCATATTCAGCCCCGACATTCACCGACTCGGCATTATTATTGGGGTGGAGTGCATCTGCAGCCAGGGTAAGACGCGTATAGCGGGTCACCAGCGGTCGAACCGAGACGCCAATCCGGAAAATCAACGGCAGCTCCCATTCCTGCAAGTTAAACTTGCCTTTAACAGAACTATAATTACCAGCCTCATTGGGCAGAATATCAATCGGAAATAACAGGTCCATACCGTCATAACGCATCCGGGAGCCATAATTGGAAATGCTCATCCCAATGCGCATTCCATCCTCATATTTATTCGTCACGGAAAAGAATCCGGTATTCACATTCACCCCCAAATCAACCGCCATAGCAGAGGCAGAAGTATGCCAAATTTGAGAACTAATATACTTCGCAGAAGCCCCGAACGCAAACCACTGCGCCAGTTTGCGGGCAAAGGTAACACTAAAACAGTAGTCATTGGCAGTATACAATTCACCGGTGCCATCCTGATTTTCCAGGGTCGTCACCGGTTCATTACCATAACCAACATGATTCATCGCCAGAGCAAAAGTACCCGCTGACGGTGATATATAGGCGACGGCTACAAATTCATTGCTGATATCCACTACCCAGGGTTGGTACATGAACAGCACTTCATTGCGATCCATAAAAGCCAGCCCCGCCGGATTCCAGTACACCGACGAAAGATTACCGACCATGCTCACATAAGATTCGCCCATGGCATTACCGTCACTGCCGACGCCCAGCTCCAGAAAGTTTGCCGCAGTCGTGCCTACACGGTAGGGTTTCTGCGCCTCAAGTAAACCGGTCTGAAGCAGAAGAGTAACTATAAGTATACCAAAGAATATAGTATGCTGAGGGAGTTTCTTATTGCTGTATTTCATTAACGCTCTCATCTTGATTCCCTGTCTGAATTATTTAATAATGGCAAATTTGCCGACCTTTTCATCCCTGGTCAGTTCGGACTGGACATGATAAATATACATGCCTGCCGCAACTTCAAGATTTTCCCGCGTCAGCAAATCCCAGTGGGCAATTCCGTTTTCGGCGCTGTTATTTACCTGGATCACGTCCACCAAGACCCCACTGACTGTGAAAATCCGAATGGTACAGCGGGCTGGTAGATTGGTAAACATAATCCGGCGTCGCTGATTGAGAAACCAGTTGGCAACGGATGTCTCCATGGCATTGGTCGCCACATAGGGGTTGGGCACTACTTTAATATCTTTCATCGTGTGCTTTAACGCCTGTCGGTCAATGGAATCGGTTTTAACAATACTAAACCGGATTTTATCGGTTATATAAAAGGGGCGCATAAAGGTGACCCGGTAAACATCATTTGCCTTAGGCAACAGGTCTGCGTTTCCGTAGGCTGACAGAAAATCAATAGCAAAGACGCTGCCTACCCATTTTCCGCTACTATCCAGAGCACCCACATAAATCCGGTCTTCCAGAATATCGTACTGACCATTTTTATTCAGATCATGTACAATTAGATCCATCATTTCCAGCGAGTCTGTAAATGATTTATTGACAACATAAAAATTGAAATCCTCACTCGTCAGCAGATCACGGGTTTGGCGGACGTGGTCAATATCCCTTATCCAGGAAGTACTGCCTTTGCCCGTATAGCTGACATCATCGGTGAAAATTATATCATAATCCCACGGGAAATAGCGAGACTCTGTTTTTGTCGGCGTAACCGTAATCGGCGCTGAACCGACTACCCACTTTGAAACGGCATTATTATACTGGGCTGTTCGAACCGGCATCTGAATGTTCAGTACCAATCCATCAAATACATCCGTTTTAATATTCCCGATCGTATTGATATACCAATTCCCCAAGGTGTCATCATAGACCAGATTGGTCCCGGTAAAATTGTCGGAATTTTCCAGATACACCTCATTAGAATCAGTGACATCAAAAACCCGGATACTGTTGTTGCTATAATAAACTCCATGATCATAATTTTCGATAACTCCCAGGGTATCCAGACCGAAACTCACTTCGTAGTTGTGTCCCGGTTTCAGACTGCTGTTGGCGATAATTTCAGGGACAACTGTGCCTGATCCAAGAATTTCCTGAACCGCGGACATCATGACTTCCTCCGGAATATAGCCGGCGGCTTTTTGATGCGGGGTCACGACCTGAACGTTTTTACTGTAACCCTTGACATTTTCGGCTTCATCCAGACTGATGATGATATTATTTTCCGAAGGTGCGATGCCGGGTCCGATATCCGGAGCACCGTAATCGTAGGCGACAATGGCATAATAGTAGGTGCGCCCATTTTGGACATTAGTGTCTTCAAACCAGTGGCGGATCCCGGAATCGGTGCCGAGGTTATAGCCCATTCCGTTGACCAGCCCAAAGTCTGTAAATCCCATCCGACCGTCTTTTTTGTCACACTGGAAAATGGGTTTCATAAACATCGGAGTTCCATAGCCGTCGGTAATCACCTGTGCGTCCGACATTTTTTTATCCGTGGCACGAAACAGTTTGTAGCCCTCAAAATCATTGACATTACCGACAAAGGGATCCCGGGTTTTAGTATCGGCGATATTATCCCAGGTCAGAATAACCCGACCGTCACCGGCAGTGGCTTGCAGCGTGGGCATTTTCGGCGGCTGGGCAAAGCGGTAATCCTTTTCGTAAATCACCTGCACGATGCGCTTCAGTTCAAAGAGCGCCGGTGCCGAGTGCTCATCCGAATTGAGTCCTTCGAGGGGATCGTAAGAATGCAATTCCGACATGGAAATCCGTTCCCGGCGCCCCTGGTAAAGCGGGAATGGTCCGGAGGCAAAGGTTTCCACCAGGTTGCTGATATTGCCCAGATATTCGATCAGGGTATCGGAACCAATCACTTCCCACATTGATTTGTCATTCCGAAACCATTTGGTATAGGGTGGACGATGGGGCTGGATCGGAAAGAGTTGAAAGGAGGTCAATCCTACCATATCGGATTCACTGACATCGAGAGCGGCAAAATTGGGTTCACAACCAATCCCTTCAACATAATCCGGCTTGTGATTACACTCGCCTTCGTCGGGTCCATAATAATTCAATTCGCCGGGTGCTACACCATCCAGACCGATATCATCGCCGGCATATTCCCCGGCATCATATATGCCGTTTCCATTTAAATCTTCGCCATCCTGCCAGTCCTGATCTTCATCCGCATCCCAGTGCTCTTTCAGGTCCGCTTCGGTTAACCGGTAAAATCTTAAAAAATCAGCCAAATTCGCGATGCCCTCGTAGGGTCCGACTTTTCTTGTAGCGATATTATCCCGTCTTTCATCAACTAAACCATCCCCGTCGTTATCAATCCCGTCATCAGGGAGTCCCGGACTCTCCAGATATGCAAAGCCCATCGTTCCCGTTGGGTAACCGCCCTGACCGATACCGTCAATATCCCAGGAATACGCCATATCAATACTGCGATCGAAATAGCCCAGTTCATCGTCATCGCCGGCACCGGCAACATTGTCGCCGATAGCATTGTCAACCCAATAGCCGAAGGCAACTTCAGGCAGGTCATAATCAGAAATGTTGGCAATGTTATACTCCCAGAAAATCGCATCCCGCGCCTGGGGATTGTTCCATTGAAAACCGCGCTGTTCCACCCGAATTCCGATGCCGCCCCAGGGTTTGCCATACTGGACCGTCACGGAGGGTCGTTTATCACCGATAAAGACACCCGGACGCGGATAATATTTAACCCGGTCTTCGGGACCTAAATACTCCTGATCCTGGGCATCATTGGCAACGAAATAGGTCTCCAGATCGGCATAAATCACACCCCTGCCAAAGCGTCCGTCCCATTCCCCTTGCCACTTGAGCTGATCACCGGCAGCCGGCCAACCTGCCGGCGGCCAAGAAAGCGAATCATTGCTCATAGCCGGTGTTTCACTATGTTCATTAAAATACCCAAAGACCGGATAAAGTCCCCACTCAATCTGTCCCGTCGGGTCTTTATCCATCTCCTCACGATAATGAGTCTGCAGAAAATAGAGCGTGTCCAGTTTCCCTTCATCGTTCAGGCTTTGGCGCTCATCGGAATCGGTAACCGGAATCGTATCCTGTGTGATAAAAACCTGAGCACCGATCAGCAATGCAACTCCATCCAACATCTTGGTGCCTTCATAGGTATCCGGCCATTTAGAAACCTCTACTTTCGGCCAGTCGGACAACTGGGTAGTATTTTTAAAATACAAAAATACCCGGTTGCCGGTCATATAGCCTTCGCGAATAGCCGCCGGATCACCGGCAGGGTCATCGGGTCCTTCATATTTTTTACCCTGTCCCAGCAGGATGCTGGAAAGTAGGGTTAAAGAATAGATCAATGCGTAAAATCCCGGCATTAATTTCATTGATTTACGATCTCCTCTGGCGTCTGTATTTGATATAACGTTAGACATAATTAAAACTCAATTCCAAGACCAACTTTGATCAGCCGTGGCGCTGAATACATACCGGGGTTTTGAATCCGGTCCAGGTAATCATTGAAAACACTCTTATGACTGTTCAGGTCGGTCTCCCGGATGATTGCCGTGTAGGCTCGCCCGGTTTGACTGTTCACATATCCTTCATTCAACCGATCCAGCAGATTATAAATTGTCAGGGTCAGTTTGGCATTTACCCGATCGGACAGTGCAATATTGTAATGACCGTTCAAATCAAATCTGATTTGTGCGGGCATGGTGGAATTATTTGGTAATAAATTCACCCGGAACAGCATAGTGTTGCTCACCGGAGACCAGGTATAGGGCGTTCCGGATTCATAATAGCCGGTCAGGGTAGCACCAAACTTTTTAGTATTATATCCCGTTGTAACGTTCAGCGTGTGACGCTGGTCCCAGGACATGGGAATCATCTGGTTGACCGGGTCAATACTATCACCGGCACGGTTATAAGTCATGGTGGGATTATCGGCATTCCCGCGGGTATATTGAAGCGTATAATTCAGATTTACAAAAAATTGGTGATAGATGTATTTGTACTTAACCTCAAGACCACGGGCGTTACCGTAGTCCTTATTCGTATACAGACCGTATTCTGTTTGATTATATGTACTGACAACCTTGACGCTCAGCAAATCATAAATATCACGGTAGTATAGCGCCACTTCCAGGTCCATTCCGCTCATCAATTCCTGCCAGAGTCCAATTTCATACTGGACTGTTTTCTGGGCGTTGATCGTCGGATTTCCCAGGATGGTTTCATAATCAGTAGGCGAAATCCGATAGGAGTTACCGACATAAAGCGCATATCCCGGCGGCATCTGAAAGAAGTGCCCATAGCTAAAATGCAACACCGCCGTCGAGCCCAACTGATATGAAAGTCCGAGACGGGGACTGATTTGAGTCTTTGGCTTGGCATAGACATATTCCGACATTTTTTCCGGATTATCGGGAAATCGGATTTGATTGGCGGGGTTCCGCCATTGACTCGGGTAGCGTTTATCCGGCTCAAAATAGTCGTAGCGTACCCCTACATTGATAACCATGTTATCGAATTCCATTTTATCCTGAAGATAGACTGAATATTCAATGGGCTTCACATAAATAGAATCGGTGTAAATCGTGGTATCATGCAGGGTCGTCGGTTCGTAATTGGGGAAAATGATCTTTGTTTTCCCGTCAATCAGACGGATTTCAAACTCCCCTTCAAGGTCTGTATCTCTGTAAATATTTTGAATTTGACGCTCCTTGCTATCAATGATATGACCGGTATAGTGTAGACCGGTTTTAAAACTGTGATGTTTATTCATCTGCCAGGTCAAATCAAATTTGGCATTTTTATCAATCATCGTCCGCATGGTATGATGCTTCTGCTGTCCGCCGGTGAAAAAACCCGGTCCGTCACTCTGATTGTAGACATCATGGACATAAAGGGAATCGGTGGGATTTTTATAAACATAATTACCATAATAATTATCAACATAAGATAGTTTCAATTCGTAAAACAGGGATCTGCCCAACATGTGGTTGATATTCAGGGCAACCATTTTTGAGAAACGGCGTGGCGTTGCCAACCCATCGGGATTATATTTGTATTGGTGATTGTACTGACCCCAAAGGTTTTTATTGATGGTAGTCAATAATGAAATTTTAAAATTCTTAAACAATTGGGAAGATAACTTACCCATAAATGATGATTCGACATTACGGTTCATGGGTACATAGGCGCTGTCACCGTTAAATTCATAATACCACAGTGCCGGATTATCTTCACCATAATAGCTAAAATCATCCACATTAAACAAACGGTAGCCATTGAGGTGGTTTTTATTATCCTGATGACGAAAATTGACCAGAAAGAACAGCCGGTTCTTCAGTATTGGTCCGCTGAGGTTGAGCTTATAATCCTGATTACGGGTAATTTCACCCGGCTTCAGACCGATGAAGATATCATCGTGAGATGTGTAATAATTGCCCATTGCTCCTGACATTGAACCATGAAAAGTGTTATCACCAACCTTGGTTACGGCATTCACTATTCCGCTCATGGCTTTACCATATTCGGCATTAAAAGTACCGGTGATAACCTCCAGGTCCTGAATGGACTCCGGCTCCAAATCCACCGACCGACCCTCGCCGCCAAATCCTTCGTCCACCGGAATACCGTCAATCATATAGGATACTTCCGTTGGACGTCCTCCCCGGAAATGACCTTTTACTACTCCGGCTTGCATGGATACGACATCACTAATACTTTCGATTGGTAACGCTTCAATTTCATCGGACGAAACGTTTTTGACCGTACTGGTCTGATCCTTCCTGACCGAAATTTTCTGAGCCGTCACAATGACCTCTTGACCCTCAAGTACAGTTGCAGTCATCCCAATTTCCAAATACTCGGTTCGATTAACTGAAACCTGAACTTCCTGCACCGTAACAGGATTGTATCCAATCATCTGCGCCCTCACCGAATAACTTCCAGGTCTGACATTGATGATATAAAAATCGCCGTTTTCATCCGCCGCCGCCCCCAGGGACGTCCCGACCAGGATGATATTTGCACCCGGTAAGGCATTGCCATTCGCTTTATCAAATATGCGCCCGGATATTTTACCGGTTGTTTGGGGATAGCTTATTATCGAACCGATCACTACAATCAAAGCGATCCAAAAACATTTACATTTTAAATTTGTTAATCGGACCATTCTATTTTCCTTAAAGGGTTCTGTCTATGATAGCATCCTAAGTACAAATGAAGATTCCCGCTGAATATTCATTTCGAAGTATATTTTTACAAGTAGCGGGGTGCGGTAAAACCGCACCCCTATTATACTTCATGGTAATGCTATTTCACAAGCATCATTTTCTTGGTCTGTTTGAATACACCGGATTGAATCTGATAAAAGTAGATACCTGAGGGGAGATTTTCGGCGTTCCAGACTATATTGTAACTTCCCATTACCTGATAATCATTGACGAGTTCTGCGACCTGTTGTCCGACCATATTGAAAATTCGGAGCGTCACATTTCCGGGGTGTGGAATCGTATACCTGATCTGAGTTGTCGGATTAAAAGGATTCGGGTAATTCTGTTCCAAGCGGTAAGATTTCAGAACTGTGCGATTATCTCCGGCTATTCCCGTTTCAGCAACATGAGTGGTATCACCGATCCAGGTGTGGCTCCATTCTGTCGGTGTCTGCCAGGCGTGATCGGTATTGAACGGCGACCACGCCAGGTTGCCGTCCCAGGCGCCGTCGTTATCGTGGAAGTAGAGTTCAATCGGAATTCGCATGCCCCGCTTTGGATAAAACCGTTCATCATCCGGACCCGCAATGGAATCCAGCGGAATCTTGGTCTCAATAACATAGTCAGAACCCCCAAAATGCTCCAGGTGAAAGAGCGGATCATCAACCGTCCAGATAGTATTGCCAATATATTCATTCACCAGTCCGTTGGCATGCATTTGCAGTTTATAATCCGGTTCGGCACCCCGCTTATTGGACGTGTGCTTGGCACCCCGTGAATCGTAGAGTCCGATAAAGAATTCAAAGGCATCCTGATTCCACCATTCACCTTCACCAAAGTTATACACATCATCAATCACATCCACGGCAACATACAGATAATCATTGTCAATGGCTAAAAATACCGTCGCAGTCAGGTCAGCGTCGTTGGTTACTGTTCCCACTGGTACGTTATCCGTTTCCGGAGTGAGTACCCACGGTACGATATCGCTGTCATACCATTCGGTCAGATCGCCGTCAACCGCAAAATTAGCCGGCACATCGAGCGAAATAGTCGGGATACCTTTAGCCGTATTGGTAATCGCACCCGATACTCCCGGAGGACCGTCATTTCCAAAGGCATCAACACAGACAACGGCATAATAATAGGTCATGTCGTGATCCTCAAGCGGGTAATAGAGGTAATGAATCGCATTCTGAGTACCTTCATAGACACCCACAGCCACGGTTTCTACATTCGGCGCGGTGACATCGGTAATCGGTTCCTCACTGGCGTAAACATTATAGGTTTCACCATCTTCACCCACATTATCCTGCCAGATGACCAGATTGTAGTAGTCGGTGGACTGAACGGCGTCAACTCCCTGAACTTCTTCCGTACCGGTAATATCAATTATCGGATTGCCGGTCCAGACATAATCGAACAAAATGGTATTTCCCGCAACCGCATTACCAAATGCCATAAACTGGAATACGGAAACATTTGCAGAATCGAAATTGCTGGTTCCCTCATTATAGAAGAAATCGGTTAATTTCAGGGCATACTCATGCCATTCACCATCATCAATGGGGTCAATTTTATAAGCCCTTTTGGCAGTACCGTCTTCGAACTGAAACATAATAGTATCGGTACCGGCACTCGCCTTCATGGCAAATTTTAAAGAATCCACTCCCCATGACATCGTCATATCCTGAGGGGGATCAATATTAAAACCGGCACCGGACCAGCCATTACCCCACTCATCGCCCTGGACCCATTTCAGAGCATTGGAGCCGTCAATACCGGTGCCTTCTTCGACCTCAAGGGTGGATTGTCCCCAGGTAAATTGACCCAGCTTGACATTAAGGGCTTCTCCGGTAAAAATGACAAACGGTGCTGCCACCGCTCCTGTCAGCTTCAAATCATCCAGAATGAATGCTCCGTGCACCCGTTCACCGGTTCCACCGCCGTTAATCGAGACTTCAAAGGAAAAACCTTTGATTTTGTGAAGATCGAGAGTCGCATTGCCGTCAATGCCAGCCCAGCCGGTCAGGTTAAAGCCGTTGCCATCCCAGGAATCATTACTCACTAGGGGCAATTGAATCTTCTGCCAACCCGGTGCTTCGTCCATGATGTAGTGAAAGGAATAATAATATTCACACTGGCGAACATCGTAGGTCTTATTGCCTTCCACCGAATTACTGACATCGTGCAGGTTCAGGCGCAGATGTACCCGCCCGGTTGCCGATGCCGGTAATTCATTGTAATACATGAAAGAAATGGAATCGTAACCGGTAAAATCATACGTCGAATTGGAATCGGGATTCCAGTGTTCCAACTTGACAAAACCGCCCCAGCTCTCACTGTTCTGAGCACTGTAAACCACCTTAAAGGCGCTGTCGCCTGCTGCTACCGGATTTGCCACCATACTGGTCTGCATATAGGATGAATCTGCAATCGCATTATCACCCATAAAAATAGCCCAGTAGCTTGTGTCCGGAGCCGCCTCAAATCCGTTGATTACTTTCTGCCCGTATGTGATACCGACAGCCAGCATCAACACCACCGCAATTAACAATTGTTTCTTCACTTTCTCCTCCTGCATTTTAACTTATTGAATCTGTTTTCCAAAACACTCGCACTCATTTTCATCTAAGTGTTTTCTCTACTATCGCAAATCTATTTTTTGGTAATTTTACTTCCATTGTTACTTTTATTCACAAAAAACAAGCCAACAAATATTTATTACTCTGACTGAATCTCTAATCGTCAGATAGTGGGGAAACGTCAGCTAAATGAGGACAATTTGAAATTATCAGAATAATAAGCAAATCCTTATCCAATTAATAATAAACTTTTGGCTATCATTATTGACTCACTCCAAGATAAAATTCCGAGTCAGCCCGCCAATCTCTACTGCAAATTCTCCGGGTTCCGTGATTCTGGTATTCTCCCGACCGACAAACTCTAAATCCAGCGGTGTCAGCATAAAATCAACCGTCCGGATTTGCCCCGGCTCTAAATAAATTTTCTGAAATCCCTTTAATCTTTTCACCGGCGGTGTGACCGATGCTACCTTGTCGCTGATATAGAGCTGCACCACTTCCAGACCACTCCGATCACCGCTATTTGTAACATCCACGGAAATCCTGATTTCGCTGTCAGGATTATAGACCGTTGTATCTAATCTGAGATTGGCATAGTCAAAAGTAGTATAACTCATTCCGAAACCGAATGACCACTGAACATCATAATCGTTGACATCCACTATTTCACTGGTTTTATGATCATAGGTCATCAGCGAATTCGGATACTGCGGATAAGAAATCGGCAGTTTGCCGCCGGGATTGACATCACCAAACAGTACATCGGCAATCGCCGGACCCCCTTCCAGTCCCGGCAGATAAGCCATTAGGATCGCATCCGCCAGATCAACAATCTCGCTGATAATTCGCGGTCTGCCTTCAGCCAGGACCAGTACAATTGGAACTCCGGTAGTTGAGATAGCCTTAACCAGCTCCAGCTGCGCCTTCGTCATTGTCAGATTATCAATATTGCCGGGAGTCTCACAATAGGCTGGTTCTCCGATACAGATAATCGCTACATCCGCATTTTGCGCCATTTGTACGGCTTGCAGAATATTTAGCACGATATCAAATGCCACCCCGGGCGTGTAGCTGGTTTTATCTTTCCCGATTTTTACCTGGATCGCTTCCAAAATAGTCAATTTTTCCGACGGATAGAGAGCCTCTTCATTACCCTGCCAGACAATCGTCCAACCTCCGTTCAGCACCGACAGAGCGTTCGCAGTCGGTCCAGTAACGAATACCTTACGGTTTTTTGCCAGTGGTAAAATATGGTTGCGGTTTTTAAGCAGCGTAATCGCTTCTGCCGCCGCCTGGCGGTTCAGCGCTTGGGCTTCCGCTGACGCAATCAATTGAATGGCATGCGATTCCGGATAAGGATTTTTAAATAAACCCAATTGAAATTTGACTCGGAGAATACGACTGACTGCCTCATCAATCCGCGCCAGCGGCACACTACCTTCATTAACCAGCTCCAGCAATAGTTCATAAAAACTGTAATCATAGGGCACCATACTCATGTCAATCCCCGCCATAACCGCCATTTTGACTGCCTCTTTCTGGCTGCCAGCCACCTTCTCACGCCGGTAGAGATTATTAATATCGTTCCAGTCTGAAACTACAAAACCCTTAAAGCCGAGCTCGCCGCGTAACAATTCCGTCAATAGGAAATAACTGGAATGCACAGGAATTCCGTTTATTTCACTGCTGTTTGCCATGATTGTTGCCACTCCGGCATTAACAGCGGCTCGATAGGGCGGCACAAATAGTTCCCGCAGCATTCGTTCGGGAATCCAGGCGGGTGTCCGGTCCTTCCCGGAAAACGGGAAACTGTCTCCGAGATAATGTTTGGCACAACCTGCAACTCTGTCGGATACCGAAAGGTCGGTACCCTGCAAGCCTTTTATATATTCCTCACCCAGCACACTCACAAGGAAGACGTCTTCCCCAAAAGTCTCAAAGAGGCGGGGCCACAACGGTTGCCTGCCCACTCCCAATACAGGGTTAAAATTCCAGGGAATTCCACAGGCGCGCACTTCCCGTGCCGTGATTGCGGCGCTTCTCCGGACCAGCTCCGGATTCCAGGTGGCTGCCATGGCTATGTTTTGGGGAAAAATCGTTGCGCCCAGCGTATAATTGGCTCCATGAATGGCATCAATGCCATAAATTACCGGAATTCCCAGACGGGTATCCTTTATCGCAATATTCTGAATCTGAATAATCAACTCCTGCCAGTATTCCGGCGAATGCGCCACATCCCAGACATTCAGAATAGACCCGACATGGTACTTGGTAATCGCTTCTACCAGTTTCTCATGGTCAATTTCATGTTTTTGATCGACTGTACCCCGGGTTTTTGAAACGACCTGAATCGAAATCTGGGTCATTTGCCCGATCTTTTCTTCCAGTGTCATCTGCGCCAGCAGTTGCTTGACCTTTGCATCAATTGTATTTTCCTGACGCACCTGACAGCTACTGAGGGCGATAAGCAATCCCAATGATATCACCCCGCTCCACTGTTTTAATTTCATACGTAAAACCCCCTTAAAAAAAGATGCCCCAAAGACTCAGAATCGTTAAAACCAGCACAATCGAAAACAGTACGTTCAGCCGGTCCCAAGTCCCCTTTTTTAGTTCTATTTTTTCACCCAGAGACTTTCCCTGTTTGCCCCCGTTAATGGTGACATTTTGTAACTGTTCACGACTGGGTGCTGCACCAAAAGCACTCATTATCAGCATGATCAATGTCGAAATAACAAAAAGAAATATGGCAAAGTGGAGATAATTCATGCCGGCAAACCATTGCAACGGTCCCAGGTGTAGCAGATTTTTATTACTGAGAATCTCAAAAACAAGCCTGAGGGCGCCCAATATACCACCACTAATCAGGGCTGTCATCGCTGCCCGTCCATTTACCCTCGTTGAAAATAGCCCAATTATAAAAACCGCAGCGATCGGCGGACTGATATAAGCCTGAACACTTTGCAGATAAATAAACAACTGATTGCTGATACTGCGGATAAATGGGACCCATAATATGCCCAGAATCACCAGGGCTGTGGTAGCCAGGCGACCAATCAGCACAATTTCACGACCATTCGCCTGGGGTCTGAACTGACGGTACACATCCATGGTGATCAGCGTTGAGCTGCTGTTAAATGTGCTGGCTAATGACGACATCAGCGCCGCTAGTAAACTGGCAATAACGATACCACGAATGCCGGCAGGAAGTAAGTTGCTGATAATTAAAGCGATGTAAGCTTCATCACCCTTGATCCCCGGAAATAGAGCCAGGGCGATCATACCCGGCAGGATCAGGATAAAAACCGGTAGAATTTTAAGGAATCCGGCGAAAATTGCGCCGCTGCGGGCATGTCGGATATTCCGGGCACTCAGCACCCGCTGAACGATAACCTGATCGGTACACCAGTACCAGACCGCCAGTATCGGTGCTCCAAATATTATTCCGGTCCAGGGAAAATCGGGGTGATTGGACGGTTTAAACATGTGAAAGAAATCCACGGGCAGAGCCGCTCTCAACCCCTGAAAACCACCCACTTCATGCAATCCCATCAGCGTTAAAACGATTGCCCCCGCAATTAATATAACCGTTTGGATCAGCTCCGTATAGATGACCGCACTCAGCCCGCCGGCAATAGTATAGATGCCGGTAATAATGACCACCACGATGGCGGATGTGATCATATTCCAGCCCAGAATCTGATTCAGCAGCAGACCGCCGGCAAATAATGTGACCGAAATTTTCGTCAGAATATAAGCAACAATCGAAACAGTCGTCAGATACATGCGGCTGGATTTATTAAAGCGACGCTCTAAAAATTCCGGCATGGTATAGACACCGGATTTCAAATAAAACGGGACAAAGACCCAACCCAGTAGCAGAACGATAAAACAAGCCAGCCATTCGAAATGCCCCACCGCCAACCCTGTGCTGGCGCCCGATCCTGCCAATCCGATAAAGTGCTCACTGGAGATATTTGTGGCAAATAACGAAGAACCAATGGCAATCCAACCGACATTGCGTCCTGCCAGAAAATACTCAGTCGGCGTTTTCTCCCGGTTCGAATAGTACAATCCAATCACCAATACAGCTGTAAAATACAGAAAAAGCAGCACGATATCGATATTTTCTAGGTAATGGTACATGATCAAACAGGTAAGCTTAGATTTTTCATACAATATGTTTTGTCAAAAACCACGCCAAACCGCGGCTGTCCAATCAGTGTGGTAATTCCCTCCGGTAAAAGCCGTATAAATAATACGAGCTTATCAAATTGATAAAGCCGGATTATCAGATTAGAAATCTATCGAAGCAATTATGTCTATTTCAAACCTAACTCTTTAGAAATCCGAAAATAGTTCGGTGGCGCCAAATCCAATTTCTGCGCGGCTTCTGCGTCGGTTTTGCTCAAGCCCCGCACGAAGCTGATATAGGCTTTCCGAAACTGCCTTTCAATTTCCTTCAACGGTTTGATATTCTCACGATCGAACTGATAGAGTTGCCGCTGATCACTGAAATCCATTTTCATCCCAATCGCATTGACAACATTATCGCGGGAAATTCTATCCTTGCTCAGGAAAAGCATCCGCTGAACCACATTCTGAAGCTGTCGCACGTTCCCCGGCCAGTGATAATCTGCCAGAATCTGCAGTGCTCCCTCTCCAAATTCAGGCGCAGTCCGCCCCATTTCTCTACTATACAAATCCAAGTAGTGCTCAACCAAAACCGGGATGTCCTCCTTTCGTTCCTCCAGGGAGGGAACATAAATCTGCAGGACATTCAACCGATAAAAGAGGTCTTCCCGGAACTCCTTATCCTGAACCATTTTTTCCAGATTCTTATTGGTTGCAGAAATTACCCTGACATCTACTTCATAACTTTTCCGACGCCCGATCTTATCAATTTGCCCTTCCTGTAAGACCCGCAGGAGTTTGGACTGGGCTGCCAGCGGAAATTCCGACACCTCATCTAGAAAGATTGTACCACCATTGGCACGCTCGAACAGACCAGCCCGATTTTCCTGGGCGCCGGTAAAGGAACCCTTTTCAAATCCGAACAACTCACTCTCAATCAGACCCCGGGGAATACTGCCGCAATTTATCGGGACAAAATTCTCCAAATTTCTGGAGCTGAGATAATGTATATTCATCGCAACCAACTCCTTGCCTGTTCCCGATTTACCATAAATCAGGACGCTGGCATTGGTTTCAGAAAACTGCTGAATCTGTTCTTTTAAGGTTTGGATCACCGAGGATACTCCAATGATCTTTTTTTTGTCTAAAATGTCCTGAACACTCTTATCAAGCTTTCGCTTTGTATTCAGGTTGTCTGAAGCAAGCTCCTTTTTTTCGTAAGCATTAACGATACTGAGAATAAAATCGGTGGGCTGATAGATATAAGATTCAATGTCACCCGGATATTTCGTACAAAACCAGTAAGCTCCCGCCTTGATCAGACGGTCGGCAAAATCAAAATCGGTCTGGTGAATCGTCATTTTTGTAACCACGATTATTTGCAGTAAGGGATTAATAGTTTTGATCTTACTAATTAAATCCTCGCCCATGATCCCACCGGCAATCTGAAAATCCATGATTACTACGTCATAGCTGTTCTTTTTCTGGGCGACCAGATTGACGGCGTCTGCCCCACTGGAAACAATGTCAACGATTTTTATCTGGGAATAGGGCTTAATCGTATTGATAATGCGACGAACATCAAACTCCTCATCCTCAATCACTAAAATCCGAATTGTGTTTTTAATCATCTGATATTATCCTGTCAGTTTAAGGGTATTTGGATCGTTATTTTTGATCCGCCGGACTCAAGATTTTCGGCATCTATCTGCCAGCCACAGCGTTTGGTACTCAATGCATAGGCAATGTAACATCCATATCCGGAGTTCTTGGCATTCTCGTGGGTCGAACTTCGTTCTAAAAAGATCTCTTTAACGCCGTTCTGATTGACCTGCAACAGTGCCGGTACAATTCCTTTTCCATTATCAATGATATTTATTTCCGACATGGATTTGGCGGGAGAATAGCAAGTCCTGATGGTTATCAGGACCTCCTGACCTTTATTATGATCAATACAATTCTGGATCAGCGGTTCCAGTATCTCCCAGACCACATATTCATTGATCTGAACAACCGGCATTTTTTCATCCAGTTCAAGCCTGAAATCGTAAGCCGTATTTTCACTGTATACCCTCTTAAAAACGTACGTAACCAGGAAACGGATCACGTCGTTAATATTGGTGGAAAAAATGGGATTACGGGTTGCATGAACCGGAGGATCGTACCACTTCATATCATAAATGACCCGGGAAATGAAATTGGAGTAACGTGTTACGATATATTTAAAGTCATTGATGTTTTTATCCGATAGATTCCGGATTTCATCTTTGATAAACCCCATTACTTTTTCGGCTTTGTGGTGTGCATGGTAAATACGCTTGGTAAACAGCTCCTCCTTCTGATGCGCAATGTCGGCTTTAATCTGTCTTTCCCGTTCTTTAAATAACTCTTTCTGCGCCAAGTCTCGTTCTCTGACAGTGTAAGAAGTAATGTAAAACATAGCCAGCAATCCGAATAAAATAAGGGCGGTGAATATTATGCCTGTCTCATCGTAAACCGTCGAAATCTCGCGAGTGATATTACTGACATCCGGCGTTATTCGCATGTAAACGACGCCCTCATATTCACCTTTCGGCACAAATGGAACCAGAACATGAAATGACTGAATATTATCCCAGATACAATAAATTTGCTCTGAGTCCCTGATCTCTTTATTGAAGTCTTTGAAATAATCAACCGCTACTCTATGAGCGAGACTGTTACGATAAAGTGGTTCCCGCTGTGTAAAGATGAAATCGTACAAAGCGCTACCATCATCAATAACAAAGTTCTGTCCCCCTGAAGAAAAAATGATACACATTTCATCAACATTCTGTTGCAGGGTTTGCTGATTCAGAATTATGTCAAACGCCTGAATTGTGTTCCGTCGGGAATCTTCGGTCTTTAAGGGATACGCTAGACTCTGTTCCAACAATAATTCCAGTGAAGTCGTGGCTAAATTCCCCAACCGGATTGCCGAATCACGCCGGTAGAGATCCATGGTCTGCTCGATTAAGGTGTTACTCGATATGTTATGTAGATAGGATAAAAAGACCTGAAATGCCGCTAAAATGATGAAGAGAATAATAAAATGGCGGATCTCAAATCGGTATTTCTTTAATCGGTTAAATAATCCCATACTCTCCGACTATCTTAAAAACAGCTTGTCTGAAGCAATGGTCTCTTCAGCCAGCCTTAATGCTTCCTCCACCGATATTTCGGATTTTAAAACCTTATTCAGATAAAACGACAAAATATCGGAAATCTTGGTGTATTTAACCAAACTGGGGCGATGAATCCCCGTTTTCATTATTTCACCAACATAGATAATATAGGGATACTGACGGATTACTTCCGGATCGGAATAGATACTTTTCAGGATTGGTAAATATCCCGAAGTTTCAAACATGATTTTCTGGGCTTCCTCCGTCTGAATATATCTGAGGAACTCAAATGCCTCCGGCTTATTGTCAGAATATTTTGAGATCATCAAATTCCAACCGCCAAATACTGTCACCGGTTCATACCCGGCAAAATGGGGTAAGTATGCCATTCTCAGATGCTTGACCTTCTCCGGGTCCTGACCCTGAATATCAATATCTTTAAGGTAACTCGACCAGCCTCTAAAAAAGGGCACATCTTTCTCGAGGGCATAATAGTAGGACTCTCTTTCAATAAATGTACTGACTTCGGGTGGTGCGCACTTGTATTTATAGATTAAATCCAACATAAACTGAGCACTGCTTCGCCCTTTGGATGTATTGATTTTCAGCTGACCGCCTTCGAATAAATTGCCTCCCATACTTCCCAGTATTTCGAGATAATTACATATCAATCCTTCAAAATTATCACCTTGAAATAGATAAAAAGGTTTATTATTATAGAATTTCAAACCGTATTCAATGAGGTCTTCCCAGAGAATGGATTCATGTAATCTCTGCCGAATATGTCTATACTCCGCCGTATCTATAATCAGGTCATCGCGGTAGTATAAGACACCAATATCAATATACAACGGAATTCCCAGTAAAATATCCTCATAATAGCAGGTTTCCAATGCTTGTGGAATAATTTTCGACAAATCCGTCTGCATATAGTATTTAGCCAATGGTTCAGCCCATTTCGCAAAACGCGGTACCCAGATCTGATCAACTGCAAATATATCAATCCGGCTGCTGCGGCTCCGCAAAGACCGGGCAATTAATTCCTTACGTACATTTGTCGTGAACTTTGTGAATGGCAAATTTACTGCGACAACTTCTATCCGTCCCCGATATTTGGTATTAAAATTATCAATGATTTTTTGATGCGCTTCAGAAATATTGTCGGCAAAATAAAGTTTGGCTACCTCCTTCTTCTGAAAACGGTTTTTATTCAGAGAGATCAGATTGAAAATCAGAACCATGATAATCGCAAAGATAAACAGGGCAAATAAATACCCATATCTGCTTTTTTTTTGACTGTCTGTCATGTTCTTTCTGGTTTCAACTCTTTAATAATACTTTTCATAATTTTCATAATTATGAATATAAGAGCTGGGATGCAATGTTACAATCTGAATATTATTAAAATGATAATTTTTCTTTTTCAAGGTGTTTATCAATTAATCAGAAAGTTGCCAATCTCCACGAATATTGGCACACCTTGTAAATTAAATTTTACTTGACTAATATTCACTATGGTTTATCCCAACTTAAAACATCCGTCCCAATTCACCTGGGACTTCTGGTATTATTTCGAAAAAAAGAGTAATCTGTTCCACCTTTTCTATCTGAACGCCGGTTCGGCACTGGTGCCAGCGGAGCAACATCATTGGGCAGCGCAAGTCGGATATGCGACAACCAGCGATTTTCTTTCGGTAAAATGGGGATCAACCGCGGTGTTGACCGCCTCCCGCCGTCGCTGGGATAATAGCTCCATCTGGACCGGTGATGTGGTGCGGATTCAAAACGGTTTTCTCATGTTTTATACCTCCCGCAATCTGGGAACCGACGACGGAAAAACCCAAAATATCGGCATTGCCTTCGCTGATCGGATCAACACACCCAGATGGCGCGCACTGCCCGATATTCGCATTCCACCGGACGGACTGATCTATTCACCCAGACATATTCCCGGTGATATCAGCATTCACGCCTGGCGTGATCCCTATGTATTCCGTCATGAAAACCAAATCTACATGCTTGTAACTGCCAAATCGCTCCGGCAAGCTCCCGGGCGAAACGGCGTCGTCGCCTTGCTGCGTTCTCAAGACGGTGGTTATAAAAACTGGGAATATCTCCCTGCGGTCGCTGATCCCGGCTGCTATTCCGAAATGGAGGTGACCCAGATTCTCAGGCGCCTCGACGGTAAATTCGAACTGTTCTTCTCCACAGGACCGGATTACGACCAGACACCCGGATATGAACATAGTGGCGGCTTATACGGCATAATCTCAGAAAACCCGTTTAATTTTAGAGAAAAACCACGACTTCTCTACCCCTTTCAAGACGGTCTCTATGCCTGCCGCATCATCCCGGAGATGGACGGTGAAATTGTGGGATTCGACCATCGAATCGGAGGGCTCCGGCGCAGTGGCATCAAAACCCACCTTCTGGAAATGGACAGAGATTTTCCGGAATGGAAATTTTAAATCTTATTGCATGGGATTTAATAAATCAAAAAACTAAAACTTGCCCCGCTTCTGGATCGCCAGCAGGCACTTTATCGTTGATTCGGCACCGGAATTGTAATTTACCTCACCGGGTCTGTTAACACGCCACTTCTTTGTCAATTCCCTTATCAAATGCACCTTTGGAGAAAATACAAGTCAGATCGAAACAATACTTACGTGAAGTACTTTAATAGATTTTCCGTATCAACAAAAGGCCAATTCTAATTCGTTGCTATTCAGGAATAACTATTTCCAATTTTACAGTTGATTTATATATTATAAGCGTGAACAGGGAGGATAATATGAAATGCCTGAGAAAAATTAAACCGCAGGAGACTCTTCGAATCGTTTTGCCTGGTCTGCTGCTGTCTATTTTATTGCTCACCGGCTGTGCAACGGTTACTCCTAGTGTCAAGATTTACCAATATCAATTCGAACTCGACAATGAAATCTACCGGATTCGCTCGATTGACTCTGCCGACGACAACCTTGCCAGCAATGAATTAATTGGCAGCAGCTTTCTGGCGGTTGACTACGACCAGGACGGTGTCCTGGATCAGATTACTGTCGGCGAAAGGGATCTTCACGAGGTTCAGCAAATTTATGAACACGGGATCAATGATCTGAGCCAGAAAAACAAAATTCAGGAACGTAACCCGCAAAACCACCGTTTTATCGTCGAAAGCCAGGGGTTTCTGCTGGAGATCAAGAGTTTTCGTCCGGAAAACGCCCCGCCCTTTAACGAATTTAAAATTCACCGGCGCTACGTAAAACAAAATCCGGTAGTTGCCGTGGCGATTGACCAAAATGCCGATGGAATACTCGACCAGCGAATCAAAGGGACCCAACGTCTCGAGGATATACAGGCTCAATATAGCATGGCGATTGATGCCGGTTTACGTCAAGAAACTTTGCGAAAAACCGACTCCCGAATTCTGGTAATTAAAAAATAGCCTCCGGTTGGTCGCTCGCTCTGCTCATGCCCTCCGGAGCAGTATGCACACCCCGATTCTCACCGCTTCACACGGGCATTGCCCTCCCAGATGCTCCAGACCTGCTCTTCATCAGCCGGCTGGGCATAGTCGGTCAGCATCGTCGTCGCCAGCACCCCGGTTGCCCATCCAAATTGCATCCACTTTTCCGGCGCCCAGCCTTTCAGAATTCCGTATAATAATCCCCCAACAAAGCCATCACCGCCGCCGATCCGGTCCAGTACAGTAACCGGTCGGGGCTCGACGACATGCCAGTTATCGCCTTCGAGCATAATAGCACCCCAAAGGTGATGGTTGGCATCCACCACCTCACGTAACGTCGTAGCAAAGACAGTAGCGTTTTTATAGGATTTTTTCACTCGTCCGATCATCTCTTTGAAGCCGTCAATTTTCGCTGCGAGGTCTTTCCCGCCGGCTTCCGGACCGGCAACGCCCAGACAGAGTTGAAAATCCTCCTCATTGCCGACTAAAATATCGGAAATGCCGGCAATCTCACTGAAAATTTCCCGAAGTTCATTTTCGCGATTTTTCCAGAACGAAGCGCGGTAATTCAGATCAAAACTGATCCGACAGTCATGTTTTTGCGCCATCCTCGCCAATTCGAGACAGAATTGCCCGGTTTCCGGCGACAGAGCAGCAATCAATCCGGACAGATGAATGATCCGGGCACCCTCCTTTGCAAAAAGCCGGTCCAAGTCGTAATTTTTCGCATTCAGCGTTCTGCCGACTTCCCCGGCGCGGTCGTTGTGTACACGGGGTCCGCGGGAACCGCAGCCGCTGTCGGCGATATTGAATTGGTGACGGAATCCCCAGGGTCCGCCCTGCGGCACATCCGGTCCTGCGAACTCCATCAGCCGGCTTCGCAGATTACTCTTGATAAATTTGGCAATCGGGCTCCCCGCCACAAATGCGGTCAAAACCTTTACTGGTAAGCCCAGATAGGATGAAATACTCGCAACGTTAGATTCGGCACTCGTCGCCTGCATCATAAACATATTGCCCGATTGAACCGGTTGCTGGTCTACCGGCGTGATCCTCACGCCCATACTGGTCGGCACGATCAGTGACCATTTAAACTCTTTGCGAAGTGTTATACTCATTGTTATCTCCGGTTTATTTTTTAATGATATTCATCTTTTCACTCGATACAGCGTCTCCCCCGCTTTTGGCACATACAAAATCCCGTCATTTTCTCGATTTTGAAAATCCGCTATCCGGATTGATTGCGGATCGCGGTAACCGAGATTGATGGCACGACAGACTTCCTCCGGAATCCCCGTGGCAAGGGTTACCTTAATCCGCGGTTTCTCTACACCATCTACGTACTCACCCGCGCCCTTGACATGAGTAGAATGCGCCAGGATACCGCCGGGAAAGCGGCGGTACTTTGCCCACTGCCCGGTGAAATAATCCCGGACATGATAGCCTACCTGCCGGATAATTTCACCGTGCGTGACCGATACTTCGCGAATATGCGGCGCATAGATGATCAATTCACCGCCGTCAGCCACCACCGGTTCCAGTTTGTACATGCATTTCCCGCCGGTCCAGAGGTCTTCGTACATCTCTGGCGCCCGGGACAGAACCGTATGAAACGGACGATCAACGTAAATAATATTTTCACGAGCCGATAAATCCGCCGCCTGGGACCAGGCTTCCTCGGGCGTTCCGGCAAACAGTCCGCTGAGACCGTCCTGATTCACAACCAGTGCAAAACAGCGGCGCTCTGCCGTAATTAAACGGGCGGCGGCATCCACCACCGCTCGCACCGGTGTATGCTTGATACCGATGATTTTCTGATTGGTAATTAAAGCTCCGAGCCAGTGAAACAGATCAATGATTTCGGGACCGGAAATACCCGGGAAAAAGTATTTATTCCCGCCGGAGAAACCGACCACTTCGTGAGGAAATACGGGACCGATTACAACCAGCATTTCGTAATGCTGAATCAGCCGGTTGATTGTAACCGGCACAGACTGGGATAGCCTTCCTTCGGAGAGCGTTTCAACCTCCTTTGCAGTAAGTGTCCCGAGCGTCATCAGCTGCTGCGGATTTTTCCAGTGATGGTTAAAGAAACGGACTTTGGAAAAATCCCGGTATCGTTCTTCCCGGGTTATGTCAACCCGTTTGTAAATCTGCTCCTCCGTCATTGGTGGATGGGTTCCCAGTGCGATCAGGAAGTCAATCGTTGTTGCCCGTTCCTGTAATCGCTCGTAAATAATCCTGAATATCCGATCAATAGGGGCGGTGCGGGAATTATCGGGAATAATAAAAAGCACCCGCCTGCCGTAAATTTTCCAGTCATCGAAGGCGTTAGTAATGATAGAACGCATTTCCTGTCTATTCAACATTCGTTACCTCGCTAACCAGCCTCCGTCAACTGCTATGGTGTAACCCTGCATGTAGTCCGAGGCGGCTGATGCCAGAAAAACCGCCACACCCTGCAGGTCTTCCGGCTTACCCCAGCGTCCCGCCGGAATGCGGCTGAGAATTTCCCGGCTGCGTGTTGCATCAGTCCGCAGCGGCGCCGTATTGTCCGTCGCCATATAACCGGGTGCAATAGCATTCACATTGATTCCATAGGGCGCCAGCTCGTTCGCCATCAGGCGGGTCAGTCCCATGACAGCGCTTTTTGAAGCGGTATAAGAGGGTACCCGGATGCCGCCCTGAAAAGAAAGCATCGAGGCGGTATTGATAATTTTTCCACCGTTGCCCTTTTCGATCATTACTTTAGCAACCGCCTGACTCAGGAAGAACAGGGTTTTCTGATTAATGTTAATGACATCATCCCAATCCTTCTCGGAAAATTCCACCAGCGGTGCCCGCCGGATAATCCCAGCGTTATTCACCAGAACATCAATCCTACCATACTCTGCCACTGTCTTTTCTACGATCAATTTGACGCAGCCAATGGAAGACAGATCGGCGTGAATCGGAATAGCTTTCCTGCCGGTTTTTTCGATGGCTTCCTTGGTGTTCCCCATTTCCAGAACATCTACCAGCGCCAGATCAGCTCCTGCTTCCGCCAGACCGACAGCAATTCCCTGTCCCAGTCCACGGCTGGCACCGGTGACGATCGCCACCTTGCCGTCCAGTTTAAATTTATCCAGTATTCCGGACATTGTACCTCCTATAGTTTTAAACGTTATAGGTTGTTGAGGCGGTCTTGCCACCATGACCGGTCCAGTCGGTGTGAAAAAATTCGCCCCGTGGCTTGTCAACCCGCTCATAGGTATGGGCACCAAAATAGTCGCGCTGCGCTTGCAGCAGATTCGCCGGAAGCCGTTCGCTACGGTAACCGTCAAAATATGCCAGCGCACTGCTGAATGCCGGTACCGGAATGCCCAGCGTCACCGCCCGGGCAATGACCTCCCGCCAGGCAGCCTGGTTTTCATCAATAGCGGCTTTGAAATAATCATCCAGCAGCAGATTCTGCAAGGTAGGATTTTTATCATAAGCCTCCTTGATGCGCCCCAGGAACTGCGCCCGGATTATGCAGCCGCCCCGCCACATCAGAGCGATCTCACCGTACTTCAGAGCCCATTTGTACTCCTCAGCCGCCGCTCTCATCAGCTGATACCCTTGCGCATAGGAGCAGATTTTCGAGGCGTACAGCGCCCGCCGAATCTTCCCGACAAATGTGGTCTTTTCAGCACTAAATTTCACCCGCGGTCCGCTCAATACCTTCGCAGCGGCAATCCGCTCTTCCTTAATGGCGCTCATCGCCCGTGCCAGGACAGCCTCCACCACCGTCGGTACCGGGACACCCAGATTCAATGCCTCCAGACTGGTCCAGCGCCCGGTACCCTTCTGACCGGCACGGTCCATAATAACCTCCAGCATCGGTTTGCCGGTTTCCGGGTCCGCTTTACCCATAATAGCAGCCGTGATCTCAATCAGATAGCTGTTCAGTTCGCCCTGATTCCATTCCTCGAAAATCGCCTTCATCTCGTCATAGGTCAATCCGAGGGCATTTTTCATGATCCAGTAAGCTTCGCTGATCATCTGCATATCGCCATATTCAATCCCGTTATGTACCATTTTTACGAAATGTCCGGCGCCGTTGTCACCGACCCATTCGCAACAGGGCGATCCGTCGGCTACTTTCGCTGCGATTTTCTGGAAAACCGGCTTCACATGCGACCAGGCAGCCGGCGACCCGCCCGGCATAATGGAAGGTCCGTTTAAGGCACCCTCTTCACCACCGGAAACACCGGTCCCGATATACAACAAGCCCTTGCTCTCCACATATTTTGTCCGCCGAATCGTATCGGGGAAGTGACTGTTGCCGCCATCAATAATGATATCGCCTTTTTCCAGATGCGGCAGCAACTTTTCAATAAAATCATCCACCGGTTTACCGGCTTTCACCAGCAGTATGATTTTCCGGGGCGTTTCGAGATTCGCCACCAGCTCCTCAATACTGTGGCACCCGACGATATTCCTGCCTTTCGCCCGATCGGCTAAAAATCTATCTACTTTACTCACGGTTCGGTTGAAAACCGCTACGGAAAAGCCATTGCGCTCCATATTCAGTACCAAGTTTTCACCCATGACCGCCAGACCAATCAAACCAATATCACATCTTTTCACGATATTTTTCCTCCTTTTTATTCTAAACACCACAATACGCCGCGAAACCGCCGTCAATCGGCAGCACGATTCCGGTCACGAACTGCGAATCCTCCGAGAGCAGCCAGAGCAGCGCACCCAGCAGGTCCTCCGGATTCCCGAATCTTCCCATCGGTGTATGATCAATGATCTTTTGACCCCGCCCGGTCAATTTACCGGTCTCTTTATCAATCAGTAAAAACTCATTCTGTTTGGTTAGGAAAAAGCCCGGCGCAAGGGCATTTACCCGGATATTCGGCGAATACTCCTGCGCCATGTAGACCGCCAGCCACTGGGTAAAATTACTCACCGCCGCTTTCGCCGCCGAATAGCCGACCACCCGGGTCAGCGGACGAAAGGCGCTCATGGAGGAGACATTCAAAATCACTCCCTGCTGATGCTCTGCCATGAGTTTCCCCACCACCTGGCTCGGCAAAATGGTACCCAGCAGGTTCAGATCGGTCACAAACTTCAGCGCCTCGGCAGGCAGATCAAAAAAGGGAATCTCAGCGCTGCTGCTGGCGTCGGGATGATTGCCGCCGGCGGCATTAATCAGAAAATCAACCGTCTCAAACCGTTTTACCACATCGTCCACCGCTGCCTGAACGGAGTCTTTTTCCAAAACGTTGGTTTTGATGGGCAAAAAGCGATCGCCATATTCGGCATAACCGCCGCTTTTACCCGCATTCAAATCCAGAACTGCCACATTGGCGCCGCAATCCAGCAGCGCCCTGGTAAAGCCGGAGCCCAGCACCCCCGCACCACCGGTGACGACGGCACATTTATTTTGAAAATTATATCTTTTCGCAATTTCCTTACTCATCTCAATTCCTCATTTAATTAGACCTTAAACTCATTTTTAATATCCCAATGCCCTGGGAATCACCATTGTGATTTCTGGAATATAGGTAATCAGCATCAGTGCGATGATCATTGCCAGAAAGAGCGGCAGAAGCGGTCGAATTACCTTGTCAATCCGGCAATTGGCAATCCCGCAGCCGATAAACAGTACTGATCCCACCGGCGGTGTGCAGAGCCCGACACAGAGATTCAGCACCATCATGATGCCGAAATGGATCGGGTGAATACCCAGCTGGGTAACCACCGGCAGGAAAATCGGTGTGAAAATCAGCACCGCCGGCGTCATATCCATAAAGGTCCCCACCATCAGGAGAATCAAATTGATAATCAGCAAAATGATAATTTTACTGTCGGTCAATGCAATCAGCGCCGCACTGATATTCTGGGGAATATTTTCATAAGACATAATCCAGGACATGCTCATGGAGGTTCCGATCAGCAGCATCACGATCGCCGTCGTCCCCACCGTAGAGAGCAGGATTGACGGAAGTTGTTTCCACCTGACCTCTTTATAAATCAGAACCGACAATATCAAGGTATAAAGCACGGCAATCGCCGACGCCTCGGTCGCTGTAAAAAATCCGGCGATAATCCCGCCGATTACAATCACAATCAGCAGCAGACTCGGAATCGCATCGAGAAAATATTTCACCGCTTGGATAAATCCGATTTTGGGCACCGTCGGATAGTGCCGTTTTTTGGAAATCAATCCCGCCACGACCATCAACATCAGACCGACCAATAATCCCGGCAGATACCCCGCAATAAACAGGGCGGCAATTGATACTCCGCCGCTGGCTAGCGAGTAAACGATTAAAATATTACTGGGCGGAATGATCAAACCGGTGGTGGAACTGGTGATATTCACCGCGGCACTGAAATTGACATCGTAGCCCTCTTTTTTCATCATCGGTACCATGAAGCCGCCGATCGCCGCTGCCGCCGCCGCCGCTGAACCGGAAATCGCCCCGAAAAACATCGCCGCAACGATATTCACAAAAGCCAGACCGCCCGGCAGACGACCCACCAGGACCTTGGCAAAATTGATCAGACGTCGGGCAATGCCTCCGTGATTCATCAACTGCCCTGATAACACAAAGAAGGGAATCGCCAGCAGTGCAAAACTGTCCAGCCCTGTAGCCATCCGCTGAGCCACCGTGGTCAGCGCCGGCAGGGAATGAATACTCAGCAGCATCGTGCAGATCGTCGCAATTCCAATGCTGAAGGAAATCGGTGTACCGATGACCAGAAGAACAACAAAAACACCTGCCAAAACAACAATGTCAATTACCGCCATCTCACCCCTCCCTTTCCGCTGCTGCCTGAATGCCATTTTGTAAATAGTCAATAAAAAGCACTACGGCATAAAACATGATGATCACCCCGCTGATCGGTACGACCGCGTACACATACCCCAGTTTGATCTGCAGCGCCGCCGAGGTTTGATTGAGCGCCAGAGTAATGGTCACCAGGCGCAGCCCGCCGATTACCATCACAAAAAAAGCAAACAGAAATACCACCAATTGAATGAACAGTCCGATATATTTTTGTCCATCGGGTTTCATTTTCAGCGTAAAATAATCAATCGCCAGATGCATTTTCTGACCGGACGCCCAGGCAGCGCCGAGCATCCCGACCCAGATCAGTAAAAACCGCGCCATCTCCTCCGTATAGGAGCTAGGATTTTTCAGGATAAACCGCGTCAACACCTGCCAGAGCACATTCAACACACTGAAAGCCATCAGCCCGATCAGGATCCGGCTCAGCCAGCGGTCAACAACTGTTTTAATCCGGTTTTCCATCAGTACCCCGTCCTTATTTTTTGAATTAATTCATAGAGCTCCGGTTGATCACGGTAACGCTCATAAATTGTCGCCACCTTTTCGGCAAAGGGTCTCTTGTCGGGATAATAGACCGTTACCCCGTTTTTCTGAACCTCCTGCAGCGCAAATTCACAAGCCTCTTTCCAGAGCCGCTTTTGATACTGCGCCGATTCGTCCGCCGCCTCCTGCAGCCACTGCTGCTCCTGGGGCGTCAGATCGTTCCAGATTATCGTACTGATCAGCAGCACATCGGGTACCGAGGTGTGTTCATCCAGCGAGTAGTGTTTGCACACCTCATAGTGGCGCGACAGGTGATAGGAAGGGGGATTGTTCTCCGCCACATCCACGACCCCCTGCTGCAGTGCCGTGTACAGTTCGCCCCAGGCGATCGGCGTCGCCGAACCACCCATCTGTTGAATCATCGCCACCGCCGTGGGGCTGTTCATGGTCCGCACCTTCAAACCGGCTAAATCAGCGGGTTTCAAAATCGGTTTGGATTTTGAATAGAAACTGCGGCTGCCGGCGTCGTAGTAGCAGAGTCCCCGCAACCAGTATTTCTCACTGCTCAATAAAATTTGTCTCCCGACTTCACCCTCAAGTACACTGAAGCGGTGGGCTTCATCCCTGAACAGATAGGGCAACCCGAAAACTTTGTGAACCGGCACAAACCCTTCAATGACACCTGATGACACCTTGGTGATTCCCAGACTGCCGATCTGCAACAGCTCCACAAGCTCCCGCTCGGTACCCAGCTGCTGGCTGGGATAGATATCAATACGTAACCGACCGTCGGACTTCTCTTTCACCCGGTCAGCCATGTAGACCATCGCTTTGTGAACCGGATGATCGGCATTCAGCGCATGTCCGAGTTTGATCACCTTTATTCGGCTGTCCCGGCTGCAGGCAGGCAGCAGAATCAGTGCCAGCCCAAGTACAAAGCCATGTAAAAAATACTTTTTCATAGATTACTCATTCCATCATCGCTTTGGTTCATTGTTTACGATACATTTCTCTGGAAAGCCCGTACGCCAGGGCGTAATTCATTTTTTGAGCCTCCGCCATATTAATAATATGCTTCGCCACCAGACCCGCCAGGTAGTTGCTGTCAATACGGCGCGCCAAATCGTGACGGGCAGGAATGGACGGAAACGCCCGGGTGTCATCAATAAATCCGATCAGATTGTAGACGCCGGCGGTTTCCAGTGTCCGTTCCCGGAAACGAATCATCCCCTGAATGCTGTCGTGAAACCACCAGGCGGGTCCCAGTCGCAGCGCCGGATAATGCCCCGCCAGCGGCGCCAATTCCCGGGAATAGGTGGATTCATCGAGAGTAAAGACAATCAGGTGAAAATTGCGCTCACTGCCGTAAGCATTTAGCAGCGGTTTCAGATTCACCGTAAATTCCGACACGATCGGTATGTCGGCGCCCTTATCGGGACCAAATTTTTTAAAAATCTGCTCGTTGTGATTGCGCAATGCGCCAACATGCAGATGCATGATCAAACCGTCGTCGCAACTCATCCGCGCCATCTCCATCAACATGTGTGCAGTAAAGCGCCGCGCATCGGCGGCGGAAGCGTTACCCTTCAGTGCCTTCTGAAAAATCCGGTCCGCTTCCTCCTCTGTCAGGCGCAGGGTCAGCGCCTCCTGAACGCCGTGATCCGTGGAGACCGTCCCCATGGACTTGAAAAAGGCACGCCGATCCTCCAGCGCCCGGATCAGCTGCCGGTAATTGGTAATCCAGATTCCACTGGCTTCGGATAGTTTCTCAATATTCGCCTGCCAGTCCGCCCGGCTGATATCGGTCACGCCGTCCGGTCGAAAACAGGGTACGATTTCTCCGTCCCAATCCGAATCTTTGATCTGCCGGTGATAACTCAGCGCATCCCAGGGATTGTCCGTAGTGGTCAGCACCTCCAGATTGAAGCGGTCAAACAGCGCCCGGGGCAGATACTCCGGCTTCGCCAGCTTGGCCTGAATCTGGTCAAATATATCATCGGCATTATCTCCGTTCAGCTTCTCCTGAATATCAAATAGCTCGCACAGCTCGTGATTCAGCCAGATACCGCTGGGCGTTCCGGCAAAGAGATAGTAATTTTCAGCGAATCTCCGCCAGACCTTGCGCCGGTCGGTCTCGCCCACCGTTCCATCCTTTTGCGGAATCCCCAGCGACTCCAGCGAAACGCCCTGTGAATAGAGCATGCGGAAGATGTAATGATCGGGGATAATAAACAGCTCCGCCGGGTCCGGGAAGGGTTGATTTTCGGCAAACAGTTGCGGGTCCACATGACCGTGCGGACTGATCAGCGGCAGGTCTCTCACCCCGACATACAGCGCCCTGGCGATTGTACGGACATTTTCAGCTGCATCAAAAAAACGATCAGGATTCATAATTTTTCTCCCTGGCTACGACAGATTTTAAAAATTCCATAAACGGTTCGGCGAATTCCGCCCGCTTCAAGGCGTATTCCACCGTGGTTTTCAGATAATCCAGCTTGTTGCCAATGTCATGGCGCCGTCCTTCAAAGCGATAGGCGTAGATGTTCTCCCGTTTTAACAAAATCTGCAACGCATCGGTGAGCTGAATTTCGTTGTTGACTCCGGGCGGCAGATCGTCCAGTATCGAATATACCTCCGGGGTCAGAATGTAGCGCCCCGCCACCGCCAGATTGGATGGGCTCTCGGCAGGCTTCGGCTTCTCCACGATTCCGGACAGCTGATAAGTGCGTTCGTCAATAGACTTGCCGGCGATAATTCCGTAGCGAGCGACCTTTTCCGGTGCTACTTCCTCCACGGCAATCACACTCTGGCAAAATTGATTATAAACATCAATCAGTTGCTGCGTGACTGGAATGACCGAATCAATAATCGTATCACCCAGCATCACCACAAAGGGTTCATCACCGGTATGCTGCCGGGCATAGGAGATGGCGTCGCCGAGTCCCTTGAGTTCCTTTTGCCGAATGAAGTGAATATTCGCCATTTCGCCCAGACGGCTGACCTCGTAAAACTGCTCCGTCTTGCCCTTTTGATTCAGCAATAACTCCAGCTCCGGGCTGCGATCAAAATGATCCTCAATCGCCCGTTTCCCTTTTCCTGAAATAATCAAAATATCCTCGATGCCGGCATCTATCGCCTCCTGAACCACATACTGGATCGTCGGCGTATCAATAATCGGCAACATCTCCTTGGGTTGCGCTTTGGTGACCGGTAAAAACCGGGTGCCTAATCCAGCTGCCGGTATGACTGCTTTCCGAACCATTCTCTTTTTCTCCTATAAAATAAACGGTTTAATGACCCGCGTATCAATTCGCTTCAGCGCCAGAATCAGCCGGTTCAGCATGGCGTCATCTTTGTACATCCCGATAATGGCACCGCCCGAGCCGGCAAATTTTGCCGCAGCGCCACAGGAGCGTGCCGTCTCCACCAGCTCCAGATTGGATGCATTGATCGGCATGATCGAACGCCGCAGATCGAAATTCCGGTTCATCAGCTCAAAGAGCTCCTCTGTCCGACCGGATTCAAGCGCCGTACGACCGGCTTCCGCCAATCCGGCAATCTCGTCCAGCACTGCCAGAACCGTCGGGTCTTTCTGTTCATACTTAAGTCGGATGACGTTCAACACCTTTCCAGATACTTTACTCAGGCGGGTTTTGTAAGCAATGTACAGTTTGGGCAGTTTGCTGACATCAATTTTATGGTAAATGCCGTGTTGGATTTTTTCCATCTGCTCCCGGTTGAAGTCCATATAGACGCAGCCTTCATAGACCTGAATCACCCGGTCCTGCAGACCGGCATTGATGCCCAGCTGCTCCGTCTCCGCCCGCAGAATGAGCGTCGGGAGAAAGGCTTTCGGAATACGGACATTGAAAAAGCGCAGCAGCGCCTTCATGGTCGCCGTCACTATCGCACTGGAGCCGGCTAAGCCAACCTGCCGCGGTATGCTGGAATGAAACTGCAGGGTAAAATTTTTATTCTCCAGGGCAATGTCCTCCTCCCGGCAATATTCGGCAAAGGTGACAATCGCCGCCTTGATCAGGCGCTCACTGCCATAATAGCCCAGCGCAGTCGTCTGCTCCAGCAACTCATTCAGATTCCGGTATCGCGGCGCTTCACTGACCGCCGCCTGAATACAGAGTGACGGCGACTCCCAGAGCTGGATATGCGCACCGAAATTGCGAACAATTACGGAGATGGTCTTCCCGAAGTAGCCGTCCGAGGGATTGCCCAGTAATCCGGCGCGGGCATAGGCTCGTTCTTCAATAATCATAGACACCCGTCTCCAAGCTTAACGAATTTCATCAACTTTGACATGATCCATATCGTCGAATTCCTGATTTTCGCCGCCCATACCCCAGATAAAGCTATAATTGCTGGAACCGGCGCCGGCGTGAATTGACCAGCTGGGCGACAGCACCGCCTCCTTGTTTTGCATCACCAGATGCCGCGTCTCCGCTGGCGAACCCATTATGTGAAAGACACGATCATCCGCACCGACATCAAAATAGAGGTAAATCTCTGTCCGCCGGGCATGGGTGTGCGGCGGGAAGGTGTTCCAGACGCTGCCATCCGCCAGAATCGTCAATCCCATCACCAGCTGGCAGCTCTCCGCAATGCCGGGGCGTATGTATTGATAAATAATCCTCTCATTGGACGTCTTTAGGGCACCCAGTGCCACCTGATTGGCTTCCGCTTTGTGAATCAGCTTCGTCGGATAACTGCGGTGCGCCGGATAACTAAGCAGATAAAATTCCGCCGGATTTTTAGGATCGCTGCTCGACAGCTGGATCTGTTTCGCACCGCGACCGATGTAGAGACAATCTAGTTTCGCCATGACAAAAGATTCGCCATCAACCGTCACCGCTCCCGGTGCGCCGATATTGATTACTCCGGCTTCGCGGCGTTGCGCAAAAAAGTCACTCGCCAGCTCTTTCCCACCCTGTAGTTCCAGCGGTTCAACAGTGGGAACGACACCCGCCACCACTGCCCGTTCCGTATCGCTGTAGAGCATTTCCAGTTTGCCTGCCTGAAAAAGATTCTCCACCAGGAAGGTCTCCCGCAGCTCCTTTGTCGTCATCCGCGGAAAGCGCTGTGGATCCGCTAAATATCGCACTTTCATTGCAACTCCTTTTTTAATAAATCACCTTTATGGGATTGTTTAATTCCATGACCGTTTGCTCCAGATAATCGGTAAATTCCCCTTCGGTTTTGATTCCGTCGGGTTCGGCTTCCCAGGCAGCCGCAAAATAGTACGTCAGCCGTTCGCCACCCGGTTTCAGAACGACCAGATAATTGAGATCGTCCTCACTTATTTGAATCAGATCGTTCCCCCGAAAAAAAATCGCCGTGCCCAGATTGTCGCCCATCAGGCTCTGCTTGCCCCAAAGCGCAATATACCTCCAGCCGGACGAATTGTCATGCGGTGCTCCTTCGATATAAGAACAACCCTCCGTTTTGACCAAACCGGTGACAAGATTTTCCAAGCCGTTATGAATACAAATGCTGTGTTTGGTCAGCCGGGTTCCGGCGTGTATCGCCAGATGAGATTCCAGATGGAGCTTGTGTTGATCAATCTGCCAGCCGTAATAATCGGTTTGAATCTCCGCCCAGACCGGACCGTCGGCTACAATCCGGACCCGCGTACTGTCGGTCTTATTGATCTGCCGCGCCGCACCCTTGAGGAAGGTACCCACCGAACCGATCCCCAGCGATTCACCGACTTTAAAAATATCAGCGCCCCACTCCGCGAGTTCATGATAGGAATCCAGTCCGTCGAGACCCACCTCCGGCAGCACCATCCGGGTCACTCTCTTACCAAAAATGTCAATCCGATTCCGTTCATCCAGATAATAGCGGTAGCCGACCCGGTCGGACTCCCAGCCCGGTCCTTCATAGCGATAATAGTTATCATGAATCGCATGTTCCGGCGGAACAACTTCCTCGGTCACCTTCTCAAAAGTGCCACCGACGTAGAGATTCCCTTCGAAACGACCACCGGTTTTCCGGGACAGTTCGGCGTGAGCACGCTGAGGATACTGAGGCATTTTCCGGACTGTCTGTAAGAACAGTGTCTTCTCTTCCGCCGGTTCGAAATCGGCAACCAGATACAGTACATTCCCAAATTTTTGTGCCGGGACCTCTTCATTCCCGGCTTTAACGACAACCGGTTTATCCCTGAATTCCGACCGGGACAGCCTGGCAAGATCAATGATAACCAGCGCATCCTGACGCTGTAAATCCGCCGGGTTTTTTACCCGGACGGTCACAGCTTTTCTGGTCGGACTACAGGAGAGTAATCCGGCAATCAGAAGGAAAATGAAATAGGGCTTATTCATGACATCACCTCGAGATTTATTCTGGCTTGTTTTGCTTTTGCATACCACAGGATTGTCTGACGATTAACCACGGTTTCAGAATCTGACGCGTTTTGACCGGCTGATGGTTGATTTTAGCAATTAATGTCTGTACCGCCAGCTGCCCGATCTCGTCGGTAGGCTGGTGGATGGTCGTCAGCGGGACCGGCGCGGTGACACCCCGTTTGATATCGTCAAAACCGACGATCGCCACATCTTCGGGAACCTTCAATCCGGCGTCCAGCACGGCACGCTGAAAGCCCAGCGCCGCCAGATCATTGTAAATAAAAAGAGCAGCCGCCCGGCTTGTCTGCTTTAAATACTGGTCACCAATCTCATATCCCGACTGGTAGTCATAGGCTTCGCCACAGTGTTGCAGGCGGTAAACATCCTCCTGACGATAGTTCAAACCATGGTCGGAGAGGGCTCTCTTGAACCCTTTGTATCGCAATTCACCCACCAGGTTGCCTGCTTCACCATTGATATAGCCGATACGCCGGTAGCCACAATTGATCAGATGCTCCGTGGCAAGGTAGCCGCCGGTCTCATGATCGGTCCCGATAAAGCAGATATCCTCGTCTTCAATATAGGATACCACCACCACCGGATAGTTATCATAGCTGATCTGGCGGATCAGCGGCGTCGCCGAATAATGATGACTCATGGAGGCAATGATGATTCCGCTGACCCCCAGATTCAGAAAGTGCCGGACCTGCTCGTCCTCGATATCGGGACGATCGGTGGAGTTCGCCAGCAGCAGATTAAAGTGGTTATCCGAAACCGCCCGCTCCACACTCATCAGAATTCTCGAAAAGAACGGGCTGTTCAAATCTCTGAGCACAAAACCGATGGTCTGGGTTTTTGAAAAATCCACCCGTTTCTGGGGAGCTGCCACATAAATACCCTTGCCGACACGGCTGAAGAGGACGCCCTCGCGAATCAACTCCGCCACCGCCTTTTTTACCGTAATGGGGCTGACGTTGTAGGTTTTGGTCAGCTCCTGTTGCGAACCGATCCGGTCGCCGGCAACCAATTCGCCGGAGATAATTTTGGCGCGGATGTCGGCGGCGACTTGCCGGTAAAGCGGCTGCGGATTGTTCAGATCAATCATAGTTGTATCCGTTGATTTTCGCACAACTCAATTTGCCAAGCATACCTGGTATACCAAGTTTATGAAAACGAACCGACAAAGGCAATCATTTTTCCGGATATCCTGGCACTTCTCCTGTGGATCAATCAGTGAGTCACTACAGAAAAAAGCGGAGTAATCCCGGTTTTCTCCGCGTCTCACTGATTCTGAATGACCGCCTGTGAGGGAACCTCCCTGCCCAGCACAACCGGATTTTTGACATGCTGAAAATTATTTCCCGTAACAACAATATTTTCACACTCCGGACCGCTGACAGCGAGGTATTCTTTGGTTCCCGGCAGCGGATTGGCACCGTGGACATAGACATTGCGGGTATTTTTCAGTCGAACCACCGGTGCTCCGTTTTGCGGATATTGCGTTTTAACACCGTTCAATTCCAAATTATTGACATTCGTGCCCATCAAAGCCGGTCCTGTTTCAGCATTGATCGTGACATGGTGAAATTCAATATCATCAACATTCCTGAATTCAAAGCCCCTGCGGGCATCCATATTAATATTTGTAAAGGTTACATCCTGGATGGACATTTCATCCAGTCCCAGCAGATTGGCGGCTTGTCTGGTCTGGCTGGCGGTAACGTTACTGATATGGATGTTCCGAAATTTGGGCGTCCGCTCGGAGACCGGTTCGGTGTCGGTTTTCTGGTACTCCATATTCATTTTAATCGCCTCCAGCTGGATGTTTTTCATAACGATATTGGAGACCCGGATTTCCTCCACAACGCCACCGCGTCCGCGCATCGACTTGAGCCGAATGCCCCGGTCGGTTCCGTCGAATATGCAGTTCGAAATCGTCACTTTACGCACATCTCCTGACATTTCACTGCCGATCACCACGCCACCATGCCCATTCAGCATAGTGCAATTGGTAATGGTGATATTTTCCGCCGGGCGTCCGATCCGGCGCCCATCTTCATCCCGCCCCGATTTGAGCGTGATACAATCATCACCGACGGAGATGTGGCAGTTGGAGATATGCACATTGGTACAGGAACTGGGATTGATGCCGTCGGTATTATAGGAATCCGGGGGATTTTTAATGGAAAGCCCGGTAATAGTCACATTGTCGCAGAGTTCCGGATTGACCGTCCAGAAAGGGGAGTTGATGATCGTGACATCCCTGATCTGGACATTTTTACAGTCATAAAATTGAATGAACGGCGGTCGCAGAAAATTGTTGTTATCCCACATCCAGGTATCGGGTTGGAGGGTGTTTTTATTTGCTTCCAGATGTAATTTTTGCCACCTGGACTGGGTCTGTACTTCACCGTACTGTTTATATTCTTTTCTAAGTTTGCCGTAGAAATCCCACCAAGCCTGTCCCTGTCCGTCCAGCAGTCCGCGTCCCTGGATAGTAATATTTTCCAGCTGATACCCGTAAAAAAGGGGCGAGAAATTCATGCCCGTCGTGCCTTCCCAGCGGGACAGCACCATGGGCAGGTAATCATCAAAATTGTCACTGAATTTCAACACCGCACCGGCATCCACATGGATCACAATATTGCTTTTTAGATGAATCGGACCGGTTAAATATTCACCCGCCGGAAAGTAGATTGTTCCGCCGCCGGCTGACGCTGCAGCGTCAATTGCTTTGTGAATTGCGGCTGTATTTTTCGTAACCCCATCGGCTATCGCTCCGTAATCACAGACATTGTAATAGGGCGGATTCGAATTGCTGCATGTCTGAATAAACAGGATCAGAATTCCTGTTAATGCCAGTCTAATTGTTCTGCGGTAGAATTCCTTTTTCATCGTATTTCTCCTAATCTTGACATCCTCATCATTGCTAAAAAACATTGCCGGACCGAATTTTATTTTATTGATCGGGTTTGCCATTCCAGACATCATTTTTGGGGCATCCTCTTATTGACGACATAGCGTGCCTGCCAGCGGGGATAGAATTTTTCCAGCAGTTCCTGCGGCCAGTATCCCAACCAGCCGTATCCAACCCGCCTTTCCACCGATATATCCGCCAGATCAAAGTACATCTCGCCGTCGCGATCGCTAAAGAACGGACGATTGGTTCCAATCTGATAGAAACGCGCCCAGATCGGCGGAGCGGCGGGATCATTCACGATGATCTTATCGTAGCCGGTTGGACTCTTGGGTGAAGTCACCCGTTTTTGACGGATGCCGTTGATTTTCACCCTCTGGAGCCAACTAATGGCGCCTTCGATTGCAGCAATAATCTCGGGTGGCGGATTTTCGATTTCCATTAAAAACCAGATGATGTCCACCGTCTCCTTACCGCTCAGCGAAGGCAGTTCATATGCCCGCCCGCGCGCCGGTTTCAACGTCTTTACATCATGCTGGGCACACCAGGCAGTCAATTCTCCGTTGACAACAACCTGGGTTTTGAGAATGCATTCAATGCCTTTGGCGACCGCCTTTTGTGCCATGAAACAGCGGTTTTCATCAACAAACCGGTATTCACTCCCTCCGGCGGCAACATCCCGCAGCAGACGCATGACACCGATCATCGCATCGTCGTTGTAGGTGATATGGGAATAATAGCCTTTGCGCAGCGGATAATACTGGGGCCAGCCGCCGTTTTCATATTGCGCCTTCAATAAATAATCCAAACCTCTTAAAAAAGCCAGGCAGTAGCGCTTATCTCCGGTCTGAGCGTAGACGTGCGCCAGATAGCGCATCTGGGTGTAGGTGGCGCCGTTGTCAATCGTCGCCAGCGGTTCATCGGCGTAGTCCGTCAATTCCTTTTTATGGACGGCGCTGAGAGTCTCGGTATAGTCAATATTTTTCGGCCAGCCGCCGGAATTGCGCTGATATAGTAATATATTTTCAGCAATCCGAATCGCTTCCGGCGAAGTATACCATTGCCGATCATGCTGCAGAAGGTCTGCCCACAACTCCGACTGAGCGGTCTGTTCCGGTATCCGCAGCTCATATTCGAGCATACTCAACTGAATGTCCTGAGCCGGCAACATAACAGCCCCCAGAGCAAAAACAGCCAGCAGCTTGATCTTATTTATTACTCGGTGTATCATCCTGCTTCTCTCATTCAATTCTCATATTAAAATCCACCGGACGTGGCTCCAGCGAAGCCACCGTTCCGAATAACTGACCGCTACTCACCTGCAACGGCTGCTCGAAATCCCGCCCGACAAGCGGTTCGGTACTGTCAAACCGAATCGTGTCCGACCCGCCGCCGGAGTGATAATGCAGAGACTTTCCGGTTACCGTCTTCAATACCGGTTTACCGCTGACGCTGACAATTTCATTGAATTGAAAAATGACTGAATTTTCATCAAAATCGTAATACTGGATAGCTGGACCGCTCGGCGATTCCGGGTCCCAGTCTCCGGCGAATGTCCAGACGGCAGTCAGATCGTCGGCTTCGGGCGAACCGTCGGCTTCGTGTAAATTATCCACAAACCAGTCAAAATCATTCCCCTCGCGGTGACAGTTATAAAAATAGGTACGTTTACCCCAATTGAAAGGTCGGTTGCGTTCCGGTGCATCCGGATATGAAACATAATAGACCGGCACATCGCTTAGCGCCTCTGAAAATTGACAGTTCACCAGGTAAAACTGGGCTTCGTAATGATGCCGCCCCAGTCTGAAATCCGGGACGCCGTCAAATTTAGTATTCACAATGACAAATTTCTGATCGCGGCAGTAGCCCCCGGCATGCCAGAGGGCGGCGGTTTTTTTATGCCCATACAGTTGACAATCGCGCATAAAACACCAACCCCGGGGACAGACAAAATCCACTGCGCCGCTAATGCTGCAATCAGCCAGATAGTATTTTCCCTCTTTATAATTCCAGAGGGCGACGGTATCGCCTCCGCGACTATAGACATTACACTGCTGAATGATTGTCCGCGTACCGGTGCCGTAAATCGTAAAAGCATGGGGTCCGATTTCCGGCTGAGTATTCTCAATGGTCAAATTTTCCAGAATCACATCATCGCTGTGAATATTAATCACCGCCGGTCCGATGGAGTCTTTATTTTTCTCCCAATCCGAACGCAGCTGCGCATAACGAATAATCGTCTCCGCCCGGTTCTCGCCTCTCAAGGTAACGTAATCGCAGTCAATCCTGATCTTTTCGGTGTAGACGCCATTCTTAATAAAAATCGTTACGCGTTCATAATTAAACATGGGCAGCGATTGAAGGGCGCCCGTCACTGTTTTGAAATCTCCGTGACCGTTTTGATCAACACAGAAATCCGCCGCATACCGGGCAATCAGCGGCGTTGCGCTCAGTTGCAGGAAAATGCCCGCTAAAACGCCATTCAATCCCATTTGCCGAGTTTTTTTTATCATTTCAATAACATCATTTTGCGGGTTTTAATCTGATTGCCCATCGCAAGCCGGTACAGATACATTCCGCTGGGCAGCCCTGAGGCGTCAAAACGCACCGTATAGGAACCGGCGGATTGGGCTTCGGCAACCAGACACTGCACCACCTGTCCCGCCAGATTGTAGACTGTCAAATGCACAAAATCCTCCCGCGGTACTGTATATTCTATTTGGGTCACCGGATTAAAGGGATTCGGGTAGTTCTGCGCCAGGGTAAAATCTGTCGCCAGCCGGTTTGGGTTGGCAATGGTCATCACTGGAATCTGCGTATCCAGCTTGCCGCTGCCAGCCAGTGCCGGTAACAAGACCGGTAGCACCGTCGGATCGTCGGGTTGATAATCATAATAATCTCCGGGATCGAAGTTATAATTCTCGAGATATTCGACGATGGGACCCGAATCTGCCACATAATTCGCCACCGCCATTGCATATCCGGCGGGATTGCCACTGAGCGTTCTGTAGTCGTCATTGACCTGGGAAATCAGGATGGGAATCGGTACCCTTTTAAAATAATTCGCCTCCACCAGTACATGCGCATAGCAGGTCACTCCGACACCGTATGACATAATATTTTCGGAATTGTCATAAAAATTATTAAACACATGGATTTCACCAAAGCGGGTCCGCGGATTCCGGGAAACGGTATTTTCCCACCAGTTGTGATGATAGCTAATTTTCAGGCGACCGATATCTTCGTCACCGTTATTTTCCGAATGCCCGATCAGATTCGATTTGCGGTGATTGTAAAAATGACACCAGGAGACGGTAATATAGCTGGCACCGTGTTTGATATCTAGCAGTCCGTCGTGCCGCTTGCCTTCGGGGTCAATATCGGGTGAGTCGGAAAAGGTGCAGTGATCAATCCAGATATGATGCGAGAGCGGATCGGTAATATTGATACAGTCGTCGGGTGCATTGCGGAATTCGATATTGCGGATGATAATATTGTGACTACGGAACAGATTCAGACCGAAGCCTTCAATCTGGGCATCCGCTCCCTCACCGATAAGTGAAACGTCGTAATTTTCCTTGAAATCCATCATCGCTTTTTCGGTCCAGGTTAATTTACCGCGCACCATAATCACCAGCGGCGGATGATTCTGATCAAACCGTGCGTCACGTCGGGAATCGAGAATCTGAAACAGCTCCGCCCCGGTCGTTACGACGACGGTATCGCCCCCGGCTCCACCATAGGTTCCGTTTTGTTCCAGCGTATCCACAGCGGCAAAACCGATGGGACTATCTTCACATTGATAAGCGGTGTCGAAGTCGGTAACGAACAGTGCAGTGATCCGCAGAGTGGAATTCATTATGAAATTAATGGGATTGTCTGTACTGCTGGTATCGTCCCGCCACTCCCGGAAATTCCAGCCGGAGTCCGGGCTGGCACACAGTTCAACAAGTGTACCCTCGGGAAAGATGGTATCGGGGGGCGTAATCTCAACGCGACCGGAACCGATCACGTTGAGATTCAGGCTGTAAAGCACCACTCCCGGCATACCGGTTACATCAATGCGATCAATGTTCGGACCTCCGTCAGGAGTGGAGCTGGTAAAGCGTATCCTGTTCGCCCCCGAAACCAAAAAAAGATCAATGGAATCCAGAGCCCAATTTGTCCAGGCGCCGGTGGGATTAAAATCCGGCATCTCAGCCAGTCCGGCGGAATCAACGCTAACCTCCATCGGACGATCACTGGCGGCACCGTTGGCGTACCGGATATAGACCGTCTGAGTGTCCGTGTCTGCCATGAAAACGGTAAATTCGATATAGCTGCCGGTTTCATTGTCAAAATTGACATAACCGTCTCCGGAGAAACCGGCATGTTCTGTTTCGATTTTCGCATGATAGAAAATGGCGTTTTCCGCCTGATACGTTTTCAGATCCTGGGCTGGCAAAGCAGCACTGGACAGAATCAGTAATACCACCGCGAAAACCGCATTCATGTTAAACCGGCGCCTGGATAAATACTGGATCATTTTACCTGCTCTCTTTCATTTACGGAATTGGATTCCATTGTCCATCATTACTTCAGTAAGACCATTTTCTTTGTCTTAACGAAGTTGTCAGCCTGCATATTGTAGAAGTAGATGCCGCTGGCTAGACGACTGGCATCGAGTGTCAGAGAATACCGACCAGCTGACTGTTCTTTATTCACCATCGTCAGCACCTCTTTGCCGAGCATATCGTAGAGTTTGATGACGACTTTGCTCTGGCGCGGTACTTCATACTGAATGACCGTTGTCGGATTGAAGGGATTCGGATAGTTCTGGGACAGTTTGAAGGCTTTGGGCAAAACCGCAACATCTTCAACCGCATCCGGAACATCCACATAGAGTCCTTCCGGAATCGGGACCCCTTCGCCGGGCGCATAGGCACCGGAGATATCCATGATCATCCAATCGAGTAAGCCGCCAACTGTACCTGCACCGCGATCACCAAATTTAAAGTAGTGATCCGACGTCCCGTCGCTAGTCTTGCCGGTTATAACCGGTATAGGGTCTTCATCAACAAAGACAGCTGTGGAGTCACCGTATACGGCAACCCGATAGGTATGCCAATCCAGAAAACTGAATTCAGGGAATATTTCAACACCCGCTTTTTCCAAGTATAAGCGTCCAGTGGGCGGATAGAATCGCAAGTCCTCACGTGCGTTGGCATTATCCAGTCGCCACTGGAAGGTGAAGTTCTGATCGTAACCGTCAAGCGCCCTGGTTCTGAAAATCAGCGTGAAATCGGTCCCTTTCCAGTATTCATTGAAATAAGACCGGTACATCCGTTTTTGCCCATATTGACCGGGTTGTTCGTACTGGAACAGCTTGTTGCCGGTGATATCCGGATCATCAACGATTTCCTCCACCATATCTGTACCAGGCGAATCATCACTCAAACTGGAAATATTCAAGCTGTCGCCTCCATCTCCGGTCTCCGTCGGTAATACGCTGCCGTCATAGATTCTCCAGCCGGGCTGCGCAATGAACTCGAATTCATCTACATATAGCTCCGCCGGAATCGCCAATCCTTCACCCGGCTCGAAGGCGCCGGAGATATCGAGGATACACCAATCGAGATATCCGCCAACCGCGTCGCTGGAACCGTCACCGATCTTGATATACAGATCCGATGTGGTTTCACTACTGACGCCGCTAAGATAGGGTTCTTTGTACTCATCAATAAAGACGACAGCCGAGTCGCCATAAACGGCAATCCGATACGTATGCCACTCATAGAGGTCCAGATTGACTTTTACTTCCACACCGGCTTTTTCCAGCTCAAGTGTGCTGTCTGCAGGCCAGATGCGCAGCTCATCCCGGGCATTAGCTTTGGCATTGCGCCACTGCAGGTCAAAGGCACGATCATAGGCTGCATCGCGTTCTCCTTTTACCCGTGCCATCAGAGTGATTGATTCTGCCGCATTTACCTCGTCCATATAATGACGGTACATAGTCTTTGCGGCGGCATCCGGTTGCAGATATTTCAGCAGCTTGTTTCCGGAAATGTCCGGATCATCAATAATCTCTTCCACAAATCCGGTTCCCGGTGAACCATCGCTGACACTGGAGAGGTCCAGCGTATCGCCACCGCAATCGGCTGTTTCCGAGGGCAAGATCCCGGCATCATAGACCAGCCATTTGGGAATATAGGGTTCCGGACCGTGATCCACAAACAGTCCTTCAGGTATGGGCAATCCCTCATCCGGACCATAAGCACCGGAGACATCGAGAATTAACCAATCCATATAACCGCCAATGGCATCCCCGGAACCATCACCAATCTTCAGATACTGACTCGATGTTGTAGCGGTGGTAATTCCGCTAACGACCGGCTCCGGGTTTTCATCCAGATAGACTTCGGCAAGATCACCACTAACCACAATCCGGAAAGTGTGCCAAGCGTAAAAATCTACGTCCAACTTAATGGAAACATCCGCTTTTTCCAGCTCCAGTGTGCTGTCTGCCGGCCAGATACGCAATTCATCCCGGGTACCGGCATTCGCATTATCCCAGCGAATATCAAAGGCGCGGTCATAAGCGACATCGTTTTCACCTTTAATTCGGGTGACAATGGTAAAGTTCGAATCTTCATAACTTTCATCAAAATAGTGACAGAAAGTCCGTTTGCCATCGGGATGCAGGTACTTGAATATCTTGTTCCCTGTAATATCCGGATCGTCAATGATCTCCGCAATCATGCCCGTTCCCGGATAATCATCACTGACATCCGATATATCCAGCGTGTCACCACCGGCACCTGCGGTCTCAGTAGGCAATACACCGGCATCGTAGACCAACCATTTTGCCGGCGGCGGTCCGCCGTCTACCTTCAAATAGGGTGGAATTTGTACACCTTCGCCGGGCGCATAGGCACCGGTGACATCCCAGATCACCCAGTCAATATCGGCACCAAAGTTGTTCCCGCTGTCACCATCGCCAAACCGAAAATGCCGGTTGCTGCTCGTCGCTTTAACCGGCGCCAGGACCATTGCCGGTGTCGGGTCTTCATTGATATACAACTTGGTCTCCATTGCCAGCGTGTCCATGGTGAATCGGTAGGTGTTCCACTCAGTTACGTCCACCGGCAGGGTGACGTCATCTCCCGTTCCGTTCCTGACCCGTGCCAGGTTCGTACCCGTATGGATTGTGACTCTCGACCGGTAATTGTAATAGTGCATATCAATATCCACTGCCATATCCCGATCCGGATTGCCTTTCGCCCGCATGACTACCGTAAGATGCTGAATGTCAATATCATAACTGTCAAATTTCATCCGCCAGTAAAATGCAGTCTGTCCTTCGGGACCATCAGCCTTGCCCGGCACATCCATCCGGAGCAGCTTGTTCCCCGAAATCGCATCATCATCAACGATGACATTCTCTTCAGCCACAAAAGTGCCACTCGATGTTACAAATGCCGGAGCAAAGGCATCGGGCAATACACTGCCGTCATATACCGTCCATTCAGGTGCCGGCTCTCCCAATGGTATCAGACCTTCGGGAATCGGTGCCCCTTCGCCGGGCGCATAGGCACCGGTGACATCCCAGATCACCCAGTCAATATCGGCACCAAAGTTGTTCCCGCTGTCACCATCGCCAAACCGAAAATGCCGGTTGCTGCTCGTCGCTTTAACCGGCGCCAGGACCATTGCCGGTGTCGGGTCTTCATTGATATACAACTTGGTCTCCATTGCCAGCGTGTCCATGGTGAATCGGTAGGTGTTCCACTCAGTTACGTCCACCGGCAGGGTGACGTCATCTCCCGTTCCGTTCCTGACCCGTGCCAGGTTCGTACCCGTATGGATTGTGACTCTCGACCGGTAATTGTAATAGTGCATATCAATATCCACTGCCATATCCCGATCCGGATTGCCTTTCGCCCGCATGACTACCGTAAGATGCTGAATGTCAATATCATAACTGTCAAATTTCATCCGCCAGTAAAATGCAGTCTGTCCTTCGGGACCATCAGCCTTGCCCGGCACATCCATCCGGAGCAGCTTGTTCCCCGAAATCGCATCATCATCAACGATGACATTCTCTTCAGCCACAAAAGTGCCACTCGATGTTACAAATGCCGGAGCAAAGGCATCGGGCAATACACTGCCGTCATATACCGTCCATTCCTGAGCACTCAGATGCCCAAGGGAGAACGCCATGAATACGATGCAGATTACTCCAAAAATCGCACTTTTCTTCATCTTAACCTCCTCGTGTTTAAAATATTCATTCCAATAACACTTTCTTTCATCTTTCCCTCCTTGTTTTTTTCTATGGTAAAAAATATCATGGCTCCTGCTTTATACCGCTCCCTGATCTCCAGGATTAACCCTGAAAAAATCAACGTCCGCATAACCACTATTGTTACTATCCTGAGAAATACAAAACAACCCGACTTTGGCACCGACCCATTTTCCCTCGCGCACCCGGAATTCGTTTCCCATCGGCTGAAACCGGATACCGTCATGGCTATATGAAAAGATACACCTGACACCTTTTTGGACGGTCACCCGCAGGAAGATGCCCGGTTTTTCCACCGGAACCGTCTGTACGATCCTCTCCGTATTGCCTTTGTCTGCGTCCCTGCACTCAGCATACGTGAGCCGGTATTTTTCATCCTGATACGAAAGCGTCAGCGCGGCGTAGTCCCGTCCGATTACCAACAGTCCGGCTCTGTCTCCGCCGGCACTTGTGAGATTCAGCCGCGTCGTGACCTCGAATTCTTCCGCCGGAAATTTCTGAGCCAGAATCGCAGCGACAGTCCACAGATTTTCGTTATCCTCCGGCAATTCAACAGAATAGAGCCGCAGATAACCCGGCTTGTCGGTAAGCGAGTACCACTCATTCGAATGATTCGCCTGCCACTGCCACTGCAGACCCAAATCCGGATTTTTAAATTCATCGCCGGTCTGAATCTCGAAGATTTCCTTTTCATCCGGCAATGGCAGTCTGTATTCCGCTACCGGTTCGCCGATGCCGTTGCTATCAAAATCTGCACCAATGACTGCCCAACCGTCAACCCATTTCACCGGATTCAGATGAACGATCCGACCGTAGGCGGCTTTATCCTGAAAATGAATAAACCACGATTCTCCGGTCTGAGTCTCCACCCAGGCGCCCTGATGGGGACCGTTGATATTCGTGCGCCCCTGCTCAAGTACAATCTTATCCTCGTAAGGTCCGTAGATATTTTTCGAACGCAACACCGTCTGCCAGCCGGTTTTCACACCTCCCGCCGGGGCAAAAATATAGTAATAACCATCCCGTTTATAGAGCTTCGGACCTTCAATCGTCGGATGATTGACGTGCCCGTCAAAAATCGTAGTCCCCTCATCAACAATCTGTGTCCCGTCTTCATTCAAACGGCATAATGTGAGAAGACTGTTGAATCCGGCACGGCTTTTCGCCCAGGCGTGGACCAGGTAACCGCTGCCGTCGTCATCCCAGAAGGGACAGGGATCAATGCGCCCTCTGGCGGCTTTGACCAGTACCGGTTTTTCCCACGGACCTGCCGGGTCTTTGGCTTTGACCAGATAAATCCCGAAATCGGGATCACCGTAATAAATCCGGAACTCGCCCTGAAAATACCGGATACTCGGCGCCCAGACACCCTTGCCGTGCTGCGGTTTTACGTAAATATTTTCCGGCAGATTTTCCAGCCCATGTCCGATAATCGTCCAATGCACCAAATCTTTGGAATGAAGGATCGGCAGCCCCGGTGTATGGGCAAAACTGGATGACACCAGATAAAAATCGTCCCCGACACGAATAACATCCGGATCGGAATAGTCAGCATGAATGATGGGATTACGATAGGTCGCTGGTTTTCCGGTACAGCTCACACCGGATAACATCATGACGGTTATCATCAGCAGGATAATATAAAATCCGGTCCGTTTCATCTCACTTCTTGAGCCCTTTTTCCAATTCCAGCGCCGCCAAAATAAAGGGACCGACCGCTTTGCAATCGTTGGTGCGTTGCGGTTCGCTGATATAATACTCAAAGCTGCCGTCGCGCTGCTGTTTACCGCCCAGTCCGGCACCGGAGCAGGCGTACCGCACATCCACCAAACCGTCTTCATTTACACGGACGAATTCAGTAAGAAAGCCCCCAAAGGATTCTTTGGCAATTTTCCAATAGTCAGCCGGTAAGTAACCGAGATTCGCCCCTTTGGCAAAACTGTAAATAAACATCGCCGAAGCAGAAGATTCCAGATAGTTGCCCTCACGATCCCCCTGGTCCAGTACCTGGTACCAGACTTTCGATTCCGGATCGCGCACCGATACAATCGCCTCTGAGAGATCATTCAGCTGCTCTAAAAGTTCTGCTCTACCCACTGTCTCCGGCGGTAAAATTTCAAGCACATCCACCAGTGCCATCATGTACCAGCCGAGCCCGCGTCCCCAGAAATGCGATGACAATCCGGTCTGCGGATTCGCCCACAGCTGCTGCCGCTTCTCGTCCCAGCCGTGATAGAGAAGTCCCGTCTCCGGATCATACGTCTTTTCATAAATGAGGGTAAATTGTTTGATAACATCCGCATAATCGGGTTGACCGGCAAATACCTTTTCATATTCCGCATAAAAGGGCGCCGCCATATAGAGTCCATCCAGCCACATCTGCCAGGGATAAATTTTCTTGTGCCAGAAACCGCCCGCCGCTGTACGCGGTTGCCGTTCCAGCTGGCGTCGCAACAGCTGTGCTGCCTTGTGATACTTTTCGTCACCGGTTGCATCATATAGTCGCAGCAATGATCGTCCTGGACCGATATCATCCAGCTTGAAATCCTCCGGGTCATAGGTCCGAATCGAGCCGTCTTCCCCGACATACAGATCAATATTTTTTTGGATAAAGTCAAAATAGTCTCGGTTATCCGTCACCTGCCAGAGCCCGTACAGGGCATTCAGCATCAAGCCCTGCTCGTAATGCCATTTGTGCCTGGCGCGATTTTTTTCGTAGGTGATTTTATTATCCGGCGCCCGTTTAATAAAGGAGTCGGTAGTCCTGACCGCCCAATTCAGATATTCGTCATCAGCCCGGTTGCCGCAAAAAGGGAAAAAACTTACCAGAACGACACTGATAAATAATGCAATCATCAACTGCTTATTATTTTTCATCATAGCAATTTCCCTAAAAATTAAATCCCACCGAGAGGCGATTGACCCCGTCAAAAATCTCAAAATTGGAGTAGGAATAGTCAAAAGCCACCGTCCTGCCGGCAAGCGTGGCGTTTACCCCCAAACCTGCCGACCAGGAAGCCACATCCTGGTTGGTCTGATACCCGGCTCGCAACGCCAGCCGTCCGAAAGCCAGATATTCGAGTCCAATGTTCATCCGCTCCGAATAATTATTGGGATGCAGAAAATCAACAGCCAGTGTCAGACTGCTGTTGCGCTCAGGAACCGTTGACACCATTTCAAACAAATCAATTGCGGCACCCATGATAAAGATCAGCGGCAGCTGTTCATAAATCCGTTCCCGCTTGATATTGGAAGAGAAATTGCGGATCGCCATTCCAAAGCGGAAACTGCGCAGACCGGTATAGTATTTCACGCCGGCATCGAAAACCAATTTGGTTGCGTTATTATCCCTGAGTCCGGATTCCAGATAGCTCTGTCCGAGATTCTGACCTGCCAAACGGACATTGCCGCCGATAAAAAACTGCGTGCTGATGGCTTTTCCGTAAGAGACACCCACCGAATAGGCACCCACATTGCTGACCACCCCCAAATCCCGGTAGCCAGCCGGATAGTTTACCTCCTCGTCACTGGATACCAGACTCGTCCCGTAGATGGTGCCGTAATCCACACTCAGGGCGCTCAGCCCCACGGAGCCGTAGGTTCCCAGATTCCAGCTGAGCGCACCCGCCAGGTAATCAATATCCGCAATCCAGTGGGTCATGTACAATTTGGCATCCAGATGATTTTCCGATTCGACGATTCCGGCGGGATTGAAAAAGATACTCTCGGCGCCGGTGCCCAGCGTAATAAAGGCTTCCCCCAGCGCGCTGGCGCGCGGTGAGACGCTGACCAGTTGAAAATTCATGGTGCTCTGCGCCACCTTTTTCAGACCCACCTGGGCATCCGTCAGGGTAAAAGACACAAAGAGTAAAATCAGTACATAGCCGGTCATTTTATTGAGTCGCATTGGATTCTTCTCCTTCGCACATCAACGGATTACCAGAAATTTTTGCATGGCTGTCTGCCCGTCCGGCGTCTCAAAAACCGCAATGTAAACCCCGCTGTGAATCACCTGCTGGTTACGGGTAATCATATCCCAGAACTTATTGCCGGCGAGCACTGTGGGTGGACTGTAATGTTCCAGCGTCTGCACCCAGTCGCCGTTTTCGGTAAATATCTTAATAGTCACCTCCGGAGGCAGATTTAGAAACATCAAGCCGCGGCGATCGGTCCAGCCCACATCACGCAGGAGCGGATCGTTGATATTGTAGGGATTCGGGACAATCCGGATTTTGCTGAGGTCGTCCTGTGAAAAATAGGGCGGAAATACCGGTGTCAGGTTGGGATGCAGCACCCGGTTGCTATACATGGTTTTCCCGCGTGTCGAAGGATGGGCGGTCAGGTCATCTGCGGCAATACGGGCTTTCGACTGCACATAGTAGTAATACTGCGCACCCACAATAACCGTAGTGTCAACAAAAAGATGCTCCGCCGTCTTATCGTCAGCGCCGGAATTGTAGACCACCTCATAAAAGACCGAATCCAGATTAGATATCCGCCGCATGATCCGATAGCCGGCAAAATTCGGCATGGCTTCCGCCCCGGCATCTATCCATTTGATTTCCACTCCCGTTCCAAGTCCGGTAATATCAATCCGGCTGGGTGGTGGCGGTGAAAGGGGAATTTTATAGCTATGGTCGAAATTCCACTTCGCCCGGGAAGCGCTCGCCATGACCGAATCAATTCCCGTACTGATCCAGCGGTCTTTGCGCCGATCCATTTCCGTGGCACCATCCGGAAATACAAAATTGCCCGGCAAATAACCTGTTTCAGGGTTCGGAATATCGGTGGGATCTTCCAGCGTTCCGTTCAGCCACTTGCGCCCGATCTCCTTGCCCTTTTCGAGACTGAGACCGGAATAGCCGCTGGCAAACACCAGCCGGATTTTCTGACCCGGCAGAAAGGTATAGGGACCGAAGCTGGAATACAGCTTGGAATTATTGTTATCTTTGGAAACGGCGTCCAGAGCCGAGAAATCCGCCGAACCGTACTCATCGCTATTCATTCCATGGTAGGTACCGTCCCAGGTTTCGCCTATCATGGGCAAAAATTCCGAATAGGCGCCGCGGATCGCCCAGAAGTTTTTACTGCCGAATTCATCGCTCTCCTCACTGTAGGGAATCAGGTTGCTTTTGCCGATATAGGTCACCTTCGGCTGCAGAAAATCATCTTCGTCATCCGCCGGATTCGTATAGGGCTGTTTTGACGCGTGCAGGATGGAATACCAGACAAATTTTGGAAAAACCAGGCGCCCGTTCTGGCTGATCGCCGGTTTGCCCATATCGTCACCGGCAATATCGGGATCATCGGCGCTGTACTCGTAAAACACCCGCAGACTATCGCCGATCCGACCACCGTAATAGTGCTGCCAGGTATAGGAGGTCTGGATCGCCTCTTCACCCCTCAGTGTTGGATTATTGCCAGTGGAATGATAGGTGTTTTCCCCGTTGGACTCCACATTGATATAGAAATCGGGCAGCGTATCACCGCTAACATTGGTCAGCTCCACATCGAGAATGACGTAGTCATCATTCAGGCTCTGACTCCAAGCCATCAGCTTCCGCGCCAATTGCACACCGAGAATATTCTCGGAGGTCACTTCCACGATTTGGTCGTAACTGTACTCACCCAGCATCTCGGGATCGATCGTACTGAATTCCGGCAGAGCCAGCGGTTCGAAATCAACATACTGCTCCGGATACCCAAAACGGGCATAATTGGTCAGCTCCCCGCCTGCCACTACTTTACCCTGGGGCAGATACTTATTCGTCGGTCCGAAAATAGCCACCTTGTGCAGCGAATCGGGATAGATCGGGTCCCACCAGTTAGTGGTCACCAGCCGGAAGCCTGCACCGCCCCATAAATCCTGTTGCTGTCCCCGCACGCCCAGCACGTCGTAGTCATTCGGGAAGAAAGGGTAGCGGAAATCAAAATTGCCTTTATCGCCATTGGCTTTGACACCGACCCAGACCCGTCCCATTTGAACCGTCGCCATTGCCAGTTCCGGCTGGGTTTGCGCCTCGACAAGACCGGCTAACAGCAGCCAAATCAGCAAGTACACCGCTACGCCGGTTACCGATTTCCCATGGTTTTCATAAACCTTCATGCAAACTCCATATCTTGATGATTGGCAGTCATTTCATCTCTTTTCTTAAAAATCAAACCGGATACCGACCCATATATCCCGGGGTTGTCCGTAGAGCCAGCAGGTATAGAAGGGATCATCTATATAGGGTTTTTTCGCAGACCGTAGTTCCCCGATTTTATCATTACCGGGAATGTAATAACCCGCCTCCTCATTGCGAACTTTGTCGTACTCCGAGGATGCCCATTCCGGCAGACGCAGGGTCTTGATATAATTCAGGAAGTCCTGCCAGTCTTCAAAATCATCGCCGGAATCCTTGGCAAAACAGTAGCCCCTGTGCATCAGGCTGACCTTGAAATTGAAAAGGTTGCTGACATCTACAAAAATCGTAGAGGTGACTTTGCCGAACCTGATCCGTTTGGCGGCTTTGAGATCAACCATATAGTAATCCGGCCATCGCATATTATTGTTCAGATTGGGAATACCGGTAGGATTCGCCGTAAAATAATCGCCGGCTTCCCATTCACCAAACAGTGTCAGACTGATATTACCCAGAGGATAGAACCGCCCGATTGCAGGACCCCATTTTTCCGGGGACCGAAAAGTGATGTTCGCATTCAGTTTCGGTTGCGGCAATGCCCGGCTTTCCTGTCCCTGATAGAGGTCTTCAGCATAATTATCCAGGGTGATTGCGGTGATCTCCTCCTTGCCGGTAAGCCCCTCCTTTTTCAGCATGTAGTTAAAGTTAACCCAGCCCGTCACCCAACTGTTGTCGCTTTTGGAGAGATTGATTTCCATTCCCTGAATGTCTTCGTATTCATTGTTTACCCACATATCGTAATCCAACCGGTTAGTCCTGTAGGTAACCTCCCCGTGCTGTCCGGTCACATCTTTGGAATACCCTGAAATCTTCAACAGAAAACTCTTCCAGAAATTATACATCACGCCCAGCTCATAAGAAATTGTACGTGGCGGGTCGAGATTGGGATTGGACATATCATACAATCCGTTTTTATCATACCGATACCGATAGAGGTACATTGAATAGTAAGGCGGGTTGGAGCGAAAATGTCCGTAATTAAAATAGAATTTTGAATTTTCGGTAATCGGGAAAGAGACTCCGATTCGCGGGCTGATGGTAAAGTGATTTTTAATCGGTTGCAGGAAACCGGGGTCCACCGAATCGTCATAGGCTTCCCAGAAGTCCCAGATATAGGATTTGCCCTGCTCCAGATAGCGGAAAAGGACGGTATCTTCTGCGACCTTCTGGGGTAAGAACATCTCTTCATTAAAGGGATCGCCGGAGGGCCACTCGCCGCCGCCGCCATAGTAATAATCAAAGCGGATACCCAGATTGGCAACGATGGACTCCAGGGTAATCTGATCCTGAAGGTAGAGTCCCGTCTGGCTCGGCGTCCGATAGTAATTATATTCGTAAACATTATAATAATTCTCGTTCCATTTATTCCAGAGGTTGTGATCGAGAATAAACAGATTGTATTCCAGTCCCGCTTTCAAATAATGCACCATTCCGATCTGGGAATTCAGGTCGAATTTCGCCCGGTACTGATGCAGCTTGACATTGGTGTAGAGGTCTCCCTCTTTGCGGCGAAAGCGTCGGTTGGTAACGCCGGGCAGCGCATCATAGGAGGGATAGTGATAATTCAGGGTGTCGCCGTTAAAAATTCCGATTACCCGGTTGTTGCCGTACTGGAGTTTACCATAGGGCATCTCGGTCACCGGAAAGGGTCCGAAATGGGTAATGACCGTGGAATCGCGGGTATTACCAACTTCCGAAAAATCGCGAATCTGTGAACCATTAATACTCAATTCCCAAAAGGTCGATTTGTTTAAAATATGATTAATGGTAATTCCGCCCACCAGGGTTTTCTGCTCAATTTTCGGAAAGAAAGGTGGATCATAGAAATAGTCGGGGTTTTGGGTACGGGTGAAAAACTTGAGATTGTCCTGCGGCATAAACCCGCCTTCCCGGCTGGCGTCGGGGAAATCACCCCAGGGCGGTCGGATCGGACTGACGCCGCTTTGATGTTTATACAAGCCGTTCAGAGTCAGGGTCAGGTTGTTCAGCGGCTGCATTTTCAGGGTCAGGAGTGTCGTGGAAAGCAGATCGCTTTTCCGGGAAACCGGCTGGATATAATGCCGTTCTTTGGAGTTATGCGAAAGATAAAAGGTGGCATCACCCAGTGCTTTTCCGACAAAAGGCAGCGGACCACCGAATCCGCCATCCAGATTCCAGTCCGAATACTCCTCTTTCATGTGATGATCTCTAAAAGCCTTCTTTTGCTCATCGGTCAGTTCATAATAACCGATGACCTCTTTCATGGAATCGGGAAACGCCGCCAACACCTCGTAATCGGGAATCGCCATATGCATCCAGTTGGCAAGATAGAAATAATCGGTGGCGTTTGCCGGATATTTCGGATTGCTTAGATTAAAATTATTGGCGGCTTTAATCCACATATCCATACATTGCTCCGGATCAATATAGGGCGCCACCGTAGGACTGGATTTGTCATAAAAGGAGCCACCGAACCGCCGGATATGCGGTTGATCCCGGGAATAGGACACCGTTCCGTGATAGCCGTCTTTGGTTCCCAATTTCGTGGTAACATTGATCAAACCGGAGCGGAAATTTCCATACTCGGCATTGTAGCCACCCGAAAGCAACGAAACCTGTTCAATCGCACTCATGGGGATACTGGTCTCGGCATTGCCGGCAGCGGCGTTCATGTACGATATTCCGTTGACCATCATACCGGTCTGATCGGCGGAGCCGCCGCGAATCGTCAGATAGCCGTTTTCCTCGGACACACCGGGCATTTTCGACAAAAAAGCATTGATCTCCCGAATGCCCGAAGCATCCTGCATCTGTTCCGTCGTGACTACCATCTGTGTGCTGGAAACCTCCTTGTGCAGCACGTGGCGGGTTGCCGTCACCTCGACGACACTGCCCTCAATGACAGTTTGAACCAGATTAAAATCCAGCTTCGTCACCCGCTCCGCCGAAACCAAAACATCCTTCATAACCATGGTCTCATAACCGATCATGGACGCCCGCACCCGGTAGGTTCCCACGGGTACATTGATAATAATGTATTGTCCGTTTTCGTCAGTGGCGGCGCCCAGTTCTGTACCCTCAATAATCACATTGACGCCGACCAGCGGTTTGCCCGCTCTGGCATCCCGGACAACGCCGCTGATCCGACTGCGGGTCTGGGCGAAGGTCATTGTAAAACCGATAAAAAGCATCACAATCAGAATATAGCGAATACCACCCGCCAAATATTGTTTACGCAACATCGCCTCTCCTGATAATCGTTGACTATTTTGATTATGTGTCATATAACCCATTGCGTTCATATCGTCCGCTGTATTAACGCATTAGCAGCATCTTGATAACTTCCTGTACTCCGTTAAATCTGAACACAGCGAAATAGACACCGCTGGAAACCGCACAGCCCCGGTCAGTATCTCCCTGCCAGCGAACCGAATGATAGCCACCCGGACAGAATCCGTTATAGAGATTTTTCACCCGCTGTCCGGCAAGATCGTAGACCATAATTGACATGTTCCCGGATTCGGGCACGAAGAACTGCAGCGTCGTGGCTGGATTAAAAGGATTGGGATAATTCTGACCCACCTGAAATTGTGCCGCAATTGCAGGCTCCGTCGCCACACCGCTGACATATTCGCCGACAAGATTGTTCAGGTAATTTTCCAGAGCGGTATACCCTTTTTCATCGAGCCGATTGCGATCCTCCGGGTCATTGGGGTCTAGCAGCTGCGACACCTCCCACAGATCAGGCATCCCGTCATGATCGCTGTCCAGGGGCGCTTCGAGACTCTGAAGAGTCGGCCAACCGCCGACATCATTTTGGGAATCAATAATGCCCCTCACAATACTTGTATCGCTAAAACCCTGTTTGATCTCATAGTAATAGCCATCACAGGTGGCTGTACCGGTGCGAACATCCCGGATTACCCGGCGATCCACCGTGTCCCGCCCGGGATAGTTAGCACCCACATTGTCCAGCACCAGTTCATAAGCCTCTTCTGCCGGCTGCCATTCAAGGGTCACCGCCAGAAAGGCTGAATCCGACTTAATTTCCGGCGCATAGGCATAACTGCCGTCCACGCCGCTCCAGTTGTTCGCCGTTATATCGGGAAATCCGTCCATATAGTTATCGGCAATGTAATATCGCCCCTCACTTCCCGTAGGATCGAAAATCCGGTCACGGACATTGGACTTGGTTGCAGGTCCGGGTTTGTAGTAGTTGGCTACAATGTTGATGGTGCCTCCTTCACCGCCGTAAATATTATTAAAACCCCAGTTATAAATCACATTATTCCGGAAATCTACATTGACGCAGGTTGGCGTTTCGCCACCGGCAAAGCGGGGTGTCCGGCTGGAGTGGTGCGCAAACAGGTTATGGTGAAAACTGACGTTTTTTCCACCCCAGATGCCGCCGTATCCATGAGCACCTTTTTCATGATGCGACATATAGAGGCTTTCGGAAATCAGACACCACTGAATCGTTAGACTGTCGGTTCCATAAAGAGACATGGTCTCATCCACACCCCAGCTGGCGGAACAATGATCCAAGATAATATTCCAGCGATAACGACTCCAGATAGCATCATAGTCGCCACCATCCGGGGTTTCATCGCCCAGCCGGAAGCGCAGATAGCGAATGATGACATTATGGGCGTCAATTTTAACCGGATAATCCCGCAGACAGATGCCGTCGCCGGGCGCCGTCTGACCGGCGATAGTAATATAGGCATTGCCGATTTTCAGCTCACTTGCCAATTTGATTGTCCCGGAGACCCGGAATACCACTGTACGGGGACCATAGGCTTCCACCGCTTCCCGCAAACTGCCCGGACCGCTGTCATTCAGATTGGTCACCTCATAAACAACGCCACCTCTGCCGCCCACGGTATGGCGACCAGCGCCTTCGGCACTGGGAAATGCCAACGGCTCTGCGCTGATAGTCATAACCATCCTTATCGCCACTCCACAAAAAAGCACCGGTTTAAAAATTTTTCTTAATCTCAAATCTGTCACTTTCTTTGATCAGCAGCCATTCAACCGGCTAATCTCTTTTCGGATTGAAGATTCGGCTTGCGCACCCCGGCAATAAAACCGGGAACGCATAAACCGTTTGAGAAAGAACCACAGGAGACAAGCCGATTTTACTCAAGGTACATCATCTTTCTGGTTAGGGTCTGACCGGCGGTACCGAGCTGATAAAAATAGACTCCCGAGCTCAAACCGCTGGCATCAAAACTGTATTTGTAATGCCCGGGGTGCAGATTTTCAGAGACGATCACCGCCCGCTCGCGTCCCATCAGATCGTATACCGCCAGGGTCGTCCAGCCTGCTTTTTCCAGGTCAAAGGAAATCTGCGTCACCGGATTAAAAGGATTCGGATAGTTCTGATGCAATGCAAAAGACCTAACCACCGGAACATCATCTTTGATCCCATAAACCCCGATATACCAGCGGGGATCGCCGATGGGACCGCCGTCGGTACCCAGCGAAAAGAGCGGTGAATGTTCGGGCAATGTAAAATCCCCGTTATCAGGATCAGCAAAGCCCGGGTCCATCCGCAATGTATCCATCACGGTGTGGCTTCTGAAATTCACCTGCCCGATATCCCAGAAACAGATACTGGCGATGGTTGACAGATAGTCATTCTCTTCGCCGGGACCGGGATTGTCTTTGATATTAATAAAGGTACGGTCTTTATTCACCTGATCTACGAAAATCGAATTCGTCACCATCCAGGGATTCAGTAATGGTCCCTTTTCGCCCTGAATCATTTCTCTGGCATCGTCACCAACACCGGTTTTATACCAGGTTGTATGATCAATCACGACGACGGGCGTATTATCCGGTAATCCGGTTTCCACCGGACCGGCGATCCGTAAGCCATAGCTGTTGATATTATGGATTGTGGAATTTGTCAGCGAAATATAATTCGCCCCGGCGTATTTGTAGTAAATCGAGGTGCAGGTATTCGTAATAATGACATTATCAACGATCGTGGAATCCACTACCACATTATACTTCATATCACCGTTACCGGCGGCGATTACATCATCCACCAGATTGTGGATGTAGCAGTTTTCAACCGTTATCTTTTTTACCAGAATCGGCGTAGGTACATCTCCCATTGTAAATGTAACCAGATAATTAGCACTAGGTAATTCGTTTAATGCCCCGTCGAATTCGATGCCCCGCAAGGTCAGTGACGCCTGATCGCCGACATTAAAAAAGGTGATAGTTTCGTCACCCTCACGCTCGGTCTCCATTTTTACAATTGCCTTTTCTGAACCGTCGCCATCAACTTCGATTGTAACATCCATCTCAACAATATCACCAAATTCCGTATACCCACTTTCGGTATAGGTCTGTCCGGCTGCCAGTTGAAATACATCGCCATCCTCGGCGCCAGCCAGCGCCTGATGCAACGTACCATCGCCGGGTGGCACAAAAATCTGCGAATACAGCAGATTACCTGTCATAAAAAGGACACTCATGCATAGTAACATCTTCTTCATACCAACTCTCCTCTGAATCTTAGCTTTTTCATTATCGCCTTCTGTCTGAATATACGGCTGACATCCCTTCTTATCAATCCGATTGCGTTCAGAAATGGTTCAATTATGTTCTATGTAATAACTTTTAAGCGTCGTGCCGCGAATTTGAATTATCCCGAAACTCTGAAGGTGTCTGACCAAAATGCCGGTGGAAACAGGTACTGAAATATTTGGGATACTTAAACCCCACCGCATAGGCAATTTCACTGATGGTTAGATCGCTTTTCTTCAGGTACTGGGTAGCTTTCTGCAGCCGGATGGTCTTGATAAATTCACCGGGCGAATAACCGGTCAGCGCTTTCAGCTTGACGAACAGGTTTGTGCGACTCAAACCGATCTCACTGGTGAGTTGATTGACACCCAGTTCGGGATTATCCAGCCGGCTTTCCACGAATTTACGGATATTCATCAGCCACTGTTCATCCGCCGAGGTCACCGCCACTTCATCCGGTTCGAGAATCAGCTCCTTGCGGTATCGTTCGCGCAGTTTTTCCCGGGATTTTAAAATGTTTTTAATACGGGCATCCAGGAAGCGGAAATGGAAAGGTTTTTCAATATAATCGTCGGCGCCGGTTTCAATCCCCTGAATTTTGGATTCGATGGTCGCTTTTGCAGTCAGCAGGATAATCGGAATATGGCTGGTAGCAATCTCATCTTTGAGCCGCCGGCACATCTCGATCCCGTCCAGATTCGGCATGATCACATCGCTGATAATGATATTTGGTGCCAGCGCCTTCGCCTTTTCAAAACCCTCTTCTCCGTCTTTGGCTTCCGCAATCTGATATTTTTGCGACAGGGATTTGCGCAAATATGCCCGCAATTCATTGTCATCTTCAACCAGTAGTACCAGCGGACGTTCGGCGGAGACTTTCGGATGAAGCGTTTTCGCCGTCTGATCCTCCGATACAGTCAAATCCTCCACACCGGCTGCCACAATCCGGTGAAAATGGGCTGTCTCGGAGATATCGGTAATAATTTCATCGTCACCTAACTGTTCCCGGTTGATGGGCAATTTAATCCGAAAGGTGCTGCCGCAGCCCTCCTGGCTCTCGACGATTATTTGACCATGGTGCAACTCGACCAGCCGTTTGGTCAGCGCCAGTCCCAGTCCCGAACTCAACCGGCTGGAATGCTGACCGTTCCCGGCGTAATAAAACCGCTCGAAAATATGATCCAGATTTTCTGCCCTGATACCAACACCGCTGTCGGCGACGCTGATTACCACCAGCTGCTCCGGCGATTCATCATCCGGAGCAATTTTGACATAAATTTTACCGTTATCCGGTGTATACTTAAAGGCATTATCAATGATATTCACCAGGATCTCTTCCAGCTTTTCCCAGTCGAACCAGCCGTTGATCGGAGATGTCTGGGCTTCAAACCGGTATTCGATGTTATGCTTTTTGGCACTTTCGGAAAAGAGCTCATACACCTCTCTGGCAAACTGCACCAAATCACCCTCAGAAGCCTTCAGGGTCATCCGCTTCTGCTCAGCCCGCCGAAATGTGAGCAGCTGAAAGACCAGCCGTGTCAGGTATTTCACATTGCGGTACATTAACTGCAACTCATTTTTAAAGGGCAAATTTTTTCTGCCGGAGTGTAAAATTTCCTCCAGCGGCGCCTGAATCAGGGTCAGCGGTGTTTTCAGTTCATGCGCCACATCGGTGAAAAACTGTAGTTTAAATTTATTGATTTCCTGAACCTGCTCCTTCTCCATGCGCTCGATTTTCAGATCATGGCGAGCACGAACCAGATTCAGCGTGTACTTATTGATCCCGTAGACAATCCCGATTAACCCGAGTATATAAAGCAGAATCGCCCAGCCGGTTTTCCAGAAAGGCGTTTTAATGTAAAAGCCGAATGATGTCCCCATCTCATTCCAAACGCCGTCGTTGTTGCTGCCTTTCACCCGAAAAATGTAATTTCCGGGATTTAAATTCGTATAATTGGCGTAGCGCCGGGTTCCCGCTCTGACCCACTCGTCATCAAATCCTTCCAGACGGTAGGCGTACTGATTTTTCTCCGGTCGGGTGAAGTCGAGCGCCGCAAATTCAAAGGATATCCGGTTTTCATTATGGGCAAATGCCACCGGCGGGCGTGCAGACAGGTTCGCCGCCATACTAATAGGATAGGGCTTTTCGAGCACCAGAATGCGGGTGATAACGATAGGCGGCACGTGAGGATTGGACATCTCTGCCAGCCGCTCGGGGTAAAAGGCATTGAAACCGTTGTTGCCCCCGAAAAACAGCTCACCGGAGCGACTCTTGTAGCAGGAGTTGATCCAGAATTGGTTGCCCTGTAATCCGTCGTCAATATCGTAATTAGTGGAAGTCTCCTGCCCGGGATCAAATTTCGATATTCCGTTGGTAGTACTGAGCCACAGACAGCCGTTACGATCTTCAAGAATCCCAACGATCACATTACTCGGCAAACCTTCCGCCTTGGTATACTGCCGAAAGCCATCAGAACCCCGGAGCATGCAGTTCAAACCTTTGCGCGTGGCAACCCATATATGACCTTTTTGATCCCTGTAAATATATTGCACAAAGTTGTTACTCAGACGATCCGAGCGACCCGGGTCCGCACGAAAATGGGTATAACTATTATCTTGCGGCATGTAAGCCACCAGACCGGAGCGCAGATACCCGATCCACAAAATCCCGTCATCTACCAACAGCGTCAGGACAACTTCGTTATTCAGGACTCCATTCTCGTCAAAATCAAGATGCTCAAAATTACCACTGGTTTTATCAAAATAGACTATCCCGTTATTGGTGCCCAGAATGAGTCTGCCCTGGTCATCTTCGTGGATAATATTGATAAAATTATTGGAGGTTATCGGTGTATTGGTATTGTAATAACGGGTGAAGTTATTTCGCCGTGGATCGAAGCGGTTCAGGCCCTCCTTTGTTCCGATCCAGAAATGCCCATCGCCATCTTCAAATATACAGGTGACCTGATCACTGCTGATACTCCGCTGATTATCCTTATCCGTCAGATAATGAACACAACTGTTGGATTTGCGGTCAATGCGGTTCAAGCCACCACCTTCGGTTCCGAGCCAGAGAATACCTTCGCTGTCCTCATAAATTGACAAAATCGTGTTATTACTGAGCCTGTAGGGATTTCCGATCCGATTATCGTAGAGCTGAAATTTTTGCCGGTTCTTCACGTATCGGTCAATCCCACTGCCGTCCATTCCAAGCCACATTACTCCGGTACGGTCCTGGTAAATGGTCCGGACGCTGTTGCTGCTCAAACTCGACGGATCATCAGGATTGCTGATAAAATGACGAAATTGACCGCTTTTTCGGTCAAAGAGATTCAGACCGCCCTGAATCGTCGCAATCCACAGGTTTTTATCCCGGTCTTCAAAAATATCCTTCACCTCATTGCTGCTTAAACTGTGCAGGTCAGCCGGATCATTTTGATAATGACTAAAGGAATGGGCTTTCCGGTCAAAGACCTTGATACCGGTATAACGACTGCCGATCCAGACATCTCCGTAGCTGTCTTCAAAAATGGCGCTAATCCGCTCCGCCTCACTGGAAAACGTCCAATGTTTGACACTTCCCTGCTGACGCTTATAAAGATAAACGCCGTCCTGCGTTCCTATCCAGATATCTCGCTGGCTATCCTCAATTATATCGGTAATATTTTCGGTAAAAGCCGGGCTGTTTAAATTAAATGGCTCATGGTGAAACGGGATAAACACATTTTTTTCATAGTCAAAGCGAACCAGCCCGGTGCGCGAACCAATCCAGAGATCACCGTAGCTATCCTCCAAAATGACGCGGACGAAGTTATCGTTCAGGCTCTCCGGATTGTTTGGCTGATTGAACCAGCGGGTAAACTCTTCCGTCTCATAGTCAAACCGGTTCAGCCCGCCACCTTCAGTCCCGATCCAGAGATTGCCATCCCGATCCTCCGCAATGCAGCGGATCCAGTTGGATGAAATTGATGTTGAATCAAAAATATCATTACCAAAGACTGTGAAGTTATAACCATCAAACCGGTTCAGCCCGTCCTGCGTCCCAAACCATAAAAAGCCGTAACTGTCCTGGGTGATACAATCAATTCTTCCGTCGGAAAGTCCGTTCTTGATCGTCAGATGCTCAAAACTGATTTTCGGTTCGCTGCCCAGCAGCGCACCCGTCAAAAATAAAACCACCAGCGCGAATATCCTGCTCTGTTTTTGATGGTTTCCAGCCCGCATATATAATCAGATCGCTATGAATTTCAGCCCAAAAACAACAGGGCAATATGCCTTTCAAAGAGATTTTCGGTTACATTGGGAGCAATATAATCCGCATATTGCCGCAATGCCTGGGTGAATTCCGCACCCCGCTCGGCAGCGACCTTATACGCCACATGCAGCAGCTGCCGAAAGTCGGGATTGTAGCGCTTTTCGCTCTGAATATGCCGCAACGCATTGACATATTCGGCACTGCTCCAGGTCATGACGCTGTCCGGCTTGGGTAATCGTTCCGGATGAATATCCAACACCGTGGTGTAGGGTTTCACCAGTTCCGCCTGGCGATTATAGGCGTCGGAATAGATTGATTTCGCCAGCGCCAGTCCATCGCCGCCGGCAGCCGCCATTCCTATCAGCTCCTCAAGCCAGGTCGTGCCTGCTGTCTTCAGATGGACTCCGGCATCCTGTTTTTGTAAAATTTTACGCATTATTGGATAAAGAGTGAATTTATCGCTACCGGAATGCACACTTAGTTTCAACTGCTTCGGCAATCCAAATTCCTGCACGGCAAATTTGATCACCATAATATCCGCTTCGAATTCCTGAGCAAACCGGGCAGTATCGCCGACATAATCAACACCCTTGTTGAACCGACCAGTGAATTTTGGAGCAATTGTATCCAGCGGCAATCCCCGCCAGGCGGCTCCCGCCAGAATGAAAAAGAGTTCCACCGGACGTTGCGGCTGCTCGGTCTCATCAATGGACAACTCCAGGACAAAAGGCTTTTGCACTGCCGTCGCAATGCGCTTATAAATTTGCTCCGCCTCGAAGATGCCCGCCAGATACTGGTGCGCAATCAACCGGACTATCTCTGGAGTGACGGCGATCTCTTCCGCAATGCCGGGAATTCGAAAAGGACGGCTGAACCGCTCACAGAATTGCAGATATTCCTGCAGAGCTGTTTCGCTTACCGGTCTGCCGATTTCTTCGGCTACATCCATGGTGAAAAAATCGCTGGATTGAATAAAATCGTCCACCGTTTTTAGACCGATATGATCGGCATCAACGAAATACGCCGCCTGCCATCCCACAGCGCATACTGCTTCGTCCGCCGCCCGGCGGGTATCCACTGGCTTACTACCAATGGTTGTATGTTCCCGAAAAGATTTATTCCAGACGGGCGTGATTGCAACATTCTGCTCGGCAGCTCTGATTAACGCTGCCAATTGAGCCACTCCCTCATGACCAAAGCGATCACCAACACCGATTGAATACTTCGCCAATTTCATTTTTCCTCCTCTATCTCTTTTCTGAATCACCTACCCGGTAACAATTTAACAACGATCCTATTAACGAGCAACCAAACGGGAAACTGGTAGCTTCCGCTTCTCAGCGCCGAACCCGTCCCGAAACATCACCCTGGACGACTGCCAACACTTCAGCCTCCTTGACCAGATTCATATCACCGGGAATGGTCTGTTTCAGCGCGGACGCCGCAACGGCAAACTCCAGCGCGGTCTGCGTTTCCCAACCACTTATCAAACCGTGAATCAGACCGGCGCCAAAGGAATCACCGCCGCCGACCCGATCAACGATATGAATCGCGTATTTGCGACTCTCATAAAAATTTTTACCATCGAACAGCAGCGCCGACCAGTTGTTATCCGACGCCGAGAGACTTTCCCGCAGGGTAATGGCAATTTTCCCGGCACCCGACAAAGCCGCCAGCTTTTCTGCAACAATCCGATACTGGGCGCTATCCAACTTCCCCGCTTTTACATCGTTGGCACCGGCGTGGATTCCAAATACATCGGCGGCATCCTCTTCGTTGGCAATGATCAGATCGGTATACCGTACCAATTCAGACATAACTGCCCGCGCCTCATCACGAGTCCAGAGCTTTTTGCGATAATTCAGGTCACAACTGACTCTCAGACCGGCTTGCTTTGCCGCCTTGACTGCTTCCAGACTGACGGCGGCTGCCGACTTCGAAATCGCCGGCGTGATTCCGGTAATATGAAACCAGTCTTTCTCCTTGAAAATCGCTGCCCAGTCCAGCATACCGATGGTTATTTCCGCTATCACCGAACCGGCGCGGTCATAGATCACCTTTGACGGTCGAATCGAGGCACCCGGTTCTAGAAAATAAACACCAATCCGGTTGCCACCGCGGATTATATAATTTACCTCGACACCATAACCGGACAATGTCCGGATCGCCGCATCGCCGAGTGTGTTGTCCGGCAAGCGGGTCACAAAATAGGCTGCATCGCCAAACTGCGCCAGCGAGACCGCCACATTGGCTTCACCGCCCCCGTAGGTCGCCTGGAACCGATTTGTCTGAATGATTCGCTCATAGTCATACGGCGCCAGGCGCAGCATGATTTCACCAAAGGTTACAATTTTTCCTGCCATCGGAGTCATCTCCCTCTCAGCAATTTCACTTCTCTGTTCTCCCTCTCGCCACCGCTGCTTTGAATTGACGCGCCCGCTGCGTCAGCGCCGTCCAATCCTGCTTCCGGATCAGCTCTTTATCCAGTAAAGCGCTGCCCACACCCAGACAGACCGCTCCGCAGCGGATAAATTCCTCGGCGTTGCTCAGCGAGACACCACCTGTGGGAGTCAATTTTACCTGTGGCAACGGACCGTGAATGTCCTTGAAATAACGCAGTCCTAAAACGGTGGCAGGGAATACCTTGACCATATCGGCACCGCTCTCCCAGGCAGCCAGGATTTCCGTAGCACTAAAGGCACCGGGAATTGCGACTTTGTCGTACTGATGCACTACTGAAATGATTTCCGGTTTGAATACCGGGCTGACCACAAACTGAGCGCCCGCCCGGATGACCGCCACCGCAGTGTCTGAATCGAGGACCGTGCCCGCCCCGATAATAAAATCCGCAGAGAGATTTTGGCTGGTGTCACGGATAATCTCCACCGCATTCGGAGTCGTCATGGTGATCTCCAGAGCCTGAATTCCTCCACTGATCAGGGCATCGATTATCTCAGTCAGCTTATCGGCACTCCTCAGTCGAATCACTGCAATGATACCCGACCGTTCCAATGTTTCCAGAATGACTGCCCGTTTCACGATAGCTCCTGTAATTTTAAATCAGCTGCAGATAATATCTCTTTTGAATGCCTTTCGGCGCGTTGCAGATGCGCAATCATTGCCTGATAGGCGCCTTCCGGATCTCGGTCACGGATTTTCATTAGGATTCTCTGATGATAATCAACCGCTTCGCGCTGGGCGGTTTTCACATTCGCATAGACTATTGAGCGGATTCTGGGCATCAGCTGAAAAATCGGCGTCACTATGAGCGGTATGATCGGATTGCGGCAAGCATTGGCAATGATCAGATGAAAATCCCGGTCAATTTGACCCTGTTTAACACAGTCGTCCGGCGGAGACTGCTGTAATTTCTGTAAATTCACAGACAGTTTGCGCAAATCATCCTCGCTACGATTGAGTGCCGCCAGCTGCGCAATGGTCGGCTCGAACATTTTGCGCACCTCCACGACATACAGGATATAATCGCGGTCCAGTTTCAACTCAAGAAAGAGGTTCATCGGCTCAATCACATGCGCCGACGAATAGTCATTGACATAAATTCCGCTGCCTTTGCGAATACTGATCAGCCCCCGGGCGCTAAGCATCTGCAGCGCCTCGCGCAGGGCAGTCCGGCTGACGCCGAACATGCGGCACAATTCTTTTTCAGTCGGTAATTTCTCGGCAGGCAGGACTTTTTTCTGCCGGATAACAGCTTCGATTTTTTGGACAATTTCCTGGCTCAGGGTCTGCTGGTTGCCGATTTTCGAAAAGAGCGCTGGCATGATATTTTTTAACCGTTTAATTAATCATACATCTTACAAATTTAATTTACCAACCAAAACCCGGGATTTCAACTATTCTTTTATTAAATCGGGATGTCGTTCTGCCGGCTCATCAGGCGGTATTTTCCCGGTGAGGTACCGTAGTATTTTTTAAACAGCTGATGAAACCGGCTGAGACTGGTAAAACCCAGGTCCAGGGCAATTGCGAGAATTTTATCGTCGGTCTCTACGATCTGCTTGGCTGCCCGCTTGATTCGCAGCTCATTGATGAATTCCGTGGGGGTCTTATCCAGGTACAGACGGAAACATTTGCACAGATGCGCCTGGGTCCGCGGCGCCAGCTCCTTCATACATTCCAAGCCGCCGTATAAATTCTCCTGCTTTTCCATCTCGATAATCAGCTGCTCGAACCACTCCGGATAAGCCCTGCCGGCGCCGGTGGATTTGTCATCCAGAAAAAAACGGGTGAAAATATCGGCAACCAGGACTTTGATTTTCAACCGCGCTAAATCCTCGGCAGTATGCTGTAGTACATTCATCCGGATCAACTGAGTTGCCAGCTCATCGGTTTCAGAGAGGGAGAGCTTAAAAATCGGCGATGTGACCGGTCCCGTGTAGCGCCGCAGAAAGAAATCATTCCCCAGATAATTGCTCAGGTCACGCAGAAACTCCAGCTTAAAAGACACATTGACCAGTTCGCAAGCCGAACCCTCACGTTGCTCAAAACCGTGCACATCGGTCGGTCGGATAAACACCAGTGTACCTGCATCCAGCAACTGACATTCTCCGTTGATGATGTGTTTTATCTTGCCGGTGATAACCAGAAAAAATTCGGCAAATTCATGCGTATGCAGGGCGGTTGCATCACTGACCAAAATGTGGTAGTGTAAATCGGGACCGGCATTCATGCTGAAAGACCGGCGTCCGGTTTCCCAGGCTAACCGGTGAAAGGTGATACTGGCACCGGCTGGAAAAGAGGTGAATTTACTCTGCGTCAACGCAATCGCATTCATGATGATAATATACAGCAATATTTTGACAATATGTAACTATTTATTAACGACAGCAACCCTTATTTTATATGCAAATATAAAGGATTATCTATTAAACTTAAAAATGATAAACCGTATTGAAAGACCGAGGAAATGGAGATGCAGAATTTAGATTTGAAATCAAGGGTCCAGCACACCTATGAAAAAGGCGAACGGCTGGTCGTTCCGCTGGTGGGCATGCCCGGTTTGAAAATGATCGGCAGCACAATTAAGCTGGGTCAGCAAAATTACCGGATTCACGCCGAAGCCCTGCAAGCCCTGATTGAGCATTTCGCACCGGACATTGTCTTTCCGCTGATGGATTTGTCCGTCGAAGCCAATGCTATCGGGCGTTATACACTTTTCCCCATTGACGATACCGCCACGGTGCCGCATGTCGCCTTCCATCTCGATCATGTGGACATGCTGCCGAAAATTGACATCTCGGCTGATACCCGCGCTCTGGGCTACGCCAAGGTCATCGAACTCCTCCGGCACAGCACCGATGACACCGTTTTCAGGGCGGCTTACGTCACCGGTCCCTATACCCTGGCGGCTCTGATTCTCGGTGCCCAGGAGGCTGCCCAGTCCATTATCCTGGAGCCGCAGGGACTGCATGCGCTCACCGAATACTGTAACGGAATTATCAAGGACTATACCCAACTTCTGATAGAAGCAGGCGCTCAGATCATCTGTGTCCTGGAACCCAGCGCTTCTATGTTGGGTCCGGATCATTTTCTGGATTTTTCGGGAAATTATGTCAAAGAACTGGCTGATCTGTGCAGCCAGAAAGGGATCGCTACGGTGTACCACATCTGCGGCAACACCATGCACCTGATCGAAAATATGGTCAAAAGCGGCGTCAACGGTCTGAGCCTCGATTCACCCAGTTCCGGAATGGATTTGCTCAAAGTAATGCAACAGGTGCCCGAGAATGTGCTGGTGATGGGTAATCTTAATCCTGTGGGAAAAATCCATAACGGCTCGCCGGAGGAGGTGCAGGCAGAGGTCCTCGAAGTGCTGAAATCTGTTGATTCCTATCCGAACTTTATCCTCAGCACCGGTTGCGACCTGCCGAAAAATACACCCGAAAAAAATATCCATGCCTTTATGCATGCCGGACGAAATTACCGCATTGCCAATAATTGAGTACGCAACAATAGCAAGATTTAACTATATTTAGCAACAGAAAACAGGAGAGATTATGGCACGCAACGAAGAACTGGTTAATGCAATCCTAAAAGGTGATCGCAACAACGTTCAAACCATCATGCAGAAAGCCATTGAACAGAAACAGGATGTCGTCCAACTGCTGGACGGGTCAATGATCCCGGCGATGCGTGAAATCGGTGAACGCTTTTCCCGCAATGAGGTCTATGTGCCCGAAATGCTGATTGCCGCCCGGGCAATGCAGGCTGGTCTGACCCTGATCGAACCGATTCTGGCACAGAGCAACCACAAATCGCTCGGCAAAATCGCCGTGGGAACTGTTAAGGGCGATCTGCATGATATCGGTAAAAACCTGGTGGCGATTATGCTGAAAGGCGCCGGCTACGAGGTGCTCGACCTGGGCACCAATTGCAGCGTTGACAAATACGCAGAAGCCGTGAACGCCGGCGTTCAAATCGTCATGTGCAGTGCTCTGCTGACCACCACCATGACCTATATGGAAGAGGTAGTCAAACATTTTAAAGACACTCCCGAAGTCAAGGTTGTTATCGGCGGTGCTCCGGTAACTCAGAAATACGCCGATTCCATCGGCGCTCACGCCTACGGTCGTGATGCCAACGAAGCCGTCAAAATCGTTGAAAATATTATCGGTGCATCAGCGTAAGTCTAAACATTATTATCAGCAACAAGAAAATGATTTCGCATTCCCGCGGGAAAGTGTAAATTTTTTCAGAGCTCCTTGCCATTCCTGATCAGGATAGTTGAAAACTGCCTGAAGTCTGATGAGAAACCATCCAAACAGAGGAAAACCGATGAATATTATCATACTCGATGGTTACACCCTGAATCCCGGCGACCTGAGCTGGGCTGAATTGGAGAAGCTGGGCAACTGCGTCATCCACGAGCGCACCGCCGCAGAAGACATCGTTACCCGGGCAAAAGACGCCGAAATACTTATTATCAACAAGGTCAGCATCGGCAAATCGGAAATCGCTCAGCTGCCGAAATTGAAATATATCGGGCTCTGCTCCACCGGCTACAACGTAGTTGACATCCAAGCTGCCGAAGATCGAAATATCGTCGTTACAAATGTACCGGCATACAGCACGCTGTCCGTGGCTCAGATGGCTTTTGCCCATACCCTCAATTTCTGCCAGCATGTAAGCGAACATTCATTATCAGTGAATAGTGGAGAATGGTCGCAATCTCCAGATTTCTGCTACTGGAAATTTCCACTGATCGAATTACAGGGTTTGACTCTGGGCATTATCGGCTTTGGGCGCATCGGACAGAGTGTCGCCAAAATCGGTCGCGCCTTCGGTATGAAAGTTAACTACTACGATATCACTGTGCTGCCGGATGAGTCGGCGACTTTTCTCAAAGTTAATTTAGAGACACTTTTACGGACGAGTGATGTTATTACGCTGCACTGCCCCTTGACGCCGGCAACGAAAGGGATGATCAATCGAGACCGGCTCAGCCTGATGAAATCATCAGCTTTCCTGATCAACACCAGCCGTGGTCAACTTATTGACGAAGCCGCCCTGGCAGAGGCGTTGAACACTGGTAAAATCGCCGGTGCCGGACTGGATGTCCTCTCCACCGAACCGCCGGCACCGCACAATCCGCTACTGTCCGCAAGAAACTGTTACATCACCCCGCATATCGCCTGGGCGACTAAAGCCGCCCGGATTCGGCTGATGAAAACCGTTGTGCAGAATGTCCGGGCATTTCTTGACGGCAAGCCTGTCAATCAAGTCAATTAACCCGGCACAGCTCAAAGCTGTGCCCCATTTTGTGCAGAAAGGTTATTATAAGTTCCGGTCTAGAGGTCGAAAATTTTCCCCGGGTTCAGAATATAATTTGGATCAAAGGACCTCTTAATCCTCTTCATCAGCTCGATCGCTGTAGGTTCTAGCGATTCACCGAGGTAATTTTTGCGCTTATGACCAATGCCGTGTTCACCGCTGATTGTACCGCCATAAGTTCTGGTTTTTTGATAGATTTCCAAAAGCAGCTGTGGCAGTATCCGGTGCCATTTTGCGATGTCCATCTCCGGTTTTTTCACCGGCGTCGCATGCAGATTGCCGTCGCCGGCGTGACCGTAACAGGGAATCAGGATATTATATTTTTCACCGATCTTTTCAATTTCCGACAAAATTTTGGCAATATTACCAACGGGAACAACAATATCCTCCAGGCTCTGAACCGGCGAATAGACCATGAAGGCTTCGGCGATATTGCGACGGATTTTCCAGACCCGCTCCCGGGTCGTGTGATTATCGGCAACATAAACCTCCAGCGCCCCATGTTCCAGGCACAATTCGCCAATCGTTTCATACTCCTTTTCCAGTTGTTCAAAATTATTTCCATCCACCTCGATCAGGAGCATGGCACCAGCCTGTTCATAGGGCATGTGCTCATTGAGGTATTTACAGGAGGTCTGGAAAGACAGTTTATCCATAAATTCGACGGCAGTGGGAATAATCCTGCCGAACGTCATAATAATCGGCACCATTCGAATGGCGCTTTCGATATCTTTAAAAAGCACCAGCAGGTCCACGGCTTCGGTAGGCAGCGGCATCAGTTTAATGATTATCTTGGTAAAAATACCCAGAGTCCCTTCAGAGCCAACCATTAGTTTGAGCAGATTATAGCCAACCACATCTTTGACATTTTTCCCGCCCAGATGCAGAATCTCGCCCTCCGGCGTGACGATCTCGAGCCCCAGAATATAGCGACTGGTGACCCCATATTTGACAGCCTTTCCACCACCGGCGTCTTCGGCGACATTGCCCCCGATAAAGCAACTCTCCACACTCATCGGATACCCCGCAAACCAGAGTCCATCATCCTGCAGTTTGGCATTGATATCATTGGTCACCACGCCCGGTTCTACCACAATGACCAGATTGTCTTTGTCAATCTCCAGGATGTTGTTCATTCTTTCAAAAGAGAGCAGAATGCCACCGTATAGGGGCACGGCTCCTCCGGACAGCCCGCTCCCGGCACCCCGGGGCGTAACCGGAATATTTGCCCGGTTTGCCAGCTTCATCACGGCGGCAATTTCGGCAGCCGTTCGCGGTTTGATGACCACATCCGGCAGATGGGCATAGCTCTTTTCGGCGATTTCATCATGGGAATAGGGTTCGAGCTTATCCATATCTCCATCTCCGGAAATCACCCATTTTTTTCCAAGAATCTTCTCCAGCTCGGCGATGATTTCAGGCGTGACCGCACTATACTGATCCTTTGCCACTAATCCTCCGCGTCAATCTTAAATTTTAAATTTACTTTCAGCGCGCTGATTCAGCTTCTCTTGCAAGACCGGCAGCACCTCAAACAGGTCGGCGACAATCCCGAAATCCGCCACTTGAAATATCTGAGCCTCAGGATCGTTATTGATCGCGACGATATTCTCGGCAGTTTTTATACCAGCGAGATGTTGCACCGAACCTGAAATTCCGATCGCCACATAGAGTTTGGGGCTGACCGTTTTCCCGCTCAGACCGACCTGCTGAGGATAAGTCGCCCAGCCAAGGTCCACCACATCCCGCGTTGCCCCGACTGCTGCTTTAAAGTAGGACGCCAGTTGCGCTACCGTTCGAAAATTGTCCTCTTTTTTGAATCCTTTACCTCCGGCAATTACGATCTCGGCATCCTGGATATTGCTGCCCTCTGCTCCAATCGGTCTGAAATCACGCCGTCGGACCCGGCTTTTGACCAAATCGTCATTAACTTTTTCATAAATGATTTCACCACTGCGGGACAGGTCCGCCTCCAGCGGTTTATTGGAGTGCGGGCGAACTGTTGCCATCTGGGGTCGGTGGTTGGGTGTCTTGATGGTTGCCAAAATATTCCCGCCGATAGCCGGTCGGGTCTGGATCAGATTGCCGGTCTCCGGCTCAATATCCAATCCTGTACAATCGGCTGTCAGACCGGTATTGCAGGTGATGGCAACTGCCGGTGCCACCGTCCGACCAGTGGTAGTAGCGCTGGCGATTAGAATCTCAGGCTGGTACTTCTGTATCAGGTGACTCAGACATCTGGTATAGGGTTCGGGAAAAAAATGCTCCAATCCGGGATGCAAGGCGATCAGTACCCTGTCCGCGCCTCGCTGAAAAAGCTCCTCAATATCCGGTTGACTGATTTGCTTACCCAAAACCACCGCCCAGAGTTCCACCTGGCGTTTATCGGCAAGTTCACGCCCCCGTTTAAGCAACTCGTAGGAAACCAATCGGATGCGCCCCTCCTGCTGCTCACCTAATATCCAAACACCTTTGTATGCCATTTCTAAATCCTCTACAATATCTCTTTTTGCTCCAGAAACGCCAGGAGCTGGTCAACCGCCTCTTCCACCTGCTTATCATCCTTCGGGTACAGAATTACGCCATTCCTGGCAACCTGAGGTTTGGAAATTTTGACAACCCGGGTCGGCGAGCCCGGCAATCCCAGATACTCTGCCCTGGCTTCAATATCGGCGGGTCCCCAGACCACGTTTTGCATCTTCCGGGCTCTCTGTTTGCCCCGCAGGGTCGGTAGGCGCGGATAGTTAATCTCCTTGACCACCGTCAGCAGACAGGGACGGTCAATCTCCAGGATTTCATAGCCGGTTTCCACCATTCTTTCAACAACAAAATGCCCGGAATGTAATTCCTTGATCGCACTGACATAGGTGTGGAAAGGAATATCCAGCCAGGCGGCGATGCCGGGACCAACCTGTCCGGTGTCACCGTCGGTGGCGCGCTCCCCGCATAGAATCAGATCGAAAGCACCGATCTTTTTAATCGCCTGAGCAAGAACATAGGAAGTCGCCCAGGTATCGGCACCGGCAAACGCCTTGTCGCTCAGCAAAATTCCGTCATCACAACCCATGGCAATCGCTTCTTTCAGAGCCAAGCCGGCTTTCACCGGTCCCATGGAAATGGCGATAACCTCGGCGCCGTGTTCCTCTTTCAACGAGACAGCCGCCTCGATTGCATAGAGGTCCAGCGGATTGATGATTGATTCCACCCCTTCGCGCACCATGGTGCCGGTTTCCGGGTCCATTTTGACATTACTGGTCTCAGGAACCTGCTTGATGGGTACAATGATTTTCAACGGCTGCTCCTCATTCTTTAACGATAATCAATCCTGGTGTTAAACATATGATCTGACTATTTTAATCTCATTTTTCACCGAAGGCAGATATAAAAATTTACCCGGTTATCTTTTTCTGTCTCATTCTGTCAATCATAATTAGTGACCGGTAATTTAAGAATTTCAATTCCGATATACCATAACTGTCTGCCGCCCTTCTGAAGCGGTATATTATGACAATCAATCTGTATAGAAAAGGAATCCGGGTGAAAATTTAATCCTGCGAGAATATAGAAAACCGCTTATAAAACCCGGCAATTGCATTCTGAATCGCCGGATTTGTGGGGAGAACAGCTGCCGCCGTCGCAATGACAGCCGGAATTTCGCCCATCCCTCCTGGCAAACAGAACGATCGTCATCACCGCAATAAATACCAGCATAACAACAATCGTAAGGCTGATAATTTTTAATACCATACTCAGGACTTTTTCTTCGGTTTCCAGCGCCAGTTTTCGTAATAATCCCAACTGATGGATTCCATTTCGCGGGTGCGCTCATTCAGGCAGGCTTTGGTGACATCGCCCGCCGACAGGATACCGATAAACCGCCCCTCTTTTTCGACAAAAATGTGGCGGATGCGCTTTCCCAGAATCTTGTCCAGCAGCAGGTAAATCGGATCGTTATAGGGGGCGCTGAACAGATTGGTCGTCATAACATCCCTGATAATGATAGATTCCGGATCGAATTTGCGCCCCGCCGCTAGTTTTAACAGGTCCCGCTCGGTGAAAATACCGACCACTTGTTCACCATCTTTAACGACCGTCGCACCGATGTCATTTGCTACCATTGTTTTCAAAGTATCCGCAAGAGTGGTATCCTGCTGGACGCTTATCATCGGGCGATCTTTTTCGTTGAGGACATCCTCAGCTAATTTCATATTCGACCTCGTATTTTCGTTTTAACCGAAATCATCATACATAATATTTTCCGGTTCCACACCGAGACTGTCCAGCATGTGAATGACAGCCTCATTCATCAGGGGCGGTCCGCAGATGTAATATTCACAATCCTCGGGCGCCGGATGATCTTTTAGATAAGACTCGAACAGCACATGGTGGATGAAGCCACACTTGCCGGTCCATTTATCTTCCGGCATCGGCTCGGATAATGCCAGATTCCAGCTGAAATTGGTATGTTTTTTCGCCAGCTCGTCGAATTCCTCGGCATAAAAGACCTCCCGCAGACTGCGGGCACCGTACCAGAATGAAATCTTCCGTTTACTCTTAAGCCGCTTCAACTGGTCGAAAATATGGGAACGCATGGGCGCCATCCCGGCACCACCACCGATAAATACCATCTCCTTTGCGCTCCCTTTGGCGAAAAATTCACCGTAGGGACCGGAAATCGTCACCCCGTCACCCGTTTTCAAATTAAAAATATAGGAGGACATCTTGCCGGGCGGTGCATCCGGTTTCTCCCGTGGCGGCGTGGCAATCCGCACATTCAGCATGATAATGCCCCTCTCATCCGGATAATTTGCCATGGAATAGGCGCGTACCACCTCCTCTTCCACAATGGATTCATGGCGCAAAAGATCATAGCGATCCCAATCCTCCCGGTATTTGTCTTCAATTTCGAAATCCGTGAATTTGACCCTGTGCGGTGGCGCCTCGATCTGAATATAGCCACCCGCCCGGAAATTGACCTCTTCGCCTTCCGGTAACTCCAGAATCAGCTCTTTGATAAAGGTCGCCACGCCCCGGTTGGATTTTACCCGGCATTCCCATTTGCGGACATCAAATATTTCCGGCGGCAGCTGCAGCTGCAAATCCTCCTTCACCGCCACCTGACACGCCAGCCGGACACCCTCCCGGGCTTCTCTCCGATTGATATGGGTCGCTTCGGTGGGCAACAACGGTCCGCCCCCTGTAGTGATGACACATTTGCACATCCCGCAGGTGCCGCCGCCGCCGCAGGCGGATGCCAGATATATCTCGTTGTCCGCTAAAACGTTCAGCAGCTTGCCGCCAATCGGCACCTCCAGCGATTTTTCAGGATTATCATTGATGCTGATGCGGACATTACCACTGGGAACCAGCCGGGACTTGGCAACGAGAATCAAAACAACCAGCGCCAGCACGATCAACGTAAACATGACCACACCCAGAACTATGAGAGCTATTCCCGACACAAGCAGTCCTTACAATTGAATTCCCGAAAACAGCATAAAGGCAATCGCCATCAATCCTACTGTAATAAAAGTAATTCCCAAACCCCGCAACCCGGCGGGCACATTGCTGTATTTCATTTTTTCCCGAACGCCGGCTAAGGCGATGATTGCCAGGGCAAAGCCGGTGCCCGAGCCCAGACCAAACACCACACTTTCGGGAAAATTGTAACTGCGCTCCACCATAAACAGCGAGCCGCCGAGAATCGCACAGTTTACCGTGATTAAAGGCAGAAATATTCCCAGCGCATGGTAGAGTGTAGGGATGAATTTATCCAGCACCATCTCCAGAATCTGGACCATTGCGGCGATGACTCCGATGTAGGTTATCAACCCCAGAAAACTCAAATCCACCTCCGGCAGCCCTGCCCAGGCTAAGGCGCCGTCGGCGATAATATAGTGATTGAGCAGATTGTTGACCGGTACAGTAATAGTCTGCACCACAACTACCGCCAATCCCAGACCGGTCGCCGTCTCCACCTTTTTGGAAACCGCCAGGAAGGTGCACATACCGAGGAAAAACGCCAGCGCCATATTCTCAATGAAGACAGATTTGATAAAAAGACTTAAATAGTGCTCCAGCATCTCCTAACCCTCCTGCACCTGTTCCGGCTTCCAGGTGCGCAGCGCCCAGATAATTAATGCAATCAGAAAAAAGGCGCTAGGCGGCAGCACAAAGAGCCCGTTTGGCACGTACCAGCCACCTTCCGTATACACCGGCAAAACCTGAAAACCCAGCAGTTTCCCCGATCCGATCAGCTCCCGGAAAAATCCTACCGTCAGCAGGATGACCGTATAGCCCAGCCCGTTGCCGATGCCGTCCAGAAAACTCTCCCAGGGGGGATTCTTCAGGGCAAAAGCCTCCGCCCGCCCCATGATGATACAGTTGGTAATGATCAGCCCCACATAGACTGACAGCTGCTTGCTGATGTTGTAGGCAAATGCTTTGATAATCTGATCGGCAATGATCACCAGCGACGCAATGATGGTCATCTCCACGATGATCCGGATGCTGCCGGGAATATGTTTGCGGATCAGACTGACCGAAAGATTGGAAAAAGCCAGCACAAAGGTCACCGCCAGAGACATGACCAGCGCCGTCTCCAGCTTGGCGGTTACCGCCAGTGCCGAGCAGATGCCCAGAATCTGGAAGGCAATTGGGTTTTCATTGAAAATCGGAGTAGTTAGAATTTTCTTCATTTTGCCCATGGCGATTCGCCCTCCCATAATCGCTCCAGAAAATGACCGTAGCCGTTCTCACCCAGCCAGAAACGCACCAAATCGTTTACGCCGCGGGTGGTGATTGTCGCACCCGACAAACCATCAATCCGATGCACTGCGTTAGCGTCTGCGGGATTGACTTTATTCTTGATAACCTCAATTTTTAAATTGCCCGCAGCGTCGCAGATCCGTTTGCCGATCCAGCTGCGCTTCCAGGCAGGATTGTCCACTTCGCCACCCAAGCCCGGCGTTTCACCATGCTCATAAAAAGTAAACCCCTGCACCGTGACCCCGTTGCTATCCAGGGCAATGAAGCCGTACATGGTCGACCAGAGCCCCTTACCGTAGATCGGCAGGATAACCTTCTCGACCCGACCGGCTTCTCTGACCCAATAAACTGTCATATATTTTGGAATCTGCCTGATCTGGGCAAGGTCCGCTCCGGCTGTCAGATTGCGATTATATCGCCGATTTTTCGCCATTGCTTTGATGTCAAATTTCTCCGGACTGAGCAAATCGGTATAATCATCTTCAGATAAAATAGTACCACTCTGGAGCTCGATGATGTCCGCTTCGATTTTTTCATTGAATAATTTCTGAATATCGGCAGCGGCGTAGGAAATATTGCCGGCATCAAGGATATTGCGCAGTTTATCCAGCCGTCGGTTCCTGTCCTGAATGCTTTTTAAACTCACCGCCGCCGTGGAAACCAGTACCGAACAGACCAGGCAGACACCCAGCGCCACCATAATCGTCTTACGGGTACTATCCGTTGACATAGCGCGCCTGCCTCCGTTTAATATGGGCATTAATAAAAATCCGGTCAATAATCGGCGCAAAGACATTCCCGAAAAGAATCGCCAGCATCATGCCCTCGGGAAACGCCGGGTTGATGACCCGGATCAGAACAACCAGGACACCGATCAGCAAACCGTAGAGATATTTGCCCGGGTTAGTCATCGCCGCCGTTACCGGATCGGTCGCCATAAACACTGTCCCAAAGGCAAATCCGCCCAACACCAGATGCCACCAGGGCGTCACCTGAAATAGCGCGTTTGTTGCGCTGCCAATCAGGTTGAATAAAAGCGACGTGCCCAGCATTCCAAAAAGAATACTCAGCATGATCCGCCAGGAACCAATGCCGGTAAAGACCAGAATCACGGCGCCAAGCAGGCACGCCAAAGTCGAGGTCTCCCCCATGGAACCGGGAATAAACCCCAAAAAGGCATCCCACCAGCGCGTCCCGAATTGGCTCAACGGGTCCGCCAGCTGCGCCAGGGGCGTCGCCCGGCTGATTCCATCCACCGCCACCCAGACATTGTCGCCCGAGATTTGCGCCGGATAGGAAAAAAAGAGGAACGCCCGTCCCACCAATGCCGGGTTTAAAACATTCATCCCCACACCGCCGAAAACCTCCTTTCCGATGACCACGCCAAAGCTGATGCCCAGCGCCACCTGCCAGTACGGCATTGTCGGCGGCAGAATCAGCGGAAAAAGCAAACTCGTAACAAAAAATCCCTCGGCGATCTCATGCCGGCGCACGGTGGCAAACAGCACCTCCCAGAAACCGCCGACAGCCAAAGTGACAAAATAAACCGGAAAAAAGTAGAGAGCGCCGTGGAAGAGATTAGCCCAAAAATGGTGCGGATTGAATCCAACCCCCAACCAGTGCACAACCCGCTGCTGCCAGGTATTCAGCGGAACCGAATCCAGCCCGAAAATAATGAGATTCGCCTGCAATCCGGTGTTGTAAAGCGCCATGGCAATCGCCGGAATCAGCGCCACAATCACCGTTACCATCATGCGCTTGAGGTCTATGACGTCACGTACGTGAATCGTCGAACGGGTGACTTTACCCGGTGAGTAGAGAAAAGTATCAATCGCTTCGAAAAGATAATAAAAACGCTCCAGTTTTTCGCCTTTTCGGAAATGTCGCGCCTGCTTATCCAGAAATTTTCGCAACACCTGCACTAACCTTCCTTCTCAATCATGGTTAATACCCGGCGCAGATTTTCACCATGCTCAATCTTTGACGGACAGACATAGGTGCAGAGCGCCAAATCCTCCTCCGCCAGCTCCAGACAACCCAGCTTTTCCGCCTCTTCAATATCGTCCATCGCCAGAGCCCGGAGCAGAAAGGTCGGCAGAATATTAAGAGGCATTACCTTTTCATAACTGCCGATCGGCACAATGGCGCGGACACCGCCGTGCAGATTTGTACTGAATTCAATCTTTTGACGAGGCAACAGTTTGGAAGCCACGATGTTCTGCACCGAGTGCAGATGCAAACCGGGATTCAGCCAGCCGAATAGTTTACGAATGCCGCCCTCATGAATGACCGTCACCTGCTGATGGAAGCGACCCAAAAAACCCAGCGCATCATCTGTCCGATAGCCGTGGAGCACCGAACCGGATATTATTCGTTGCCAACCCGCCTGTAATTCGCCTTTTATCAAATCTGTAAGGTTCGCCCCGAGGCGCGTTTTCACCAAACGCGGTTGTTTCACCCGCGGTCCGGCGAGCGCAATAATCCGCTCGGACAATATTTTACCATATAAAAAAAGATACCCGACGGCAATGACATCCTGAGCCATGAGATGCCAGACCTGCCTCGTCCGGGAGACCGGATCGAGAAAGTGAATATGCGTCCCCACATTGCCCGCCGGATGCGGTCCGTCAAACTCCACTATTTTCAAATTCGCAACATCTGCCACCGATACGTCTGTGGAGGTGGATTTACAGAGGAACAGATTACCGTCGGTGAGTCCTGAGATGACCCGCATACCGGCTATAAATTCGGCGCTTCTCCTGCGGATAATTGCCGCAACATCCGGCGCCAGTGGATTGGTGTCCATCGCCGTGACAAAGATCGAATGCGGGACGCTCTCCGGATCAGCGACTTTTTCAAAAGGTCGGCTGCGAATCGCCGCCCAGACCCCTGATTCAAGCAGTCGGGCAATGATTGCATCCCGATTCAGCGATTCCAGCTGCTTTTCAGAAAAGCTTCGAAAGCCTAATTCGGCATCACCATCCAGTTGAATAACGATGGATAAAAAGCGGCGTTTTTCACCGCGATTGATTTCGACAATTTCACCACTACCGGGTGCCGTAAAGCGGATCACGGGCTTCTTTTTATCAGTAAAAAGTAACTGTCCCAGCTTGACACGATCACCCACCGCCACGGCAAAATCCGGCTGCATGCCGATATAATCCGGACCCAGCAATGCAACCTGCCCAACCGGTCTCACCTCCGAAATCTTCTGTTCCGGAGCACCATCAATGGGAAGGTTCAACCCTTTTTTCAGTTTGATCAAGCTGACCGCTCCGCTCATTGAGAGTAATTTAAGATTTTACAAGCGTATAAACCAATCAGGTAAAAATAATCTGCGCTCCGGCGGACATTTCATAAAACTCGCCGACCGTGAGGACCTTATCCACCTCTGGACAGAAATCCGCCACGGTCAGATCAAACATATCCACGGTCGCCTTACAGGCGTAGAGTTTGCCGCCGGCGGCACTGATCATCTCGATAAACTCCCGCACCGGCGGTATGTCCAGCTTCTCCATGGTTCGGTTCATCATCCAAGTAGCAAACGCCGACATACCGGGCAGGGCACCCAGGAGCGTCGGCAGCGGCAACCCCTTGGCATCGGGCACCCGCATCGCCGGATTGCCCACCGTGGCGATCCTGATCTTATCCATATATTTATCCAGCACGGCATAAAGTCCGAAAAAGGTGAAAAACAGGTTTGCCTCAATGCCCTCCATCCGGGCACCGTTCGCCATGATCAGACCGGGATAAATCCCTTCCAGTGAGCCCCGGGAAACTACGATAGAGACCTTTTTAATTTTTTCTTCAGCCATTTTACACCTCTCTAAACACAGCTGACCGGCTTTTCCAGACCGGCAATTTTCGTCGCTTTTTTCAACGGTCCGTCGGGAAAAAGCCGGTACAAGGTCTTGGTATCCACAACACCGGACTTCGTCAGCCGGCGAATGCTCGGCAGTTTGCCGTTTTCCGCTACCTCTTTACGAAGATACTCCAGAACCTGCCAGTGCTGATCGGTCAGATCGATTCCCTCTTCCTTCGCAATGGCAACGGCGACGTCCTTTGTCCATTGCGACGAATCGGTCAGATAGCCCTCTTCATTTACGTTAATGTCTACTCCGGCAAGATGTTTTATTGCCATGATATACTCCTTTTTTATTAGATTTTCTTTCCAAGCGTGCTCATTTTCGCCGTGACCAGCGGAATCGGCAAGCCCCGCAAGAGCACATGCCAGTAAATCCATTTAAATGCCAGCTTGCCCAGGTGATTCATCCGCGATTCCTGCAATAATGCCATTGGACCGATAACCGGCAAGGGAAATTTGCCCTCCACCGGTTCAATATCGTAATTGAAATCAATCAGAAAACCCTTGCCGAATCCCGACTCGATAAAGCAAGTGGCATGTCCGTCAAATTCCTCTTTGAGCGGTCTGTTTTTTATAAATAACAGGATGTTTTCGGTCAGAATTTCTGCCTGAAAATGCGCCACCGAACCGGCTTTGGAGCTGGGCAGATCCGTCGCATCGCCCAGCACAAAAATATTCTCGTAGGCTTTCGACTGCAGAGTGTGTTTCTGCGTCGGTACAAAATTCAGTTCATCGCCCAGTCCGGAGCGCTCAATGACACCGGCGCCCATGTTGGTGGGAATGGAAACCAGCAGATCATATTCCACCTTTTTCTCGTCATAAGAAACCAGTTTTTGAGCGGTTCCGTCTACGGTCATAATATTAAAATCAGGCACCAGTTTGACATTTTTCTGCTCCAGTAAATGGTCCAGCACCGCGGAAGCCCGGGGGCGCGTAAAGGCACCGGAAAGGGGTGTCACATAGGTGAGCTCTACATCGTCGCGGATACCCTTTCTTGTAAAATACCAGTCCGCCAGAAAGGTAAATTCCAACGGCGCCACCGGACATTTAATCGGCATCTCGGCGATATGGACAACCAATTTGCCGCCCTTCCAGTCCTTCAGCCGCTGCGCCAGTGCCTGCGCGCCCTCAATCGTATAAAAATCAAAGGCATTCTCACCCCAGCCATTGTCCAGTAATCCGCCTACCTCGGCGGGAACGATATCCGTACCCGTGGCAATCACGAGAATCTGATATTCCAGAATTTCACCGTTATGCAATTTGACCCGGTTTTTATCCGTTTCGATTAATTCAATCTCCTCCTGAATGTACTCGATCTGCTTCGGCAGGAAATCGGTCCTGGCACGGGTTACATCCGCCACGGTGTACATTTCAAAAGGAATAAACAGAAAGCCGGGCTGATAATAGTGTTGCGAATGCTGATCCACCAGCGTAATAATCCATTCCCGGCGATCCAGTTTGCGGTTCAGGCGATTCGCCATAATGGTACCGGCAGTTCCGGCGCCCAGAATCAAAAGGCGTTTCATCAATTCTCCCTATCTTTTTAAAAATTTTTCGTGCAGATAACTAATGACATCCCGGACACGCTGGTCTTTCAGATGATAGATAATGCGTTTTCCGTCCCGCCTGCTTTCGACGATCCCCGCCATGCTTAAAAGACGCAGCTGCTGGGAAATATTGGAAAAGTTGCTGATCTGAATCGTATCCACGATGTCACCGACACAGAAGTCGCCTTCCGTCAGCAGGCACAAAATCCTGAAGCGGGTTTTATTGGATATCAGGGCGAAGATATCCACCACTTTCTGGCAGGCATCTTCATTGTTTTTAAAGCGCTTTTTAATCTCGTCTAAATTGCTGTTCATTTATCAATCATACGTTTTAGTATATGTTAAAATATTACAGTGTCAAAGTCAAGATTTTTTTCAGCAATTTTACCACAAAAAACGGGAGTGTCTAAGCAACACTCCCGTCTCCGTCAGCTATAAATAGTGCAGCTACTTCAGACCGCGCTTCTCCAGCAGCGGTTCAATGCTCGGCTCTCTGCCGCGGAAGCGCTTATACAGCACCATCGGCTCCTCGCTGCCGCCTCTGGCGAGGATGTTTTTCCGGAAAGACTGCGCCAGTTCGCGGTTGAACAGATCGGTCTCTTTGAATGCCTGAAAGGCGTCGGCGTCCAGCACTTCCGCCCAGATGTAGCTGTAATAGCCGGCGGAATAGCCGCTGGTAAAAATATGCCGGAAATAGGGAGTCCGGTAACGGCTGATAATCTCCGGGATCAGCCCGATTCTGCCCAGCGATTCGTCTTCAAATTCCAGCACATCTTCAATCGGGCGAGACGTGGTCAGCGTATGCCAGTCCATATCCATGTAGGAAGCCGCCAGATACTCCACCGTCGCAAAGCCCTGGTTGAACAGGCTTGCTTTCCTGATTTTATCAATCAGCTCATCGGAAATCGGTTCGCCGGTTTCATAATGAAAGGCGTAGCTTTTCAGGACCTCCGGCTCCAGCGCCCAGTTCTCCATGATTTGGGACGGCAATTCCACAAAGTCCCGCGCCACACTGGTACCGGTCAGCCGCGGGTACGTCCCGTCACTGAAGAGCCCGTGCAGGGCATGTCCGAATTCGTGGAATATGGTTTCGACTTCATCCAGACTCAGCAGAGCCGGTTTTTCGGTGGTAGGCTTGGAAAGATTGAACACATTCGTCATCAGCGGCGTGATATTTTTCCCGTCCTTTTTCATCTGTTTGCGAAAGGAGCCGCACCAGGCGCCACCCCGTTTACTGGCGCGGGGATGATAATCAACATACAGGACGCCAATGGTTGTGCCGTCGGTATCCTTGACCTCAAAGGCTTTGACATCTGCGTGATAAACCGGAATATCCCGGCGTTCATGAAAGGTGATGCCCCAGAGTTTTGTCGCCAGATCAAAGGTACCCTGACGGACATTTTTCAGCTGAAAATAGGGTCGCAGCAGTTCATCGTCCAGAGCATATTTCTCCTTCTTCAGCTTTTCCGCATAGTACCACCAGTCCCAACATTCCAGCTGAAAGCGCGCACCCTCGCGCCTGGCGATTGTCTGCATATCCCGGAGTTCGGCTTTGGCGCGGTGCAGTGCCGGTCGCCAGAGTTTATCCAGCAAGTCATACACATTGGCGGGATTTTTCGCCATGTTCACATCCAGCACATAGTGGGCATGGGTGGGAAATCCCAGCAGCTGCGCCCGTTCTGCCCGCAGTGCCGCAATTTTAGCCGCGATTGCCTTGTTATCGTATTCGTTGTCGTTATTGCACCGGTTGATGTAAGCCAGATAGATTTTTTTACGCAGCTCCCGCTTATCGGAGTAGGTCAGGAAGGGAATCCAGCTGGGCTTGTGAAGTGTATAGACCCATTTTCCGGTATAGCCTTTCTCCTTGGCGGCAGCGGCGCCGGCGGCAATCACATTATCCGGAAGACCCGCCAGGTCCGCCGCATTGTCAATAACCAGTTCAAAGTTATTATCCTCCTTCAGTACATTTTCACCGAACTTGGTGGTCAGTACCGCCAGTTCTGCATTGATTTCCCGAAAGCGTTTTTTACTCTTTTCATCGAGATTTGCGCCACCCCGCACGAAATCCTGATAATATTTTTCCAGCAGCTTCGCCTGTTCGACATTCAGATTCAGGTGATTTTTCTGATTATAGACCGTCCTAATCCGCTGGAAAAGTGTATCGTTCAGACCGATATCATCCTCGTGCTTGGACAGCTGCGGCGCGATTTCCTTGGCGATTTTTTGCAACTCATCGTTGGTGTGGGCGCCATTCAGCGCATAAAACACAGCCGATACCCGGCGCAGCAGCTCTCCGGAATAGTCCAGCGCTGCGATAGTGTTTTCAAAGTTCGCCGGCTCGGGGTTCGTGATGATTGCGTGTACTTCGGCTTTCTGTTGGCGCATGCTTTCTTCGAAAGCCGGCATAAAGTGCTCGGTTTTGATTTTTTCAAAAGGCGGCGTCCCCAACGGTGTCTTCCACTCCGTGAAAAAGGGGTTCTCGGTGCTCTCCCGGGAGCAGGAGGTAACCGCAAAGAGAATTGCCAAAACGCACAGAATCAGATTTTTCATGATTTTCTTCCTCAGTTTATTAAATAGTTGCTATGTTTGGGTACCATCATGGTTATCCAGATACTTTCGTAATATAAAAAATGATTGGAAAAAATCTTAATTATTAAATGGCGGACAGACCTGTTACTCTCTTGCCATTCACGTTGTCTGGCAGCCACCATTTGATTACCCGGATAAAATGGATAAATTATTTCTACCAAAAAAAAGAAAGGGAGCCATGCAAGCACAAATTTATCAGGTGGATTCCTTTAGCGATAAACCGTTTCGGGGTAATCCCGCTGGGGTCTGTCTTCTGGAAAAACCGGCACCGGAAAAGTGGATGCAACAGTTGGCGATGGAGATGAACCTGTCGGAAACCGCCTTCTGCTATCCTTTGGAAAACGGCTATCGGCTGCGCTGGTTTACACCGATCGCGGAAGTAGAGCTCTGTGGACATGCCACGCTCGCCACGGCGCACGTTTTATTTGAAACCGGTGCGGTAAAGCCGGACCAGATGGCGCGGTTTCAAACGATGAGCGGATGGCTGACCGTCACGATGAAAAACGGGCGGCTCCAGATGGATTTCCCCGCCACACCGGCGGTGCCCTGTAATCTCTCGCCAGAGCTGCCCAAAGCGCTGGGGCTCACCCACATCCTCTGGTCCGGTAAAAATGAAGTGGATTATCTTATCGAAGTCGGTTCGGAAGAGGAAGTTGTCGGGCTGCGACCGGATTTCCGACAACTGGCTGCTGCCACCCAACGTGGCGTCATTGTTACCGCCCGGTCCGTCAATCCGGATTATGACTTTATCTCCCGGTTTTTCGCTCCGGCAATCGGGATTGACGAGGACCCGGTGACCGGTTCCGCTCACTGTACTTTGGGTCCGTACTGGATGAATAAATTGAAAAAATCCGTCTTTACAGCTTACCAGGCTTCCCGGCGGGGCGGGATTGTGCTGGTAGAGGTAAAGGAGGACCGGATTCTGCTCGGCGGAAACGCCGTGACGATTTTTGCGGCTCAATTCAGCCAATTGGTCAGAGAAACAATGGTTCCGTAACAAATATTCGTTGGCGGATTCTTCACCGAAAAAACGCCAGGTTTATTGGTTGGAACGGGATAATTATTATGAAAACAAAACCAATTCAAATTCTATTGACAGCACTTTTTCTTTACACTGGCGCTTCTGCCGATTCGCTGAAAGTCGTCACGATTAACGTCTGGTCCGGGCTCGATTATATCGGTTCGCTGAAAATGGGTGAATACGAAAGTGCGGACATTCGGGAACAACGGTATCAGATTCTCCTGAAGCAGCTGAAGGAGCTGAACCCTGATGTCATTGCGCTGAATGAAGCCAATAAATTACCGCGCTATGCCCGGCGAATCGCCAGAGACCTGGGCTACAACCAGATTCATCATCTCGGTGTGGCGGGGATTCACATCGGTCCGCTGGGATTGCCGGTGAATCTCCGGGAGGGCGATGTCGTTCTCGCTAAAAAACATCTCAATCTACAGTCCGCAGGACGCCGGCAGCTCTCCGGTGGTCACGTGGGACGCTTTTGCACCTTTCATTTCGCTGATGCAACCCAGGTGATCGGCGCCATGATTGAGTTGGGTTTCGAAAAAATCTTCCTCTTCAATACCCACTGGCACGCCAGCCGCTATGCCAACCGCGCAACCCTGGAAAAAATTACGCAACAGTATCTGGAAGGTGAAATCGGCGATGACCAGTATCTGAACATCGTTACCGACGCGGTAGAAGGAAAGAAATGGCGGCTCAGCGAAGCCCGCAGGATGATTGAATTCATCAACAAAACCGCCGGGCAAAATCCGACTATTCTGATGGGCGACTTCAACGATCTGTTTGACTCAGACCCCATCCGGGTGCTACGGGAAAGCGGTTTCAGGGATAGTTACAGTCAGGTCAATCGGAAACCGGGTCCCACCTGGGACGAGCGGCTGAATCGCAACATCCAGCAACACTATCTGGCTGAAATTCCCACTCCGGAAACCGCCCGCCGGGATCGGATTGATTACATTTTTTACCGGGGACAACCATTAAAAGTCCGGCGGTCGGCGGTTGTCTTGAACAAAGTCGAAGACAGCCTGCATCCGTCGGATCACTTCGGAGTGATGACGATTTTCGAAATCGAGGAACAGCCATGAGGGTCTGCTTTATTCTCAGCGCCCCGAAAACCCCCGAAAATATCGGTGCCGCCGCACGAGCCCTGAAAACCATGGGATTCAGCGAACTGCGCCTGGTCATTCCCTGCGATTACCTGAGTCCGCCCGCCCGCTGGCTGGCGCACGGTTCGGAAGATGTTCTGGAAGCGGCACAGGTGTTCGATTCACTTGGCGCTGCAACAGGGGATATTGACTTTCTGATCGGCACGTCCTCGAAAAAGCGACCATCCAAAAACGAAAACCTGCCCGCCGGGAGGCTGGCTGAACTATTAAAAGAAAAAGGGGCGACGATTCAGACCGTAGGCGTTCTTTTCGGTAATGAAGACCGCGGACTGAATAATGACCAGCTGGCGATTTGTGATCTTCTGTCCCACATTCCCATGCAGCAGGCGCAACCCAGCCTGAATCTCGCCCAGGCGGTGATGATTTATGCCTATGAATTGGCACCTCTGAACCGGCAAACATCCCGGCTTTCGCCGCCATCGCCGACCGACGCCGCTTTCCAAAAATTAAAACAGAACGTCGCGACCGTCCTGAATCAAATCGGGATGACCGACTGCCTGCCGATCCACCGGCGTATCATCGAACGTCTGTCGCTTTTAAGCGAGAAGGACACCCACCTGATCCAGAGCATTTTAAGCCACTTAAAACATTCTTTACACATTGAGAAAGGAGCTGCTGACTCATGCGTAAAGTAATATATCTGCTGGCAATTTTCTGCATATTTTTCGTTTATCAGGCATTTGCTCAGGAACTGATTATCCAGGAAAACGAACCGGGCTTCTGCACTATTGACGGCGGTATCGAAACCAGTGTCTCCGGCTATACCGGCGACGGCTATGCCGATACTGACCGGGGCATCGGTAAGAGCATCACCTGGAGCGTCAACGCCACTACAGCCGGCACCTATTTCATCCAATGGCGCTATGCCAACGGCGGCGGCAGCGGCGACCGCCCGGTCAGACTACTGATCAACCACGAAATCGCTCTTGATACCGTTAATTTTCCCCACACCGGCGAATGGACCAACTGGACCATCAGCGATTCCGTGGAGGTGGGATTTATCAAAGGTAAAAATCAGGTGCGGATTGAAGCCTATAATCCCGACGGTACTGCCAATTACGACTATCTCATCTTTATCGGAGCGGGAATATCACCAGCCGACTGCGTCCCCTCCTATATCCTGACAGTGGGACAAAATTTAGCCGAAGGAGGAACTATCTCCTATACCCCGGTACAAAATTACTACGATGAAGGCACTGCGGTGACGCTGAGTGCCTGCTCCAATCCCGGCTATTTCTTTCAAAGCTGGTCCGGGGATGCGACCGGTACAGATTCGCTCCTGACCTTTACAATGAGCCATAATGTCGCGGTCACGGCGATCTTTCTGCCCGACGGAACCACAATGGAATCCAGTTTCATCGGCTATGCCACCGTTCAGGATGACCGGGGCACACCCTACCTGGTCATCGGGGGAGCATTAGGCGATACCGTCAGCGCCACCACCTATAGCGAATTGAATGACTATCTTGGCGGCAGCGCGCCCTGTGTGGTCACCCTCGACCGCCGGATTATCGGCACCGAGGACCTGAAAATCGGTTCTGATAAAACTCTATTGGGCTTGTACCGCACCGCCCACCTGCAGGGCATTGAGATTGAGATCAATGCCGCCCGGAATGTGATTATCCAAAATATCCGGGTGTCTCACGTGACACCGGGTGACGCCATTGTTATTACCGGTAAATCCCGCAATATCATTATTGATCAGTGCGAACTCTACTCCGACCGCGAGCATGGCAGTGAATATTATGACGGTTTGCTGGATATCAAGAACGAATCCAGCTTTATTACCGTTTCGAACTGCTCCTTTCATGATCATTACAAAACCAGTTTGATCTGTTCCAACGACGAAAGTCCCCAGGATTCCGTCATTCGCGTCACCTATCATCATAACTTCTTCTATAATTGCGACTCTCGTCTACCCAGCATTCGTTTTGGCAAGGCGCATATTTTCAATAATTACTATAAAGACTGCAATACCGCCATCAACTCCCGCATGGGCGCCTGCGTCAGGGTCGAAAATAACTACTTTGAGAATGTCAATCAGGCGGTCTTGATGGCGTACAGTTCCGAACCGGGCAGTGTGCAGCTGATCGGCAACTATTTCGGCAGAGGCGCCGTGGCGACGGAGCCGGTATGCGAACTGGCGATTCCTTATCCCTATGAACACCTGCTGGATAAGGCGGTGGACTTGCCGGCGCTGCTCCCGGTCAATCCCATCACGGCGATCTCAGAGACCCCCAAATTGCCGGCAGCCTTCAGCCTGACGCACTATCCCAATCCCTTCAATGGGGTTTTGACGGTTCAATTTGCGATACCCGAAGCGACGGCGCTGACTATTTCAATCTACGATCTGGCAGGTCGGGAAATTGCAAAGCTTGCTTCCGGATATTACCAGCCCGGCAGGTATCAAATCCGGTGGGAAGAGGCAGAATACAGCACCGGTATTTATCTGGTCCGGCTGGCTACGCCAAAATTTGACCTGGTGCGGAAAGCCGTTCTGTTAAAATAA
>OMKS01000020.1_pt1 | contig 110658 bp, 109 predicted proteins | sample 1674721 | NCBI WGS metagenome assembly OMKS01 (sample SAMN06264996, study PRJEB25208) | sediment metagenome | isolation source: hot spring sediment | place: USA: California | collected 2014-09-02 | reverse complement strand
TTTTGTCTTCTGACAGATGCGGCATGCGCTTCCTCCGCTTCTCTCGGCTTCATCCAGAACAGAATCCGGGAGTTCGGGACTGGCCCAACGAATGACTACGCCACGTGAATGCCAGTACTCACTCAATCTTTCAACTTCATTTCGTGGGAATACATGGTTAGGGAATGTTGCCCCAACGATTTCGAACTCAAACCCGAATTCTTTCCCGGCAATGTCAAGGAAATGCAATACGATTGAACCATCTTTGCCCCCCGAGAACGCCATGAGCACAGTTTTACCTGGCAGGGTTTCCAGAACTGTCCTGTTAACAGTTTTCCAGCCAGCATACGTGAGTTTTCTCGTCATATTCAGGTTCCCCCTTTGGGTTAAAGGCGATATTTCACTAGCTTGTCAATCATATTGATAGTATTTCAACTATGTCTACTTGTCAAGATGCAACATTACGTCAAGCCCCCGATTGTCTCCACCGTCTCTCCTCTGATAGAGGCGTTCCGCAGCCAGTTGATCCGCTCCTGTCTTCCTGAAGAATTCCTCCGAACGTAAGCGAGGAGCCGAAGCCAGAGCTGTTCCCCAGTCATTCCTATCCCCAGAGCAGTTTCCATAACTCATGCAGAACCCCTGTTGACGGAAAGATCCTGACCATTTTGGTCTATCGCTTCAGTACCTTGTTTTGCCGCTCCACCAAGTTCTTGGAGTCCATACCCCTGCGTCGTGTCAATTGCCATGAAGTGGACTACTGCGCTCTATGAACCCTGAAAAAATGACACCCCCTCAAGGAGGATGGATACGACGAATGAATGGATGCAAGTCGAGAACACGTTCGATGAAACCATCGAGAGGGGACGAGGTGGTCAAAACTGAGAACCGGCATGAAATTCACAGCCGGCATCAAACCGGCGAATCGAAGAATAACACAACCCGGAGCATGGGGCAGGATTGGCGTACCGCGCACAAGATGGTGCAGGAACGGGTTCATGACTTACTTCATGCATTCATCACATCAATAAGGTGTATTATGTCCTTTCTTCTGAAGCGCTTCATTCATGCTGCCTGAACGGAAGCCTTGTAGGTCCATGGTCACGTACACAAAGCCAATGCGTTTGGCTACATCAACAACCTCCGAGACCAGATTTTCTTCCCGGAGCAGCGTCATCTCATCCCTGCCGAGTTCAAGTCTCAGCAGGTCACCGTGATGTCTGGCCCGGAACACCCTGAATCCCGCGTCAGAGAGAAAATCTTCCATCATCTCTATCTGAGCAAGCTTATCCCTGCTCACTCTGGAGCCATATGGGATACGTGATGCCATGCAGGCCATGGGCTGCTTGTCGGAGGTGGACAGGTGGTAACTATGTCGTGATAGGAGTCGAATGTCTTCCTTGGTGAGGCCGCATTCCATGAGGGGGCTCTTCACCCCGAGCTCCCGGGATGCCCTCATGCCCGGTCTGAAATCGAGAGTGTCGTCATAGTTGGATCCGTCAGCAACAACAGCTATCCCGAACTTTCTCACCTCACCATATATCTTTTCGAAGAGCTCTTTTTTGCAGTAGTAACACCTCTCCGGGGGATTGCCAGAGAAGCCGGGAATTTCAAGTTCTTCGGACTCGATGATGACAAAGGGGATGCCCCTGCTTTGAACCCATTCATGAGCCGATTCATACTCCCGGCGTGGATAGGTGGGTGAGGTGGCGATGACTGCCAGGCACCTGTCCCCGAGGACCCCGTGAGCAACAGCAAGGAGCAGTGTGCTGTCCACCCCACCCGAAAAGGCGACGGCGAGTCGGTCATATGATGAGATGAGGTCTTTCAGAGCTTCAAGCTTCTCGTATGCATCCATGTTATGCGATCACTTCTTGTATGATTCCTGAACCGAGAACATTCCTATCGGCATACAGCGCCACAGTCTGTCCGGGGGTGACAGCCTCCTGAGGCTCGTCGAAAAGAATGGTCATCCGAGTGTTCTCAAGGATAACACTACAGCGTGCGGGCACGTGGGAGTACCTTATTTTGGCTGAAGCCTTTTGTGGGAGATTGTCTGACAGAAGATTCACATGGCCCGCCATGAGACCATGGGCAACGAGGCGATCCCTTTCGCCGACCACGATCGTGTTCTGGGCTGTATCTATTGCGATCACGTAGAGGGTCTTGCCCCCACTCATGCTTAGCCGCGCACGCTGGCCAATGGTATAAAAAGCGCTCCCCCGATGTGCGCCGATGACGTTCCCCTCATGATCGAGTATATCCCCCGGGAGTGATGATAGATGTTCACGCAGGTAGTTCTCCGTAGTTCCTTTCGGGATGAAGCAGATATCCTGACTTTCCGGTTTGGTTGCCGATGGGAGTTTCTCGTTCACCGCTATCTGTCTGACCTGGTCCTTGGAAAGGTTTGCCAGGGGAAAGAGCACACGATGGAGAGACTGTCGTGGCATCCTGGAGAGAAAATAGGTCTGGTCTTTCCTCGTATCCTTGGGCACCATCAGGCGATATCCGTGGTTCGTTTTCTCTATGCCTGCATAGTGGCCTGTGGCGAGGTAGTCGAAGCCCAGGGAGTGGGCCAGTTCCAGAAGTGTGCCGAATTTAAGGTGCCGGTTGCACTCAATACAGGGGTTCGGTGTTCTGCCGGAGCTGTATTCCCGAATGAAGGGATCGATGACGAAGCGCTTCATTTCATACGAAAAATCTAGCACATTATGGCCAATCCCAAGGAACTGGCTTACTGCTTTTGCGTCATCAACCTCCCGAGGGCCACAACACCTGATCTTGCCTGTGTCGAGAGAGGTTACCCCCAGACACATAGTGACACCCTCCACGCCAAATCCCTGTTCCTTCAGGAGGTATGCGGCAACAGCGGAATCCACACCTCCGCTCATGGCCACCATTACCTTTTCTCTCATTGAAAAGAGACCTCGTTTTTCGTAGTGCCCCTGGTAACAGCGTCGCCGGTGCAGCCTGAGCCTCCTATGCCTCCTTGAAAGCCTGGCGCCATGGCAATGACCTCACCAGAAATGAGATGCGCATGGTGCTTACATCCAGCGATTTTTGGGGTACCGCTGCAGAAAGGGCTGGTTAACTGTTCTCCTGCAACCTCAATACCTTGATCTATCATGAGCTTAAGAGCCAGAGAACTGTCAATCCCACCGGAGAGCAGGGCGATGGCTTCTTTGTTCATCGAGATACCTCTCGAGAGTCAATTTTTCCAGAAAAAGGCTCAGTTGGTGCATCCTGCTCTTTGACAATATTGCCTATTAATGCTATTTGATTGATAGCAATTAACGTGAGGATGGATATTTGTCAATGCGTTTTCGGGGGAACAAGTCTTAACATACATCCAAACCTCCTTGAAATGATGGAGACCACAGAACGAGGCTGCCATGATTACACGTTTGAATCAAACAGGAACCGTCCTCTCAGTCAATGTAAGTCATGAGAAAGGACAGAAGAAACATACCATAGGAGCGTGCATGCTTGTGGAAGGCATCGGCTTGCAGGACGATGCCCATGCAGGCATGGAAGTCAGGCAGGTGAGTCTGCTGGGAAAGGAAAGCATTGAGAAGATACGGGCTAAAGGCCTTAATGTCCAGTACGGGGACTTTGCTGAGAATCTCACTACTGAGGGCATCATATTTCACGAACTCCCCATAGGAACAAGGTTCTCTGTTGGTGAAAGGGTGATTTTGGAACTCTCCCAGATAGGAAAGGTCTGCCTCAACCGATGCGCAATCTACTACCAGGTGGGGGATTGCGTAATGCCACGCGAGGGAGTCTTTGCCATCGTTGTCGTCGGCGGCGAGATCAAGGTTGGCGATGAAATCATAATCCTATCATGAACATGCTTGTATCAGAGGGACGTGGCATTACTACATTCGGCATGAATACATAATGAGCCCCTTGCACAGCCCATTCTTGAAACGTGATCAGTCGAGTTTCCAATTGTCTGTGCTTCCTCTTCTCCGAGATAGACATCACAACGTCAGCTTTTTGAGCAAAAAGGCCATGTTTTCTCCTAAGGTCTTCATGTTCACCATGCCCTCTTTGTCGTCATTGATCTCACCCTTCCCCCAACCATAGGCCATGTTCCAGTAGCTGGCCCCGACCAGAAACATCTGCATGTAGTGGAGAAAGTGATTCATGGTATCAAAGGCATGCGTGGCACCGCCTCGCCTCACTGCGACAACACAGCCTCCGGCCTTATGTTTGAACAATCCCCCGTTTGCCAGCGAAACCATTCCCGCCCGATCAATCAATGCCTTCATCTCGGCCGTGACATCCGTAAAGTAGGTCGGAGATCCCAGGATGATTCCATCCGCTCCATGCATTTTCCCGATGCACTCGTTGATGCCATCATCTTTGAATACACAGCGATTGTTCTTTTCTTTCCAGCACGTCCTGCAGCCGGTGCACCCCCTGACCGGCTTCAGGGCAATATTGACCATCTCTGTTTCTATTCCTTCTTCCCTCAGAGGCTGAAAGACTGCATTGAGAAGCAATGAAGTGTTGCCATCTTCACGGGGACTGCCATTGATGCCCACTACCTTCATGGTTTCCCTCCATCCTTCGTATTACTCCTTGTTCTTTATACACTGCTGCCCCAGAAATAAAGACATCGATCAGCCCTTGGGCATTCCGGAATCATCGAACAGCCCGTCGAAGAGCACGCCGCTCAGGTACCGCTCTCCGGAATCCGGCAGAATGACCACGAAGGTCTTCCCCTCGAACTCCTCGAGACCGGCCAACCTGAGGGCCGCAGCCATGGCTGCCCCGCAGCTGATGCCAGAGAGGATCCCTTCTTCGCGCGCAAGGAGCTTCGCACAGGAGATGGCTTCCTCGCTGGAGACCTGCTCCACCCGGTCCACCACAGAAAGATCGAGCGTGTCCGGTATGAACCCCGCGCCGATGCCCTGGATCTTGTGGGGTCCGGGCCTGATCTCCCTACCTGCGAGATGCTGGGAGATGACCGGGCTCTCTGCCGGCTCGACGGCAACGCTGGTAATCTTTTTGCCCTTCTCGTTCTTGATGTAGCGGGAGATGCCGGTGATCGTGCCCCCGGTGCCCACGCCGGAGACGAGTACGTCAATGGATCCCCCACTCTGTTCCCAAATCTCTGGGCCGGTGGTCCTGAAGTGGATCTCTGGGTTGGCCGGGTTCCTGAACTGCTGGGGCATGAAGAATTTGGGGTCTGTTGCCGCGATTCTCTCCGCCTCTGAGATGGCACCTTTCATGCCCTGGGAGCCTGGGGTGAGGATAATGCTGGCGCCGAAGATCGTGAGGACCTTGCGGCGCTCGATTGACATGGTCTCGGGCATGGTGACGTGCAGCTTATACCCTCGTGCCGCCGCCACAAAGGCCAGAGCAATGCCTGTATTCCCGCTCGTGGGCTCGATGATCTCCATGCCGGGTTTCAGCGATCCATCCTTTTCAGCAGACCAGATCATATTGGCACCGATTCGGCATTTCACCGAATACGCAGGGTTCCGGCCTTCGATCTTGGCCAGGATCGTGGCATTGATACCTGTTGCCAGGCGGTTGATCCGAATCAGGGGTGTGTTTCCGATGGAAAGGGTGTTGTCGTTGAACACTGTTCTCATAACGCCTCCTTGATGGGGCTGATTCCTTTTCCTAGAAAGGATTTCTGTATACACGTGACAGAGTAATAAATCAACATTTCCTATCGTTCAAATAGACAATGCATCCCATTGATCTGCCAACAGGATAGCAAGCTCATAAATACTCCTTGACAAGGAGAGCTGCCCACCCATATACTAGATATTCAATAGGAATAAAAGTATTTAGGAGGCGTTGCATGAAACTTTCAACTCGATCACGGTACGGGGTGAGGCTTATGATCGAGCTGGCACGGAAAACCACCAGGGACTCGGTATTCCTCAAAGACATCGCCAGAGAAGAGGAGATATCAGAAAAGTACCTGAGCCTCATCATCATACCCCTGAAGGCCGCCGGTTTCGTCAACTCCATGCGCGGCGCCCACGGGGGGTATACCCTGGCAAAACCCCCTTCATCCATCACCCTCAAGGAGATCGTGGACACCCTTGAGGGGGAGACCTGCCTGGTGGATTGCGTGAAAAATCCGTCTGCCTGTTCCCGCGTGGCCACCTGTGCCAGCAGGGACCTCTGGGTCACCCTGAGCGACACGATATCTCAGACCCTTGGGGCCATCACCCTGGAAGACCTCGCCAAAAAAAGCAGCGAAAAGGATCAAAGCGCTGCAATGTTTCATATCTAGCGCGAGCAGGAAACGATCTGTGGACAAGCGACATCTCAAACCGATACAGCTCATTCCTGGTTATCAGCAAGATATCGTCTTCCCTGTCCTGGCCTCAGGGCTTGACAACACTGTCATGAAGGGCGCCTTTCCTGCCAGAGGGGAACGTGGGAAACCACATCACCGCCTCCACCAGATACAACCCCCGGAAACAGAACGAACAAGGCTCTGCACAAAGGCAAAGGAATGAATATCGTTAACGACATCATGAAACTCAAGCGTGCCAGAGATGCCGTAATCCTGGCACACAACTACCAGCGCCCGGAGATCCAGGACATCGCAGACTTTGTGGGGGATTCGCTGGGATTGAGCATCCAGGCTTCCGGCACTGACGCCGAGGTGATCGTATTCTGCGGAGTCCACTTCATGGCAGAAACAGCCAAGATCCTGTCGCCCAGGAAAACCGTGCTCCTTCCGGACATGGATGCGGGCTGTCCCATGGCGGACATGATCACTGCCGACCAGCTCAGGGAGCTGAAAACCCATCATCCTGATGCCACAGTCGTCTGTTACGTGAACACCACCGCCGAGGTGAAGGCGGAAAGCGACATCTGCTGCACCTCTGCCAACGCTGTAAGCATTGTGACGGATCTGAAAAAAGCCAACCGCGAAATACTCTTTGTCCCTGACATGTACCTGGGAGACTTCGTGGCCCGTGAGGCCGACTGCGATCTCATTACCTGGAGAGGGTTCTGTCCATCTCACGCAAGGGTTCTGCCCGACGACATTCTCATCCAGCAAGGACTGCACCCAAGGGCAAGAGTCCTGGCACACCCAGAGTGTACTCCAGAGGTGAGGAAGCTTGCGGACAGGGTCATGTCCACCGAGGGCATGTGCTGGCTTGTCCATGAAATGAAGGAAGACGAATTCATCGTGGCCACCGAAGTAGGCATCCTCCACAGGATGGGAAAAGAAAACCCGGGCAAGAAGTTTTATCCCGCCTCAGAACTGGCGGTGTGCCCGAACATGAAACGAATCACCCTGGAAAAGCTGCACTGGGCACTCGAAGGAATGCACAACGAGATCACTGTGTCCCGCGAAACCATTGCCAGGGCCAAGAAGAGCATTCAGAGGATGCTCGTCTACAGGTCGTGAGACATGGAAACCATGGACGTCCTCGAAATACGTGATGGATCTTCCACCTCCACGCCCAGGAGCGTCAGTGAAGAGGTTCCCCTCACCATCGAGGTCAACGACCACGAGCTTGCCACGCTGCTCTGCAGTCCCGACCACCTCAGGAACCTTGTTGCCGGATTTCTCTACACCTCAGGGATCATCGCCGATGTCTCTTCAGTGAACACCCTTATCATTGACGCCGAGCGATTCCATGCCTCTGTCAGGATCGATGGCACCCTTGACGAGTTTGTGTTCAAGCGCATCTACACCTCGGGGTGCGGAAAGGGGGTGATCTTCCACAACCCCGTCGATGTCATGCACAAGACCCGGATGGACGACCGTTTTTGCCTGAAGCCCCAGGAAATCACCTCTCTCATGAGAGCCTTCACCCATGGTTCATCCGAACATTCCCGGACACGGGGCGTTCACAGCGGTGCCCTGGCATCGCACGAAGGCATTCTCATTTTCAGAGATGACATCGGCAGGCACAATGCGCTTGACAAGGTGATCGGCGAAGCCCTTGACCAAAGCCTGAGTTTAAACGACAAGGTTTTCCTCACAACTGGAAGGATTTCCTCAGAAATCCTCTCCAAGGTCCTGAGGTGCCGCATCCCTGTCCTGGCGGCACTGGGATCGCCTACAAACCAGGCCGTGAAGCTTGCACGGATGGCCAATCTCACCCTGATCAGTCACGTGAGGGGATCGAAGATGGACGTGTTCAGCGGTGATTCACGGCTGATCGGAGAATGCAGGGTTCAGGAAAAAGAGGATCACCAGTGAATACGATACAGGGAGGAAACCCATGAGCATGATCGATGCGCACCTGAAGACTGATTCGCTGCTGCTCCACGGCGGCCAGGAGCCTGACGCAATAACCGGAGCCCGGGCTGTTCCCATCTACCAGACCACCTCGTACCAGTTCAAAGACACAGACCATGCAGCCAGTCTCTTCGGCCTGAGGGAATTCGGCAACATCTACACACGCCTCATGAATCCCACGACCGATGTCCTGGAAAAACGCGTCGCGCTCATGGACGGCGGCATCGGGGCCCTGGCCGCTGCCAGCGGTCAGTCAGCCATCACCCTTGCCCTGCTCAACATCGCTCAGGCCGGTGACGAGATCGTGTCCATGGACAACCTCTATGGTGGAACCTACACGCTCTTCCACCACACGTTCCCCAGAATGGGCATAGGAGTGACCTTCATCCCATCGAATGACCTCGATGCCCTGGAGAAGGCCATTACTCCCAGAACCAAGGCCGTGTACGCGGAATCCATCGGAAACCCGAAGCTGGATGTCGCCGATCTCGAAGGTATTTCAAGAATCGCCCATACCAAAGGCATTCCCTTTGTCCTGGACAACACCGTTTCTCCCTATCTTCTGCGGCCATTCGATCATGGCGTGGATATCACGGTATACTCCGCCACCAAGTTTATCGGGGGACACGGAACCTCCCTCGGTGGCCTCATCGTGGATTCAGGAACGTTCGACTGGGCCGGCGGGAGGTTTCCTCTGATAACTCACCCCGACCCCAGCTACCATGGGCTGAACTTCCACGATGCCCTGGGAAAGGAGGCCTACATCATAAAGGCGCGGGTCACCCTGCTGCGCGATCTAGGCCCTGCGCTGTCTCCCTTCAATGCCTTCCTGTTTCTGCAGGGCCTGGAGACCCTGCACCTGAGGATGCCGAGACACGCGGAGAATGCCCTGGCTGTCGCTGAATTCCTCGAGAAGCACCCGAAGGTCTCCTGGGTCACGTACCCGGGCCTGCTCTCGAGCCCTGAATATGAAAAGACACGGAAATACCTGCCCAGGGGGGCAGGTGCCATCATCGGCTTCGGCATCAGGGGAGGCATGGATGCAGGCAGAAGGTTTATCGATTCCTTGAAGCTCATTTCCCACCTTGCGAACATCGGGGATGCAAAGACCCTGGCCATCCACCCTGCCACCACCACCCACCAGCAGCTCTCTGTCGAAGAGCAGGCGGCCACGGGCGTGACGCCGGATTTCATCAGGCTTTCCATCGGCATCGAGCATGTGGACGACATCATTCATGACATAGAGCAGGCCCTGAAGAACTGACCAGGCAAAAGGAGTTTTCCTTGAATACAACAAACAGAGCGCCTGCAGGGAACATCCCGGATAAGAAGGCTCGTGTTATGGGGAAAAAACCAGAACATGGCCCATAGCCTCTCTCCTTGCCCTCCTGGTTCTCGCATCAGTGGCCGGGGCAGGGATTTTCATGTTCCGGAATCACACAGCTTCCGGAGCCTCGAAGTCTTCAGCAGAAACACCCTCGACGAACTCCACCACCTCGTCATTCGCGTTTGCCCTTGCTTTGTTCGATGACGGCAAGGTCCGTCACTACCAGTATCAGGATGAAGAAACCACGATCAGATACTTCATCATACAGAGTAGTGAAGGGACGATACATGCGGCATTTGACGCCTGTGATGTCTGCTGGCGTGCCGGCAAAGGGTATACCCAGAAGAACGATTCCATGGTGTGCCATACTTGTGGGAGAACCTTCCCGATACAGCAGATCAACCAGGTCACAGGAGGATGCAATCCAGCCCCTTTGCAGCATACAGTAGCTGATGGAGCCGTGGTGGTTCGTATTGAAGATATCCTTCAGGGAAAGAAATTTTTCCTGTTTTAGATGGGAGGACCCTCTTTGACACTCATCGACATTGTCTTTCAGAATCTCATACGACGCAAAGCCAGAGCGATCTTTGTTCTCTTGGGTCTTGTCATTTCCATCGCAACAGTCGTGACTCTGATCAGTTACACCCGGTTTATGACATCCGATGTCAGTGAAAAAATGGATACCTATGGAGCCAATATCCTCATCACGCCCCAAACGGACATTTTGTCTCTTTCCTATGGAGGAGTATCCTTGGGCGGTGTTTCCTACGCTGTGCACGAACTGAACGAGGAAGACCTTATTCGCATCTCTTCTATCCCTGATGCGAGCAGTATTGCAGCATTGGGACCCGTAACCATGGGTGCGGTAGAAATTAACGGGAAGGTTCTCCTTATGGCAGGTATGGACTTTTCCGTGTCACGAGTGTTGAAACCGTGGTGGGTCATCGATGGATCGATGCCGGAAGAAAATGGGGCCCTGATCGGCTCAGACGCCGCAGCATTGCTATCCTTGAATGCCAACGATCGTATTATGGTCAATGGCCGAGAACTCCTTGTAGCCGGCATTCTCAAACCTACGGGATCGCAGGATGATCAGTTGATGTTCGTTCACCTCAACACCGCCCAGAACATCCTTTCAAAACAGGGCTCGATTTCCATGGTAGAGGTCGCTGCCTTATGCAATGCATGCCCAGTGAACGACATGGTCAAACAGATCTCGGTGGTACTCCCTGGAGCGAAAGTGACGGCCATCCAGCAGGTTGTTAAAACCCGCCACGAAGCAATAAGCCAGTTCAAGAGCTTTTCTCTGGTAGTATCTGGCGTAATCGTTCTTGTAGCCGGCCTTGTAGTCGTGGTGACCATGATGAGTTCGGTAAGGGAGCGTACCCTTGAGATCGGGATCCTCAGGGCTATAGGCTTTCGGAGAAGTCACATCATCCGCATCGTTATGATCGAAGCCCTCCTTCTCTCTGTTCTTGCAGGAATTATCGGGTACATCACCGGTTTTGGGGCAACGCACTTGACGTTGATATATCTCGAACACGAACGATCGATTCTCCTGAATATTGATCCGTTCCTTGCCTTTGCAGCTGTTGCACTGGCAACTACCATCGGGCTGGTTGCCGGGATATATCCATCCCTACAGGCAGCCCAGCTCGATCCCAACGAAGCTCTCAGATCACTTTAAAAGGGGCTTTTCCATGGCATTTATCATCGCTGAAAACCTGAAAAAAACCTATGGAGTCGGGGAAGCCTCCGTCGATGCCGTTCATTCCATGAGTTTTTCCATACAAGAAGGTGAATTCATTGCCATCATGGGCGAATCAGGATCCGGGAAATCCACCCTGCTGTCCATCATGGGGGCTATGAACACCCCATCCTCTGGCACATATTCCGTTGACGGGATCGATGTTTACAGCCTCGATTCAGACCAACGGGCAGATTTCAGGAGAGAATATATTGGCTTTATCTTCCAGAGCTTCCACCTTATACCCTATCTCTCCCTACTGGAAAATGTTCAGCTCCCACTGGTCACACTCAATTTGAACAGGAAAGAAAAAATCCGCATGGCCCTTGATGCTCTGGAAAAAGTCGGACTGGCAGACAAGGCTGCCCGCCTGCCCAATCAGATCTCAGGAGGTGAACAGGAGAGAACCGCCATAGCCCGTGCGATTGTCAATGACCCTCCCATTCTCCTGGCTGATGAACCAACGGGAAACCTCGATTCACATACCGCAATCGAGATCATGGGAGAGATGCAGAAGCTCAATGCTTCTAATATAACCATTATCATGGTTACCCACAACAAGGAGTATGCACGCTATGGAAGCAGAACACTGCTTGTTTCAGACGGAACTTTAAGAATCAGAACCACCCCTGGAGATACTGGAGATGTAGGAACAATCATCTCTGGTCTTTCTTAGGGATGGTGTATCCCTCATGAAAAACCTGGCGGAGAGAGAGGGATTCGAACCCTCGGTAAGGCTTTTGACCCTACATTCGCTTAGCAGGCGAACGCCTTCGTCCACTCGGCCATCTCTCCATGCCTGGCGGAGGGAGTAGGATTCGAACCCACGGTACCTGACGGTACAGCGGTTTTCAAGACCGCCGCCTTAAACCACTCGGCCATCCCTCCGTGACTCACTCTCCTTAACCGATTGGCCTGATGAGGTCAAGACCCATGTAGGGCTGCAGGGCCTCGGGGACCCTTACCGTCCCGTCGGAATTCTGGTAGTTTTCCAGGATGGCCGCCACGGTTCTGCCCACGGCGAGGCCGCTGCCGTTTAACGTGTGGCAGAACTCGGTCTTCCTGGTGGTCCTGCTCCTGTATCTGATCTGTCCCCTCCTGGCCTGGAAATCACCGAAGTTGCTGCACGAGGAGATCTCCCGGTACACCTCCTGGGCAGGCATCCACACTTCGAGGTCATAGGTCTTGGCAGAGGAAAAGCCGAGATCGCCGGTGCACAGCGTCACGACGCGGTAGCTCAGGGACAGCCTGCGCAGGATGTCCTCCGCGTCACCGGTGAGCTCCTCGAGGTCGGTGAAGGAATGTGCGGGGTGGGCAAACCTGACGAGCTCCACCTTGTTGAACTGGTGCTGCCTGATGAGGCCCCTCGTGTCCTTCCCGTAGGACCCCGCCTCTCTCCGGAAGCAGGGGGTGTAGGAGACGAGCTTGATGGGCAGGGCGTCTTCATCCAGGACCTCCTCCCGGTAGATGTTGGTCACCGGCACCTCGGCGGTGGGGATGAGGAAGTAGTCGTCCGTGGCAAACAGGTCTGCCTCGAACTTCGGGAGCTGGCCCGTGGCTGTCATGCTCTCCCGGTTCACCATGAAGGGGGTGAGCACCTCGGTGTAGCCGTGCTCTCTGGTGTGCACGTCGAGCATGAAGGAGATGAGTGCCCGCTCGAGCAGGGCCCCGGCACTCCAGCTGAGGCAGAACCGGGCGCCGGTGATCTTTGCCGCCCGCTTGAAGTCGAGGATCCCCAGTTCCTCTCCGATCTCCCAGTGGTCCCTCGGGGGAAAGGGAAACTCATGTTTGGCCCCCCAGATTCGGACCATCTCGTTGTCCTGCTCGCTTGAGCCCACCGGGACGCTCTCGTGGGGGATGTTGGGGATCTCGAGGACCATGGATTCGACGATCGTCTCATGTTCCCTGATCTCGGCATCGAGGACCTTGATGGTCTCGGAGATCCTGCGCATCTCGCTCTTTTCGTGCTCGAGATCCTCTCCGGAGGCGCGAGCCTTGCTGATACGGGCGGTAAACTGGTTCCTGATGGCCTTGAGCTCGTCGGCTTTCTGGATCAGGGCCCGTCTCCGGTTGTCTTCTTCGAGAATGGCATCCAGATCCACGTCCGCGCCCCTGTCGCCAACAGCCTTCTTCACCAGGCCTGGATTTTGTCTAATAAATTTGAGGTCTAACATGGCGCGAAATCTAGCATCTCGAACAGGTTCCGTCAAGGGTCCCCGTGGGGCAGCATGGGATTTTCTGCGCATGGAGCCTTGCACCACATGCAGGAATGTACTATGTGGCAGACATAGGTCAGCATGCGAACTACCTCACGAATACTCCTTTTCATTGCCGGCATTGGAGCCATGGGTGCTCTCGTGGTGCTCCTGGTCTCTTTCACCTGTGTTTCGAGGTGTCCCGAATGGATCTCCCGGGCCGTGGAAACACGGATGCACCGGGAACTCGGCCAGGCCGTGTCCATCGAGGGCATGTCCCTGGATCTCCTCAAGGGGACGAGGATTGTCCTCCGGGGGGTGCAGATCGGTTCTTCCGAAGAACTCTCCCTCGAGGCAGCAGCGCTCGAGGTGGGGTTGAGTCCATGGAAGCTGCTTCTCGGCAAGGTCTCCCTGCGCTCACTGGTGCTGAAACAACCCTCTGGTGTCATTCACGTGGAGAGGCTCCGGCCGGGCAGCGCCTCCGGGGGAAAGGAGGGTTTTCCTGATCTCTTCATCGAGGACGGTTCAATCAGGATCATCCTTGGCCGGACAGAATGTGCCCTGAGCAGGATCAACGGCAGTCTCTCCCGTTCTGCGGCAGACCTCTCCCTGGAAGCCCTGGGATCCCGGCTCAGGCTCTCTGCCTCGTACCCCAGCCCGGCCCAGATCACCCTGAAGGCCGAAAACCTCGACCTGAGCATGCTCGGAGACGACGTGTTCGGCTCGGCAGGGGTTCATGCCTTCGTGGCCTATGACGGGAAGGACCTCGATGCAGCACTTGACCTGCAGGTTGCTTCCCTGGGGCTCCCCTGGCAGGAAACACCCCTTGGCGATGCAGCTCTCCAAATTCTCGCGCAGGGGCCCATCGAGAAGATCTCGCTCGATGAGATCTCTGTGAAAACCGCCCTGCTGAACATCGAGGGGAGCGGTGAACTGACCGGACTTTCATCAGAGGCCTCTCCCGGGGATACCTGGCTCACCCTCGAGATGAGATCGAGTGAGTTCGACTACGAACAGGTCGTGGACTCGCTTCCTGTCGAGAGCTTCCCTGAGTGGCTCAGGGAACTGCTCATGGTGCAGATCCGCGGGGGCAGGTCGATATTTTCCCGGGCCTCCTACTCAGGCAGGCTCGGCGAACTCTTCAGCGGGGAGACGTTTTTCAGGAACATCTCCGTTGTTCAGGACCTCATGAACCAGCGTTTCTCTGCAGGGCACACGTCGGACAGGGTGGAAGGGATTACCGGAGCAGTCATCTACGGCCCGAGGGATATCGAATTCCGTAATCTCTCGGGTTCCGTGGGACAATCGAGCCTCGAGCGCGTGAACCTGCTGTTCCACGACGTGCTCGAACCCCTGATGCGCCTGACCGTCGAGGTGGACCTCGATATGGAGGCCAGTGCCTTCCTCGGCAGCTGGAGGGCTGCCATGGTGCCACAAGAGGTCTTCTCGCTGCTGAGCCCGGTCAAAACCCCCACAGCAGGCCGGGTGAAGGCTCAGGTGAGCACCTTCTGGGATGAGGGATCCGGCAACCCGGTGCAGCTCCGGGGTTCCATCACCCTGGAGGACTGCTCCTACACCTGGGAGTCCCACCAGGTGAGTGCCCACTCCGGTTCGATCAGCGCCCCGACGTATGACTCGCCTGTTCAGGTGTTCTTTACAGGGACCGTGGACAGAACCGCCATCGATGAACTTGCCCTCACCCTGGAAAAACCCTTCGACGAAAATCTCTCCTGTTTCACCCTGAAAACGGACCTGCCCCTGGAGGGCTTCGGATTCAGGCTCGACAGTCCCTCGCGGGTCGTGATCACGGGAACCGGTACCGGCCAGCGTCTCCAGGGGATCGTGAAACTCTCTACAGCGGGCTTTACCCTGATGGACACCCACTACGTGACCCTCAAAACCCCCTTCGAGGCAACGGGCGGAATCCAGGCGCTCCTTGGACCCTCCCCCGAGGTGCAGATCACGAACCTCGGCGTGACGCTGGGAAACGGCACCATGAACATCTCCGCCCGGGCAAGAGAATCAGCAGGAAGTGCCCGGATCACGGGAGTGCTCCACCTCGAAGACCTTGCGGCTGAAATCGCTCAGAGGCCGCAGAATCTGCAGGGAGTCATCACCAGTGATCTTTCCCTGATGTGGGGAGAGCACCGTACAGTCTCAGGACAGGTGGTCTTCGATGATGTGTCCTTCTTTTACGGGGAAACTCCCGTCACTTTTGACGGCGCCGTACAGCTGGAGGACAGCACGGCCTCTTCCCAGGTGTTACTCGTGACACTTGCCGGCATGAAATCAACGCTTGCAGGGTCTCTCCTGATCGCGGATACGCCCTCCTACACAGGCTCTCTCACCGTCGATGGCCTCTCCCTTGCTTCGGGTCAGGCCATGGAGTCTTCCGACATCTTCACCAGGATCGAGGCCGATGCCACCCTCGAACTGACAAACCTCGATCTCTACGGGATCCCGGTGGAGAAAGGCAGCACCGAAGTTCAACTCAAGCACGGGGTACTCACGCTCTCCCGGATGGACCTGCAGGGCCTCTATGGAACAGCCAAGGGGTCAGCCCGCAGGGAGGCAGGTGGCGAGACGAGCTATGATCTTGTCATCTCCCTGAGAAACGCCCCTGTGCGCCGCGTCCTGAGCACTCTTTCCCCGGGACAGACCTGGATCGATGGAACGCTGGATCTCGACGGACACCTCTGGGGGGACACCGCCTCCCCCAACGGCACCTTCACCCTGATCGCACGGGACGGCAGGATCAGGAGATATGCCCTGTTCAACAGTATTTTTACCGTGCTCAATGTCTACCGGATCATCCAGGTACGGGACCTCGAGCTCACCAGCAGGAATTTCCCCTACAACTTTATCTCATCCACCTTACACATCGACGAGGGGCTTGTCAGTTTCGATGATTTCTACCTCGACAGCAATTCACTGCAGGTCTCGGCCGTGGGCAGCTATTCCCTGCAGAACCATCGCATCGACGCCACCCTTGGCATCCAGCCGCTGGAGAGCATCGACAGGACCATCAGCATGATCCCCCTGCTCGGCTGGGTGCTCACCGGTGATGAAGAAAAGCTCATCGTGGTCTTTCTGCGGGTCAAGGGAGACGTGGATGAACCCTCAGTGCAGGTGAAACCCCTGAAAACCTTTGAACGGCCGGTCGTTACCACGCTGCTGCGTGCGCTGAAGCTCTCCACCGATCTGTTCAACCGATCGCAGCAGTTCATTCCCGGACAGAAGAACTGAACCCACTGTCTCGATCGTCGAGAAAGAACGCCTCCATCCGCTTTATGAGGGGGACGAGGCTGTTCCTGTTGTGTGCCGACACGACAACCCCCCCATAGCGCTGGGCCAGATCGTGGGCGATTTCTTTCTCGCATGCGTCGGACTTGTTGAAGACCTTGAGCCTGGGTTTTTCCCGAATGTCCAGGCCCTTGAGAATCTCGTCGACCGCCTGCATCCGATATTCCAGGTGAGGATCCGTGAGATCGATCACCTCCAGGAGAAGCCGGGCGTCTCTCAGCTCTTCCAGGGTCGCCATGAACGCTGCCTTGAGGTCGTCGGGCAGGTCCCGGATGAACCCCACGGTATCGGTGATGATCACCTCGAGATCCCGGGGGAATCTGAGGCGCTTGCTCGAGGGGTCCAGCGTGGCGAAGGGCATGTCTGCGGTGAACACCCGTGACCGGGTGAGGCTGTTGAGCAGCGTGGATTTTCCCGTGTTGGTATAGCCTATGATGGAGATCACGGGAATGCCGAACCGGTTCCGCCTGGTCCTGGTGAGCCTGCGCTTTCTCCCGATCTGCCGGGTCTCCTTCTCGAGACGCTCGATACGCTCTTTTGCCCGCCGCCTGTCTATCTCGAGCTTTGTTTCGCCCGGGCCCCTCGTTCCAATGCCCCCGGCAAGCCTGGACAGCGCGGGGTTTTTCCCCACGAGTCGTGACATGCTGTATTTGAGCTGCGCGAGTTCGACCTGAATCTTGCCTTCCCGGGTGCGCGCCCTTCGGGCAAAGATATCGAGAATAAGCTGCGTCCGGTCGATGGCACGGATGTCTACCAGACTCGTGATGGAGCGAGCCTGGGACGGGGTGAGCTCCTGATCGAAGATGAGGAGGTTGGCATCCTTTGCCAGGGCCGTAATGTAGATCTCGGAAAGCTTCCCCTTGCCCACCACATACTTGGGATCAGGCCTGGGTCGTTTCTGCACCACGGTATCGAGCACCGTGATCCCGGCCGCAGCAGCCAGGGACTGAAACTCGAGGGTGTCGATCCGGGTGCTCTCATTGACCGCGGATCGTACCACGATGAGGATGGCCCTGTCTTCACCCGCTTCAGGACTGATCGAGGTCTGCTTCCTGGTAATCTCATCCTCGAGCTCGCGTATGAACGCATCGAAGGGGATGTCGATGAGAAAGGTGGGTACCGGATCGAGCACCTTCCAGATGCGCGAGGTGTCCTCTGCTGGCAGGAGATGGGCACCATAAGCGAGCCCCGGAGTGCCGTTTTCACGAACCGCGATGGCATAGATCATGTCGAGTCTGAGCTTGGCCATGTCAGTGAGATCTTCGAAGCTGAGTCCTTCCTCATCGAGGTGAGTGTGGATGAGCCGCAGGCCCTGGAGGCGACCGGGGTGGATCCTTTTTCGGTGGAGCTCGGGGATGGAAATCGCGCCGGAAGTTCCTGCGATCACGTATTCGATCGTTCCGAGGCGATCGACGAGCACTCCCACCTGTATCCCTGCAGCCTGTGAGATGCGGGAAATCTCGGAGCAGAATTCATGGGTAAACGGCAGATCGAAGGGGAGCTTTCTCCGGTAGATTCGCTCGAGACCCCTCAGATGCGAGGCCTTGAGTCCTTTCGTATTTCCGAATACCTTCTGGATGGAGGCTCCTCCTGTCGGTCACCCTTTTTCGATCAGGGACGCGTGCATCACGACCTTGGCCCGGTTGTTCACCATCTCCACGAGGATCTTGACCCTGCCCTCATCAGAACCCCAGGTCTCGAAAATACCATAGAGATCCTTGAGTGGCCCGGATTTTATCCGAACCACGTCACCGGGCTGGAACTCCACGGGTTTCTTGATGACACCCGAACTCTTGTCCTCCAGCGTATAGAGCCCGGAGATGAATTCTTCTTCAATGGGAACGGGCTGGTAGTTGTCCAGCAGGATCCTGCGCACCCCCCTGCACCAGCGTATCTTGTGGAATTCACCCTCGACGGGCATGATCCGGACAAAGAGGTAGTTGGGGAACAGGGGATACTTCTTCAGTGTTTTCTTCCTGGCATGGAAGACATACTTCTCCATGAAGGGCTGGTAGGTGTGAATGCCCTGCTGGGCGAGCACCAGGGATGCCAGGGAATCTTCCTTGGGATTTGTCTGGATCACGTACCACTGTTTCTCAGAACCATTCACGTTTTTTCCTATAGCCCAAAAGGAATGCCTGCGTCAATTCATCCGTCTTCGATTCAACGTGCACCGGGATCGAGGATGGTCTGCCTGAAAGGCCGCGGAAGAACCCTGATCCCTTCCCGGACGATGACGTCCGACGATCAGGTTACCGGTACGTATCATTGAAGAAATTTGACATTGAGTTCAGCTTCCTTATAGTTTCATTATACCATGATTGGAACTATCATCCTCAGGCGGGTTCGGGCGATAACGAGCAGAGAAGGGATGAACTCACCATGACCTCCTACCAGGCACGAGAGATCGTACAACAGCTCTGTACCCAAGCGGGCATTACCCTCAACGGGTCCGGTCCCGCCGATATCCGGGTGCACAACGAAAACCTCTACGAACGGGTCCTGAAGGGTGGTTCCCTTACCCTGGGCGAGTCGTACATGGACGGGTGGTGGGAGTGCGAGGCACTGGATCAGTTTTTCGATACCCTGCTGCGTGCGCTCATGCTCCAAAAATTGAAAGGAAACTGGAACCTCCTGTGGCCGATACTCAGGGCCAGGATTTTCAATCTGCAGTCACGCTCACGTTCCTTCCAGGTGGGCGTGAAACACTACGATATCGGGAATGATCTCTACAAGGCCATGCTCGACTCCAACATGCTCTATACCTGTGGATACTGGAAGGATGCCCGGACGCTGGATGAGGCCCAGGTCGCGAAAATGGACCTGGTCTGCCGCAAGATAGAACTCGAACCGGGCATGACGGTGCTCGAGCTCGGCTGCGGCTGGGGTACCTTTGCCCGCTATGCAGCCCAACAGTATGGAGCGCATGTCACGGCGGTAACGGTTTCCAGGGAGCAGGTCTCCCTGGGGCGGGAACTGTGCCGGGGTCTTCCTGTCGAGATCACCCTGGACGATTACCGCAATGCCAGGGGAACCTATGACCGGGTCGTATCCATCGGTGTGATGGAACATGTCGGGTCCAGAAACTATCGCACGTACATGAAAACGGTGGACAGGACGCTCAAAGACGACGGAATAGCCTTTTTCCACACGATCGGGGGGAATACGAGCAGGTTCAACGGTGACCCCTGGCTGCATAAATACATCTTTCCCAACGGCATGATCCCGTCCATAGCTCAGCTGGCAAGGGCAATGGAAGGCCTGTTCATCATGGAAGACTGGCACAACTTCGGCCCGGACTACGATACAACCCTGATGTCCTGGCATGAACGCTTCGAGCGCGCCTGGCCGGAATTACGGGACACCTACGGAGAACGCTTCCACCGCATGTGGCGCTACTATCTGCTGAGCTGTGCCGGGGCGTTCCGCTCACGCTACTGTCAGGTATGGCAGGTCGTCATGACCAGACCCTCACGAAAGCAACCCCGGTGCCGGATCTGTTGAGCGCCCCCATGATCGAAACCGACGTCGTCATCATCGGGGGAGGGCCCGCAGGATCGAGCTGCGCCTGGCAGCTCCATCAGCACGGGATCCAGGCCATCATACTCGACAAGGCCCGTTTTCCCAGGGACAAACTCTGTGCCGGCTGGATCACACCACGGGTCTTCAGGGCGCTTCGGCTCGGTGAAGACCGCTACCCCCACACACTGACGACGGTGAGGCGAATCGTTGTATCCCTTTTCAGAACGTCATTTCCGGTGCGAACCACCCAGTATGCGATCCGGAGAGTCGAGTTCGACGACTGGCTGCTGAAGCGTTCGGGGATCCCTGTCCACCACCACCGGGCAAAGGATATCTCGGTGCAGGCCGGAGGGTTCGTGATCGACAGGACGTTTCGATGCCGCTTCCTGGTAGGTGCCGGAGGGACGAACTGCCCGGTATACCGGTCGCTGTTCGCTCCCGTCTCTCCACGGAGACCGGAGCGGATGATCGTTACCCTGGAGGAGGAATTCCGCTTGGAGGGAGCTGACCAGACCTGCCGACTCTGGTTTTTCGACAACAGGCTGCCGGGGTATGCCTGGTATGTCCCCAAGGCGGACGGGTACGTGAATATCGGGATCGGTGCCAAGTTCAGGTCACTCAACGCCAGGGGCCAAAACATCCGCACCTCCTGGAATACCTTCGTGGAGATGCTCTCTAAACGCTCGCTGCTCGGCGGGCACCGGCCTTCCCCCCGTGGACATGCATACTACCTGAGACAGCCCCACATGCCTTACCGCAGGGGTAACGCCTTTTTGATCGGCGACTCCGCAGGCCTCGCGAGTGTGGACATGGGAGAAGGCATCGGTCCGGCCGTCGAGAGCGGGCTCAAGTCCGCCCGGTCCATCATCGACGGAACGCCCTACCGGCCCGAATCCATCGGGAGATTCAGTGCCGTGGATATATTCGTCCCCTGGGCGCGTCTTCGTTGAACGAGCCGGGCAGGAACCCGCGACACGCACGAGAAGACACCGAGTGCGGAGGCGGTTGGGGACATCTATGTTCATCGTATGCCGTGGTCATGAAGGGGATCAGCTCAGCCTACCTGTTCACGAATGACGACACGCGCTCGACGGAAACACCTTCTTTTCTGAGTCGGGGGAGTTCCTCGGCGAGAACCTCCAGGGTAGCGGGGTACGGGTGGCAGATCCCGATGGCATCCCTGTAGTTCCTGGCGATGGAGACCAACTTCTTGAGCTGGGCCCTGATATAGGCAGGTTCCTGTTCATTGTCCAGGAAAACGTCCCGGGCGTTGAAGGGGAGCTTCATCCGGAAAGCCACCTCGCTGCAGATCGAGCGGTTGGTGGTGAGGCTGTCGATGAAGAAAAGCCCGCGTTTTGCCAGATCATGGTAGATGATGCCCATGAAAACCTCATCTGCGGTGATGACAGAACCCATGTGGTTATTCACCCCGACCACGTGAGGCACATTCTTGAAATTGCTCGCCATGACGGCCTCCACCTCTGCTCGGTTCATGCCGGCCATGATCGCCCCTGCACCGGGGTCCTTGCCGTTTCCCTCCATGGGGAGGTGGAGGAGGATCTCCCTGCCCTGGGCGTGGAGGTAACGGGCGATGCGCTTCGAGTGAGGCTGCCCGGGCAGGATGGAAAAGGTTACATCCGCATCGATGGCACTGAACTGCTTTGCGACGTTCATATCCAGACCAAGGTCATCGACGATAATGGCAATGCGCACGAGTTTCTCCCGGGGCTTCTCGAAGATGAGTTCCCAGGGATGTCCGTCGAAGATGAGCTCGACCCGGTTCGCATCGCGGATGGTGACCTTGGCCTGGGCTCCCAGCCGGGAAAAGGCCTCCACAATCTCAACCTCGGTGAATTCCCCGGGGGTCCGAACCACCACGGATCGCTCCTCGATGTGAACCTCGTCCCAGGCTATGCCAAGATCAAAGAGACACCCCTTGATGAGGAGTTCATCGATGAGCGCGCGTTCATACGGGGTATGTGCTTCCCTTCCTGACTCCCGCTTTTTCAGGGCCCAGTCCGCCAGAATGGCACCACACACGAGCACGACCAGGACACCGCTGATGATGAGGATACTGGTTGAAGAGCGTTTCTTCCTCATGTATCCCTGATCGTCCGCCCGAAGACCTCCCACGACTTGAGGAGATCCAGGCCATATTTCAGCTGGTTGTCATTTTCGAGCATCGTCTTCACCTCCGAAACGGTGGAGTCGCCTTCTTCGGGCTCGAGGTGCAGTTTCAGATCTTTTTCACGGATAAAGGTCTGGGTCAGCGGGTCATCCTTTGCCGGAACAACCTGTTCGATCCAGATGTCCGGATCGATCCCCTTTGCCTGGATGGATCTCCCCGAGGGTGTGTAGTATCTCGCAACGGTAAGCTTCAGTGCGGAACCATCGTTCAGGGGGCGGATCGTCTGTACCGATGCCTTCCCGAAACTCCTCACCCCCACGACCAAAGCCCGTCCGTTGTCCTGGAGGGCCCCGGAAACTATCTCTGCAGCACTGGCAGATCCACCGTTGATGAGGACCACCAGGGAAAACCCCGTGAAGGATCCTTCGGCATGGGCGAAATATTCCGTCTTGTCGTCGGGGGTCTTTCCATCGGTATAGACAATCATTCCGTCGCTGAGGAAGAGATCGCTCACGGCAATGGCCTGCTCGAGCAAGCCCCCGGGATTATAGCGCAGATCCAGAATCAGTCCCTTGAGTGTTCCCATATCCCTGAGTGCATCCTGGACGGCCTCTGCGGTATCCACCTGGAAATTGCGCACCTTGATATAGCCGTAGCCCGGCTCGAGCATCTGGAATTTGGCGCTCTCGATATGGATGATCGCCCGTGTGAGGGTTACCTCGAAGGGCTTCTCCTCCGTCTCCCGTGATATCGTGATGGTCACCTTCGTTCCCTTCGGTCCCCTCAGGAGTTTGACGGCCTCCTGCAGGGTCATGTCCGTGGTGGACGTTTCCCCGATCTTGAGGACCCTGTCCCCCGGAAGGATCCCTGCCTCGAATGCGGGGGTTCCCTCGATGGGGGAGATGACCGTCAGAATATTGTCACGAAGGCCGATCTCAATACCGAGCCCGCCGAAGGTCCCCGTGGTACTGATCTGCATCTCACGGTATTCTTCCCTGCTCAGGTAGCTCGAGTGGGGATCCAGCACCGAGGTCATCCCCCGGATCGCCCCCTCGATGAGTTTCGTGGCGGGGACATCTTCGACATAATTCTTCTGGATGATATCGAGACAGTCAGAGAACTTTTGAAGTTCTCTGTACACGCTCGACGTTTCCGCATTGAGGATCTTGGTGGAGTGCAGGAAAAAGACGGCAAGACTGAAGGCAAAAACAACTATTCCCAGCACGATGATCTTGTTAGTTTTCATAGGTACCTCTAAGAGTGTCTTCGATAGCGTTCTTATCGTTCTATAGCACAGATAACCTGAGCACGAAACACCAACTACGTCAGTCCCCGAGGAGCCACTTCATCGGGTCCTGGGGTTTGTCCCTGAAGCGTATCTCGAAGTGCAGCATCGGAGAGGCGGCATCCCCGCTCTGCCCCAGCACGGCGATGGGGTCTCCTTCCACAACATCCTGCCCGGGGGGGATGAGTGCATCCTGCAGATGTCCGTATATCGAGTAATATCCGTTGCCATGATCCAGGATCATGGTGTTGCCCAAACTGGCGATCCAGTTGAAGAACACGACTTTTCCCGGGAAGATGCTGTGTATGAGGGATCCTTCGAGCGCCATGATATCGATACCGTTGGACATCTGCTCAAACCCCCCCTGCGTGTATTTTCCGAACGCTCTGAGCACCTTTCCCTTCACGGGCCAGGGCAGGACCCCCTTTTTCAGCATGATCCCTGTTCTTGACTCCGGGCTTCGCGCATCGAGTCGTTCGAGCAGCCGCTTCATCTCTTCGGAGTAACTTTTCGATTCTCTGCTCAGCGATGCCAGGAGCCTCTCCTTCCTCTCCCGCTGAGCGTGGAGGGACTGCATTTTTTTCTCGAGATCCTTCAGGTTCCCGCTCTGCTCTTCCATGGCGCGGTCGAGGCGCTGTCTGGCATCAACGAGCTGACCTTCCAGGTCCTGAATATGTTCCAGTTCCGAGAGGTAATGGCCCATTATGGCCTGGACGTATCCCGCGTATTCGGCACGGGAACAGGCGATGTTCACCATGTCGATAAACGAGCCCTTGTAGAGGCTTACCCACATCTGATCGATGTGCCCCCGGGAGCGTTCTATTTGTTCCCGCAGGCCATCGATCTGTTCCTGAGAGGAGCCTATCGAAGCGGTGGTCTTGGTAATGTCTGCTCGCACCCTGGCGATTGCATGGTGCAGTGAGGAAATCTTCCTGTCGATGACCTTCATCTCTTTTACCTGGGACTTTCTCTGTGACTCAACGGCCTTGAGCTTGTTCTCGAGGGCTTCGATCAACCCGGTATCGTCAGCGTTGCCAGAAAGCAGGCCAAGGAGGGAAAAAATCACCGTGAACCAGAGCACTCTACTCATAGATGCTCTTTCTCAAGGCCAGTACGGCCCCGGCCAAGCTGCACAGACAGGCAAAGGACATGACCCCGACGACATGGATCAGAGATACCTCGGGGATCAGTTCTGCACACAGATCAGATCGGGCGTGGAGATAGGTAATGAAGAGGTCCACGCCCGCAAGAGCCAGGGCTGCTCCGACCAGTGCCTGCATTCCTGCCTCGAGGAGGTACGGGGCATAGAGATAGCTGTCCCGGGCCCCCAGGATCGTGAGGACCTCGATCTCCTGGCGCCTCAAGATGATGCCTACCCGGACGGAAAGAAAGATGACGAGGCTCAGGCAGACGATGACCACGGCGGAGATTACCACGGAGCTTGCCAGGATCGTCCGGAATGCCCCTGCGATAGAGGCGAGAATCCCCCTGTGATACCGCACGTCGCCGACACCGGGAATCTTTTCGACGGCTGCTGCAATACGTGCAATCTCACCTTCGTGCTGCGGCTTTATCTTGATCTCCAGAGCATTGGGAAGGACGGAGGGATCAAGGCCGTCTGTCAGAGAACTGCCCGGTCCGAGCCATTCACGAATCCGTTGAAGTCCTTCTTCCCTGGGGATGGATACCATTCCAGATATCTCCGGCAGTTCAGCGATCTTCTCCCGTATCACCTGGGCAGATTCCTGTTCCACCGTATCGGAGAGGTAGGCCACCATGGATCCCGTCGTCCCGGGAAGAAGGGTCGTTCTTCCCGCAATGAGCACCGCGAAGATCACCAGCAGGAGCTGGGTCAGGGCAAACCAGCACGCCACCAGGGTAAGGAGACTCCCCCATGGCCGGAGGGAAATGCCCCTGCCGATGAGTCTGAGGCTGTGCGCAATCATCATCACGTTCCGTCCTTTTCCGAGATCAAAACTCCCCTTTCGAGACGGAGAACCCGTACGTAATCCAGAAGGGGATCTTCCCTGTGGCTGGCGAGGACAATTGTCATCCCCTTCTTGTGAAGCTTGAAAAACATGTTCATCATGTAACGCGTCATCTCATCATCGAGACTTCCGAAGGGTTCATCCGCCAGGAGAAGATCAGGATCCCCGATAATTGCCCTGACCAGCGCCAGTCGCTGTCGCTCACCACCGGAGAGATTCCCTGCCCGTTCATAGACCTTGTGCTGGAGGCCCACCCACTTGAGCATTCTCCAGACACGACTCCGGATAGCCACGTGGGATTTTCCCTGGATCTCGAGAATACTGGCTGCGTTGCTGTACACGGTCCAATCATCGATGAGCCGGAAGTCCTGAAACACGAATCCCGTATGCCGCCTGAGAGCCTGCCTCTGTGATCTCTCAAGGATCTCGACATTCCTGTTTTTCACATATACCGAGCCCTGCGACGGATGTTCCAGACCGAAGATCAGCTTGAGCAGCGTGCTCTTTCCCGCTCCTGAAGGACCCAGGAGAAAGCAGAATTCGCCCTTTTCCACGTGCAGGGAAACATCCCTGAGGGCATGTACGGTTTCGTGGTAGACCTTGCTTACGTTATCGAGGATAATCATCTTCAGCCCGAGGCATGTTCACCTGGCCTGGGGTTTCGTCCCTGAAGGATCCCCTGGAACCGCTCCTTCTCACTCCCTGTTTCATGATTTTCTTACCTGGGGCACCCAAAGCCTTTTCCCGTGATCCCCCCGGGCAGTCTCTCATGGGCACGCCTCTCCGTCCTGTCCAGGCTCACTGGAACCTTTCCCTGAGGGACATGAGCAGATCGATGTCTGCGGAAATATAGTCACAGTTCCGTGCCAGGGCAGGATTTCCCTCAGAAAGAGACGCACACTCAACCATGAGGTGCCTCAGCTCCGAGATCTCCCGATCGATGAGGGACAGGAGCCTGGATACGTGAATCTCTTCGATGAGTATGCTCTCTTGTTCATCGGAGCCGCTCTCGTAATCGGACGAACCTCCCTTTCTCGAAGAAAGGATCTCCAGAAGTTCTTCCGGGCTCATCTCGAAGGCATCGGAAAGTTTTGAAATCACCTTTCTGCCTGGCCTCCTTGGTGGGGTGTGCTCATACAGAGAGATGGTCTTCAGGGAAACCCCGCTTATGGAGGCAAGCTGCTCCATGGTCAGTCCCTTGGCTTTTCGTAATTCCCTCAGGCTCTTCACAAGAACACTCCCGCTCATCGGTTTTCTCTTACACAATCATTCCTGTGTTTGTTTCTGACATAAATTTTCAAGCATGTATAGTTTAAATATCTCTTAAACCTGCTCTCACGCAGGCTGTTCCAGAGTTCTGTCCGTCACCGCAGTACCACCGGCAGGAAGCATCATGGGGGGGGTCTGGTACGATTTTCGCAGAAGACCTCCCATGGCCAAAGAGAACGAGAGCGGTCAGGAGCGATCTGAACAGCCTACCACGAAACGGATACAGGAATCCCGGGAGAAAGGCCAAGTATGCAAAAGCGTTGAGGTTTCCACCTCTCTGTTGTTCCTGGGCACCCTTATTTCCTTCTATTTCTACTTCCCTGTCGTGGCATCGAAACTCGAGGCTCTTGTAAGCTCTTACCTGCAGAACACCTCGGCGTGGGACGGCTCCTCAGAAGAGCTCGTCACCATTTTTCAGAAGGCCATCATCAATCTCGGCATCATCGTCATACCCCTTCTGGTGGTGTTCCTTGCCATCGGCGTTGCGTCAAATTTCATTCAAATCGGGGTCATCTTCAGCGGTGAACCCATAAAACCAAAGCTCTCAAAGATCAACCCGATCAAGGGGTTCAAAAACAAGTTCTTCTCGATCAGAAGCCTTCAAACGCTGATTAAAACCATCCTGATCCTCCTGGTCATCGGGTTTGCATCCTACCGAGCCATCAGGAGAGAACTCCCGGTCTTTCCACCCCTCATCGATCATGACACCAGCGTCATTGTATTGACATATTTTCGCTCGATCCTCCACCTCCTGTGGGACGTCCTGTGGGTGTTCATCATCATTGCCATCGCCGATTATACGTTTCAGAAATGGCAACATACGAAAGATTTAATGATGTCAAAGCAGGAAGTGAGGGATGAAATGAAGCACATCGAGGGAAATCCCCTCATCAAGAGCAGAATCCGCTCAATTCAGCTCCATATGGCCAGGAGAAGGATGATGAGAGAGGTCCCCAAGGCCGATGTGGTCATCACCAACCCCACGCACCTGGCAGTGGCCTTGCACTATGAACGGGGCAAGATGATAGCGCCGGTTGTTCTGGCAAAAGGAGCAGGAGTGGTCGCAGAGAAAATCAAGAGCATTGCCCGTTCTTCTTCCGTTCCCATCGTGGAAAACAAACCCTTGGCCCGTGCGCTCTTTACGAGCGTGAATATCGGCGAAAGTATTCCCGAGCAGTGGTATAAGTCCGTCGCGGAGGTGCTCGCATACGTCTACCGTCTCAAGGAAGGAGTGCGATAAATGGAACGGAACCTCCCCGTTCAGCTGCCCTTTTCCCGTCATATCGCCAGCGACCTCTTCATGGCCATCGGGGTCCTCACCGTTCTCTTCATCGTCCTTATTCCGCTGCCGACCTTTTTCCTCGATATTCTCCTGACCTTCAGCATCACCATCGGGATCATCATCCTCATGGTGAGCATGTATACCACCAACCCGCTGAATTTTTCAGTGTTCCCCTCCCTGCTGCTGGTGGTCACCCTGTACCGCCTCGCACTCAACATCGCTTCCACTCGGATCATTCTGCTCCACGGGTCCGAGGGGGAACTCGCGGCAGGCAGAGTGATCAACACCTTCGGTCAGTTCGTTGTGGGGGGCAGTTACGTGGTTGGTCTCGTGGTCTTTTCCATCTTCGTGCTCATCAATTTCGTCGTCATCACCAAGGGTGCAACCCGTATCGGTGAAGTCACGGCACGGTTCACCCTGGATGCCATGCCGGGCAAGCAGATGGCTATTGATGCAGACCTGAATTCGGGGATGATCACCGAGGAACAGGCGAGAAAACGCCGGGAGCACATCGGCAGAGAAGCGGAATTCTACGGGGCCATGGATGGCGCCACGAAATTCGTTCGGGGTGACGCCATTGCAGGAATCGTCATCACCTTCATCAATATCATCGGGGGCATCATCATCGGCGTCATGCAGAACGACATGGCCTTCAAAGACGCACTGACCACCTACACCACCCTGACCATCGGCGACGGGCTCGTTTCCCAGATCCCGGCGCTCATCATATCCTCTGCAGCCGGCATCGTGGTGACCCAGTCCGCGGCAGACAAGTCCATCGGAATGCAGCTCTCAGAGCAGCTCTCCTTTCAGCCCATGGCCCTGTTTACCGCTGCAGGGATCATCTTCTGCTTCGGACTGGTGCCCGGGATGCCGCACCTCGCTTTTCTGTCCATCGCTTCGCTCATGGGCGTCATCGGGTGGATCAGTCTGAGGTACAAGCAGGCGGAGGAGGAGGAAGAGGAACCCCAGGCCGCTGAAGAGGTGTCTCCCGAAAGCCTGCTTCCCGTGGATCTCCTCGAGTTTGAAGTCGGGTATGCCCTCATCCCGCTGGTGGATATCTCCCAGGGGGGGGAATTGCTCACCCGAATCAAGGGAATGAGACGAACGGTAGCCGGAGACCTCGGAATCATCGTCCCTCCCATTCATGTTCGAGACAACCTGGAGCTCAAACCCAACGAGTACAAGCTCATGCTCAAAGGCTCCGAGATCGCCCGATCGGAGGCGATGCCCGACCGCCTCCTGGTCCTGAACCCAGAGGAACTGGAGACAGACATCCCGGGTATTCCCTTCAAGGAACCGGCCTTCGGCCTCCCTGCACTCTGGATCAAGAAGGCGGACAGCGAGCGAGCTCAGCTTGCGGGATTGACCGTTGTGGACTGCGCCACCGTGATCGCCACCCATCTCACAGAAGCCATCAAGAGAAACGCCCACGATCTCCTGGGAAGGCAGGAACTCCAGTCCATCCTTGATACCGTGTCAAGAACCCACCCCAAGGTGGTTGAAGAACTCATACCCGTGATCCTGCCCGCGGGAATCGTGCTGCGTGTTCTGAGGAACCTCCTCAAGGAAAAGGTCTCCATCAAGAATATCCTGACCATCCTGGAGACCCTCGCAGACTTCGGTCCCATGACCAAGGATCCCGATATTTTGACGGAATATGTCAGACAAGCCCTCATGCGTATTATCAGCGTCCCCTACATTCAGAAGAACACGATTTCCGTTCTGGCCCTGGATCCTTCTCTGGACGGCCTCATCTCGAACTCGGTTCAGCACACCGAACATGGTTCATATCTTGCATTAGATCCGGACAAATCACAGAAAATACTCATGACATTGAACAAGGAGGTGCACAACGTGGGCAAACAAGGAGTGGTTCCCGTCCTGCTCACATCACCTGTCAGCAGGGCATACGTCAAACGGCTTTCCGAACGCTACATGCCCGACCTCGTTGTGCTCTCACATAATGAAATCCCACCCGAGGTTACCATTAAGAATGTGGGGATGGTGAGAATCGATGCAAATTAAGACCTACACCGCTCAGTCCATGAGAGATGCCCTTTCGCAGGTGAAGAACGAGCTTGGCCGTGATGCCGTCATCATCTCCACCAGAGAGGTCAAGGACGGACGTTTCGGTATTCTGTCTCAACCGATGATCGAGATCATCGCCGCCGTTGATTATGACAAAGGGCTCTACAACACCCATGCCTGCGATCCTCGATCCCCTTCCCACAGGACGGGTTACCAGACGGACCCGCTCCCCGAGGGAGACGATCAGATCGGCATCTCCGGCGAGATCATCGAACTCAAGAAGATGATGAGAGAACTCATTGCCGCCTCTGGTCCTGGGGCACAGAAAACCAACCCCCTCAGGGACCGGCTGATCTCCCGCGGGATCAGGCAATCGCTGGTGGACCTCATCCTGAGAAAGCTCGGTAAGACAACGGACATGGCCTCCGTCAAGGATATCCTTTCCAAGCTCATCCGAACCATGGAGGTGCCCCGGGATCCTGTCTGGGTGTTTCTCGGAACCACCGGCGTGGGCAAGACAACGACCATGGCAAAGATCGCCGCATCGTCCGTGTTCAACGAGTCAAAACGTGTGGCCATCATCACCCTGGACACCTACCGGATCGGTGCCGTGGACCAGGGGAAGATCTACGCGAAGATACTGAACATTCCCTTCTTCTCCGTCACTACCCCCAGCGAGTTCAAAGGCACCCTCTCCCGCCTGAAGGATATGGACAGAATTCTCGTGGACACCATGGGCAGATCAGCACTGTGCGATGAGTACATCACCGGGCTCTCAGACTACTTCACAGGGGTTGCCGCATGCAAGATCCTTCTCATGCCGGTGGCCACCAGGGACAGGGAGATGGACATCACCATGAAAAGCTTTTCCAGGCTCGACATCAGGAGCATGATCTTCACCAAGGCAGACGAGGCGGCAACCTTCGGTTCACTGATCACCCACAACCTTCTCTTCCGTATCCCCATATCCTACCTCACCACGGGGCAGCGGGTGCCGGAGGATATCGAGCCTGCGACAACATCGAACATTATCACGTTGTCTCTGGGAGAAACGGCATGAAGGATCAGGCCCATACCTTGAGAAAACTCTTTGAAAAGGGAACTGCTCACCCCCAGCCGAAGGTGCTGTCCGTGACATCGGGGAAAGGTGGCGTGGGAAAAACCACCCTGGTCATCAACATGGCGATCATGCTCGCCAGTAAGGGGCATCGCGTTCTGGTCTTCGATGCCGACCTGGGACTTGCAAACGTGGACGTGATGCTGGGCCTGACACCGAAGCGCACCATCAAGCATGTCCTCGACGGGCAGTGTCCACTCGAAGACATCATGGTAAAAGGACCCGAGGGGATCCAAGTCATCCCCGCCTCCTCAGGCATCCAGGAACTGGTCGACCTCAGTCCTCAGCAGCAGCTCAGCCTGATGAACTCTCTGGACTACTTCAATCACGATATCGACTACATGATCATCGATACCGGGGCCGGCATCTCCAGGAATGTGATGTACTTCAATGCCGCGGCTCAGCGTGTGATCGTGGTGGTCAGCGCTGAACCCACCTCGATTACCGATGCGTATGCACTCATCAAGGTACTGTGGAAAAAGCATGGGGTGAAGCAGTTCGACCTCATCGTGAACAATGTCATATCCAAGATGGAGGGAGATCAGGTGGCAGGGAAACTGATGATGGTATGTGAGAGGTTTTTGGGGGACGTCGCCCTGGAGATGCTCGGTTCAGTACCGCATGACGAGACCATCACCGAGTGCATCAAGGGGCAGAAGGCATTTGTCGGGGTCAACCCGAACGGAGAGACGGCGCTGCGACTGGGGCGTATCGTAAAGCGCCTTGAAAAATCCTCCCGCCTTCAGACGAATGGAAATCTTCAGTTCTTCTTGAGAAGAATGCTGTTACACCAGATGAAAGGGTCGGATCATGCAGGATATCGCATACACGGAACTTACTGAGGCGCAGAAGCTCAACCCCAAGGTCAGGGCAAAGATCATCGGCGAGTTTTCTCCGCTGATCAAGTATATCGCATCCCGTATAGCCCTTCGCCTCCCGCCGCACATCGACCTGAACGATCTGATCAATGCCGGTGTAATCGGACTGATGGATGCCATAGAAAAGTTCGATTCGAGCAAGCAGATCAAGTTTAAAACCTACGCGGAGTTCAGGATCCGCGGTGCGATCCTCGATGAACTCAGGTCCATGGACTGGGTGCCCCGATCCATCAGGCAGAAGGCGAGGAAGGTCGAAGACGCCTATACGAGACTGGAGTTCCAGTTGGGACGGCCGGCCAGTGACGAAGAGGTGGCACAGGAGATGAATATCGACCTGGAGTCGTTCTACAAACTCCTCTCCGAAACCTCCTCTGTTTCACTGCTGAGCCTCGATGACCTCGGCGAAGACGATACGGACATGTCCAAACGAAATATCCTGGAATTCATCATTCAGGACGAGAAGGAATGGCCCTCCCACAAACTGCGCTATGCAGAAATCAGGGAGATGGTGGTCAAAACGATTATCTCACTACCCGAAAAGGAGCGCATGGTGATCTCGCTGTACTATTACGATGAACTCACCATGAAGGAAATCGGCAACGTACTGAAGTTCACGGAATCCAGGGTGTCTCAGATCCATACCAAGGCGATTCTGAGGCTCCGCTCAAAGATGCAAAAAATCTTTAAGGAGGTCGCCGTCGTCTAGAGATAGCGAGGCAAGAGTTCGATGAACAGGAGAAGGACACGGAGGATGTATGGCTCTTGATAAGACTATGAAGGTGCTCGTTGTTGATGATTTCTCCACCATGAGAAGGATCGTGAGAAACATCCTCAGACAGCTCAACTTCACCAATATCATCGAGGCTGACGACGGATCGACAGCCCTTGAGATCCTCCAGAGGGAAAAGATCGCCATGGTGATATCCGACTGGAACATGCCCAAGATGACCGGCCTTGAACTCCTGAAGGTCATGAAGGCTGATGATGCCCTGAGGCCCATTCCCTTCCTCATGGTCACGGCTGAGGCCCAGCAGGAGAACATCATCGAGGCCGTGAAATCCGGTGTGAACAACTATATCGTCAAGCCCTTCACCGCCGAAACCTTGAGCCAGAAGATCAACCAGCTCTTCAGCTCGTGAGGGAAGACCGTGTCTGAACGCTCCGGCAAGAAGGCCGATCTCGACAAAGAAGGCATTCCCCTCGATCCCGCCTCGAAGGACGCTCTCGACACGGAGGGGATCAGGCACGAAGAGAACGCACCCGATCCGCAGAGAGATCCTCAGGAACCATCGTCCACGTTTTTCCGGAGAACTCAGTTCAGAAGCCGTACTGTGGTGATGTCGCTCCTGGGCCTTTCCGGCTTCATTGCCGTTATCGCCGGGACCATTCTGTTCATGCGTCTCCCACCCGGGAACGGTCCCGTTGAAGAGCCACCGGTTCCTGTCTTCCAGAGAATCCCCCACTGGCAGAAGGAGGTCGTCCTTGACCCTTTCGTGATCCTCACCGAACCCAGGAACGAGAATTCAGGGATCGGGGTGCTCATTGCCCAGGTGAGTCTCCAGACAGACCTCGAGAGAGAGTCGAACGTATACAGCAGACTATTCGACCTGCGCAGCCTCATCTACACGCGGCTTTCCGAAAACAGCACCCTGTATTCAAAGAACGAACTCACAGACATGCTCCGGCGTGACCTGCAGCAGTACCACATCCGAGATGTCGCATTCATCCAGTTTGACATGCACTGAACAGGTCCGCGCGATGAAGAGAGAGGGTACGTGAGGGAAGCACTCCCCACCCTGAAGGAGCAGTCAGGAATAGAATCATGGACAGTTCGATGATGGATGACAAGGTGACGTCACACGACCCTGCCGAGCGTCGTGAAGCCGCACTAGTGCTTGCCGGCCAGGGGAACGAGGAGGCCATAGATCGGCTGGTCGGGCTCCTCGAGGATTCGAACAGCGGGGTCAGGGATGCAGCGTTCAACGGACTGCTCCTGCTGGGAGGAAGATCGACCGTCGAGAGGCTCGTACCGCTCCTCTCCAGACAGGAGATCTCGGTGCGGAACTCGGCCATGGATCTCCTCAGAAAGGTTGGAGAGGACGGATTGGATATCCTGCATTTCCACGCATCTCACAGCAATGACAATGTCCGTCTCTTCATCTGTGATATCCTGGGCAGTATCGCCAGAGCTGAAAGTCTCGACACCCTCATGAAAGGCCTCTCGGATGAAAATCCCAACGTGAGGAATGCCTGTGTCATCTCACTGGGGGTGCTCGGTGATCCGAAGGCCCTCCCAATCCTGGAACCCATGCTCTCTGAGAACGATGAGCACGAGTGGATACGCTTTTCCGTGATCGAGGCCCTGGCGAAGATCCCCCACGGTGACGCGGTGGATTTTCTCGTGGACGAACTCGAACGGCGATCAGACGATGAAATGTCAGTCCTTGCCATCCTCGAGGCTCTTGGGAACGCGCGTTCTCCACAGAGCCTACCGGTCCTTACATCCATGCTCAGAGACGCCGCGGAGGGTCTTCAGTCAGCCCTCGTCTCTACGATCCTCACCATTCTCCCCGCCCATGACATCGTGACCCTTGGTGTAGCGGAACGAACACTCATCAAAACGCGTGTTGAAACCCTCCTCCTGTCCGCGGAGGATGAACCTCTCCTGACATTTCTCGCAGCACTCTGTGTCATCGGAGATACAGAGACGATACCGGTTCTGATTGAGCTTGCCTCTCAAAGAGAACCCGATACCCAGCCGAGGCAGTGGGATGCCATTCGTTCGACCCTCGTCGCACTGAATTCACCCGTCATGATGCTGGAACTGCTCGATCATCAGGAAAAGCTCCAGATTCTCGCAGCGGAGGTCCTCGCTCAGTGCGGGGGTGAAGAGGAGGCCCGACGTATTGCACAACGGGTCCCTTCAGCACACGGGTATGCAAAACGCTCCCTGGTAGATGCCCTTGCACGGATCGGCGGCCCATCTCACCGTGACTTGTTCGTGACTCTGCTGGACGATGATGACGGGCATGTCATCACTGCGGCACTTCGTGCGCTCAGTGTTTTCGGAACAGCCGAAGACAGCATTCAAATTTCAGTGCTCCTTTCCCACCGGTACCCCGACGTACGGGCTGCGGCACTGAATGCCGTCGCAAAAATAGGTGGCGAGACTGCTCAGGGGATTTTCATGTCCCTGATCAGGGGAACAACCTCCGAAGAGAGAGTCACTGGGTTACAAGGGCTGTACACGATGCAGAGCCCCCTGCTTAAGGACGCAGCCGTACGGCTCTCCACGGATCACGACCCCGGGGTGCGTGCTGCGTCAGTACGAGCGATCCGGGACAATACCCTCGATGTGGGCAGAGATCTCATCCTCTCCTTTCTCGGAGATGACCATGCTCCGGTCCGCCAGATGGCCCTCGACCTCATAGGAGCACGAAAAATCAACGAGTTGCGTGCCTGTCTTGACGAAGCGGCCGACTCGTCCTCCCTGCGGGATGCATCCCATGCGCTGGAGTCCCTGGGGCAGTTCAGGGATGAGGATGCAAAAAGGAAGCTCCTGGAGGTGCTGGGAACCGGATCGGAGTTCTTGAGAATAACGGCGGCAAAATCCCTCGGAAGGTGGGAAGACGCATCGTTGGTCCGCGAACTCGAACTCTACGCCGACGATGACAATCTCGATGTTGCCCGGGCTGTTTCCGAGGCAATCGACAGGCTGCAGGGGGTGTCATTCTGAGATGAGAAAAGACATTTTCGAACGGATCAGAACCATAGAAGATCTGCCGACTCTCCCTTCCGTGGCCACCGAGGTTCTCTCCCTCGCCCAGTCTCCCGAGGTTTCCATCAGGCAGCTATCCGAGACCATCCACCAGGACCCTCCGCTGGCGACCAAGGTGCTGAAAATGGCAAACTCGGTGTTCTACCGCAGGAGTCCTCAACCCGTTGATACGCTGCACAACGCAATCATTCTCATGGGCTTGACCCAGATCATCAACATCACCACCTCCATCTCCATCATGTCCTCCCTTCCCCGGGACAGCAGCGAAGAAGAATCCATCAGAAAGCATTACTGGAATCATTCTGTTGCAACAGGTCTCATCGCCAGAATCCTTGAAAGGAAACTCGGCATGAGGTCCAAGGGGCGGGAGTTTGTCGGTGGCCTGCTCCATGACATCGGAAAGATCATCCTGGACGCGTATTTTCACGAAGACTTCATGGAGGCCCACACCCTGTCCATTGCGCAGCATCGATCCATCCATCAGATCGAGAAAGAGGTCTGCGGAACCACCCACATGGACATAGGGTTCTACCTGGCACAGAAATGGAACCTTCCTCCCTACCTCTCAGACATCATCCTGTGGCACCACACCCCTTCGAAGGCATCCTTTCCTGACATCACCTCGCTGATATCCATTGCAAATCAGCTCGCCAAGGCAAAGGAGCTTTCCTGCGGGGGGGACAGCATGTCTTTCATCCTGAGCGACGAGGACTCCTGGAACATCCTCAAGGAACGAGGATACCCGGTGGATGACCTCGATCTCGAGAGAATCACCTTCGAAATGGACGCCCTGGGAGACGAAGTGACACACTACATCTCCACCGTGAGTGATTCGACCCCGACGGAGTGACGTGATGATTGAAGCCAGGAGCGCTCCCCCTCAGATGATGACTGACGAGATCTTCAAACTTCTGCGGGATTTCATCTACGAAACCTCCGGCATCTTTTTTGCCGATGACAAGAAGTCTCAACTGGAGAACAGGCTCCTGCTGCGGTTGAAGGCACACAACCTCAACGAGTTTGACAAGTACTACTACCTGCTCAAGTACGACCCCGATTCCGGCGGAGAACTCAGGGCGCTGTTCGATTCCGTGACAACCAACGAAACCAGCTTCTTCAGGAACCCCACACAGATTCAGGCCCTCCAGGAACAGGTTCTCCCCGAAACCCTGGCGAAGAAACAGATGGCCGGTGAGTCACGCCTGAGACTCTGGTCCGCCGGGTGCTCCACCGGTGATGAACCGTACACGCTGGCCATCGTCGTCACTGAGGTTCTCAAGGAGTCCATCCCGTCCTGGGAAGTGAAGATCGTGGCGAGCGACATCTCCGAAAAGGCGCTGCGTTCCGCCGGTGCAGCTCAGTACAATGAATACACCCTCAGACTGGTTCCACAGACCATCAAGGAGCAGTACTTCACCCCCAACGGAGACGGACTGTACACCGTCTCCGATGACATCAGGTCTCTTGTAGAGCCCGGATACCTGAACTTTGCGGATGCACGACGTGTCGAACTCATGAGGGGCTTCGACATCATCTTCTGCAGAAACGTCCTGATCTACTTCGATGATGATCTCCGGAGACGCTTCGTCTCCCAGCTCTATGACAACCTCAATCCCGGGGGATATCTGTTCATCGGCCACGCAGAATCCCTCCACAACATTTCGAGTGCCTTCAAGCTCGTCCATTTTCCCGGAGCACTGGCCTACAAGAAGGATTAGAGGCACGTTTATGCACAAGATCCTGATCGTGGATGATTCTCCGACGGCACGAAAATTCCTGGTCCTTGCCCTGAGACCGAAAAATTTCCAGTGCATCGAGGCCTCGGATGGATTTGAAGCCCTCGAGAAACTTGCCATGGATTCCGACATCTCGCTGGTAATCTCAGATCTGAACATGCCCAACATGGACGGGATCGAGTTCATCGGCACACTCAGGAAGGACCCACAGTACCGTGATCTTCCTGTCATCATGCTCACCACCGAGGCGAGCACTGAAAACAAACGGCTCGTTTACGAGGCGGGGGCAAACCTCTACCTGGTGAAACCTTCACCGGCCCATGTCATCCTCTTCAAGGTTCAGAGCCTGCTTGAAACCCCCTGATGACAAGACTGCCGTTTCAGGGTGTGCCCTCTTCCTGATCATCGGTAACCGGAGGCGTTCCTCTGGGAGAAAGATCCACGGGTACCGGTATGGGGAGTTCCTTGCCCTGGAGGGGTGAAACGAGGCCCTTGAGTCGGTGGGCACTGGGCTGTACCCGAGTCTCCCAGGAACCGAGGGCAGCGTTATACGCCTGGGTTGTCTTCAGGATTCCTTCTCCGATCTTTGCCAGGTGGCGTACCATGACACTCACCCGTTCATAGAGCTCGAGGCCCGTTTCCCAGACTTCCCGGGCATTTTCAGAAATCAGGTTCTGCTGCCAGACTGCGGCGATGGTACGAAGCAGAGCGATCAGGGTTGTGGGTGTGGAAATAATGACCCGTCTGGCGATGCCGTCCTCGATAAGGCTCTGATCGTGCTCCAACGCTGCGCTGAAAAAAGACTCACCCGGGAGGAAGAGCACGACGAAGTCGGGGCTCTGATCAAACTGCTTCCAGTAGTCTCTCGAGGCCAGGGAGATCATGTGAGATCTCACCGCCTGGGCATGCCTGGTGAAAGAAGCCTTCCTGACCTCCTCATCATCACTCTCGAAGGCGTCCATGTACGAGCGCAGGGGAACCTTGGCATCAATGATCACCTGACGCCCCTGGGGGAGCTTCACGATCATGTCCGGTCGCTTGAGCCCGGTTTCGGTAAGCGTCGACGGCTGTTCCACAAAATCACAGTGGCTGGACATGCCGGAAATCTCGACGACCCGCTTCAACGTGATCTCTCCCCACCTGCCCCGCACCTGTGGTTCCCTCAGAGCACTCTGCAGCGAGCGGGTCTGATCCTTGAGCTGTTCCTGTGTGCGGACGAGCTCTTCCATGTGACGGGTGATGTCCCCGTAAGCCTGACTCCTGGATTTCTCCATCTCAAGGATCTGAACTTCATAGCGTTTCAGTGTCTCATCAAGAGGCTTTATGAGGGCATCAATGGCCTGCTTTCTCTTTTCGAGATCTCCCGTCATCTCCGAGGCGGTAATCTGGAGTGTTTTCTGGGCGAGCACGAGAAAGGACCTGTTGTTCTCGGAGAGGGCGTCCAGGGACAGCGCCTTGAACGTGTCGGTCAATTTCCGCGCAGATTCTTCGATGAGTGCCTTCTGCTCCGTGAGCCGGTGCTGGGTCTCTTCGAGTCTCGTTTCGAGACGGGCCCGGTCAATCCTGTCGTTTTCCAAGCGCTGCCTCAGATCATCTCGCTCTGTTTGCAGGAGCCTGTTCTGATCCTGCACCTGCGAGATGATCTGTTCAGCGTTCTTGCCTTCGGTTCGGGAGTACCCTCTGGCCCCTATCCACCCCAGGAGACAGCCCACGAGAAAGGCAGCACCCACGAGCACGTATTCCATGGTCTCACCTTCAATTTCATGGCATATTTATTCCACCATATCTGCCCGGCGAAGCAGTTTCAAGGTGTTTCGTCCGGTGGGGCCTCGGATGATCTGCTGTTCCGTCAGACGTCCCGGTGATAGGGATAGACCTCGCATTCGAGTGTGATGCTGTAGGCACCGCTCCTGGTTACGATGAGGTGATCGTGCACCGAGATCCCCAGGTTCGTACAGAGTTCCTTCAAGGTCCGGGTGAGTCTCTTGTCGTTTTCGGACGGAACGAGTGATCCCGAGGGGTGGTTGTGGACCAGGATAAGGGCTGTGGCATTCTTTTCCAGGGCGGTCTTGAGGATCTCCCGGGGGTAGACATGTGCCAGATCCACGGTTCCCTCTGCGATGATTTCCTTGTGAATGAGTACTCCGGCGGCATTGAGACAGAGCAGCATGAAGTGCTCTTTTTCCCGGCTGCCGATCTCTGCCCTGGTGTAGGCTATCACGCGTTCGGGACTGTTCAGGACATTCCCGTCCCTTGTTTCCATCTCGAGGTAACGCCTCATGCAGGCCTTCACGAGGACGAAAAGGGTCGAGGTATATTCACCGATTCCCCCGACCTGTTCTATCTCGGTACAGGAGGCATCGAGTACCCGGTGATACGAGCCGAACTGTCTGATGAGCGTTTTGGCCAGGGGTTTGGTATCTCTCCTCGGCAGCCCGTAGGCCAGCAGCATTTCCAGGAGCTCATCGTCTCGCAGGGACTCTCTTCCCGATGTTCTCAGCCGATCCCGCAGCCGTTTTCTGTGTCCTTCATAGTGGGGACGTGGATCTTTCACTGCCTTTCCTCCTGTCTACGACCCTTCGCAGGCGAGCCGGTAGAACGACCAGGGGAGAACCTCTCCAAGGTCCCGCCCTCTGAGGGCATAGAAGTCAGGGTTTTTTTGCCAGCTTCTCAACACTTCACGCCAGGGTCTGGTTTCATCGCGGGCAAAGGATTCGATGAGATCAAGCACCGTTCGATCCCCCCTGGAAAAGATCGCCTGGAGATATGCCCACTTCGGACCTTCGAAGCTCACCGTGATATTGCTGTGTTTCTTGAGTGCCCTGACGATCTTCTGGATGCTGGACCGTGCATCACCGGGAGAGATCATGACCTCCCGTTCGTAGCGCGTGTGGGGCTTGGGGACCAAGGTATTGAGGCTTACTGAAACGGTTCCCAGAGTTCTGTTGCCGCGTGACACGTGGATAAAGCTCTGCCTGATCCGCCTGATAAGATTGATGGTGGCGTCGATGTGGTGGTGTGTCTCTCCGGGAACGCCCACCATGAAGTACAGCTTGATGTCTCTGATGCCCGCAGAGATGAGGGAAGAGATGTCTTCGAGTATGGTCTGATCCGAGATGTGCTTTCCCATGGCATACCTGAGTTGTTCCGAACCCGTCTCCGGCGCCAGGGTCACGCCGTTGACCCGGGAAGTGGCGAGTGCTGTGATGAGCTCGTCACTGATCATCCCGAGCCTGAGCGATGGAGGCGAGATCTTCAACCCGCGCCCGGTGATCTCCGTGAAGATCTGCGGGGCCTCGGGGTGATTGTTCAATGAGGTACTCACCAGGCCGATTTTCAAACCGAAGGGCTCGGCCTTCTCCACTATTTCCACCAGGTTAGCCAGGGGTACTGGCCTGAAGGGGGCATAGATCTCGCGGGCCGTACAGAACCTGCAGCGAAAGGGACAACCACGTGCGGTCTCCACCATGAACATATCCCCGAACGTGGCCTGTTCTGCCACCACCGTTGTATGCGCAGGCACCTCGAGGGGATTCACGATGGAGAGTTCAGGTTTCGGACCTGCGAATCCAATGAGTTCATCACCCTCCAGGAGCGGATACGTTCGCGTCGGGATGTAGATCCCGGCATGCCCCGCGAGTCCATCGAAAATCTCGTCGTAGCTGCTGCTGTGCGTGTACACATCACGGAGAAGGTCCGGCAGGGGTTCACCGTCGCCGAGAAAAACGAGGTCGAACAGGTCTGCAACCGGCTCCGGGTTGAGGGTGAGCGCAGATCCTCCCCCGATCACGATGGGATGGCCGTTTCGCAAGGATGCGCGGGGCTGAATCCTGTTTCTCAGCATTACCCTGAGCATCTCAATCCAGTCAAGTTCGTAGGAACTGCTGAAGGCGATGATGGGAAACTCGCTCAAGGGTCTGCCTGTTTCCACGGAGCCGTCGATGTCGGTGAAAAATCGTTCGCACAGCATCCCCTGGTGTTCGTTGAAGAGCCGGTACATGGTCTGGAGCCCGAGGTTCGACATCCCGACCCGATAGGTGTTCGGGTAGACAAGGGCTATGTTGAGTCTCCCTCCGGGGTCTTTGCGAATTGATCCTCTCTCACTCAACATCTATGCCGAGGCCCTTGATCTTTCTGTGAAGATTGCTCCGCTCCATCCCGATGATATCCGCTGTCCTGGAGATGTTGTTCCCGTTCTCCCTGAGCTTGTGTTCGATGAAGAGCTTTTCGAATTCGGAGCGGGCATCTTTGAGTTCCTGGATGGTGATGAGCGTGTCGATCTCTGAAGTCTTCCTGGTACCCAGGGGCGGAATGTCTTCGGCTGTAATGGTGTTCCCGGAGGTCATGATAACCAGTCGTTCGATAATGTTCTTGAGCTCCCTCACATTGCCCGGCCAGTCGTGCTGCATGAGTCTCTTGATGGCTCCTTCGGTAATGGCCTTCTGCTCCCCATCCTTCTTCGACGAGTACCACTTGAGGAAGTATTCCACGAGCTCGGGGATATCTTCTTTCCGGTCTATGAGACGGGGAACCCGTATGGGAATGACATTGAGGCGGTAGTACAGGTCCTGCCTGAATCTTCCCTCCTGGATTTCATGCTCGAGGTTTTTGTTCGTCGCGGTGAGTACGCGGACATCCACCTGGATCGTCTGAGAACCCCCGACCCGTTCAAACCGCTGCTCCTGGAGAATGCGGAGAATCTTTGCCTGGGTGGACAGGCTCATGTCGCCGATTTCATCGAGAAACAGCGTCCCCATGTGGGCGAGGTCGAATTTCCCCCGCTTGCGTTCGATTGCACCCGTGAAAGAACCCTTCTCGTGGCCGAACAGCTCACTCTCGATGAGTTCTTCGGGAATCGCAGCGCAGTTCACTTCAATGAAGGGGTGCTGGCCGCGCTTGCTCTTCTTGTGGAGCCTGCGGGCAACGAGTTCCTTTCCGGTTCCGTTCTCTCCCAGGATGAGGATCCACGCATCCGTGGGCGCCGCCGTGTCGATCTGCTCCTTGAGCTTCCTGACAGCCGGAGAATTTCCGATGATCTCATCATCCTTCTCCGTCTTCATCCTCAACAGGGCGTTCTCCTCCTCCAGGGCCTTGAGGTGGAGGGTGTTGTTGATGGTAATGATGATCTTGTTCAGATCGAGGGGTTTTTCGATGAAATCAAGGGCTCCAAGCCTCGTGGCCCTGATGGCCGTATCGATGGAACCGTGGCCGGTCATGATGATCACCGGCATTGTGTATCCTGATTTCTTGAGCTCTTCGAGAATCTGCAGCCCATCCTTGCCGGGCATCCAGATATCAAGGAGCATGAGATCGATGTCGTGTTTTTCCACGATCTTCAGGGCATCTTCTCCCGTGGCTGCCGCCATGGTCTGGTACCCCTCGTCCTCAAGTCCGCCCTTGAGGGAAAACCTTATGTTCTCTTCGTCGTCCACGATGAGGATGTTCTGTTTCATTTCTACTCCTTCACGGGCAGTTCAATGGTGAATATGGTGCCTGTGGGCTCATTGTCCTTGACCCGTATGAACCCGTTGTGATCGGTGATGATCCGGTTCACGATGACCAGACCCAGACCAGTCCCCCCCCTCTTTGTGGAAAAATACGGTTCAAACAGGCGCTCCTTGAGATTCGGCGAGATCCCCGGGCCCGTGTCCATGATCTCCAGGGTGGCGATATGGACGTCGGGATCAAAGGATGTCCTGATGGTGACCTTCTTCGAATTTTTGTTCTCCATCACGGCAGTGGTAGCGTTCTCCAGGAGATTGCCGATGGCCCTGCTCATCTGAGAACTGTCGAGCTCCACCTTGGGGAGGGTTTCATCCAGTTCTATGCAGAACTCAATTTCCTGGTGAGCCTGCCTGTAGAGTGCAGCCGCTTCGGTCACGACCTTGTTCAGGTTTCCCGGTACGGGCATGGAGGTAGGCATCTTCGCAAAGGCGGAAAATTCATTCACGAGCCGTTTCATCTCATCCACCTCGTTGATGATCACCCTCGTGCACTCGTCAAAGACCTGCGCATCCTCCCCGAGCATGTCGAGGTACCTGCGCCTGAGCCTCTGCGCAGAGAGTTGAATCGGAGTGAGGGGGTTCTTGACCTCGTGGGCGATGCGCCGTGCAACCTCCCTCCACGCTGCCATCCGCTGCATGCGCTGCATCTGCGTGAGGTCATCGAACACGATGACCATGCCCAGGTGTTCGTTCTTTTCGTCGTACATCAGAGAGGCGTGCGCCAACAGGGTCATCTTTCTTCCCTGGACCGCAACCGTCACCTGTCGCTGGGTGGAAAGAGCCTTGGATTTTTTGAGGGTATCGATGAGATCACTGACAAGGGGCTGGAGCTCTCCACTGATCACCTTGACATACGGTTTCCCCAGCGATGCGTCGGAATCGATGGCCAGCATGGTCTGGGCAGATGGATTGATCATGGAGATACAGTCGTCGCTCGTGATGGAAATGACGCCCGTCGAGATGTTGTTGAGCACTGTCTCGATGTACCGGTTCCGGTATGCCAGCTCGTTGTACGCGCTCTCGAGGTGTTTTCTCGATTCCGTGAGATCATGCACCATGGCATTGAAGTCCTGCACCAGGATACCCAGTTCATCGGTGGACTGCACATCGATGAAAAAATCGAGCTCTCCCCGTGAGATCCTCTGGGTTCCCTCCACCAGTTTCTCGATGGGATTGATGAGCCCTTTTGAGATGTTGAGCCCGAACCATACCGCTGAAAAAATCACCAGGAGCGTGACCGAGGTGAGGATGATGATGTAGTTTGTCCTGATGGGACCCTTGAGCCTGAGGCTCTGGATGTAGTTGTTGAACGTCGACTTGATGATGCCCAGTCTCCCGGAGAGGCTCTCGGGGATGTAGTAGTCGACGACGAGTACTCCCACCACATCCTTGGGATTGAACGAGGACTTGATGGGTACGATCCCTTCGATAATATCCGCCGTTCCGGTCCTCACCACGATGGGCATGGTTTTGCCTGACATCGCGGCCTGCACGAGTCTCGACTCAGGACTGGGCATGCTTTTCATCTCAATGTCCGGGGAAACGATCTTGACCAGTTCCTCTCCCTGGGATGAGAACACCACGACACCCGAAAGGCGGAACAGCGCCATTTTTTCTTCCAGGAGCGCCCTGAGGATATCCAGGCTGCCCTCCCTGAGGAGCCTGCGTTCAGTAATCTCTTCGGCAATGAAGCTCGCATAGTGGATGGCATCAGCAGACGCTTCTTTATAGTAGATGTTTGCAACGTTCATGGATTCTTCCAGGGCATTTTCAACCTCGGAAGAGAGCCAGCCTTCCATGCTCCGATTGAGAAACACAATGCTGGTGAAGAACAGCACCATGGTGGGGATAATGGTGAGCGTCACGAACAGGGCGACGAGTTTCGTTCTCAGCTTGGTACCCAGCACCCCCCTCTTTCTCTCCAGAAGGAGCTTTACGATGTTCCGCGTAACCAGGAAGATGACCAGGATGAGCAAAACCACATTGAGGCTTATGAGGGTGAATATCAGGACATTGCTCGATGGACCGATGTCGATGCTGCTGATATTGGTCCTCAGGACGCTGAGCACTATGATGACGCCCAGGATCACGGATATGATGATGGTCTCCCTGACTGTCTTGGACACGATCGACCTCCTATGCACCCATCAGACCCGCCTCGAGAATCTTCCCGGCGAGCCCGATATGCAGGCCGTGATTTGCTTTGTAGGCGTGGATCCTGGCCTCGACAGGTCGCCCGAGAATCCACAGGTCTCCCAGGAGATCGAGGATCTTGTGCCTGACGAACTCCTCGGGAAACCTCAGCCCCTCGGGGTTGAGCACTTTGTGCCCATCCACCACCACCGCGTTGTGGAGACTCCCTCCCAAGGCATACCCTAGGGAACGCATCTTCTCCACATCCTGCATCCTCCCGAAGGTCCTTGCAGGAGCGATCTCTGCAGCGAAATCTCTGCCACGATAGCAGTAGCGCTGGTACCCGATGGAGGCATCCGGGAAGTCAATCTCATAGGTAACCTCAAAGGATCCCGGTGAGGCCTCGATCCAACTCGTTCCTGATTCCAGCCTGATCCTGCGGGGCACGACAAAGGGGAGAATCTCACCTTCGAGCAACCTGGTGCCTGAAGCCCGGATCATTCGGACCAGCTCACGCGCAGAACCGTCCAGAGCCGGCACCTCATCTCCTTCGAGCTCAATCTCGCAGTCAGTGATTCCAGTCCCGTACAAGCAGGCCATGAGGTGCTCTACTGTGGATATCCGTGCTCCAGCGCTACCCAGAGTCGTGTTGAGCGTGGTGTCCACCACATGGTCGAGCCGGGCGGGTATCTGAATCTCGAACCTGCGGAAGATGATGCCTTCTCTTCCTGGCTGGAGAATCACCGAACTCGGCCTGCCCCCATGGAGCCCGATGCCCGAGATCCGAAGCTTGCGAGAGATGGTTCTCCGTTCCATGTTGTCCCTTAGATTATGTAAGGCGTTACTATTAGTCAAATGGTATTGTACCAGGCCCAGCATCGGGACCGTGCCGCCTCGGCTCGGGGGGCGTTCGTGGGGTGAATCTGGAGGCTTGCTGCCGCAGAGAATCCTTGATAGACTAGGGGTAACCCTTTGCAATCACGCAGGAGCTATCCTGATGCATCACGACCCATTTCATGCTCCCTGGGGCAACCATCTAGACATGACCTCGATACTTCTCGATTTGACTCCTTGGCGAAAACACTCTATACAAAGAGCATATGTTTGGCATTGGAGGACAGGAACTCATTCTCATTCTGCTGGTCGCTCTGATCGTCCTTGGCCCCAAGAAACTGCCCGATATCGCCAAGACTCTCGGCAAGGCCATCGGCCAGTTTCAGCGGGCATCGAATGATCTCAGGAAAGAGTTTGAAACCACGTCGGAATCCAATCACCCATCTCACTCTCCCCGATACCCCGAGGAGGTCGTGCAGAAACGGGAGGCTGAGAACGCATCTCAGGAAGCAGCCCCGGAGCAGAAAAGCCCGTACAATCCGGATGAGATAGAAGGGTCCTGAGGTGGAGGAAGAGAAACTTCCGGTTACCTCTCACCTCGAAGAGCTGCGATCCCGGCTCATCAAGTGTGTGGTAGCCGTCGGAGTCGGTTTCTTGGCGGTTTATCCGTTTTCGAAGCATGTCTTCAACTTTCTCGTCTCTCCCCTGGTCAAGGTCATGCCCGAGGACGGCAAGCTCATCTACACTTCTCTCCCCGAGGCCTTTCTCACGTACCTGAAGGTTTCCTTCTTTGCCGGGCTTATTCTTGCTACTCCGGTGATCATCTACCAGATCTGGAAGTTTGTCATGCCGGGCCTCTATGAAAACGAACGCAGGTATGTGATCCCCTTTGTGCTCGTGGGCACCATTTTCTTCTTCATCGGGGCATCCTTTGCCTTCTTCGTGGTCTTCCCACTGGGGTTCCAGTTCTTCCTGGGGTTTACCACGGACAACATCGCGGCTCTGCCCTCCATGAGGGAGTATCTCGGTTTTGCCATGCGGCTCCTGTTTGCCTTCGGCGTCACCTTCGAACTCCCACTGGTGATGTACTTTCTCGCCAAGATGGGGATCGTCAAGCCCGGCATGCTGAGGAAGCAGCGCAAGTTCGCCATTCTTATCATAGCCCTCGGCTCCGCAATCCTCACGCCTCCTGACGTTCTGAGCATGATCCTGCTCAGCATTCCGCTCTACGGTCTCTACGAGATCAGCATCTGGGTGACACACCTGGTCGTAAGAAACAAAGAGGTGAAAGACGCGGAAGAATCGGGAAGCGAGAACGCTGAGCCGGAAGCCACCGATCCTGAAGAAAAAGAATAGTTCGCGGCGTGGTTCCCACGAATCCAGGACAGACACCGTCCGTGGTCACGCTCTATTTCGCGGTTACGGCTCCAGGAATCCTTCCTGACGGGCTCGTTCATCCAGGGCCAAGGTGAGCACGTCTCCTGTCTCGGCATCGGAAACATCCCTGATCCTGGTATCGATTACCTTTATATAGTGCTTGCACTCCAGGCAGTAGTACACCCGGACCCCGTTGATCTCTTCAGATTCGAAATATCCCAGGGTTGTGTGGTCCCTGTTTCCACAGAAGGGGCACCTCACACGGGGAACCTGCCACTGATGAGCACACAGCGAACAGACAAGCGTTCTTCCCGATTCCGAATCAAAACCGACCCGAGCACTGCTGCTGCAGAATGGACAGCTTCCCTCGAGGTGCGTTTCGGGGATGATCGTTTCGTTGAGTTCCCGCAGTCGCCTGAAGTATCCGGTCACTACAGCCCCCAGGACTATCCGGAGGGCCTCTTCCCCTTCTTCGGGGGACATCCCGGGAATCTCCGAGCCTGAAAGTGCTGCCAGAAGAGCCTCTTCAAAATCGACCTCAGGCGCAGCGGGGAGAACCTCCTTCCAGACTTCCCTGCAGACAGCGCCCAGCGTTTCCACAGGAATGAGATCACCGATCGTGTCGTGCTCAAGCGGGGCAGCGAGAAGAGGAATGTCGAGTCCCTGAATCCGATGGGTCACCCGCTGCCGGATATCACGGGCCTGCTGAATGGTCTCCACATCTTCGGGATACTGCTGTATAATGATGTCCCACTGCATGGCGGAAACCATAGGAGATGTTGGGTAGTGTGTCAAGCACCTTGACCAGAAGCCGGAGAAAAGAATCACCCCGTTCACGGGTGGCACCGCCATCGATCGAAGATCATCTGACGGCTGTGCTTGCCGGCACGGGATATTCGCAGTATGGATGAAACTACCATGGGAAGACTGTTCGTGCGTATCACGAAGTTCCTCTTGTTTCAAAACGGTGCCGCCGGCCTGATCCTCCCCGTACTCATGGTTCTGCTCATCCTCCACTTGCTGCCGGTATCTCTGAGGGCAGCGGGGCCGCAGCGGATCATTTCCCTCGCCCCCTCGCTCACCCAGCAGCTCTTGGACCTCGGTGCAGAGCACGTCCTGATAGGGGTTACCAGGTATCGGCCTGAGTCTGCATCATCAAAGGACGTCATCGGAACGCTGACAAAGCTCAACTTCGAAAAAATCCTCTCCCTGCAGCCCGATCTGATCCTGGCAAGCAAGGATTCCAACAGGATTACGGATGTTGAGCGCCTCTCGGCACTGGGGCTCAGGGTTTCGGTGTTCGAGGGGTGCGAATCCTTTGCATGCATGTGCGCGGAGTTTGTCCGCCTCGGCGAACTGCTCGGAAAAAGAGCGCTCGCAGAAGACAGGGTCCGGCTCATCAGAACCGAACTTACCGGGCTGCAGTCTTCAGTGTCCGGAAGGCCGGTCCAGAGGGTGTTCTGGCAGATGGGAACCGATCCGCTCATCACGGCGAATGACCTCACCTATACCGGTGAACTGATCCAGCTGGCAGGGGGAAAAAACATCTTTGCAGATCTGCAAAGCAAGTATCCGAGGGTACATATCGAGGACGTGATCAGAAGAAACCCCGACGTCATCATCCTCGTGGCGAACATGGACTCCCTGCAGGGGCCGTCGCTGTGGCAAGGATTCACGACGATCAGTGCGGTCCGAGACGGGAGAATTCACCTGCTCGAGGCCGACACGGTATGTCAGCCCACACCGGCTGCGTTCCTGAGGGCATACAAGGCCGTCCTCCCGATTCTCCACCCGGACCTGCCATGAAACATCCCGCAGTCTTTCTTCTCCTCGCACTGATCCTCTTGGCAAGCATGGCCCTGGCCCTTCTGACCGGAGGGACTTCGCTCACGTCGGCTCATATCTTCGAGGCGCTCATTCGCCCCGAGCCCGGAGACCTCACTGCAACCCTCGTCTGGGAGCTTCGCCTTCCGAGAATCGCAACTGCATGCATAGTCGGTGCAGCCCTTGCACAGTGCGGCGTGGTCTTCCAGGCAATCTTGAGAAACCCTCTTGCAGAGCCCTACACCTTGGGGGTTTCTGCGGGAGGAGCACTGGGGGCAACCCTTGCCATCATTCTCGGCCTGGCAGGCCTGCCCATGGTGGTCATGTGCTTTGCCGGCTCCATGATCAGCGTCTCTGTCGTGCTCGGTATCGCTTCCCTCAGGCAGTTCTCCAGCACGACCCTGATCCTGAGCGGGGTGATCCTGAGTTTTCTCCTGTCTTCTCTGGTCATGTTCATCTTCTCGGTGGCGAGTTCCCGTGATGTTCATTCCTCCATCATGTGGATCATGGGAGATCTCAGTTCTCCTGGTCCTGGTGCGATGCGGATCATGATCTTCACGGTGTTCCCCCTGATGGCGGTCACCCTCTGTGCCGGCAGAGACCTGAACATGCTCTCGCTGGGCGATGAAAAAACCTATCACCTCGGAGGGAATGCACGGGTCATGAAGGGCATCCTGCTCGTGGCGACCTCGCTGATTACCGGTGGGTGTGTGGCAATCTCGGGAATAATCGGGTTTGTCGGGCTCCTCGTTCCTCACCTCATGCGAAAAATCACCGGGGCAGACCACAGGCTCCTCATTCCCTCATCCATGCTGGCAGGAAGCAGTTTCCTCCTCCTGTGCGATACGTTCTCCCAGCTCGTCCTTAGACCCATAGAGCTCCCGGTGGGGGTCATTACAGGGATGCTCGGGGGGCTCTTCTTCCTCGTGTACATTGCCCTGGTCAACCCTTCGGAGGTCATCTGAGCGTGACGCACCTGCGAGCGGAACACGTCACTGCAGGGTACGGGAAGACTCCCGTCATACACGACATCTCCCTGGATGTGCCCCGGACATGCCTCTACGGCATCATCGGCCCCAATGGTGCGGGAAAGACAACCCTCTTCAAGTGCCTGAGTGGTATCCTGAAGCCCTGGGAGGGGTCCGTCTGGTTCGGGGGGAATGACATCAGAACGTTGCCCCGCAGAAAGATCGCCCAGCGGGCGGCCTATATCCCCCAGTTCCAGTGGGTTCCCTTCCCCTACACCGTGGAGGAATTCGTGCTCATGGGACGCTATCCCCACAGAGACAGATTCTCCGCCCTGACACGAAAAGACCGCACCATCGTGGAAGAAACACTCGAGATGCTGGATCTGCTGAGATACAAGGACCGCCGACTCCAGAGTCTCTCCGGGGGTGAACTGCAGCGGGTCTTCCTTGCCCAGGGTCTGACCCAGAGACCGGAGCTCATCCTCATGGATGAACCTACCGCCCACCTCGACATCTCTCACCAGGTGAATCTTCTCGACATGCTCAAACTTCTCAGGGATGAATACGGGCTCACCGTGGTCCTCATCCTTCACGACCTGAACATCGCCAGCGCCTACTGCGACACCATAGCCCTGATGAGCTCCGGGAGGGTTCATGCCTGTGGCAGCCCTGAACACGTGCTCACAGCGACAACACTGGAGGAGATCTATCAGGTTCGGCTGGTGGTGGAGAGGGATCCTCTGGCTTCACGTCCCCACATTTTCTTTGTCCCCGGAAAGCACACGCAGAAAAGATAGGTCACCATGGTTCACGGAACAGTGCCTCCAGGTGTCTTTCGGCAGAAAATGCCCAGAAGGTCCCGGGAAGAACAGCTTTTCAGGTGAGAATTTCCAGGATCTCGAATTCCCTCTGGCCGTTGGGCGTATCCACGATCACTTCATCATCGATCTTCTTCCCGATCAACGCTTTTGCCATGGGAGATTCAACGGAGATCTTTCCGTTGTCAATATCAGACTCATCGACACCGACGATCTGGTAGGTGTTCTCTTCATCGGTCTCGACGTTGCACAGAACGAATTTCGACCCGAACACGATGCGATCACGCGGCAGGTTTGTCGTATCAATGATCTCGGCGCTTCCGAGCTTGTTTTCGATATCCTGTATTCGCGTCTCTATGAAGGATTGACGTTCTTTGGCATAGATGTACTCGGCATTCTCCGAGAGATCGCCATGTCCCCGAGCCTCTTCAATGGCCGCGATGATCTTTGGACGCTCAATCTTTTTCAGACGTTCAAGTTCCTCTCTGATAGAGGCGTACCCCTGTTTTGTAATGGGATTTCTCTTCATGCTCTGCACCTCTTAGAAAAGAAAAAAGATACCAGTAGCTGCCTACCAGTATCGTTTCGAAGTATTACCCCCATGAGCTCGGATTGTCAAGAACGGATTGGCAAGGGGTCATCCTTCACGGTTCGGTGCAGGCCTTTTCCACGCCGACGCCCGGGCAAAAAACCGCAGATGCTGTTCGGTCTCCTTGTCCTTTTCCTTGCTTTTCATTGACTCTTCGGATCCTGATCCTGTATAGTGCTGCCTCTATTGCAAAGCGGAGGAACTACAATGGGAGCAAAAGCAGCACTCAGTCTAGAAGTAAGCGAACGGACACTGCACAAAAAAAAGGTGCGTCAACTGCGCCGGGAAGGACTCATTCCCGGTGTCATCCATGGCAAGGATTTTGTTTCAACTCCTGTCCAGGTAAACGCAAAGGCTTTCGAACAGATCTACAAGAAGGTCCACGGAACATCCATCGTTGACCTCTCTGTCGAAGGCAAGAAGGTGCCGGTCCTGTTCCATTCCCTCCATCGGGACAAGATGAACAGGAACATCCTGCACATTGAGTTTCTGAAGGTGGATCTGGCACGGGATGTCACTGTGGAAGTTCCCATTGTATTAACGGGGAACTCGCCCTTGGAGAAAGACGGTACGGGAAGGGTCAGCCAGGAAGAGATGTCCATCCATCTCAAGTGTTCGCCGGCTCACATTCCCTCGGAGATCGTGGTTGACATCTCTGTCATGCAGGAAAAGAACGATTCCATTCTCGCTTCCGACCTGCACCTGCCCGAAGGGGTAAGCCTCGGTCACGGAGTGAGCGAAGACAAGGTCATCGCCATGGTTGTTTCCACCCGGTATCTCGAGGTTGAAGCAGAAGAGGCAGAGGTTGAGGCACCCGAGGAGTCAGGGGAGGCTGAACCGACCCCCGAGTGACCTACCCCTTGATCATTGCAACGGGCCTGAGCCTCGCCACAGCAGTGGCAATGCCTGCGCCCGTAATGGTGTTTACCACCGCGGAGACATCCTTGTATGCCTCGGGTATCTCTTCGGCCAAGGTCGAGCGGGAAGCCGCAACGGCATGGATTTCCTGACGGCGCAGTTCGTCGGCAATCGATCTCTTTCTGGAAATCTTCTTGGCCTGCCGGCGTGAGAGGATCCTTCCGGCTCCATGGCATGCACTGAAAAAGGTCTCCTCGGCCCATTGGGAACCCGCAAGGATGAAGGACATCCTGCCCATGTCTCCCGGTACCAGCACAGGTCCTCCGGTGGCCGTGAATCTCTCCGGCAGACGCACATCCCCAGGGGGCAGGGCACGCGTAGCTCCCTTGCGATGTACGCAGACCTTTCTCTGCGATCCCTTCCAGGAGATCTGTTCGATCTTTGCAATGTTATGGCAACAGTCGTACAGCAGTCTCATACCCAGTCGGTCCCATGATTTCCCGAAGGTCTTCTCGAAGGATCCCCTGATGAGATGGATGATGATCTGCCGGTTTGCGAAGGCAAAATTTGCAGCGGCGGCCATGGCCTGGAGATATGCCTGACCTTCTCTGCTCGTTACAGGGGCACAGGCGAGTTGCCTGTCGGGAAGTTCAATGCCGTGGGAGGGCATGGCTTTGAGCATCTCATGCACGTGATCATCGCAGATCTGGTGGCCGAGGCCGCGGGACCCGGTGTGAAGCAGAATCACGATCTGCCCCTGAAACAGTCCGAATTTCCGGGCCCTCTCTTCATCGGCAATGAAATCCACGACATCGAGTTCGAGAAAATGGTTCCCTGAGCCCAGGGTTCCAAGCTGGGGAAGACCTCGTTCAAGTGCCCTCTTTGAAACCGCGTCCGGGTTGGCCCCCGCAATGGAGCCCCTGTCCTCGTACGCATCCAGATCTCCCGGGGATCCATACCCGCTCTTGGTTGCCCAGGAAGCACCCTTGAGGAGGACCTTCAAGAACTCCTTGTCCGAGAGTCGAACGTCTTTATTGGTCGATCCAACACCTGAGGGAATCCTTCCGAAAAGCGTGGCAAGCAACTCATTGATCCGGGAAGAGACCTCATCTCTCGTGAATGAAGTCAGGACACAAGAGACACCGCAGTTGATGTCATAGCCAACACCCCCGGGGGAGATTACACCTTCGTCCAGGGAGAACGCCGCGACACCCCCGATGGGAAACCCATACCCCCAGTGAATGTCGGGCATTGCCAGTGAAGGGCCGACAATTCCGGGCAGACACGCCACGTTGGCCACCTGATTGAGCACCATATCGTGCTCCAACGTTTTCTCAAGGGCGCTGTTTACATAGACGAGCCCGGTGGTACGCATGGGAGGTGTCTTTTCTATCCGGATCCGGTAGGGATCGATGCGTTTGATTGTGAGTTTCTCCATGGGCGGATTCCCTTCTACGTATCCAGAATAATGATGGTCTCCACCTGATTGTCAATCTCTCGGATCGTGAGGTCGTGGTAGGTAACTGCCTTGATTTCCGTGGCCAGGGGTGTCTTCGCTGTACCGCCGGTGAGCACAGCAGAGAGGTTCGTTTCTGTCAGTGCCGTGACCTGGATATCCGAGACACGGAACCCTTTCACTCCGATGAAATACAGGATCTCCTGAAGCCACCTCACCAGCAGATCAATCCGGTCGAGCCCGTCTATTCTCATCTCGATCTGTTCTGCGCCCGGTTGTAGTGAGGCACCGAGGATATCAACCATGGCATACCCCGCTTCCTCATAGAGGTTTTGGATGTTCCGGGCCCTCACCCGTATACCAATATCCGCAGTATGATCAATGAGCGTATAAGGCATTTTCGTACCGTTCTCTCGAGCAGGGCGAAGACTCTCCATCTTCCCTCGAAATACGCCTGTCTGTCACGAGGCTGACTGTTTTCCATCGGCTGAACAAACATTCTCCCGTCATGAACGAACCCTCGCGGGTGCTGTCGATCAGATGCGACCGGTGGATTTCAGAAGATCCCTCAGTGCCATGAGGGCTCTGCGCCTGTGGCTCCGGGCATTCTTCTCTTCGGGGGTCATCTGCGCGAAGGATTTTCCGCTCCCTGGATCGAGGAAGAGACTGTCATACCCGAAGCCCTGTTCCCCGCGTGGTCCCGTCAGGATCACTCCCTCGCACTGCCCGGTGGTGGTCAGAATATCTTCGGGGGAAAAGGCAAGGGCCATGACACAGACAAACCGAGCCGTCCTGTCTTCAACGCCCTCGAGATTCCTGAGCAGGAGGCTGTTGTTGTCGGCATCTGTCGCTGCGTGACCTGCATAGCGTGCTGAAAAGACCCCGGGGGCTCCACCGAGTGCATCAACACACAGACCCGAGTCATCAGCAAGACAGGGCATTCCTGTTGCCCTGTTCCAGGCCAGGGCCTTGATCGTTGCATTTTCCGCGAAGGTGGTGCCACCTTCTTCAACGTCAAAGGCAAGGCCCTTTTCATCAGGGGAAACGAGCGTTATCCCGCAGGAGCCGAGAATCTCCGAGATTTCCCGTATCTTGCCGGGGTTAGACGTGGCAACGAGGAGTTTCATTCAGCAAGGGTCTGCAGCTGCCGCTCCATGAGCTGATCGATGCCTTTTTTTGCGAGGTGTATCATCGTCATCATTTGCTGGAAAGAGAACGGCGCTTTTTCCGCGGTCCCCTGGATCTCTATGATGCTACTGCCTGTGGCCATGACGACGTTCATGTCAACATCGGCACGAGAATCCTCCTCGTAGGTGAGATCGAGCAGCAACTCACCATCGACCATCCCCACCGAGATGGCAGCGACCTGATCGGTGATGGGATTCCTCGTGATGATCTGCTGTTCGAGCAGGGAGTTCACTGCATCCATCAGGGCCACATACGCGCCGGTGATGGAGGCGGTTCGGGTTCCCCCGTCTGCCTGGAGGACATCACAGTCGACCCAGATGGTTCTCTCTCCGAGATACTCCAGCGCTGCTGTTGCCCTGAGGCACCGACCGATGAGGCGCTGGATTTCCTGGGTTCTCCCCATGGGTCTTCCCCGGGTTGACTCGCGCGTGGTCCTGACAGAAGTCGATGCCGGCAACATCCCGTACTCTGCCGTAATCCACCCCATGCCGGTATTCTTGATGTGCGGAGGTACCCGATTCTCCATATTTGCTGCGCACATAACCCTGGTGTCGCCAACCTCAATAAGGCACGATCCGAGGGCGTGTTTACAGTAGCCCCTGGTGATCTGCACCTCTCGCATTTCATCGAAAGCCCTGCGATCTGATCTCAGTTCGATCTTCGGTTTTCCGATCCCCTTACCCTTGAGCAATTCTTCGATAGAGGCCACGCTCTGCCCTTTCTGAGACAATTCTACGGACCCGGCAGAGAGAAGTCAACTCCATTCAAGGAAAATATCGGCGCTTGACACCTTTTGCCACTCTCAGGTAAACCCTCATTATTACTTGGAGGATATCCAGCGTGACTGTTCTCAGGGGCCCGGCCATACTCATCGCCATTTTGATAGTGACCGCCTGCTTGCTTCTGCCTTTTGCTCTCCAGTCCCCGCTCTCTGACGGGGAGGTATGGATCTTCCAGTCTATCCGAGAAATGCAGGTATCAAGTGGCCTCATACCGACACTGAACGAGCGGCCCTTTGCAGGACAGAACCCTCTGCAGGTCCTGCTCTTCTCCCTGGTCCCGTCAGGAGAACTCATCACCTTGAGACTTGTCCTCGTTGTCCTGGGCTGTCTGTTCACAGCGGCGGTCTGTCTTTTTGCCTTACGGGTATACGGAGGGAGAACCGCGCTGTTTTCATCTCTGATCACGATGACGAGTCTCGGGTTCATCATGACCCATTCAGGATTACAGCCACAGGTTCTTCCGGGGACTCTCTGCGTTCTCGCCGTCCTGATCTTTTCTCTCGCCTATCTGGGAAAAGCCAAGCCCTGGTGGTATGTAGTGGCACACATCCTTGCAGGGATGGCATCCATCACCGGTGGATGGATCATGCTCGGATGTTACCTGGGATTCATCGTGCTCCTGATCCTTCTGGATCTTGCACCGGTGAGATTCCTGAACATTCACCCCATCCCGGGCATTCTCATTCTTGCAGGAACCGTGGGTTCCTTCCTCCTCTTGTACCGCCTGGCGGGCGGATCTCACTTCCTCTCCGAAATATTCTCCTTTGGCCAGGAGACAGGTTTTCTTTCCCGGACTGCCCTCCTCTTCATCGCTCTCCTGCCCTGGCTCCCTCTCCTGGTGCCTGCGTGGATCTATCTCGAGAAGGATATTGACACCAAGACCTGGCATGACCTGCTCCCCATCAAGACAGCGTTCTTTGTGTCAGTGGTGGCGGTTCTCTTCTCGTCCCGGTTCGATCCCGTACGTGCTCTCCTGATCCTTCCCTTTGCCGGACTGCTTGTCGGTTTCTGGTTGGCCAACGGTCTGCGCCAGCAAAAGCCCGGGAAGATCATGCCCATCTCCCTGGCCGTCAGCGGGTCCTTCCTCTTCCTCGGGACGCTCGCTGCCGGTTTCTTCTCCAGGATCTCTGCGGGAAGCCTCCATGCGGTCGATGGTGCTCTCGCTGTGGTCGTTCTCTCCTTGGGCATCGTCTTTTTCTTTCTCCTGAGGTCCAAGAGACACCTGGAGGCGCTTATCCTGGGTTGTGTTACCGTCTTTATCCTGTACTGGAGTTTGCCGATCCTCGAAGACCCCCTCAGGGATGTAGCGAAACAGTCCTACCTGCAGGAGATCTCTCTCAAGGCCCCGCTGCTCGTGTATTCGGATGATCTCGTCATGAGAGGCTACCTGGGAAGTGCCGGGGTTCGACCCTTCATTATCTCCCGGGAAACGCTGCCCATCGGAGGATCGACCTATCTCGCCGTGAGTACAGAGAATCTCGAGAACCTGCTGGATACCCTGGGAACCTTCTCTGATGCTATCCTGGTAAGCAGTCTCCGCGGAGAGAGGACCTACGCACTCATCAGACTCGATCCCCTGTCTTCATTGTGAAGATCCTTCCCTCTTCAGGGAGGGATGTGCCCGGAGTGCATTCAGGAGGTCCCTGAGCATCTTCTTCAGATCATCGTCATCAAGCAGCCGGTACAGGCGTCCATAGACCTCGAGGGCCCTGGGAATAGCTCCCATGCTGGTATACATTCCCCCGAGATCCGTGAGCAGCTGCTCGTTGTCTTCTGCCAGGGCCTCTGCTCTGCTGAGAAAGGAAAGGGCCTCTTCCGTGTTCCCCTGTTTCCAGGAAGCCACCCCGAGACGATAGAAACTCATGGCCCGGTGTCCCGGATTGCCGAGGTTGTTCTCTTTCCAGAGCTTGAGATAGAGCTGATAGGCATTCTCGTAGTCTCCGGCTGCCCAGTAGGAGCTGGCCAGCCCCATCTCTGCCTTGACGAGACCGGGCTTGAGCTTGAGGGCCTGCTCATAGTTGAAGATGGCATGGTCATACTGCCCCATCATCATCTGGGCAAGGGCGAGGTTGCTGATGGCAAGGTAGTCGTACGGGACCTGTTTGATGGCCCTCAGGCAGAGTTCCTGCACCTCCTGGAAACGCCCCTGCTCGACGTAGATTGCCGAGAGATTCACGTTTGCAGGACTGGAATTGGGGTACTTTGCAAGGGTGTCTTCCCACAGGGTCTGTGCGTTCTGCCAGATATCGTTCTGCCTGACCGTCATGTAGGAATAGGCAAGAACGATCAGAGAAAAGAGTGTGATCGCGATGATCATGGGGAATTCAGGAGAGAACCTGGTGTGTTCGAGCCGCACGTGCCACAGCCTCGCCAGGAGATATCCCAGCAGGACACACCAGGAAAGGGAGGAGAGCAGCGCGTAGCGGTCCGCCATGATCTGTGCGATGGGGAAGATGTGCGCCACGGGCAGGAGGAAGATGTAGTACCACGCCACAAAGACGGCATAGAGGTAGTGCTTTTTCACGAACGCCAGGATAGCGCTCGCGATCAGGACCACGTTGAGCCCCACGAAGACCCATGTCTTCCAGACCTGTGGATCTGCATAGAGCTCCAGGGGATAATCGGCCGCATAGTTGATGGTAAACCCGATCAGCGTGATATAGTTGATCAAGATGTGGAAAACTGCCAGGAGATTGGTCCAGAACGTTCCCCCGTGATAAGGTTTCACCCCTCCAACGGAGATCATCATAGTCAGCAGCCAGAGGCTCATGGGTACCACGATGATGAGCAGGGGAATGTAGACGAATGCCCTCTTTCTCCAGAAGGAGACCTCTCTCTTCCTTGCCTGAACTGCGAGATCAAGAACAACCATCATGGCAGGGATCACCAGGGCCGTCGGTTTGGACAGGACAGCAAGGAGAACCAGGAAAACACTGAGAACATAGTAGCCGGGCCGGCTCGATCGAGCCTTCAGAAAGGACCACAGGCTCATGAAGGTGAAGATGCCCATTAACGGTTCCTTCCGTGCGTAGAGCCATGCAACGCTCTCCACGTGGACCGGGTGAACCGCAAAGATCACGGTGGACAGACACGCCCAGGTGAAGCACAGTGACTCGTCATCGAGAAACACCCTGAAGAGTTCCATGAGGAACAGCCAGCACGCCATCACCATGAGCAGGTAGAGCAGGATGCTGTGCAGGTGCATCCCAAAGACCACGTTGTCTTTGAACAGAGCGAAGTCTATCATGTAGGACAGATCCCTGATGGGTTGATACGTGGAACTCCTGCTGACGGAAAGAACGGTCCTGAGATTTTCGATCGTGACCGTGTGAATCGCACTCCGTGTGAAGAGCGCAGGATCGTCCCAGTTCGTGGGTTCATTGTCCAGGATATTGAAATAGACCCCGAACACGAGCACACTCAGCAGAACAAAGAATAACCCGTACCACGCACCTTTTTTCATCCCTCTCTCCCCGAAGTCTCTTCCATCGTGACGACCGTCTCTGAACTCACGGCTGATTTCCTGGTACCTGGGTGAGGATACCATTGAATGATCCCTGCTACAACCTGCGAATCGATCCAGTGGAAGGCCTGCACCTTCGGTGCTGATCAACCTTTCCGGAAGGTCCCCTGGTTCCACCTATCGGTGATGATTTCCCTCGTCATGAGCCTGACTGTACAATCATCGCCTTGGCTGCTATAGTGGCTGTTATCACCATACCGGGGGCATATATGACGGTTTCGAGAAAGATGTCGGGCTACCTGAACAGGGCATCGTGGATCAGGAAAATGTTCGAACAGGGGGCGGCGTTGAAATCGATCCACGGCAGTGAGCACGTGTTCGACTTCAGCCTCGGGAATCCTGACATTCCTCCCCCTGAGGAGGTCCTCGATGCCATGTCTTCCCTGGGCAGGACCATGCATCACGGCTACATGCCGAATGCCGGCTATCCCGATGTGAGGAAGAATGTCGCTTCCCATGCCTCGAAGCTCTACGGGGTTGATTTCTCACCGAAAAATATCATCATGTCCTGCGGTGCAGGCGGGGGCCTCAATGTGGTCCTGAAGGCCATCATCGATCCAGGTGACGAGGTGATCGTTCTGTCGCCGTACTTCGTGGAATATGGATTCTACGTGGAAAATCACGGGGGGGTCCTTGTGGACGCCCCCTGCGATGATACGTTTCTTCCTTCAGGTGAAACCATAGCACGGGCAATTACGGAGCGCACCCGGGCCATCATTCTGAACACGCCGAACAATCCTTCGGGCAGGGTTTATCATGGGGGAGTCCTGGAGGAGATCAGCCATGTGTTGAGACGGCATCCGGAGATTCTCGTGATCTCCGATGAACCCTACCGATCGATCGTCTATGACGGTGTGGAGGTCCCATCCATACCGGCCATCTTTCCCAACTCGGTGGTTGTCACCTCGGCATCGAAGGAACTTTCCCTGGCAGGAGAACGGATCGGATATATCGCGTTGAGCCCTCGTGGCCCCCATCGGGAACTACTGGTCGACGCAATGATTCTCGCCACCAGGATACTGGGGTTCGTCAATGCCCCTGCACTGATGCAGCAAGTTTTTTCCCGGTGCCTTTCCTGTGGCGTCGATGTGTCGATCTATCAGAGGCGAAGGGACCTGTTCACGTCCATCCTCGATGAGGCAGGCCTCGGTTATGCGAAGCCGGAAGGTACCTTCTACCTCTTTGCACGCTCACCCATCGAGGACGATATTGCCTTCTGTTCTGCCCTGGCGAACGAACGAATCCTTGCAGTGCCTGGAAAAGGCTTCGGCCGCGGTGGCTACGTACGGTTCGCCTACTGCGTCGACGAGTCTGTGATCAGTGGTGCTGCCCAAGGACTGAAAAAGGTGGCGGCGGAACTTTCTTAGGTGCCTGTGACACGCCTGCTCAAAACGGAATGTCGTCAAACTCCTGAGATCCGGCCACCCCGTTGTTGGGCCCGAAATCGGGCTCGGCATCCCCTGACCTGTCAGCGGAGTCCATCGGTGAGAGGATCTGCATCTGGTTGGCTATGATCTCGGTGGTGTAGCGCTTGTTGCCGTCTCTGTCGTCCCACTGCCTTGTCTGGAGACGTCCCTCCACGTAGGCAAGCTTCCCTTTCGAGAGCAGCTTGGCACAGTTCTCGGCGAGCTTTCCCCAGGTAACGATCCTGTGCCACTCGGTGCGCTCCTGCCGCTCTCCGTTCTGATCCGTCCACACCTCGTTGGTGGCCAGCGTGAAATTCGTGACTGCCTTTCCGTTGGGGGTAAATCTCATTTCAGGATCTTTCCCCAACCGACCAATGAGAAGAACCTTGTTAATTGAACCTGCCATAACAACCTCCTTTATAGGTGTGACCTACCCCGCTTTGAGCTGCCGAGTCAAGCACCGAGATCTTCCCGTGACCTCCCGAGCTCAGAAGAGGGGTTCACAGAGGAAAAGCCATCCTCTCAGGGTAGCGGTTCCCGGAGCTGAAGACGGCTTGTCTTCCCGTAAAGCGGTATACCTGCTTGACACCTGCATACCCCTACGGTACATCTCCTACAGGAAACGGCGCGCCTTTTTCCCGAGGGCTCGGGTCATCGTGCTTCAGAGACAGTGGGAGAGAAAAGAGAAGCAGGGCACGTCATGAGGTGACTCCATGCAGGCTGTTCAGGTAGGAGGTGTGTGTGTCGGCGGCAAGGATCTCGTACTGATTGCCGGACCGTGTGTCATCGAATCACGGGACCATGCGAGGTTCCTGGCTGAATCCCTCCGGGAAATAACCACAAGCGCCGGCATTCCTTTCATTTTCAAGGCATCCTTTGACAAGGCGAATCGATCGTCCCTCCATGCCTATCGGGGACCGGGTCTTGAAGCTGGCCTCGAGATCCTCTCCGGGATCAGAGAGGATCTCGGCCTGCCCGTCACTTCCGACATCCATGATCCTGCCCAGGCTCCGGCAGCTGCAGAGGTCCTCGACCTTCTCCAGATCCCTGCCTTTCTGTGCCGTCAGACAGACCTCCTCCTGGCCGCGGGGGAAACGGGGCTGCCCATCAACATCAAGAAGGGCCAGTTCATGGCTCCCTGGGACATGACTCATGCCATCGAAAAGATCGAGAGCACGGGCAACCATGGCATCATGCTGACGGAACGCGGCACATCCTTCGGTTATAACAATCTCGTGTGTGACTTGAGAAGCCTGGGGATCATGCAGGAGCTCTGCCGTCCGGTGGTGCTCGATGTCACGCACAGCCTCCAGCTTCCCGGGGGCAGGGGATCATCATCGGGGGGAAACCGGGAGTTCATTGTACCGATGGCACGTGCAGGTACGGCTTTCGGCGTGAATGCCCTCTTCATGGAAATACACGACAACCCTGACGCTGCATTGAGTGACGGCCCTAATTCGTTTCCCCTCGAACAGCTGAGTGCCCTCCTCGAACAGCTGAAAAAGCTCCATTCGGTGGTTGCATGAAGAACATCAGAGTGCTGGTGCTAGACGTTGACGGGGTACTCACGGATTCCCGTATATACTATACCGACGAGGGATCCGAGATCAAAGCATTCAACAGCAAGGACGGGCACGGGCTGAAGCTCCTCATGAAGGCCGGGATCGAGGTCGCCCTCATCACCGGAAGAACCTCCAGGGCACTGGAGCACCGTGCTGAAGACCTCGGCGTTCGCCATGTCATGCAGGGAGCCAAGGACAAGCGATCAGCGCTCAAAGAGCTGTCCGGCATCCTGGGAATACCGCCGGAAGACATGGCCTATATGGGGGATGACGTGGTGGATCTGCCCGCCATGGCCCTGTGTGGAACCAGTTTCGCTCCCGCTGATGCAGTTGATATGGTCAAAGAACGGGTTGATATCGTCACCTCGCTGCCGGGGGGCACAGGAGCGGTGAGGGAGGCCGTGGAGATCGTGCTCAAGAATCTTGATCTCTTCGACGACGTGATGAAACGCTATGTGGATTAAGTGGCTCATTATCCCGGCAGTCATCGTCTCTCTGATCGTGCTCTTTTCCGATCGAGAGGAACTTCCATCTGTGCTTGACGAAGCTCCCTTTCTTCGCGTGGCATCGAACATCAATCTCTTCGAGTACTCTGAGAATGGCTCACGGTCACTCTCCATCTCGGCTCGGGAAATCGTGGAACAGGACGACCGGAGGGCTGTTCTCACAGATTTTGAACTCTCGGGTTCCAACGGGCTACATATACGTGGAACACACGCCCGCTACGATTTCGAGGAGGCCCTTCTCGAAATCGATGGAACGGTCTTCATCGAAACCGCCGAGGGGATGAAGGCAATCCTCGACGGGCTGAGCTGGGATCGAAAATCAAACGTCGCGTATACGGACAACCCCCTGAGGGTGGAAGGACCGCAGGGTATCATCGAGGCAGCCGGGGCACGGTTCCATCAAAATTTCAACCTGATTCGTTTCAGTGGCGGAGTTCATGCGAAAATTTCTCCCGATATGGTTCGTTCTTAGTCTTCTCCTGTCTGGCCTGCTTCATGCCCAGAGCCTTGAGGAATCATCGCCTCAAAGCCCCATGATCGAGATAGAGTCCGACAGGCTCGAGGTAAACACGCTCACCGGAGAAGCGGTCTTCGAGGGGAATGTCCGTGCGAAAAAAGATGCCATAACCCTTTCGAGTTCCCTCCTCCGGGTGCGCTACAATCCTGAAACCAGCACGCTGAGCTCCCTGGTAGCGACGGGAGAGGTGAGCATAGCATGGGAGGATAAAGAGGCATCCTGCACCGAAGTAACCTACGATCTTGAATCCGCCACGATGGTTCTTTCCGGAGATGTGCTCATAACCAGGGGTCCCGAACAGATTTCGGGCCAGAAAGTCATCATGGACATGGCCTCCAACAGACAGATCGTGGAAGGGCAGGGGGGACGTGTTAAAATCAGGGTCAACACGGAGCACGAATCAGGGATACTGAAATGGGAGAACTAGTTCTTTCCGCCACTGGCCTGGAAAAGTCCTTCGGCAGACTGCACGTCATCAGGGGGCTCGACATCATGTGCACCCAGGGCGAGATCGTGGGGCTGCTTGGACCAAACGGTGCAGGGAAGACCACAACCTTCTACATGGTCGTCGGTCTCATCCGTCCGGACAGGGGGCTTGTTCGCCTGGGAAGTGAAGAGATCACGCACCTCGATCTGGCAGAAAGGGCCCTGCTGGGCATCGGGTACCTGCCGCAGGAACCTTCTGTGTTCAGGGGGTTGAGCGTCGAAGACAACATCAGGGTGCCCCTGGAGGCAAAAGGCCTCAGAGCTCAGGACTTGACCCAGGAGATTGATAACATCATCAGCGGGTTCGGCCTTGAACACGTGAGGCACCACAAGGGCCTCTCCGTGTCAGGCGGGGAACGGCGCAGGGTTGAAATTGCACGGTCGATGGCCTTGAACCCACGGTATCTCCTCCTCGACGAGCCATTCGCCGGGATCGATCCCATCACGGTAAAAGATATCCAGGACATGATCGTGACCTTGAAAAATCGAGGAATTGGTGTCATTATTACCGATCATAACGTAAAGGAAACCCTGAAGATATGTGACAGGGCGTACATCATACACCAGGGGGTTGTGATAGAGGAAGGAGACCCCGAACGGGTCGTGGCTAATGAACAGGTTCGGCAGATTTACGTGGGAAAAGATTTCACTCTGCAGTAAGGTGGGTAGCGTATGGCACTCGAGCTCAAACAGCATCTGAAACTCTCGCAGCAGCTCATTATGACGCCACAGCTGCAACAGGCGATCAAGCTTCTGCAATTCTCCAGGCTCGAACTCGTTGACTACATCACCACCGAACTTGAGTCGAATCCTCTCCTCGAGGGAGACACCACCTCGCTCAGGGAAAAAAGCCCCAGTGATTTCGAAGACAGGGAGCAGCTCCGGGCACGGTGGGAAACCTATCTCGAAACCTACGGACAGGACAATATTCCGTACTACGAGGATGACGAGCGGCCGTCGCTGGAGTCTACCACCTGCAGAGAAGAGGGGCTTCTGGACCACCTCCTGTGGCAGCTTCGGATGAACGATTTCAGCGAGCAGGAGCGAAGGGTGGGACTATTCATCATCGGCAACCTTGATCACAATGGATACCTCTCCATGGATCTCGCCGCGGTGAGTGAAGAAACGAACGTGGACCTGTCCATTGTGAACACGACCCTCGAAAGGGTTCAGCGGTTTGACCCTGCGGGTATCGCCGCACGGGATCTCAGGGAGTGCCTTCACATTCAGGCGCGCAACCTGGGGTTGGAAGATACACTGGTGTGGGAAATCATCGACTCACACCTGGAGGAACTCCAGACTAAGAACTTCGACAAAATCGCCCAGGAACTCGATGCATCCGTGGAAGACGTCGCGCAGGCAGCCCAGATCATTATCAACATGGAACCTCGTCCAGCACGGGACTATTCGGATGAACCTCTGCTGTACGTGGTGCCGGACGTCTACGTGGTCAAGATCGAGGGCGAGTACATGGTTGTCCTCAATGAGGAGGACATCCCGCTGCTGAACCTGAACAAACAGTACCAGACCATGATGAAATCGAACGAAACCGGCAGGATGGCAAAAGAATATCTCACCGATTGCTACAAATCTGCACAATGGCTCATGAAAAGCATCCAGCAGCGGCAGAACACGCTGTGCAAGGTCACTGAAAGTATCGTAAAATTTCAGCGGAACTTCCTTGATCACGGTATCACCGAATTGAAACCCCTTGTGCTCAGAGATGTTGCCGATGACGTTGGGATGCACGAATCAACCATCAGCAGGGTCACATCAAACAAGTATGTACACACGCCCCAGGGGACGTTCGAGCTCAAGTTCTTCTTCAACAGCGGCATTTCGAAAAGTGATGGGAGCTTTGTTGCCTCTCAGAGCGTAAAGAATGAAATCGAGAACATTATCAAGGCTGAAGATGCGAAACATCCCCTTTCAGATCAGGCTATTGCAAAGAATCTCAAGGTGAAAGGGGTGAAGATCGCCAGAAGAACGGTCGCCAAGTACAGGGATATCCTTGGTATTCTGCCATCGAACCGGAGGAAAAAACACTACTGAGGACAAAACCCGTGAATGCGGGAGAGGAGGATGCATGCAGATAGATATTACCTTTAAGAATCTGGATTCTTCCGATGCTCTGAAAGAGTACGCAGCAAAACGCTTGTCGAAGATTGATAAATATATTGACAGAACCGCTGAGGCACATGTTGTTTTTTCTGTTGAAAAAAGACGGCATAAGGCCGACGTGACCGTGAACGCCGATGGAACGGTTATCAATGCCGTTGAGATCACCGAAGACCTGTATGCGGCCATTGACATGGTCATGGATAAGCTGGAGCGGCAGATTAAAAAGTACAAGCAGAAACTCCAGGGGAAAAAGGGTCAGTCGAAGTCTTTTCCCGAATCCACAGGTACCCCCTCCTCCACGGAGACCAAGCCGCGTATCATCCACGAGAAGGGATACTTCATCAAGCCCATGAGCGTCGAAGAGGCGGCCCTGCAGATCGACGTCGTTGAAAAAGAGTTCATCATCTTTCTGAACACAGAAACGAATCAGATAAATCTCATATACAGGAGACAAGACGGAGACCTCGGATTGATAGAGCCGACACCATGAAAATTCTCGACATTCTCAAGCCTGAGTGCGTCATAACGCACCTTGAGGCGACAACAAAAAAGGATATCCTCACCGAACTCTCCCGTCCCATCGCCCAGGAGTACAAGGTGGATCTGGACGAAATGGTGTCTTCCCTGATGAACAGGGAAAAGCTCGGAGCAACGGGCATCGGGGATGGGGTGGCGATACCCCACGGAAAGATTCCTGGGATTCGAACCATTGCAGCAGCAGTGGGAGTCAACGCAGAAGGGCTCAAATTCGATGCGCTGGACGGAAAACCGTGTCACATATTTTTTCTCCTCGTGGCACCGACGAATTCGGCGAGCGGCCATCTCAAGGCCCTGGCACGGGCAGCCATGCTCCTGAAAAATACCGCTCTGAGGCAGCGCATGATGGAAGCCCCCTCTTCCGAGGAGGTCTATCGGGTTATCAAGGAATACGATTCCCTTCTCGATGAGTGAGAAAAACCGCCGGGGGTGGCCATTCCCCCCCTGACCTCCGGCGAGATCTCCCGGGGGACCATTCCGGCTTCAGAACATTGAGACAGCCCCCGAGGCTCCGGTCTTTTCAGCACGGGAAACTCCTGTGAGGTTGCTACTCCTCTTCCTCGTAGGTTTTGGTGTAGAGGTATCGGTTGTATACGCTGGAGAAAGACGAGAATAATTCCTCTTCGGGCGTCGCATCGATGATGGAGGTAAACCCGATCAGTTTGGCATCGAGATCATCGAGCATGTGGAGGACCATGGCCTCCCTGGTCATGGGCAGCTTGGGTGAACCGAATTCCAGCTGCCCATGGTGACCAAGGATCAGGTGAAGGAGCTGGAGCTTGAGTTCATCCGGGAAGTCCGGAATCGATGAAATCTCGGAATCGGTTATGTGTGCAGAGAGATAGATATGGCCGAGCAGCCTTCCCTGGGGAGTCATCTCGATGATGCGCGAGTAGGAATACTCGTAGATCTTTCCCAGGTCGTGCAGGACTGCACCGGTGACGAGCAAGTCACGGTTGAGGCCAACCTGGGCGTAGAGCGGGAGGAGAACATCGATGGCCCTGACTACCTGGAGGGTGTGCTCGAGGAGGCCCCCGATATAATTGTGGTGGATACCCTTGGCCGCAGGTGCCTTCATGAATTGTTCCCTGACACCTTCACGGGAGAAGACATTCTCCAGGAGTCTTTTGAGGTGACTATTCCCGACTGCAGCCATGATTCCTTCAAGTTCCTGCATCATGCCTGCAATGTCCCGGTTCACCGTGGGGATGAGGCTCGACACATCGACATCATTGTCCGAGAGGCGTAGGATCTTCTCAATGCGAAGCTGAAGCCTGTTTTCATAGGATTCAGCGCTGGCCTTCACCCCGACGACGTCACCGGGCTCTATGCCAGAGATCTGCTGCTCTGCATCATCCCACATGATTCCCGGAATATCTCCGGTCTTGTCTGTAAGGAGAAACTTCGCATAGTGTTTCCCGTTGCGTGTCATCAGAAGCCTTCTTTCCGAGACGAGGAAGACCGCCTTGATCCTGTCTCCGTCGCCGATCTCGCTGACGAGCCGTCCCTTGGATATCATGGTCCCTCCGTGTTGCCTGTTCTACCACATCCCTCTGAAATTCGCAGCGGGGAAAAGCGTGCTTGAAAAACGCGCGCCGTGGTCTCACCAGGTGCCGTTACGTGATTGAATTCTCCCGCCGGGGCTTATTTTCGATGCTGCAGGTGCTCCCCTGGGAAAAACCCATCAGAGGATGTATCGACTCAGATCCTCCTGATGCATGATGGGCTCGAGCTTCTCCTTCACATATTCATGGTCGATAACGATCTCTCCGGAGAGTTCCGACGACGCGAAGGAGATTTCTTCCAGGAGTTTCTCGAGAACGGTATGGAGCCTGCGTGCTCCGATGTTTTCGGTCTGCTCGTTGATAAACTCGGCGATCTGCGCAATCTCCGAAATGGCTTCCTCGGTGATCATAAGGTCTATGTGCTCTGTTTTCAGCAGTGCCTGGTACTGCTTGATCAGGGCGTTCTTTGGTTCGCTGAGGATTCGGATGAGATCCTCCCGCGACAGGGGATTCAGCTCTTCCCTGATGGGAAACCTCCCCTGAAGTTCGGGGATCAGATCTGAAGGCTTGCTCACATGAAAGGCGCCTGAACCGATAAAAAGGATGTGATCTGTATTGACAGGGCCGTACTTGGTGTTCACTGTCGTTCCCTCGACAATGGGCAGGAGATCCCTCTGAACCCCCTCTCGTGAGACATCCGGTCCGCGGCTCGATTCCCTTCCGGCTATTTTATCAAGCTCATCGACAAAGACGATCCCCGTGTTCTCCACCCGCACCTTTGCTTCCTGTGTGACCTTGTCCATATCGATCAGCCGGGAAATCTCCTGAATGATGATAAAGTCCATGGCTTCGCTGACGGTCATCTTCCTGCGTCGGGTTTTCTTGGGAAGAAACGAGGAGAACATTTCCTTGAAGTCTATCCCCATTTCCTCAAGTCCCTGGCCGGAGAAGATTTCGATGCTGGGCACGTTCGCCTCTCGTGATTCAACCTCGATCATCCGATCATCGAGTTGTCCTTCCTCCAGCAGGCGGCGCAATTTTTCCCTGCTTTCCGGGTGTACCTGAGCATCTTTCTGAACGGGAAGCAGACAATCGAGCACGCGTTCCTTGGCAATCTCGACGGCCTTGCTTCGCACCCGCTCGCTTTCCTCGTTCTGGACCATCTGGACCCCGATCCTCATGAGATCTCTGATGATGGATTCCACATCCCTGCCGACATATCCGACCTCTGTAAATTTCGATGCCTCAACCTTGATGAACGGGGCACCGGCGAGTTTTGCCAAACGTCGTGCAATCTCGGTCTTTCCCACACCTGTGGGTCCGATGAGAATAATGTTTTTGGGATAGATATCGTCCCGCATATCCGGGGAAACCATCAGCCTCCTCCAGCGGTTCCTCAGGGAGATCGCCACTGCTCTCTTGGCCTTGTCCTGACCGATGATGTACCTGTTGAGTTCCGACACAATTTCCTTGGGAGTGAGATCCATCATCACAGTTCCTCGTACACAAGGGCTTTATTTGTGTAGATGCACAGATCGGAGGCGATCTCCATTGCCTTTTCAGCTATCTCCCGGGCAGAGAAATCCGTGAACCTGATGAGTGCCTGCGCTGCGGCAACCGCATAGAGTCCGCCTGAGCCGACCCCGCAGACATCCTCGTCGGGGTCCAGAACATCACCGGTGCCGGAGAGCAGGAAGGTCTTTGAAGAGTCGGCAACGATCATGAGCGCCTCCAGTCTTCTGAGCACCCTGTCTGTTCTCCAGTCCTTACCCATCTCTACCGCCGCCCGGGTGAGATTCCCCCGGTATTCCTTGAGCTTATCCTCGAAACGCTCGAAGAGGGTGAAGGCATCCGAGGTTGATCCGGCAAAACCCGCGAGCACCTTGTTATCATGGAGCCTTCGCACCTTACGGGCCCTGGATTTGAGGATCACATTGTTCATGGTCACCTGACCGTCTCCTGCGAGGATCACCTGATTCTTTCTGCGCACACACAGAATCGTTGTCCCATGAATCTCCATCATTCCTCCTTTGCTCTCGGATGTGCTTTATCATATACATCCATGAGCTTGTCCACCGTTAAGTGCGTATACCGCTGGGTCGTGGAGAGGCTGGCATGCCCGAGCATCTCCTGAATCGATCGCAGATCGGCCCCTGAATCGAGCATGTGGGTGGCAAAGGAATGCCGTATCACATGAGGGCTCACCTGTCTGCTGAGGGCGGCCTGCTTCGACCACTTGGAGACGATCCACCTGATACTCCTGGTGGTAATTCTCTTTCCCCGGCTGTTGAGGAAAAGCGGATCTCTGCTGTAGATGGGGTCGTCAATCCCCCGTTCCCGTAAATACATCCGTATCGCTGCCTGGGCCCTCCTGCCAACGGGAACCCTTCGCTGTTTTTTTCCTTTTCCGGTAACAAGGACAAAACCTGCCGTCATGTCAACATCGTAGCAGTTCATGGCCTCAACCTCCCCGACACGGATACCGGTGGAGTAGAGAAGCTCCAGTATGGCACGATCCCTCGAATTCTTCGTTGCATCGATGAGATCGAAGACTTCATCTGGGGTCAAAAAGCGCGGGAGGCTACCGGGGTTTTTGAGAGACCTCACGTGAGAGAAAGGATTGGCTTCGAGAGCTCCCTGCCGAATGATGAAATCGAAGAATCCCTTGATCGCACTGAGCTTGCGGTTGATGGTTGCACGCGAATACGTTGTATGGAGCTTCAGCATATACGAGCGTACCGTCTCTTTCGAGATTTCTTCTCCTCCCCGTTCCCTGAGAAAGCTCATCAGATGGTTCATATCGTTGTGATACGCACGGTATGTTTCTCCTGAAAGCCCCTTCTGGTGGAGAAGGAACATCACGTACCGCTGCAGGAGGGATTCCAGATCGACTGCCATGGGAGATTTTTACACCCAAGGGAGGCTTTTTTCAAGGATTGTACTGTCCTATCCCCGTTCACGAAGGCATTCAGTCCTTGCCATAGCGCCTCTGGTATGAAATAAAAAGTGTACCTTTTAATGAGAAAAACCACCCCAGAGAAGGAGGTACTATGTCTAATGTGGTAATCGTCAACGGTGTAAGAACAGCGGTCGGAAACTTTGGCGGGTCTCTGAAAGATGTTCCCGCCAAGGACCTCGGTGCCCTGGTAATTCGTGAGGTTCTCCTGCGTTCAGGTCTCAAACCCGATCTCCCAGCCCATGCACTGGAGTATACCCCTGATCCATTCAAGAACGCGGGGCTCTCTCCCATTGAACAGCAGTACGCAACGTGGCCCGATACACTCCAGAAGATAGGGGTCGACGAGGTGATCATGGGCAACGTGCTCCAGGCAGGTCAAGGCCAGAATCCCGGCAGGCAGGCCATGATCAGAGCCGGTCTCCCCAAAGAGACAACGGCATTTTCGATTAACAAAGTCTGCGCATCTGGCATGAAGGCAATCGCACTGGCCGCTGCAACCATCAGAGCCGGCGACAACGAGATCGTGATCGCAGGCGGCATGGAGAACATGAGCGATGTCCCCATCGCCCTGCAGAAAGGCCGCTGGGGTTACCGGATGGACATGCCCTTCGGAAAAACCGTCGACCTCATGGTTTACGACGGACTCTACGAAATCTTCTACGGCTACCACATGGGCATCACCGCGGAAAACATCGCTGAAAAGTACGGTATTTCCCGGCAGGACCAGGACAGGCTCGGCTTCGAAAGCCATCAGAGGGCCAGGGCCGCTATCAGCAAAGGTATTCTTAAGGACGAGATCGTGCCGGTGAAGATCCCCCAGAAAAAAGGCGACCCCATTGTCTTCGATACCGACGAGCGCCCCATGGACACCACCCTGGAAAAGATGGGCAAACTCGCAACGGTCTTCAAGAAAGACGGAACCGTCACAGCGGGCAACGCCTCAGGCATCAACGATGCCGCGGCAGCATGTCTGGTCATGAGCGAGGAGAAGGCGAAGGAGCTTGGATTGAAGCCAATCGCCCGCATCAAGGGATATGCATCCGGCGGCGTGGATCCTGCATACATGGGTCTCGGACCGATTCCCTCGGTTCGCAAGCTCCTGAAGCTGACAGGAACATCCATAAAGGATTACGGCCTGTTCGAACTCAACGAAGCCTTCGCCTCCCAGGCGATCGCCTGCATGCGGGAACTCGGCATACCTGAGGAAATCACCAATGTGAACGGTTCGGGTATCTCGATCGGCCATCCCATCGGATGCACCGGTGCTCGGATCGTGATTGCACTCATCAACGAGATGAGGAGACGAAAGGTGTCCCTCGGACTCGCATCCCTGTGCATTGGCGGCGGTCAGGGTATGGCCATGTCCGTTGAAGCACTCTAGGATTCCCGAAAAGAAACACTCCCACAGAAAGAGGGCCCCCCTTCCTGGAAGGGGGGCTGGGGTATAGGTTACTCCAGATTCTTCTGGCGGGGAACCTGGAGCAGAACTACCACGACCATGCACACGATCAGGACAACGGAGCTTCCTGATCCTTTAACACTCGAGACCATGCAGCCCCCGCTGCCGCCCGATTCTGCAGAAGGCAGGGACACAGACTCACTCGTCCCCGTGAGGGGCACATCCGATACGGTTTTCGATGTTTTATCCAACGTTTCTTCAGTCAGAAGAGCGGCATGCGCATCGATGCATCCGCCGCTCTCCAGAAGTCTCTGGCTGTACCGTCCATCCAGGACCGTGGTCGTCAGCAGGCTCTCCCTCACACTCCGGTAGCTCAGTTCAGGCGACCGGGAGATGACCAGTGAAGCAACTCCCGTGACAAACGAGGTGGCAAATGACGTCCCTGAAACCCACATGGCATATCCTCCGCCGGGAATCGTGGTCACCAGACCCACCCCTGGAGCCGCACAATGTACCGTCTCAATCCCGTAATTGGCGAAGTCCGCCAACCCTCCATAGGCGTGCATTGCGGTAACGGCGATCACGTTGTCAGAGGCATAATTTGATGGATAGTGTTCCTCTTCATCATTATTCTGGCCAGAGTTTCCAGCCGAGGTGATGAAGAGAATCCCGCGGGAACGGGCATCCTCGATGGCCTCCTCGAGGGCGCGGGAATAGGAAGAGAACCCCCAGCTCGCATTGATGATGTCCACCCCGTTGTCCGCGGCATAGTAGACAGCCTTCACCGCATCGGAGAGAGACCCCGTTGTTTTGCCATTATCGTGCTTCATGAACTTCAGCGGCATGATGGCGATATCGATGTTCCAGGCAACCCCTGCAGTTCCCACGCCGTTGTTTCCCCGGGCGCCGATGATCCCGCATACCTTGGTTCCATGCCCGGTATCGTCTTGTGGAACAGAATCATTCTCTGTAAAATCATAGCCAGGAACAATGAGGTGCTGCAATTCTGGGTGACTTGAATCAACCCCGGAATCGATCACCGCAATGATGACCTGTTTTCTGCTCCCCTGTTCCGCAATCATGCCCCAGGCCTTCTCAAGCCCGACATCCATCCACTGACCGTCATAGGGCCAGTCATCGGGTAGCGTTTCCGCCTCAATGACATAGTTCGGCTCTACATACTCGATGTCTTCAGAGCTTTTGAAGGCATCGAGAGTACGGTCCGAATCGTCCACGGCAATGACAAGGGGCCTGTTGTCGGCGCCGGTCATCATGGCTGCTGCGTGCGGGTGACTCGCCCTGAACTTGACGATTACCTCGTTGGGGCTGTACTCGGTTGCTTGGAGAAGAGAACTCCACAGGGAAAGAGCCAGTATTCCCAGGAGCGCCGCTCGTGTTTTTCTCACCCTATACCCCCTGATCGCGAACGATCACAGGGACAGAGGCAAGGGAAGTGCCAATTCTATGACGAAGGCAGGGTTGTTTTTATATTGATTATTATCATAATGTTATAAATTTCATCGCGACATGTGAGCTTTCTTTGACGATTACCGGGATCACTTTTCTGTATTTCCAGTTACACAGCAGCTGTATTCCGCAGAACCTCTCCATCCATCGCCAGCCAGTCTTCCACTCCTTCGGCCTGCTCCCGGAGAACTACCCCTCGTGGCATTTCTCGACCCTCGGAATCGGATCACGACGGTGTATTGCCGCCGATGCCTTTGCCGACAACTTTATCCCAATACAGCCGGGCAAGCTCTCGATAGGATTGCTGGGGTATTTCCTGCGGCCTCGCCATGAGATCGATCCCTGCCTCGATGGCAAGAGACGCCAGCATGTCCTTGTTGAGACCCGGGAGATGGATGAGCGTGTTTTTCAGAATCTTTCTCCGCTGTCCGAACGCACAGAAAACCACGTCCTTGAAGATATTGCCTTCTGATATGGGTATTGGATCGGGTTTCGGCACGAGCTTGATCACGCGGGAAACCACCTTAGGCCGCGGGAAAAAATTTGCAGGCGACACAACAAATGCCGCACAGGGCACAAAGGCAGAGGAGACCAGTACACTCAGCGCAGAGTACTCGGTGTTGCCAGGTCGGGAACAGATCCTCCGCGCCACCTCTGACTGCACCATCACCACCACGGTGGAGAGACGTGATGCATGGTCGACCAACCGGATAACGAACTGTGTTGCGATGTTGTAGGGCAGGTTTGCAACTATCTTCATGCCGTCCGAGAGGAGCTCGTCGAGATCCATCTCAAGGATATCTCCGTGGAGGAGCTTCAGGTTTGCCTGCCCGGAAAACATGACGGCGAGGGTTTCATAGAGATCATCGTCCTTTTCAACGGCCAGCACCCTCGATGCCCTCTGAACGAGTTTCTTGGTGAGAATCCCCCTGCCAGGCCCGACCTCGAGAACAGGCTCAGCCTTCAGGTCAGCCAATGAGACCATCTTCTCCACGATGGCTGTGTTCACGAGAAAGTGCTGTCCGAGGGAACGCTTTGGCCTCATACCCCTCCATTGGGACTTCTCTCACCATGCGGCCTCGGGGAGGCGAGGTATGAAAACCTCGTACTCCTCAGGCAGCGCCCTGGAACCGAGTGCTTCACGAAACCAGCTCAGGAATGCCCTGCGGGTCTTTTCTGAAGAGATGACCATCTCGAGACGGCGTTCATGTCCAGGGAGGCACGGGTTCCTTCTCTGAAGTGTCGAATGCTCGCGATCCCGATCATGGCTGCATTGTCGGTACAGTATTTCCGGTGAGGGATGACCAGTTCGATTCCTTCTCCCGCACACCTCTCCCTGAGGGCATGCCTGAGGCTTGAATTGCTCGCAACGCCCCCGCTGACCACAAGGAGGTCCATGGCACAGTCCTTGACTGCCTTGATGGCTTTGACAACCAGAACATCCGTCACCGCAGCCTGAAACGCTGCTGCAATCTTTTGTACAAGGTACTCCTTTCCCGGAACAGGTTCCTTGTGTTGAGGCAGCCCGGAAAATCTCAAGTTCATCTCGGGGAATATCTCTGACCGGATCACGAGATTCAGCACCGCGGTCTTCAATCCCGAGAAGCTGAAGTCATAGCTGTTATCATGGATCTTTGGTCGCGGAAGGTCGATCTCGTCGCAGGCAATCCCCTGCGAGATCCTGTCGATGATCACGCCTCCTGGATACCCGAGGTACAGGAGTTTTGCCACCTTATCAAAGGCCTCTCCTGCCGCGTCATCCAGAGTGTGTCCGATCTGCGCAACGGCGTCGGGAGCGTCTATCCGGTAGAGCGACGTGTGCCCGCCGGAAACGACAAGCCCGATGTGCGGATATCTCACTGTTCCATCGATGGATGCGGCACAGAGATGCCCCTCCAGGTGATTGATGCCGCATATCGGAATGTTAAGGGCATAGCCCAGCGCCTTGGCAAACGATATCCCCACGAGGAGCGCACCCACCAGACCCGGTCCCTGGGTGACGGCAACCCCCCCGAGATCCCTCCGATCGATACCTGCCTGTTTCAACGCCTCGGACACCACAGGCCCAATGAGCTCGACATGTCTGCGTGATGCGATCTCCGGAACTACTCCCCCGAAGGCGGCATGGTCGGCTATCTGGCTGGCAACAACATTCGAGAGCACTTCGGCGGTGTCTGTCACCACCGCGGCAGCGGTTTCATCACATGAGGTTTCAATAGCAAGGATGTACATGGGGTGGCTTTCCTCAGTCGACCTTTATCGATGGCCATTCTTCCGGTGATGGCAGTACCACGCTGGTGTCCCGATCCCTCTGCCCTGAGATGCAACCAGCCGGAGGAGCATTCAAGGGATACGCAGGGGACATTATCTGAGCTGCTCTCTTGGAATGGTCGTCGCCAATCTCATTCCTCCCTCGGTGTCAAAGACATAGAACGTTACCCTCTCCCAGCGGGAGATTTCCGGGGGGACCTTCACCGAGATGGGCCTGAAATTCCGTATGGAAAATTCCATACCCCTTTCCCAATCAGTGGGAACTCCTTTGTTCAGTGTCGTTTCAGGATGGCTTAAGAACTGCCCTCCCTTCCTGAAGACGACGAACAGGTGTCCCGTGGCCCGTGCCCCTCTCTCTGAGAGGATATTTTCAAGCTTGAAAGAGATGCTGCCTTCTGCAAGAGATATCTCGGCGATTCCCGCAATGGGCGGTTTCAGATCACTGATCACCGGCGACTCCGATGTCTGTTCGGGTGGATACGTGATTGCCATGCTCAGCCTGTTTTTCAGAGAGAGCATCTCTTCGTCTTTCCTGGCCATCAGCACCCTGAGCTCCTGGATCTCTTCTGCCTGCGCAACGATTGCTCGCCCCTTGTTCTCGAGCATCCGAACGTTCTGCACCACGAGAACAGTCACCGAGATCAGTAATCCGATCAAGGCAGCCAGGAGAAAGAAACAAAATCTCACACCCCAGGGCCCGACAGTTTTTATGATCTTTCCGTCGGTGATCCGCATGATGATGACCTGAAGAGGACCACCCCTCATAATGGTACCTCCGCTTGTTCTCTACCGGTGGACCATGGCGATCCTTCGTATGCCGCCCTTTGCCTCTGAGACTGGACAACCAACCTTTTTCCTCTCGCTTTCACGCATGTGAACTGCTCAAGAGAGCTTTCGCCTCTCCATGGTCCTGGCATGGTCGATACGGCTGTTTGCACGGAACAACTCCTGAAACCTTTATGGAGTGGAGGAAAGAATGTCCTTCCTGCTGAGGATGGAGCGCACCTCTATCCCAAGGGATTCTATGGCTTCCTTGCCTCCTTCGCACCGGTCAAAAATCGCCACCACCATGTCAATGGACATGCCTGCGTCCCGGACACGCTCGATTGCAGCGATCGTACTGGCACCGGTGGTGATCACGTCCTCAACGATCACTGCCTTCATCCCAGGAGCAATGGGCCCTTCGATGAGATTTCGGGTTCCGTGATCCTTCTGTGCCTTTCTCACGAGAAAAGAAACGACATGCCTGCCGGACTGAAAGGCCACGATGCTCGTGGCCACGGCGATCGGGTCCGCCCCGAGACTCATTCCGCCGACAGCATCGACCTCCCGGCCCGAGATCATCTCGGTAATGATCGATCCGATGAGAAAGGCCCCCTTGGGATTCAGCGTCACCTTCCTCATATCCACATAGAGATCGGATACCCTGCCTGAAGCAAGGGTGAACGTGCCGATTTTCACGGCATCCTGTATCACCAGCGTTCGCAACTCATCAATGCTGCTCATGGAACACCCTTTCAAAGATTGTCTCAACGTGGCCCAGGTGGTGGGAAAGATCGAAGAGCCCTTCGAGCTCATCCTCCGTGAGGACCCCCATGATGTCTGGGTCTTTTTTCAGGTGATCTTTGAAGTCACCCCTGGTCTCCCACACCTCCAGGGCAGTGCGCTGAACCAGACGGTAGGCCTCATCCCGGGCAAGCCCCTTGTCCACCAGTGCAAGCAGGACCCCCTGAGAGTGCCACAGCCCCCCCGTGAGATCGATATTCCTGAGCATGTTTTCCGGAAAGACCACCAGCCCCTCAATGATCGAGGAAAGCCGAACCAGGGAGAAATCGAGAATCGTTGTTGCATCAGGGCCCATCACCCGCTCCGCACTGGAGTGACTGATATCACGCTCGTGCCACAACGCCACGTTCTCCAGCGCAGCGACGCAGTATCCCCTGAGAAGCCGGGACAGTCCCGTGATGTTTTCGGAAAGGATCGGGTTCTTCTTGTGAGGCATGGCAGAGGATCCCTTCTGCCCTGTTCCGAACGGCTCCATGGCTTCAAGCACCTCTGTTCTCTGAAGATGCCTGATCTCGGTGGCTATTTTTTCGATCGTGGCGCCGATGATCGCACAGGTGGCAAAGAACTGGGCATGCCTGTCTCTCTGGAGCACCTGGGTGCTTATGGGGGCTGCCTTCAGCCCGAGCCGTTCACAGGCGAATGCTTCCACTTCAGGAGGAACGTTTGCGAACGTTCCCACGGCACCGGAGATCTTCCCGTAGGAAATCACCTCCAGGGCATCTTCCAACCGTTTGAGATTCCGCTCCATCTCAGCGAACCACAGAGCAAACTTGAGGCCGAAGGTTGTTGGTTCTGCGTGGATTCCGTGGGATCTTCCCATGATGGGGGTGTGCTTGTACTCAAAAGCCTTCTTCTTCAGACACGCCATGAGCGCCCTGATGTCATCGGTAATGATGAGGCTGCTCTCCTTGAGCTGCAACGCGTAGGCGGTGTCGAGCACATCCGAAGAGGTCAGCCCCATGTGAATGTAGCGGGCATCGTCTCCCACATGCTCGGCAAGGCAGGAGATAAAAGCGATGACATCATGTCTGGTGATCTCTTCGATCTCCTCTATCCGTGAAACGCTGAAGGTAGCGCTGCGTTTGATGTGCTCGAGACTCTCCCGTGGAATGCTGCCGAGCCTCTCCCAGGCTTCGCACACGGCAATCTCGACATCCATCCATTTCTGGTACCTGTTTTCATCGGACCAGATTCTGCCAAGCTCTTTTCTCGTGTATCTCTCTATCACGCCCCGGCTCCCCTCCGATCGATCATGAAGTTGCTCCCCTCCAGGGATTTTATGTATTTCTTAATGTCCGTGGCATCACGGGATGCCTCTCCATAGTGGCTGTAGCTGCTCCCACGGTTTATCACCACAGCGATGGAGATAGTCATCACGGGAAACGCCTTCTCCGTCCCCTCACGGGTAGTCGTCGTGATACCGTCGTTGGCCAGGTCCTCCTCATTGTAGAAATTTCTGATGACCAGGTCAAACCGTTCTATGATCTCTTCACACAGGGTTCTTGCATCCCTGCCCGGACAGATGAATACGAAATCATCGCCTCCGATGTGACCGACAAAGCTCAAAGAATCGTTGATTTCTCTGACCGCATTGGTGATGATCCGTGCCGTGGCAAGAATCACTTCATCCCCCCGGGAAAAACCGTAGCGATCGTTGAAGGGCTTGAAGTTATCGATGTCAACCCATGCGACAGCAACGTCTCTGCCCTCGTCAAACATGCGCTGGATATGCCGGATGACGGATTCGTTTCCGGGAAGCCTCGAGAGGGGATTGGTGTCGATGTCTCTGAGTGAACGCTTGGCGATGAATTCCAGGCGGCTCATGATGGCCTGAGCATCATCGTCTGCGTTTATGAAGTCATCGATGGGGATCTCCTTCCAGGTCTTTTCGGGCAGATCGTCAGCCGTCAGAACAGCCACGATCGGCAGGTGCCCGAAGATGGTATTTGTCCTGAATTCCTGGACGATCCTTTCCTCATTGGAGAACAGCGAGGGCCTGTCTATGAGAATGATGTCGGGAGGATCCATGTAGATCAGCGAAACGTAGTCCTGACTGCTCAGAATCACCTGAACAGATTCAAAAAATTCCTCGATCAGGGATGCAATCTTTTTTTCAACCCTGTCTTTGACAATGATGATTGCCTTCACTGCCTAGTCCTCCGGGGCACCGAGACGGGCGTCGGCTTCTGCCAGGTCGTCCAGGATCTGTGAGGCCATCTCCTTGAGATCGAACCTCGAGAGTCCCAGGGTCTCCCACGCAGAAGGAGAGATCCGGGAAACCCATGGATCACCACCACTGCCCACACCAAAGGCACGAACAATACTGTCTGCAACATGGACGATGGATACCCGCTCCCTGATCTTGGGTGCCTTGTGTGGCTCATGGTGGAAGGTGATGGGAATGGTGAGCCGCTCCGGGAGCTTCCATTCCTGGGCAAGCCACGATCCGATCTGGGCATGGTCGAGACCCAGAATCTCAAGTTCCGCTTCCCTGAAGGAATAGTTCCTGTTCTCCACCAGACCCCTGATCTTCTCGTAATCATCTTGAAGGGAAACCCTGATGAGAACCTTGCCGATGTCGTGCAGCAGAGCGGCCGTGGATATTTCTTCAGGATCGCTGAGATTCAGGACCCGGCAGATCCTTCCAGAGACCACAGCACACCCGAGTGAGTGCTCCCAGAGACCGATCATGGATTTTTCCATGAGATCGAACACCGATGCGGACAGGACAACGCCCTTGATCACGTTGAATCCGAGGAGAATGATGGCATGACTGATAGAAGAAATCCGTCCTGGAAATCCGTAGAAGGGTGAATTGACAAGCCTCAATACTTTCGCTCCCAGCACCTGATCGGAGCCGATAAGCTTTCCGACATCCTTGGCCGTTACTTCGGGGCTTTCCACCATGGTGGTGAGCTTGTTCACAACCTGTGGTAACGTCGGCAGGCTCTGTATCCGCTTCGTGATAGCCTTGAGCTGCTGAGACCTATCCATGGTCCGGCTCTCCCGACGTGGTCTCTTCCGCGCGCCCCTGTACCTTCAGGGCACTGAGCACCGAAGCCTTCAGATCCTCCATGATGGGATCACCCTTCACCCGGGAGAACCGGTATTCCGTCTCAGCGATTTTCTGTTCCAGGGTATTTTCATCGCCTCTATCAACCGGATGACCCTTCACCACGAGGCTCTCAACGTTCATCTTCTTGAGCCGTTCGAGAATGATCGCATTGAGCTCGGTTCCCTCTGCGCACAGAGCCATCCCCTTGTCGTTCCTCACAGCTCGTGCGAGAACCATCCCAGGCCGCACGAGATTGATGGGAACCTTCTGCATCGCGGCCCCGAAATCCCTACCGTACCCTGGCGCCAACCGAAGGAGCCCTGTCGAAGGTGACCAGGGCAAGGGTTCCTTCCGGTGTGTCTGTGGCGAGCAGCATCCCCTCGGAGGTAATACCCCTGAGTTTCACCGGCTTCAGATTGGTCACAACCGCGATGTGTTTTCCTGTGAGCTCTTCGGGCGCATAGTCACGTGCAATCCCTGCTGCAATCTGAATTGTTCTGCCCACATCAACCTGCAGCACCAGGAGTTTATCGGAGTTCTTCACTCGTTTTGCATCGAGGATCTCTCCTACGAGGATCCTGAGACGCGAAAACTCACCGATGTCGATGAGGTTCTCCTGTTCGGGAGACGCACACTCTTTTGGAGCGATCTTCTCCACCCGTGGGAAAAGGGCTTTTCCTGAAAGTATCTTCGTTCCCGGCGTGAGCTGGCCGAACGATGAGAGCCCCTCTGAGTTGATTTCCCCATGATACCCGATCAGGGCTGTGATCTTTTTCGAGGTCTCGGGCATCACCGGAAAGACCATGAGGGCAACGTGACGAAGGGACTCCATGATGTGATACATCACGGTGGAGAGACGATCTCTGTCTGTTTTCGCAAGTTCCCAGGGCGCCGTCGTGTCGATGTACTTGTTCAGTGCGGATATAAGCGACCAGACCGTGATCATGGCGGCGTGCATTTCGAGGTTCTCCATCTTCGCGTGATACCCTGTGACGATCCGTTCCGTGAGATCTCTGAGCCCGGTATCCACTTCGAGGAGCTGCCCCGCTGTCTCCGGCAGAATTCCATCGAAATACCGCTCCACCATGCTGGTGCTCCTGCTCACGAGATTGCCGAGATCGTTCGCGAGATCGGCATTGTAGCGATCGACAAGCGCTTCCTCCGAAAAGTTGGAATCGAGCCCGAAAACCATCTCTCTGACGAGAAAATAGCGGAAGGCATCCACTCCGTAGCGGTTCTTCAGCTCCATGGGGTCGACCACGTTGCCGAGACTCTTTGACATCTTTGTCTGGTCGATATTCCAGAATCCATGCACATTGAGATGCCTGAAGGGGTCCACCCCGGTGGCCTTGAGCATGGTGGACCAGTACACTGCATGGGGCTTCAGGATGTCCTTGCCCACAAGATGCTGACATGCCTTCCAGTAGTCTTCGAATTCATTGCCGTCGGGATATCCGATGCCGGTGAGGTAGTTGATGAGGGCATCGAACCAGACATAACAGACAAAGTTTTTATCAAAAGGCAGTTCTATACCCCAGGTGAGCCTGGTCTTCGGTCTGGAGATGCACAGGTCGTCGAGGGGCTCCCTGAGCATGCCCAGCACCTCGTTCCGATACCTCTCGGGGCGAATGAAATCGGGGTGTTCCCTGATGTGTTCCACAAGCCAGGGCCGGTATTTCTCCATCCTGAAAAAGTAGTTCTGTTCCTGGCGGTATTCAAACTCCGTCTGGTGTATGGGGCACGTTCCGTCCACCATCTCGCTCTCGGTATAGAACCTCTCGCATCCCACACAGTAGTTTCCACCATACTCTCCGAAGTAGATGTCGCCCTTTTCATAGACACGCTGGAGAATCCCCTGGACCGTTCTCACATGATCGGGATCGGTGGTTCTGATGAACCGGTCGTTCTCTATGGTGAGTTCCGGCCAGAGATCCCTGAACCGGCCGCTGTTTTCATCTGCGAGGAGCTTCGGCGTTGTTCCGAGCTTCTTCGCGGTTTCCATAATCTTGTCGCCGTGTTCGTCGGTGCCGGTGAGAAAGAACACCTTGTCACCGGAAAGCTTGTGGTAACGGGCAAGGACATCGGCAATCACCGTGGTATAGACATGGCCGAGGTGGGGTTTTGCATTCACGTAGTAGATGGGTGTCGTGATGTAGAAGTGTTCCTTCATGGCTGCTTCTTCCTTTTCTTTTTGGCGCTCCTGTTCCGGGATCTCCTTCTCTTTGACTGCGTTTGTCCGGGTTCATTGGATCGATCTCCCTCACCCCGGGCAGTCTCCTGCTGAGCAATCTTTTCCTTTTCATGAACGGCAAGCTTCTGTTCAACCAGCTGCTGGTATTCCTGCTCGGAAATGATATCGGAGACCGAAGACTTGATGAAGCGCCTGTCGGATAGCTTTGCAACGAAACTCTGGTTGATGACATTGATGCTCACCACCGTTGCTTCTCCCTGCTCCAGGAACACCTTCTTTCCCGGCTTGGGGAGGTTCTCGATGAGATTGGCGTAGGAGTCTTTTTCATAGGCGAGGCAGCACTTCAGTTTACCGCAGAGTCCGGAAATCTTGATGGGGTTGAGCGTCATGTTCTGATTCTTTGCCATCTTGACCGAAATCCGCTGAAACCCGGTGAGGAAGGTGGAGCAACACAGCTCTCTCCCGCAGCTGCCGATGCCACCGAGCATGGCTGATTCCTGCCTGGTTCCTATCTGTCTCAGTTCTATTCTGGTCCTGTACTTGTCCACCAGATCCTTCAAAAGATCCCGGAAATCCACTCTCCCTTCCGCAACGAAGTAAAAGGTGATCTTGTTTTCATCGAACAGCTGCTCAACCCGCGTGAGCTTCATGGGAAGCTTCCGCTCAGCGATGCGGGTCTGGCAGAAGGCGAAGCATTCCTTCTCCTTTGCCTGTATCCTTTCCAGCTTGATCCTGTCATCTTTCGTGAGCTTCCTGAGAACGGGCTTGATCTCATCGAGGCCGGAGGCTTCCTCTTCCGTGGTATACCCGATGACCTTTGCCGCACAGAGTCCCGACTCGGTGTTCACGATGACGAGTTCACCCTCTGCAAGTTCAAAATCAAGGGCATCAAAGATGTAGGGTGTTGGAATGGCGGGGAAACGCACACATACCAGTCTCTTCGGTTTCTCCGGTTGAATTGCGTGTTCTTTCTGCTCGGTGTCTTCTGTCTGTTCCATCGCGGCCATGTTAGCAATCTTGTACTGCATTTATCAAGAACATCTTTTCACACACGTAAGCGTGCTGTTCGCCACCAGGAGATACGAAACGAGGCGCCCGGCATCACGTACTCACCAAGACGTGTTCTCTTGACTGCATTGAGAAAGAAAATAGGCAAAGACCTCCATCTATGGTACAGGAGAGATACGCTTCATATTCATGGGGGGGAATGATGACATTGTGGGAGTTCTTCATCAAGGGTGGCCCGATGATGTGGCCCCTGCTGTCCTGTTCCATTATAGCCCTGGCCATCATTATCGAACGGATCTTCGCGCTCAGGCAGGCCAAGATCATTCCCAAAGATCTCGTGGAGGAGGTTGAACGCCTGACGCGCATGGGAAGGCTCAATGATATCGATCAGCTGCTCAAGAGAAATACCTCCCCCATCTGCTCGGTCATCGGTGTTGCCATCAAGAATGCGGGCATGCGCAGAGAGATCATCAAGGACTACATGGAGGAGGCAGGTGCGAGTGAGGCATATGCCATCGAGCGGTATATCGATATTCTCGGAATCATAGCAACCATCTGTCCCCTTCTCGGCCTCCTGGGAACAGTCTCCGGGATGATCACCTCCTTCCAGGCAGTGGGAGGCACCGGGAGCGAGAGCCAGATGCTCGCCGCAGGGATATCAGAGGCCCTCATAACCACGGCAACCGGCCTCTCCATAGGGATCCCGGTCTATATCTTCTACCGCTTTTTCATCGCCAGGAGCGATTACCTCCTCCTGGAAATGGAAAAAACCTCTGCGAGGATCCTGGAATATCTCAAGGGCGAAAACTATGAGGTTCAGAAGGAAACGAGATAAGACTATTTCCGCACTGGATATCACACCGCTGGTGGACGTGGTGTTTCTGCTGCTCATCTTCTTCATGCTCTCCATAGGCTCCGCCATAAACCTGAGTGATGTCATGCTGCCAGGCTCATCCAGCGGAAAATCCCTCGTCACAGAGGCGCTCGCTCTGGCCATTACTCCTGATGGAATCACGGTTGACGGAACGTCAACGTCGCTGCAGGCCCTCTCCTCTCTCCCCCATGACCGGGACATCATTATTCTCGCATCGAGAGAACTCCCGTATTACCGGGTGGTAGAGGTGCTCGACGCACTGAGATCGACGAATCACACCAGGGTCTCCTTGGCGACAAAACCTCTGAAGAACTGACGAGATCGCTTGTAAAGAGCTGCGGGGAAAAAGCTGGCAGCATTTGACACTGGTTATCGCCCGTACTATTATGTACACGGTGAAGAGGATACTGGTTGTAGAAGATGACAAGAATGTGCAGACGCTCCTGAAAGATGAGCTGAACGACGAGGGATACATCATCGATACAGCGGCAAACGGCAAGGATGCACTGAATCGTCTGCAGGGCGATGAGAAGCCCGATCTCATCATCCTTGATCTCCGAATGCCCCGGATGGATGGCTTGGAGACCATGGGGCATCTCCTCAAATCGTCTCTGGCAACACCGGTTGTCATCCATACTGCCTACCCGAGTTATAAAAATGATGTCATGGCAATGGCGGCAGACGCCTTTGTGGTGAAATCCCACGACCTGAAAAAACTCAAGCACGTGATCCATGAACTCATAGGAGAATAATGTTCCACGAGCACGACATTGAAGTGATCATTCTCGGGGGAGGAAAAGGGGAACGTCTCTACCCGTTGACCAAGGACCGGGCGAAGCCTGCCGTACCCTTCGGGGGAATGTACCGCATCATCGACTTCACCCTGTCCAATGTCGTCAACTCCGGTCTGAAAAGAATCTACGTGCTCTCTCAGTACAAGTCGCTTTCCCTTGACCGCCATATCCAGAGGGGGTGGCTGCCGTTTTTCTCCTACCCTACCGGTGAATTCATCTACAACATCCCTGCCCAGCAGCGGATCGGAAGCAGCTGGTACGAGGGGACGGCAGACGCCGTATTTCAGAACATCTACACCCTCCAGCAGGAAAATCCCACCTATACCCTCATCCTTTCAGGAGACCACATTTACCAGATGAATTACCTCGACATGATCAGGTTCCATGACCAGCAGGACGCCGATGCGACGCTGGGCGTAGTCCCCATGCCCGTCGAGACAGCGCCGAGCTTCGGTGTGGTGAATATGCGACCTGACAACACCATTGAGGGGTTCCAGGAAAAACCCAAGAAACATCCCAGCACCCTGCCAGGTGATCCTTCGAAGATCCTGGTGTCCATGGGAATCTATGTCTTTAGAACTGACGTGCTCATCAAACAGCTCATCGAGGATGCAAAGCTCAAGTCAAGTTCCCATGATTTCGGCAAGGACGTCATTCCCAGGATGCTCAGACACCACCGCCTTATGGCATTCCGCTTCGAGGGAATCATGAACAACGAGTACTGGCGAGACATCGGGACGTTGGATGCGTACTATGATGCCAACATGGATCTGGTTTCCGTTACTCCCAGCTGTAACCTATATAATCCCGATTGGCCCGTTCACACCGTGTACAGCCCGTATCCCCCTGCTAAAATGATCTTTTCCGGGGGCGAGGACGGCAAGCGAATAGGCACGGTATTTGATTCCATCGTGAGCAACGGCGCCATCATCTCGGGAGGAATGGTCATACGATCGATCATCTCGCCCAATGTTCGGGTAAACAGCTATGCCGAAGTGTCGGATTCCATCATCTTGGAAGGTGTCGACGTAGGAAGGAACTGCAAGATCCGCCGGGCCATCATCGACAAGTATGTGAGAATCCCTCCAGGGACCACCATCGGGTTTGACTTCGAACAGGACAAGAAACTCTACGATGTCTCTCCCGGAGGGATTGTCGTGATTCCCAGAAACACGGCCTTCAACTGAAACTTTCCGAGCATGCGCTACTCTGTGATAAGCCTGGGGTGCCACAAGAATCTTGTGGACTCCGAGTACCTGTGCGAACAGATCATCACAGGCGGCGGCATCCTCGAGCAGGACCCCGATAATGCCGACATCGTAGTGGTCAATACCTGTTCATTCCTCACTTCGGCCGTGGAAGAATCAATCGATTCGCTGCTGGAGTTCATTTCTCGAGGAAAACAGGTGATCTGCGCCGGATGTATGATCAGCCGCTACGGCAGAGATCTGCTCGATGAATTGCCGGAGGTAGCGCTCTTTATCGGTCCCGGCAGGTATGCAGAGCTCATCGATGCCATCACATCGGGACAACTCTATCTGTCCCCGAAATTCGACAGCGTTGTGAGTCGATCCTTCTGTACCACCGGCGCGAGCGCATTTGTCAAGGTCAGCGAAGGGTGCTCGAACCACTGCAACTACTGTCTCATCCCCTCGATCCGGGGGGAACTCACGAGCAAGCCCATCCAGACGGTCATCGAAGAATGCAGGGTTCTCGCTGATGGAGGTGTCCGGGAGATCATTCTCGTGGCCCAGGACCTCGGCAGCTATGGCGCCGACACAGCAGACGCGGAATCCCTGCCGCGTCTGCTGGAGCAAGTCGCGCTCATAGAAGGCATCTCCTGGATCCGACTCATGTACGTACACCCTGCCTCTCTCACGGAGGACCTCGTGAAGGCCATGAGGGACATCGACAAGATCTGTCCCTACATCGACCTCCCTATTCAGCATTGTTCGGAAACAGTGCTCAAGGCCATGGGCCGCCGTGGCGGTTCCCGTGCAGTCAAACGAGCCATTGACCTCTTGAATTCTACGCTCGAGGATATCTGGATCAGGACCACGGTCATGGTGGGACACCCTGGTGAGGACGAGACTGCATTCGCCGAGATCGAAACCCTTATTTCCCAAGGCCACTTCGCCCACCTGGGGGTCTTCTGCTTCTCACCCGAACAGGGCACCCGGAGCTATTCCATGAAAAACCGCCCGAACAAAACCCGTGCACAGTCCCGGAGAAACAGGATCATGGCCCTCCAGCAGGATATTTCGAAAAAAAGACTTCACAAGCTCATCGGGGAAGAGGTACAAGTCCTCGTGGAAGGGATCCACCCCGAGACCGATTTTCTCTTCATCGGGCGGACAGCATTCCAGGCACCCGATGTTGACGGGGTGACCATCATCACCGAGGGGACCGTGGAAAGGGGAAGGCTGCATCAGGCGAACATCACGGACGCGAATGACTATGATCTGATAGGAACAGTGCTATGACCGATCAGGAGATCATCTCCATCGGGAGAGAGGCGATCCGCATCGAGATCGAAGGACTCGAGTCACTCCTCGACCAGTTGGACGAAGCCTTTGTCAGGGCCGTCGAGACGATATCGTCCCTCAAGGGAAAGGTCGTGCTCACCGGCATCGGCAAATCCGGGATCATCGCGAAAAAAATCGCATCCACCATGATGAGCATCGGGACACCGGCCATTTTCATGCATCCCGTTGATGGGCTCCACGGAGATTTAGGAGCCATCATGCCCCAGGATGCCTGCCTGATCATCTCCAACAGCGGAAGGACCAAGGAAATCTGTGATCTCCTCACCTCTCTCAAGAGTCTCGCCATTCAGGTCATTGCCATCACCGGAGATCCTGAATCGCCCCTTGCGAGGCAGGCGGACATCACCCTGACCTGTACCGTCAGGCGCGAGGCATGCAACATGGGCCTTGCCCCCACAGCATCAACCACTGCACAGCTTGCTCTCGGCGACGCAATCGCAGTGGTGCTTTCCCGCATCAAGGGATTCAACCAGGAGGCATTCAAAATTCTCCATCCTGCAGGAGAGCTCGGAAAACAGCTCTCGTCCAAGATCTCCCAGCTCATGATCACGGGTAATAATATCCCGATGGTCACGCCAGACACCCCGTTGGAGAAGATCGTGCGGGAAATGACGGATAAATCACTGGGTCTGACCTTGGTGGGTGAAGCTGCACAGATCCAGGGCATCATCACTGACGGAGACCTGCGCAGGGGGCTGCTGAACCATGGCTCCTCTCTCGAGGGCCTCACCGCTTCAGACATCATGTCTTCTTCTCCCCGGAGGATTTCTGGTGACAAGCTTGCGCTCGATGCCCTTGACATGATGGCGAAGTTTCAGATCACCTCCCTCATCGTTACCGACGAATTAGGGGTCTTCAGCGGGGTGATCCACCTCCATGATCTCCTGGGCAGAGGAAAGCTCGGGCTCAGGGGAACCTGAACCTCATCCCGAGAGACGCACCGCACGTTCCGTACAAACTCCTTCCTCGGCTTTGCGATGAACCCTTTATCTTCTTGGAGAATATCCCTATGATAGATGCATACCCTACTAATGTGAGGTGATGATATGGAGACATCATGGCAGGACGTGCTCGACAGGCTCCACTACGGAGTCTACCTGGTGAGTATCGCCGCGGACGGTCTGTATAACGGGATGATCGCTTCATGGGTCTCCCAGTGTTCCCACGAACCGCCCATGATCAGCCTGGCAATCAGGAAGAACCGGCTCTCGCATGCCCAGATCATGCAGACCGGGAAATTCACCCTGAATCTGCTTCCCAGGGATGCACCGGAACTGGTGAGACAGTTCAAAATCCCTGACTGGAAACACAAGTTTGATGGCATCGACCATTCCCTCTCACCCCTTGGAAACCCAGTTCTTGCAGTATCACCGGGGTACCTTGACTGCACGGTGGAAAAGGCCATCGATACCGGAGACCACACCCTGTTCATCGGAAAGATCGTCGGGGGAGCGTTCCAGGCATCCGATGAACCCATGACTACTGCACAGTACCCTGGAAGGTATCGGGGTGATTCCTGATTCTTGCGGGAGTCTCCGCCCGACGAGAACAGACTTCAATTGAACGGGCGATACGCATCCTCACGACTCCAGTGCATAAAAAAGGGAGGAACCGTTGGTTCCTCCCTTCTGCAATAACTGATGGGGTGAGTCTTAGACGGCGAATGCCTCGTCCGGGATCCTCACAGCGCTGATTTCGTCCTTGGTCAGCGTCTCGCACTTGGCGGGAACAAGGGCCGTTGTCCGATTGATAAAGAACTTTGCGCTCTCGATCTTTCCCGTGTAGAAGGCCTTGTCCTTTTCTGTGGGGCTGTTTCCGAGGGCTTCGGATGCTGTATTTGCCATCCAGATGTGGAACCAGCCGACCAGTGAATCTCCCAGGCACGTGAGGAAATCGGTCGCAGCGATGAGCGGGATAAAGGGGTTGGTCCTGATGAGCTGGCTGAACTGCATGGCAGCTCCGGCACAGGCATTCAGCGCCTTCTCGACGATCTCTGCCTCTTCCTTCAGGTTCTCGTTTCCTTTGGCCTTGGCGACCTCAGCCTGGGTTTCTCCCAGGAGATTCATGAAGTAGAGCCCCTTCTTCATGCCGAGTTTCCGTCCCAGGAGGTCAAGGGCCTGGATGCCATTTGTCCCCTCATAGATCGCATTGATCTTATTGTCCCTGAACATCTGCTCCACCGGATACTCGCGGCAGTAGCCGTATCCACCGTAGGTCTGAATCGCAAGGATGGTGACGATGTCTGCCATGTCTGTGCAGTACGCCTTCACGATGGGGGTGAACATCTCGATCATGCCCTGCCACTTGTCTGTATCTTCGTCGGTGGTGGCCACCTTCTTCCTGTCCATGACGTAGTAGCAGTACAGGGCCAGGGCACGGATACCCTCGGTGATGGACTTCATCTTGAGGAGCATCCTGCGGACATCGGGGTGATTGATGATGGTAACCTGCTTTGCATCAGGATTCTTCATCTCCATGACGCTGACACCCTGGAAGCGCTCCTTTGCATAGGCAAGGGCATGGAGGTAGGCTGCGCTGGACATTGCCACACCCATCATGCCAACGCCCTGGCGCTCTTCGTTCATCATGTGGAACATGATCTTCATGCCCTCGCGCTCCTCACCCATGAGGTAGCCGATGCACTTGCCGTTCTCACCGAAGTTCAGGGTACAGGTGGCGTTGCCGTGGATACCCATCTTGCTCTCGATGTTGCCCGTTGACATGTCATTGGGCTCGCCCAGGGTCCCGTCCTCATTGATCTTGATTTTCGGAACAAGAAAGATGGAGATGCCCTTGGTTCCAGCCGGATCACCCTCGATACGGGCAAGCACCGGGTGGATGATATTCTCTGTCAGGTCATGGTCGCCCGAAGAGATGAAGCTCTTGGTGCCGGTAATTGAGAAGGTGCCATCGGGATTACGCTTTGCCGTGGTTTTGAGGGCACCCACATCAGAGCCGGCTCCGGGCTCGGTAAGACACATGGTCCCTGCCCAGACCCCCGTGTACATCTTTTCCAGGATGATGTCGCGGAGCGGGTGCTGGAAGAAATCCTCGACAAGGCGTGCAGCTCCGTGGGTAAGACCGGCATACATGAGAAACGCCTGGTTTCCCGAAAGGAAGAAATGCGCTGCAACGGCACCCACTATGGCAGGGAACCCCTGTCCGCCAACCTCGGGGCTGTCGGAAACGGTCATCCAGCCGCCTTCACAGTAGAGCTGATAGAGCCTGTGATATGCCTCGGGAACGTACACCTTCCCGTCTTTGAATACTGCCTCAACGGGCTTCCTCTGGACTTCATCCGGATAGCTCGGTGCAATATCGTTTTCCGTCAGTTTCGCCGCCTGCGAGATTACCATGTTCACCATGTCAGCATCATGATAATCAAAGGGAGGCTTACCGAGAAGCTCTTCACCGATCTTGAAGACTTCGTGCAGGATAAAGCCCATATCTCTCTCGTCAACCCATAGACTTGCCATACTACCCTCCTTGTGTGAATTGTCTCTTCACTGTGTTATGAATGAGCACTCATTCTTATACCCCTTCAATCCCTGCGTGTCAACACAACTTCACCCAGGGAGTTCTCTTTGACGTGATACAGCATCAGAAAGATCATGGCGTCCGTGCTCATACCTTCCCTCAGGAGCCACTTTATTGCTGGTTAAACACGGTTTCACATTTCGGCTGGCTCCGATTTTTCTCCAACGTTTCTTCTCCTCCGGTTTTTCGGTTCTCCTCGTGAGATTCTGGTTGTCCTGTCACTGCAAGTATGCCATAGGTGAGAAGGCAGCCGGTTTGTGATTTCAGGCTGCGACGTGTGTCACGGAGATGCGGTGCATCTGTTTAGATAACTTATCGAAAGCCGGCATGCACCACTGACACATCACGCCTGATGCTCTGCAGATGTGATCCTTGTGAACGACTTGTCCGCGGAGGAGACACGATGGATATTCTAAGTGGCAAACTCACTGCACGGGACGGGTTGTCCCTGTTCTGGAAGACGTGGGTCCCGGAGAAGAAACCCAAAGCCCTCATTCATATCATTCATGGGTATGCAGAACACATCGACCGGTATACCAACGTGGTGGAACAGCTGATTCCCCACGAGTATGCCCTCTTCGGATCCGACCACCGTGGCCACGGCAGGAGCGACGGCAAGCGGGGCCATGTCAACAGATTTCAGGATTTCATCGATGACGAGTACCACTTTTCTCAGGAAGTGATCAGGAGAAAGTTTCCCGACATCCCCTACTTCATGCTGGGACATTCCATGGGAAGCCTCATTGCCCTGAACTACGTCGAACAGCACCGGGGAGGTATACGGGGCCTTGTCCTATCGGGAACTGGATCAGCTCCGGGGGCTGGTGTGCCGAAGATACTCCTCGTGGTAACATCGATCCTCTCCCGTCTTCTGCCCGGCATCCACGTGAAATCTCCCCTTCCCCCTGATTTCATCTCCAGAGATCCTGCTGTGGTGAAGGCCTACGAAGAAGATCCCCTGGTCTATAACGTGATCACGCCTCGGCTCGCCCATGAGATGAACACCGCCGTGACGATCGGGGCACACCGAGCGGGAACGGTTTCAATCCCCGTCCTCATCCAGCTCGGCTCGCAGGACACCGCTTTCTCTGGACAGCGTGAGCTCTTTGACGCCCTCGGATCAAAGGACAAGACCTTCAAGATCTACGAGGGGCTGAAGCACGAGGTCTACAACGAGCTCCCTGAGGACAGGGCAACCGTACTCGACGATCTCCTCTCATGGCTTGACTCTCACCTGTGAGGGAAGACTCTTTCCCTTAATCGGGAAGGAGAATTACTGCCCTGTTTAGAAGAAACCCCGCCCGGATCAGTACCGGTAGTGCTCTGATTTATAGGGTCCGTCGACCTCGACGCCGATGTAGTCGGCCTGCTCCTGCGTCAATCTGGTCATTTTGACACCGAGTTTGTTCAGGTGGAGGCGGGCAACCTCCTCATCGAGTTCCTTGGGAAGGGTCCTTACACTGATCTCGCGAGGATTTGTCCAGAGGTCGATCTGTGCCAGAACCTGGTTGGTGAATGAATTGGACATGACAAAGGAGGGATGGCCTGTGGCACAGCCGAGGTTCACGAGTCTCCCCTCTGCGAGCAGGTAGATGCAGTGACCATCGGGAAAGACATACTTGTCCACCTGGGGCTTGATGGTGACACGTTCGATGCCGGGATATGCATCGAGCCTGTCTACCTCGATCTCGTCATCGAAGTGGCCGATGTTGCACACGATGGACTGGTCGGGCATCTTCTCCATGTGCTCGATGCGGATAACCCTGCAGTTTCCGGTGGCGGTGACATAGATGTTCGCTTCTTCGAGGGCATCCTCCAGGGTCGTCACCTGAAACCCCTCCATGGCGGCCTGCAGGGCGCAGATGGGATCGATCTCGGTAACGAGAACCCGCGCGCCGAATCCGCGCATGGACTGGGCACAGCCTTTCCCCACATCCCCATACCCGCAGATGCACACCACCTTGCCGGCGACCATGACATCGGTAGCGCGCTTGATGCCGTCTGCCAGAGATTCTCTGCACCCGTAGAGATTGTCGAACTTGCTCTTTGTCACCGAGTCATTCACGTTCATGGCGGGGAAGAGCAGCGTTTTCTTCTCCATCATCTGGTAGAGGCGATGCACCCCGGTGGTAGTCTCCTCTGAAACCCCGCGGATATCCTGGGCGATGCGGTGCCAGAACCTGGGGTCTTCCTCCTGTTTCTTCCTGAGCACCGCATTGATGATAGTAAGTTCTTTATTGTCTGTGGGTTCTTCCAGCAGGGCGGGATTTTCTTCCGCCTGGTACCCTCTATGTACCATGAGGGTAGCATCCCCCCCGTCATCCACGATGAGGTTTGGCCCTCTGCCCGAGGAAAAACTCAACGCGGCAAGTGTGCACGCCCAGTAGTCTTCCAGGCTCTCCCCTTTCCAGGCAAAAACAGGAAGACCGCCCTCGGCGATGGCGGCTGCGGCATGATCCTGCGTGGAGAAGATGTTGCACGATGCCCAGCGCACATCAGCACCGAGCATCTTCAGGGTCTCGATGAGGACCGCTGTCTGGATGGTCATGTGGAGCGAGCCGGTGATGCGTGCCCCCTTGAGCGGCTGCACAGGGGCATACTTTTCTCTCACTGCCATGAGACCGGGCATCTCGTGCTCTGCGATGGCTATCTCCCTGCGCCCGAAGTCAGCCAGGGTACTGTCGGAAACCTTGAAGGGAAGACCTGAATAATCCGGCACCCTGATCTTCGTGTGTTTTTTCGCTGTTTCGGCCATAGTCAACGCCCCGCCCTCTCTTTGAGTATATCGACCTTGTCGGTCCTTTCCCAGGTGAACTCGGGCTCGAGCCTGCCGAAATGGCCGTAGGCAGCTGTCTTCTTGTAGATCGGCCTGAGGAGATCGAGGGCTTCGATGATCGCCTTTGGTTTTAACGGGAAGATGTCCCGGACCAGTTCAGAGAGTCGCTCGTCAGAAATAACACCGGTTCCTGCCGTATCGATCATAACAGACACCGGGTCTGCTACACCGATGCAGTAGGCGAGCTGAACAGAGCATTTCTTTGCAAGGCCTGAAGCCACGATGTTCTTTGCGATGTAGCGTGTCATGTAAGCCGCTGACCGGTCAACCTTGGATGGATCCTTTCCCGAGAAGGCTCCCCCCCCGTGGCTCGCGACCCCCCCATAGGTGTCAACAATGATCTTTCTCCCCGTGAGCCCGGTATCCGCGTGAGGCCCACCCAGGACAAACCTTCCGGTAGCATTGATGTAGTATTTGGTTTCAGCATCCAGCAGCTCAGCGGGAATGGTCTTCTTGATCACTTCCTCCATGATCCCGTCTCGCACCTGGTCGTAGTTCACATCTTCATCGTGCTGAGCCGCTATGACGACACTGGTGATCCTTTTCGGCGCTCCCCCCCGGTACTCCACGGTCACCTGGGATTTTCCGTCCGGCCTGAGAAACTCGAGCACTCCTGTCTTTCGTGCATCTGAAAGATTTTTTGTCAGGCTGTTCGCATAGAAGATGGAGGAAGGCATCAAAACCTCGGTTTCATCGCATGCATACCCGAACATCATTCCCTGGTCGCCCGCTCCCTGCTCCTTGAAGAGGCCCTGACCCTCCTGCACCCCCTGATTGATATCAGGAGACTGTCTGTCAATGGTCACGAGCACGCCACAGGTGTTCCAACTGAACCCCATCACCGACTCGTTGTATCCGATCTCCTTGACGGTCTGACGGGCAATCCTCTGAATGTCTACGTAGTGTGTCGTGGTAATCTCGCCTGACACAATGATAAGACCGGTGGTTACCATCGTTTCACAGGCAACATGAGCCTGCGTGTCGTTCGCAATGATATCATCAAGAATTGCGTCAGAGATGTTGTCTGCAACCTTATCAGGATGCCCTTCAGTAACAGACTCTGAAGAAAATAAAAAATTCCTGTCACCCATTCGTCGATCCTCCTAGATTTTGTATGTTCAGCAAAGCATCGATACCCGTTACAGGGAAAGAGCGGCATATCGAGCATGCTCTGCGTATCATGTCATCTCCGTGGCCAAGAAAAACCGTGCAGGCGATGTTCGTCTCAAACAACATGGTATCCCCTGGAACAGGTTCTGGAGGGGTTCACTTCCAACGCGAACCTCTTGTAGTCTTTTCTCCATTTCAGGCCCTTTTCTTGAGTCCGAGGTATGCGGCGATGTTCTCTGCATTGGCATCCAGCGACACCGGTTTGTTTTTCAGGTCATCCCGTGTCGTGATACCATAATCCGCCTCAAACGCGTCATCAAAGTAGAGCTGCTGAAATGAGGCAAACTTTAACTGATGGGAGGTGGAATCCACTACGAACTGACCCGTCTTCCGAATCAATCCTTCGGCCAACGCCTTCTTCAGTCCAGCGACAGACTCACCTCCCTGAGTGCAGACAACGTGGCCGTGCCGGTTTGCCATGAGCATTCCTTCCATGATCTCGCCTTCGGTCACGGAAATGGCATAAAACCTGTCTTCGAAGTGCTGCTCAACGAGTTTTTTCACCTTGGGGTATGAGACAGGGTCACCGATCATCGCAGCCTGGGCTACCGATGGGCTAACTTTCATGGGAGTGAACTGTCCTGTTTTTCGCCACCTCACGACAGGGTCGGCATGGTGACTCTGAACACCTAAAATCACCGGCAGAACAGGTATGATTCCCAACTCATACAGATCGATGAATCCTTCCATGATGGCCGTTATGTTTCCCGCATTGCCAATAGGGACCACAACCGTGAGATCCTCGGTATCCCAGAAAAGCTGCTGGGCCACCTCGTAGGCGTAGGACTTCTGTCCCAGAATCCTCACCGGGTTTTTCGAGTTGAGCAGCACCACATGATAGTCCTGGGCAAGCTCTTCGACAATGCGCATGCAGTCATCGAAGACCCCGGGCATTTCAATGACCTGGGCGCCGGATCCCAACGGCTGGGAAAGCTGTTGAGCGGTAACTTTTCCCTTGGGAAGAAGCACCACGGCGCTCACCTTGGATTTCGGCAGATAGCTCAGGTACAACGCTGCCGCTGCCGAGGTGTCACCGGTCGATGCACAGATCCCGAGTACACTGTCGAGGTTCTTCACCCGTATGACATGGTTGAGAAAGCTGATGGCTGAAGCCATACCGCGATCCTTGAAGCTGGCAGAGGGATTGAGGCCGTCGTTCTTCACAAGGAACGGGGTTCCGACCCATGAGGAGAGTTCGCTGTTGGTTTTCACGATGGGTGTCTGCCCCTCACCGAGATAGATGATATCCTCAAGGGGAATGATGGGCAGTATCAGTTCATGGAACCTGAATACCCCGAGCATTTCCAGAATGTTCGAAGCCTTCCTCGCATCAAAGATCTCCCGCCATTTCTGCCCGGGGATGTTTTTCAGATCATCAAAGCGGGTATTCTCTATGGTGAGGAGCGCCTTACACTCAGGACAGGTATAGATGAAGTCATAGATGTCATACTGCAGGCCACACCCGATGCAGGTGTAGACCAGGGATCCACTCATCTCAGGCAGGTACCCGTCAGACATCAAGACCTCGCTTCAGAACGTTCTTCCACTGTCTCCTCATCAGATTCAGCGAGATCCCCTGGTTTTTCGTGCAGTCTTCTTCCGCATGGGGCAGCAACTCTCTCATTCCCGATATAGTTCCTGAGGCTTGAAGGCTCCTCTTCTCTTTGTAACGAGGCATTCCTGTACTACCACAACTCATAAAGGCCGACAATCTATTATAGGCTCTTGACTTTTTCAACAGTTTTTTGGCACGCTAGGCCCCTGTTTCTCAGCAAAGCAGGAGAATGAGCAGAATCATGGATGTCATGACACGTATCGATATACCCCACGCAACAAAGAGATCAAGCGGCAAGGTGAGGGAAATCTTCGATACCGGTGGCGACGAGCTTGTCATCGTCACTACAGATAGAATATCCGCCTTCGATGTTGTTCTTCCAGATCCTATTCCTTCCAAGGGACACGTACTCAACCAGCTCTCGCTCTTCTGGTTCAACAAAACAGCCTCTCTTGTCACCAACCATGTTTTGAGCTCGAATGTGAGCGACTACCCCGAAGCATTCAGGGATGATCCGAAGCTCAGGGGAAGATCCATGCTGGTGAAAAAGGCTACAGCACTTCCCGTCGAGTGTATCGTTCGAGGGTATCTCTCCGGTTCCGGGTGGAAGGAATATTGTCAGAGTGGATCCCTCTCGGGTATTTCACTGCCCGGAGGACTCAGAGAATCGGACAGACTCCCCGAGCCGATCTTTACCCCAAGCACCAAGGCTGAAATCGGCCAGCATGACGAGAACATCGACATGAAAACGGCTGCGGATCTCGTCGGTGAGGATCTCATCGAGGAGGTGAGAGAGGTCTCGCTGAAAATCTATACCATGGCATCGGAATACGCCTTGGAAAAGGGGATCATCATTGCAGACACCAAGTTCGAGTTCGGCCTCATCAATGAGGACCTCGTCTTCATCGATGAGGCAATTACTCCTGACTCCTCTCGGTTCTGGCTGAAAAAAACCTATGTTCCAGGGGGCCCACAGGCAAGTTTTGACAAGCAGTTCGTCCGCGATTACCTGGAAACCCTTGACTGGGACAAGACACCTCCGGGGCCGACACTCCCGGAGGAGATTATTGCAAAGACCTCTGCAAAATATCTTGCTGCCTTTGAGATGCTAACGGGAACTGCCTTGAAAATGGGGTAAGAAAAAAGGAGAGGCCGGAGATACCGGGTGCCCAGCCCTGTACGGCTCTTTTGAGTTCATGTGCCTGTGCACTCTATGATCGGTTAGCCCTTTAAGAGATCTGGTCTTTCGTGTACTCCAGCTCTTCTCCTGGATACCCTATCGGCTGGACAGATATTTTCTTGAAACGAAGGACGCTCTTCTGAGGCGGCTGCGTACTCACCTCTTGACATCACGATACTGGTTCTGTTTCGAGAGGAGATCTTCCACCCAACCCCTGGCCATTCGAGAAACCCGGGTAACTGCTCTGGGATGGCCGGCAATCAGATCAACGAAATGTTTCAGCATACGGGCAGTTGCGCCCCACACAACACCACCTTTAATCTCGAGAAAGTAGATGTTCAAACTCCTGCCCATGAATGTCGAGTTCTCGGCCATCCAGACATCGTTGCGCAGCGAATACCGCAGGGAGACCTTCAGCAGGGTTTCTGCCTCGGAGTTTATCCTGAACTCGTAGGGATAGGGGACAGCCCCTACCACCGGGGTAATGTGATACCCCAGAATGGAGATGTGGTCGTCCAGCATGCCGAGCACTTCAACATCTTCGGGATCCAAAGCTATTTCTTCCTGAGCCTCCCTGAGTGCCGTCTGAATATGCGATCCGTCACATTCCTCAGCCCGACCGCCGGGAAAAGATATTTCACCCTTGTGGTGCTCCACATCCATGGAGCGCTTTGTGACGATAATCTGCGGCTCTCCTTTTTCCCAGATCAGGGGAATGAGAACAGCCGATTTCCTGAGATTTTCCGGGGGGAGGAACCGCCGATCTCTCTCGTGAAGCAGGGTTCGGATACGGGTTTTCATGCCTGTCTCATCCGCGAGAAGTTCATGGAGCGATCCATTGTCCATACCCTCTCTCCTACCACAGGTGCGCTCTCATGAACAAGCTTGACCACCCGCCGAAATACTGTATATGATTCCCTCATGAAAATAAACCGGGCCATCACCAAGTACCTCGTCCTCATCAGCGACCTGATCGATGATGTGGAGACGCTCCTTGACGGCGAGATCGAAGAAGAACAAACGCTGTTCTGGAGGGAAAAGGCCGAAACAACCCTTGCAAAGATTCTCGGTGAAAACCATATCTATGTGAAAGAATTCTCATCCATCGATTTCTCCGTCTCGTTCAGTGAGAATCTGGAAGACCTCCTCGCCGAGGATATCTACCGCCTTGCCCTCGAGGACGCCCGATCATACCTCATTTCTCTCATGGATGAACTCGAAAGTGAGCACAACAGCACACCGGGGCTCATGGACATGGAGAGCCTCTTCGCTGAAATGAATCGCTATGTGTCCGTGTATGTGGAAGACACCCGGATGAGAAGCAGCCTCCACCACCGGATCACCCGGCTGCGCAATGGCATGATGTCAGGCGATATCTCCAGCGATGAAGTGAAAAACCACATCAAGCATATCGGATACATGGATACAGGGCTGTTTGAGCGGATTATTCCCCTGCTCACGTGGTATTACATGCAGCGAATGGATGGGAACAGGGCAACAAACAACTAATCACCAGTACCTTCCGCTCTCCATTCATAACCCAGGAAAGGAGTAGACATGCCAAAGATCACCAGAGCGCTGATCAGCGTAACTGACAAGGCGGGCCTGGCAGAATTTGCCCGGAAGCTCGCTTCCTTCGGTGTCGAGATCATCTCCACCGGAGGAACGGCAAAACTGCTCGTGGAGAACGCTGTCCCGGTCAGAGATATCTCCGACTACACAGGGTTTCCAGAGATGATGGACGGAAGGCTCAAGACCCTGCACCCGAAGGTGCATGGGGGCATGCTCGCTATCAGAGACAATTCCGAGCACATCACAGCCATGGCGCAGCATGGGATCAGTCCCATCGACATGCTCGTGGTAAACCTTTACGAGTTTGAGAAAACCGTTGCCAGGGGCGCCACCCTCGAAGAAGCCATTGAGAATATCGATATCGGGGGACCTGCCATGGTGCGTGCCGCCTCCAAGAACTACCGATACGTCACCGTGGTGACCGATCCGAAGGAATATCCGTTAATTATCGATGAGATGCAGCAGACAGGAGGTTCGGTGAGCGAGAAGACGAATTTCGAGCTCGCCCGCAATGCATTCTCCCTCACAGCCCGCTATGATGCGGCCATCTCGAACTACCTCCAGGGCATTGACGTGGAGGAGGGAGAATTTCCCCTCACCTACACCATGCAGTACACACGCAGACAGATCATGCGTTACGGAGAGAACCCCCATCAGAAGGCAGCATTCTACAGCGACCTGAACGTCGAGCAGCCATCCATCTCCAATGCTCAGCAGCTCTGGGGCAAGGAACTCTCCTACAACAACATCATGGATTCCGATGCCGCCCTCGACCTGATAATGGAGTTTGAGAAACCCGCCTGTGTGATCCTCAAACACTCCAACCCGTGCGGAGCGGCTCAAGCCCAATCACTGTCCGATGCATACAGAAAGGCTTTCTCTGTGGATTCCGTGTCCGCCTTCGGTGGCATCGTCGGCCTCAATCGCGTAGTCGATGCGGAGACAGCGCGTGCCATCAGCGGGGTCTTCACCGAGGTCATCGTCGCCCCGGAGTATTCACAGGAAGCCCTCGATATCCTCAAACAGAAAAAGAACATCCGCCTGCTCAGAGTCCCTGGCATCACCCTGGGATCACTGGCCAAGAAACAGCTCCTGTTCAGTCGAAGAATCACGGGAGGCATCCTGCTCCAGGACAGGGATCTCGGAGATATCCGTCTCGAAGACGCCCAGGTGGTCACAAAGAGAAAACCGACTCCCGATGAGATGGAAGCCCTGAAATTTGCCTGGAAAGTGGTCAAGTATGTAAAGTCCAACGCCGTGGTCTACGCAACCAAGGATCAGCTCATCGGTGTGGGTGCAGGACAGATGAGCCGCGTGGATTCATCCCGGCTCGCCATAATCAAAGCAGGCAACGCACAACTGTCCACCAGAGGAACGGTGGTGGCATCAGATGCATTCTTTCCCTTTCGAGACGGTATCGACGAGGCTGCACAGGCAGGGGCGACGGCCGTGGTCCAGCCCGGCGGTTCGGTGAGGGATGCTGAAGTGATCGATGCGGCAAACGAACACGACATGGCCATGATCTTCACCGGCATGCGCCACTTCAGGCACTAGGAGCGTCCCCGTGAAGGTGCTGCTTGTCGGGTCAGGAGGACGTGAACACACCCTGTGCTGGAAAATTGCACAGAGCAGCCTCGTGGACGAGATCTTCTGTGCCCCGGGTAATGGGGGTATCGCCCAGGAGGCCATCTGCATCGATATCGCCTCGGAGGATATCGGTTCCCTGATGAGGTTCGCCAAGGACAATGCCATTGACTGCACTGTCGTCGGGCCGGAAGCCCCCCTGGTGGCCGGGCTCGTGGATGCCTTCCGTGCCGAAGGACTGCCTGTCTTTGGCCCGGAAAAAAATGCAGCACTCCTGGAAGGGTCAAAGATCTTCGCAAAGGAGGTTCTGCGTGACTGCTCCATCCCCACGGCCAGGTTCGGTACCTTTACCGGGATAGCGCACGCAAAGGACTTCATCCGCAATGCTGACTTTGATCTCGTGGTCAAAGCCGATGGACTTGCCGCAGGCAAGGGAGTCATCGTCACGTCCAGCAAGGATGAAGCCTTCGATGCTGTAGAGACCATCCTGCTGAAAAAGGAATTCGGGAGTTCCGGTGAGTCGGTCGTTATCGAGGAGCGGCTCCGCGGTGAAGAGGCCTCCTTCATCGCTATCTGCGATGGAGAGCACATCATCCCGCTCGCCTCTTCTCAGGATCACAAGCCCATCTTCGACAACGACAAAGGCCCCAACACCGGTGGCATGGGCGCATACTCACCGGCTCCGATTGTGGACAGCACCATCTGGGGCAAGGTTATGGACGAAATTCTCTATCCGCTGGTCGCAGGGCTCAGGGCCAAGGGCATCACGTATCGCGGTGTGCTCTATGCAGGTCTCATGATCGTGGACTCGACACCGTCGGTCCTGGAATTCAACGTACGCATGGGAGATCCCGAGACACAGCCTTTGCTCATGAGGCTCTCCAGCGACATCGTGCCTGTTCTGATAACGGTCGCCCAGGGAGGAAGCATCAGGAATATAGAGCTTTCCTGGGAAACTGGTCCAAGTGTCTGCGTAGTCATGGCTTCAGGCGGGTATCCGGGTTCATATGAAAAGGGCAAGAAGATCACTGGGATCGAACATGCGGACGCTCTCGAGGGCGTGAAGGTTTTCCACGCAGGGACAAGGCTTGAGGGGTCCTCGTTCTTCACATCGGGAGGGAGAGTTCTTGGAGTCACGGCCCTCGGTCAAGATCTGCCTGCAACTATTGAAAAGGCGTACCAGGCGGTCTCCCTCATTTCATTCGACAGTGCTTTCTACCGCAACGACATCGGGTTCAAGGCACTAAAGAGGTTCGCATGAAAATCGCTATCATCATGGGAAGCAAGTCCGATCTCACGGTCATGGAAGAAAGCGCCGCTGTATTGAAGCAATTCGGTCTCGCCTGCGAGATGCGGATCCTCTCGGCCCACAGGACACCTGAAGAGGTCATCGCCTTCAGCAGCCGGGCCAGGGATGAAGGTTACTCAGCCATCATCGCGGGCGCCGGCATGGCTGCCCACCTTGCCGGGGTAATCGCCGCCCACACCACGCTGCCGGTCATTGGTGTCCCCATTGCATCGTCATCTCTGGGGGGGCTCGATGCCCTGCTCGCCATGGTACAGATGCCTCCGGGAATCCCGGTGGCCACCATGGGAATCGGCAGGGCAGGGGCGAAGAACGCAGCCCTGCTTGCTGTCGAGATCCTCGCGCTGACCGATGAAACCCTGAAGCGAAGGCTCGTTCAGTACAGGACCGACATGAAGAAGTCCGTGCTGGAAGAGGATGACGGCATCAAGAACTTCTAGGATGCTCATTTCCAAAGACCCCTCTGCCATCACCTCTCTCCTGAAGACAACACCAGCGGCAGTGGTTGCATATCCAACGGAGACCTTCTACGGCCTGGGAGCACTCATCTCCGACGAAAACGCCGTCAATCGAATTGTTGAGATCAAAGGACGGGACGCCACCAAGGGCATGATCATCCTGGCTTCAAGTATGGACATGGTACGATCCCTTTGCCATCTCGATGAAAAACGGGAGATGCTCCTGGAGACGTTCTGGCCCGGGCCGTTGAGTGCTGTGCTTCCTGCCGATGAAAACCTTTCTCCCCTGCTTGCACCCGGGAACAGAATCGCGGTTCGCATCTCACCGCACCCCCTGGCCTTGAAGCTCGTCGAAGAGGTGGGCCCCGTTACCTCCACATCTGCAAACATCTCAGGAAAAAGCCCTGCTCAGTGTGTAGACGATATTCTCTCCCAGGGTCTCGATCTCGATGGCATCCTGGATGGAGGCACAACATCAGGGGCCAATCCTTCCACGCTCATCGACCTCATCTGCTGGCCGCCGGCGTGTCTGAGGGAGGGGGCAACCCCCTTTCAGAGAATTCTGGATATCTCATCGAGGATCACTCCACCGGATTTTCGGCTCACAGACTGAGGGCCCCTGTTCCTGCGGATCGAGCACCTGTTTCGGCTTTCTCGGGGAAGACTTCCGGCAGCCATCGAATTCCTTTTTGCACGTGGTATCTGATACCGGAGACACCAAGGCTCTATTCGCCGATGATCTTTACGAGGACCCTTTTTCTCCTCCTGCCGTCGAACTCGCCGTAGAAGATCTGTTCCCAGGGTCCGAAATCAAGTCTTCCGTCTGTGACGGCGACGACCACTTCCCTGCCCATGATCTGCCGTTTCATGTGCCCGTCGGCATTATCCTCTCCCACGTTGTGGCGATACTGCGTCACAGGCCCGTGGGGAGCAAGATTTTCCAGCCACACCTCGAAGTCGTGGTGCAGGCCGGTCTCGTCGTCGTTGATAAACACACTTGCCGTGATGTGCATGGCATTGACCAGAACGAGCCCCTCCCTGACATCGCTCTCTTGCAGGCACTGCTGGACCTGGGGGGTGATATTGATGAATTCAACACGTTTGTCCGTATTGAACCAGAGCTCCTTGCGGTACGCTTTCATGATTCACCTCCTCTTTGATGGGAAAGGATATCATCATACCCCATATCACACAGTCATGTCAGGTTCAGATCGCGAAGGGTGCTTTTTTCTCGGGGATCTCATGACCCGGATTTTGTCCGAATGAGTTCCACACACCACGAAGATACCCTGTTCGCCGAGGACGTGAGCACTCCCCTGTTCTGGTACACATCAGGGGAGACCTTCCTGAGATACTCGGTGCCGACATAGGTTCCATCGGGGGAGTGATAGACAGAAAGGATTGAGTCGTCCACCAGGGTAAACGTTCCCGAAAGCTCTCCCAGGACAGGGTTCACAGATTTCCACTGCGTAATGTCGCTTCCCTCGTGGAATGGGACGATTTCGTAGATGGAGGATAGTTCGACAGGGGGAAATGCAAGCACCCTCATGTATCCCTCATGCATCCACTGATCTTCAGCGTGCGTGGTGGTCACCTGACCCTCAACAGGATTTCTCACGCCGTCATTGTCAACCAGAAACCCCCTGGCACTCCAGGTACCTTCTTCAAGCAGGAACGTGTGTGTCATTCAACCCTCTCTCGTCGTTCTCCGTTCGGTGTGTTCTCTTACCCTATCGTCCCATTCATGAAAATCTTCATCTGACTGCGGGGCAAAGACGACACCCTGTTGTCCAACACCATGCGCTCGAGAAGACCATGGTTAAGGATCTTACCAGCGAACCGACCAGAGCTTCCAGCAGGAATCCTTCCCTCCCGAAAAGATCTCCCCGATGCATGGTGACTCCAGCACGATCGCAGTTCCGGACTGCCTCCGCTCTTGTCGATTCTTGAAAAATAGTGTAGGAACAGACGAATTTTAACGCAGGAATAACCCATCCCAGGGCAGGCGGGAGATCAAAAGGAGAGCGGTTCAATGGAAAAAAAGAAGAAGGTTCTCGTTATCATGGGAAGTCCCCGGAAAAAAGGAAACAGCGCTATCCTGGCACAGAAGATCGCCAGGGGCGCCAAATCGGCCGGGGCGACGGTGGAAACGCTCTACCTCCATGGGATGAACATCGAGTTCTGCACCTCGTGCTTCAAGTGCCAGAAGCATGGGAGCAAGGGGTGCGTAATTCACGACGACATGCAGCAGATCTACCAGGCCATGCTGGAGGCGGATGCCTGGATCATCGCGAGTCCGGTCTACTGGTTTTCCATGTCCGCCCAGATCAAGGCCTGGATGGACCGCTGCCTCGCCTTCACGACCTATGCGAAGGATTCCTTCGTGGGAAAGCGGATCGCCATTGCCATGAGCTACGGCGGGGACGACCCCTTCGATTCAGGGTGCGTCAATGCCCTGCGCACCTTCCAGGACGCCTACGGGTATGTGGGAGCAAAGATCGTGGGCATGGTCTACGGCAGCGCCATGAAGGCCGGCGAGATCAGGCTGAAAGAATCCCTCATGCAGTCCGCTGAAGACCTTGGCAAAAAGCTGGTCGGCGAAGAGGTGTGAACTCCGGATTCCGGCACCCTGTGTACGAGAATGTTTCCCCACCAGTCTCCCGGTTTCTACAGTCTCGGGGTGAACTTGGGCAGACTGATCTCAGGTGTGACATCCTCCCAGAATACCTGGACAGGCATCTCACAGTACACGTCTGACGGGGGGCCCCCACGATGTTTGTCAGCATTCTCGGTCCCTCGTCCAGTTCCACCACGGCGACAACGTAGGGAATCTCACCCAGGAAACCCGGGTAATATGCCACGTGGTAGATCGCATAGGTGTAGATTTTTCCGGTTCCCCCTGCAGCAATCCACGTCAGCTCCCGGGCGTGACACTGTGGACAGAGCACCGAGGGGGGAAACCGGACATGCCCGCACGTACTGCATTGCTGGAACCTGAGTTCATGGGTTCTGCACCCCTCCCAGAAGCGTTCAGTATCGGCATTCACCTTGGGCAGGGGTTTTTCGTATGCCATGGTTACCCCCTTCCCAGGATGCAGCAGGAATGAGCCTGCAAGGTCACTTCCACCGTGTAGGTGAAGCAGTCGTAAATCTGACACGCATCCACATCATCCGTTGAAATACCTGCCATGGAGAAGGCCACTTCTCCCGCTTTTCGTGCACCTGTGAACCCGGTCATACTCATCGATTAAGTCACGTGCGCAGCGGGATTGTGCTGCCCGAGCCCCAGAATCACTGCAGGGGGATGTCTGAGATCCCTCGCCCGTTCAAAGGGTGGTGACGACAATGGCCCTGCCGCCATCGGTAATCAGGCAGTTGTCAGGCAATCGCAGGGGCTCCACCACGTACCTTGATGAAAGGTAGCCCTCAAAGGTCATGGGTTTTTCATACATCATGGCATCAGGATTCAGGTTTGCCCATTCACGCTGACCCACCGCGATGTGTTTCCAGGTCTCGGGGCCTGTCCCATACACGTGCATGGCCCTCCGGGCTGCCAGGGCATACCCCCCGGTGGCCCCGAAGTGTCCGAAGACCGCATCGTCGCCCGAGAATTCGGTGAGCATGGTAAGCATGCTGTCGCTGGAGAGGGCATTGTGCCCGTAGGAGATGAGAACATTTCCGCACAACCCTGCTTCGAGCACGCCGACCGCGTGCTGGAGGTGGCTGCGTGATCAGTTCGCGTCCTGGCTCAGGTATGCCGGCTCAATTCCCAGGTGCTGTGCCACGAGATACGGCGTGAGATCGTTTTCATTCGAAGCGGATGGAAAATGCCGGTAGCAGATGAGCCCGTCGATGTCTTTCTTTGTGAGGCCTGCATCGGTGATGGCATTGGCACAGACCTCCAAGTGAAAGCTCAGGGATGTCCTGCCCGGAACCCTCCCCTGCGGGGTGTACCCCACACCCACAATGGCACACTGAGGGTTTCGTTTCATTGCCCTCTCCTTTTTCAACCCCGAAGGGAGCTAGGATATTCGGGCAAGAAGATCACGTACGCTCGGCTGATACTGAAAATCAGCTGTCCTGCTTGCCGCGACCGACGAACCCGTTCATGGCCCTGGAACCTCCTACCAGGCGCAGGGACCAGTCCAGTAAAGCCGTGGGGAGAAGCTTGAGAACCAGCATGCCCTTCACCCCCAGGTAGGGCAGGTAGAGGTAGGGCTTGTCTTTCTTGACTGCTTCAACCACCTTTTGCCCCACGTACTCGGCCTTGAGGATGGGGTTGAACCACAGCGGCTTGAACCCTTCGAACATGCCGGTGTTGATGGTGTAGGGACACACCACAGTCACCTTCACATTTTTCGCCCCTGCCTGGTACAGCTCCCGCCTGAGGGATTCCGAAAAGCCGACTTCCGCAAACTTGCTGGCACCGTAGTCGGACATCTGGGTCATGCCGAGGAGCCCTCCCGATGAGGCAATGTTCACCAGGTGCCCGTCGTTGCGCTGAATCATGTCTGGAAGAAACTCCTTGGTAAAATAGACATGCCCCCAGAAATTGATGTCCATGGTGCGATGCATCTCGTCCAGGCTAAGGTCGACAAAGGATTTCCCGATGACGATGCCGGCGTTGTTCACCAGGATATCGATCTGGTTGAAATCCTTGCGGATTGCTTTCACTGTCTTGGCAACTGCGCTCCGCTTCGATATGTCACAGACATACGTACCTGTTTTCACCCCGAAAGCCTTCACCTCTTTCTCTACCGCTTCAAGGGCCTCGGGATTAATGTCGACCAGGGCCAGGTTGGCCTTGTTCCTGGCAAAATCGAGGGCCATGACCCTGCCTATGCCGCTGCCGGCTCCGGTAATGAGAACATTCTTGCCGTACAGGTATTTCATTCCTCAGTCCTCCTTTAGTTTGAAAACCGGTCAAACGACCAAAATCTCAAAAACAGTACACTATTGACCGGTCGTGAATCAACGCTAAATTCGTGCTTGCTCCCATCCACAACAGGTGCCGAGCAAGCATATTATTGTCTTATAATAAGATTTTCTGACAGGTTTTCATGATATCTCTTGACTTATTCACGCGCTCCAGTATTCTTACCTGTACAATTTGTAATGTCTCAACATGCCTGATGAAAAGGAGAGTGTAGCCATGATGGATTGCCCCTTGTTGCTCAGGAGTTTTCTCACAAGAACGGCCAGGTTTTTTCCTAAAAAGGAGATTGTTTCCATCTATCCCGACGAAGTGTTCCGGTATACGTATGGAGACTACTACAAGCGTGTCTGCCAGTTTGCCCATGCCTTGGAATCTCTGGGGGTCAAGCGGGGCGACAGGGTGGCGAGCATAGCCCTGAATACGCACCGCCACCTCGAGCTGTATTTCGGTGTTCCCTGCATGGGGGCTGTCCTGCATACCGCCAATTTCCGGCTGCCCCAGCACCACCTGGCCTACATCCTGAACCACGCGGAAGACAAGGTGGTCTTTGTGGATGAAGACCTGCTTCTGTTCCTCGAGGGACTGAAAGACCAGCTCACGACCGTGAAGCACTTCGTGGTGCTCTCACAGACCGGCAAGATGCCTGAGACCAGCCTGTCCCCGGTCTACCTCTACGACGATCTCATTGCCAAGTTCCCTCAGGAATATGACTTTCCCGATGATCTCGACGAGAAGAGCCCGGCACTCATGTGCTACACCTCGGCAACCACAGGCGACCCCAAGGGCGTGGTCTATACCCACAGGAGTATCTACCTCCACAGTTTTGCCGGGGCAGCGACCTTCGGCGTGTACGAGCAGGACTGCATGCTTCACATCGTTCCCATGTTCCACGCCAACGCCTGGGGCATGCCGTTTCTCGCCGTGGGCATGGGCATCAAGCAGATTCTCCCGGGCAGGGAAACCCTGAACATGGAGAAGATCTGCAGGGCTATCGCGGAAGAGAAGGTGACCGCAACCTGCGGGGTGCCGACCATCTGGCTCATGCTCTACAATTACCTGGAAAAAGGCGGGTGGCACGATTTCTCGACCCTCAGGGTCATAGCCAGCGGCGGATCTGCATGCCCCCGCTACCTCATGGAGGGATTGAACGAGAAATACAACTTCCCCATCCGGCAGGCCTATGGCGCAACGGAAACGTCCCCCCTTGCCTCTGCAGCGCTTGAAAAAAGCTACATGAAAGACTGGCCCATGGACAAGATCTACGATGCCCGCGCCAGCGCCGGGATACTGGCAATCGGCCTGGACATACGCATCGTGAACGACAAGGGCGAGGACGTGAAGATGGATGGCAAGGAGTGGGGTGAGATCTGGCTGCGAGGGCCCTGGATCGCGAGCGAGTACTACAAGGACCCCGAGCGATCGAAAGCTTCCTTTGAGGGCGGCTGGCTGCACATGGGAGATGTTGCCACCATCGATGAGGAGGGCTACATCCGGCTCGTGGACCGCACCAAGGATCTCGTCAAGAGCGGAGGCGAGTGGATCTCCTCCGTTGACCTGGAAAACATCATCATGTCACACCCCAAGGTCATGGAGGCAGCGGTCATCGGGATACCGGACCCCAAGTGGCAGGAAGTTCCCATGGCCTGTGTGGTCACCTCAACCGGCCAGGAACTGACCGAAGAAGAGTTGAATGATTTTCTCAAGGACAAGGTGAAGGCCTCGTACTGGATACCAAAAAAATATTGCTTCCTGAAAGAACTGCCCAAGACCAGCGTTGGAAAGTTCGACAAGCGTGGTCTCAGGGAACAGTTTGCCCAGGGAACGATAGCGTAACAGAGGCTCTATAACAAGCTCCGATCAGGGAATAACCCTCCATTTGCGGGGGCGTCTTCCCAGATCGGAGCTCTCGTCTCGAGCAGACAATCCGCAGGGTATCGGCTCGCCGGAAAGGACCACTGAGCGATTTCGTCTCCTGTCCCCATGCGGTTCAGGGGAACAGTTCCATCCCTGGAGAGACTATCCAGGGGCACAGCTGTCCAAAATAAATCCATATATTGATTTGGGACAAGATAAATCAATAAGTTAGGTTTGAGATAAGGGAT
>OMKS01000019.1_pt1 | contig 110660 bp, 57 predicted proteins | sample 1674721 | NCBI WGS metagenome assembly OMKS01 (sample SAMN06264996, study PRJEB25208) | sediment metagenome | isolation source: hot spring sediment | place: USA: California | collected 2014-09-02 | reverse complement strand
AATCATTCACTTTTCATGTTGTCAGCATACCACTTGTTGTCGCGTTCCACCCAGGCCTTCGGGTCAAACTCCTTGACGTTGCCCTCTTTGTCCAGAGTCACCACGCGGATGATGCCGGCGTTGATGATGATGCGACTGCATCTGTCACAGGGCCAGCTTTCTGCTATTTCCCCTGTGGCCGGACGGGTTCCAAGTATGAACATCGTTCCCCCCAGCACCTTGTTGCCGTTGCGGGCAGCATTCACTACGGCGTTCTCTTCGGCGTGGACGGCGTGGCACCAATTGTAGCCCACATACGTGCTTTCATTCTTTTTGTCCTTGAGGCAACCCAGTTCACAGTTGTTAACGCCACGGGCCGGGCCGTTGTAGCCTGTGCTGACTATGGTGTCGTCCACCACCACGATGGCCCCCAACTGGCGACGGGTGCAGGGGCTACGGAGGGCGACGGTTTTGGCGATTTCCAGATAATAGCGGTCTTTGCTGGGGCGTTGGAGCATGGCGGGGGGAGGCGGGGGAGTTTAAAAAAAAGTTTGTGCCCCCACCGGGGTCAAAGCGGGAAAATTCCCTGTATTCTTGAGCCACCTCCGGTGGCCCCAATTTTTGTGCCCCCATCGGGCCAGCTTTTAGGACGACTTCGTCGGCAGGACTAAAAACTACTCGGCCCATCAACTGCGGTTGATGGGCCACGTGGTGCCGCTTCGTTAAGCGGCTGCCCCCACCAGAACCGAAAGAAGGGGCTTCGCCCCTTCGCAAGCTCAGGGCGACCCGCAGATCGCCTTTCTAAACCCCACGCGTCACCCGCGGGCGACTTGCCCCGCAGGGCATCCTACGGATTTTCTAAAAAGTTATGCCCCCACCGGGATTCGAACCCGGGTCACTGGCTGACTTCTCACAATCCGAAGGATTGTGATTGAAAGGCCAGCATCCTTGGCCGGACTAGACGATAGGGGCGGATTCCCATCTACATGCCGAAAGTGTCGGTCCTTCGCGGGGGACCAACGACCGGACTAGACGATAGTGGCAACTGAAGCTTTGCCCACATTTAACATTAATAAGACTTACCAACTGCAAAATCAACCGATTTACTGCTGTTTCCGCTTGTCCTGCTTGACCAGTCTGGTGGTATAGCCGGCAATCATATTGCGGACCCGCTTGGAGGGCACCTCCAGCAGTGCGGAAACGGACTTTTTGTTATTGCCGAACTCCTCGCTGAACTTGGCGGGGTGCTTTTCAACCATCTGTTCCGCGGCCCGCTTCACCAGGCGCGGTCTGACTTTACCCATGGTTAGATGTGGCTGGACGGGGATTAAAAAGTTATGGGAGTCCGCTACCGAAAAGGAGTAGGCTACCTTTATAAATGTCCTAAACTGGGCTCTTCAGGTGATATAGTGGTTAACTTGGGACCTTTTGCACGTAAAGTCTATGACGCCATGGTTAGTTTGGGCTGCAACTCCGAGGACGCCTGTAAGAGCGCCGACCAGATAATGGAGAAAGCCAAGATGGGCAAAGGCCAAATCAACACAGGTCTCATGGAGCTCATTGACAAAGGCGTGGTCAAAAGGATAGCCAAGTCCAAGAGAGCGGGCTACTATATCGCAGAACCAATATAGGGATACTCATGGCTAATAAACTCCTTCTGGTGTTGCTGGCCCTGGCGGTTATTACCGTCCCGGTGGCCGCTGCGGACCTGACGATTTCGGTGAATCCCACCAACCTCGTTTATGATTATGGAGAATCCGCCCGGGCCTATCTCAACATCACCAATCGTGGGGCGGACACTGCTGAAGTCATGGTCAACGTCAATGGCGTGCCCACCTGGCTGAGCATTTTCCCCACAGTTACAAGCATCATTCCAGGTGAAATGAAAGCTGTGTCACTCATCCCCAGCTCCAAAACCCCGCCTGACCGCTACCTTTACCAGTTGGAAGTTTATGCCAGGGAGGAAGGAAGCTGGGTCAAGGAATGGGAAGGCAACTGGATTATAATGGTCACAGGGGAAATGCCCCCCTCTTCACTTCCAAGCACGGGCAAAAAACTAATAATCATCACTCCGTCACAGCTGACTCCCGGCACCACTTCTGAAATAAGCTTCAATCTTTTGGAAACCGCCGTGCCTGCCACTCTGGACCTGATGCTACTCAAGGACGAACTGGTCATCCAGACTGTTTCTTCAGAAGTAAGCACACCCCAAGCCAGCTTGATGTTGAGTATCCCCTCCTCTCAAGCCGCAGGCAACTACCAGTTGAGGGCGGTGCTGGTGGGCAAGGGCATACTGAACACCACCTGGGTCACCATTCCCGAGCTGGAAAAGGTCAGCAGTGACATCCGGGAGGATTCCCGATTTCTGGGCACCCGGACTTACGTTTATATGATTAATGCGGGTAATGTTGAAAAGAGTGGCCAGGTTCAACTGAGATTGCCCATTTTCAAGAGGCTGGTCTTCAACTCCGAGCCCGAACCGGACACCTCCAAGGACGACAAAGGGGTTCTGATGACTTGGGCATACACTGTGGCCCCGGGCGAAAACAAGCTGGTGGTCACTCACACCATAGATTACACCCCCTATGCCCTGTTACTGGTGCTGGTGGTGCTGGCTCTGGTGCTCATACTCCAGAAGCCCGAACCCATAAGCATCTCCAAGAGAATGGAACAGGTTTATGAACAGGAAGGTAGCACGGTTGTGAAAATTCTGATAAAAATTGTGAACAGGTCCGACAAGTCCGCAGAAGATGTAGTGGTTGAAGACCTGGTTCCCGGCATAGCCATGCCTTCCAAGTTCAATGTCATCAAGCCCAAAGCCAAAAAAATCAAAGAGGGTGTAAACCTAATTTGGAATTTGGGCCGGATGGAACCTTATGAGGAACGCCTTTTTGGCTATGAGATGGTGCTGGGCTTTGGCCTCATCGGGGACTTGAAGTTGCCGGAACCAAGAATTAAGGCGAAGTTGTAAAGGGCAGGGGCGTTCAGTCCATTCACTTCATTCACTTTTTTGCCCTGATAAATTCAAGGAGGGGTTTCAAGTCATATGATGATTTGTAAGCATGTCCCAGTTTTCTGATGCCGGGGAAGTAACGGTCAAGGAAATTCACAAACTGGGTGACGTTTGAAGGGCGTTCATTTTTCCGGGCCCGTTCAAAATCCAACAGGCGAACTCCCTGCGGAGTGTGGATGAAGTGTTTGTCTGGGCGGTGGGCCTCCTCCTTCTGGATACCCAGCCCGTCAAGCTGGTGAAGGACCTTGAGGAAAAGGGGGGCGGTCTGACGAACTTGGTCAGGGGTCATATTCCGGACAGGAGTGCCTTGTATGCGCTCCATAACCAGCAGGCGACCCAGCCGGAAATAAAAGCGGGGGGCCATGCCGGTGGACCTGAGCTGACGCAGGAAACGGGCCTCTTTGCGGGCGTTGGCTCTGAAACCGGGGTTAAGGAGTTTGAAGGCCAGGGGGCCGGCGAGGAGAACACGGGAGTGCTTGCCGTGGGGCATGGTTTTCAGAAAGGTCCCCAGCTAAAACCCTTTGTAGATGGTCGGAGGGAATTGTCCTGATGGGTTTCCGGGGAACCGGGAGGTCGGGCCGTTCACAGACCTACCAAAACTTTAAGTATGGCGGGGGGGAAATCTGACATGAGCAAGAAGTGCATCTTTTGCCAGATAGTCAAGGGCGAGACCAAGGCCTGGAAAATTTATGAGGACGACCTCTGCGTGGCCTTTCTGGATGTTTTCCCTGTGACTGAAGGTCATGTTATCATAGCCACCCGGGAGCATGTGGAGGATGTTTTCAGTCTGAAGGAAGAAAAAACTTACATGCACCTCATGAAGGTGGCCCGCAAAGTGGCTCTGGCCATGAAGCAACACCTGGGGGCGGAATTTGTCAACATCATGACTGCCTCGGGGGTCATCAAGCACGCTTTCATTCACGTGGTGCCCCGCTACGATTACGATTTGATGGAGGCTGTGCCCGACATGGAGAACAAACGGGCCGTTGATGAGGATACCATGGCCGACCTGGCCAAAAAACTCAAACTCAGCGGAACCAAAGGGGGTAAAAAAGTTGCTGAATCCCGAAGTGAAAGGCCGACTGGCTGAAACCATGGTAACCCCTGCCGAAGCCCTCAGGGCGGGTGGGGTTGAGGGGACCGTCCTAAGTATGAACGCATCATGGCACAGGACCATGGAAAATGAAAAGGAAAAAGTCAGCCTGGCCAGTTTCGCTTTTCTGGTGGTTCGGGAAGGCACACCCTTCCAGGTTGAGGTTGAATATGAGAATGGGAGCCTGAAAGCCCACCATCAGGATATGTCTGCAGAGATGGGCAACATGGCCGAAGAGGAGCAGTTCGCAAGCAAGGTCAAGCTCATCAGCGACCAGCAGGTGCTTGAACTGCTGGAGTCCAACCCCCGCGTTGAAACCACTATGAAAAAGGCCAAACATCTGAGGTTGGCCTCCCTGTCCTTCGTGATATTTGATGAGGCTTATGAAGCCCCGGTCTGGCAGGTCACCCTCAAGAACTGGCCTCTCACCAATTTTTTCAGAAGAGAAAAACCAATAACCATTGAGGCCATGGTGGAAGGAATTCGGGGCCGGGTATTGGGGGTTAGACAAGTTATATAAAGCCCGGGGGAGAATGAGTAAAGTTTTGGTGAGTTTATGGAAGCCAACATGGAAAAGCAGCTGAAGACGGGAACCACCACCCTGGGTATGATTTTCAAAGACGGAGTGGTGCTGGCCGCCGATACCCAGAGTACGGCAGGCTATATTGAGAGTCGCAACGAGAAGAAGGTTCATGCTATTACCCGTCACATCGCCCTGACCACCGCTGGTGTGGTGGGCGACATCCAGGCCGTCATCCGCCTGCTGAAGGCGGAGTCCAAGCTTTACCAGATGAACAACGGGGGCATCACCACCAACGGAGTGGTTACCCTGTTGAGTAATGTGCTTCATAGTAACCGCATGTTCCCGTATATCACCGCCCTGCTGGTGGGTGGTTATGATGAGGAACCCAAATTGATGGCAATTGACCCCTATGGTGGCGTGGGCACAGGTGAGGATTTCTTCGTCACCGGTTCCGGAGCCCCTCTTGCCATGGGTGTTCTGGAAAGTTCATACACCAAAAACATGACTGAAAAGGAAACAGTTGAATTGGCCAGAAAGGCAGTCTCCACCGCCCAGGAAAGGGACATCTACACGGGAGGTCGCCGGGTAAGCGTGGCAGTCATAGACAAGAACGGTTTCCGTGAAGTCAAATAAAGTTGATTGATAAATTCGTGAGAGGAAGTGTTAGTTTGAGTGGAACGGATATTTTGAAACAGGTTGAAGCCAGTCTGCCCTCCAAAGCGGAAGTCACAGAGAGCAGGTTTGAAGGAGCCAGTGTTGCCGTTTTCTCCAAGAACCTCAAGTTCGTGATGGAGGCTCCCGAATATCTAAGAGAGGTTGCCAAAAATATGAAGCTGAGGGTAGAGGCCCGTGCAGATAAGAGTCTATTAGTCACCCCTGAAGAGGCCCAGGAAAAAATCAGCCGTCTCATTGGAGAGGCAGGCATCACCGACATCTTTTTTGACACCCACCGTTCAAGGGTGATTGTTGAGGTGGAGAAACCTAGTCTGGTGTTGGGCCCCCGCGGAACAGGTTACGGCAAAGTCAATGAAATTAAGGAGAAAACCGGCTGGACCCCGGTTATACAAAGGAAACCTCCCCTTAAATCTGATATAATTACAACCATCCGGAAAATCCTGACCAAGAACAGTAAGGACCGGGCCGACTTCCTTCACAAAGTTGGCATGAGGATTTACGCTGAGGGTAAGGAGCCCAAGTGGATAAGGGCCAGCTTTCTGGGTGCCTCCCGCGAAGTGGGTCGCAGTGCTGTGCTGGTGCAGACCCCTGAGTCCCGGGTGCTGTTGGACTGCGGTATCAACGTGGCTGCCAGCGGGGAGGACGCCTTCCCCGTGCTGGATACCCCTGAGTTCCGAATAGACCGACTGGATGCCGTGGTGCTGAGCCACGCCCATCTGGACCACTGCGGTTTTGTACCTTTCCTTTACAAGTATGGCTTTGAAGGCCCTGTTTATTGTTCCCGTCCCACGCTCCCCCTAAGCACTTTGCTCCAGTTGGATGCCCTTGAAGTGGCCCAGCGGGAGGGCAAGACCATCCCCTACTCCTCCAAGGACATTGAGGCCGCGGTGTTGCATACCATAGCCACCCCTGAAGAGGAGGTCACCAACATCACTCCGGATGTTCGGCTCACTCTGTATAACGCGGGCCACATGCTGGGGAGCAACATAGTTCATCTCCATGTGGGGGAGGGATTTTACAATCTGGTATATACGGGGGACTTCAAGTATGGTCCCAGCCGTCTGCATGACCCGGCCCACAACCAGTTCCTCAGAGTTGAAGGGGTCATTATGGAAAGCACCTATGGTGGCAGGGACAATCTGCAGGTGTCCCGAGCTGACGCCGAGGACCAATTGCTGGATGCTGTCAAGGAAGTAGCAGGCAAAGGGGGCAAAATGCTCATCCCCGTGCTGGGAGCGGGCAGGGCCCAGGAGGTCATGCTCATCATAGAGGCCGCCGTCCGGGAGGGCCGGCTACCCGAGATGCCCATTTATGTGGATGGCATAGTCTGGGATGCCACGGCCATCTACACCACTTACCCGGAATTCCTGCACAAGAGTATCCGGCGGGCAGTGTTCAGCCACGAGGCCAACCCCCTGCTCAACCCTATTTTCCGAAGGGTGGGTGGCCAGAAGGAAAGGGAGGAGATGATGGCCAAAGATGAGAGCTGTATCATTATGGCTACTTCAGGCATGCTCACGGGCGGACCGAGTGTGTTTTATTTTTCCCATATGGCTACCAATCCAAACAACGCCGTCGCCTTTGTCAATTATCAGGCCGAAGGGACGCTGGGCCGGCGGGTGATGAGGCAACCCAAAGACATAATCCTGAGCACCCGCAACAGTGCCCGGGCCGTGATGCCCCTCAACGCCAAAATTTATAGTGTCCAGGGCTTCTCCGGCCACAGTGACCACAAACAAATCATGGCCTACCTGAACAACATGACTCCGCGACCCAACAATGTCATGGTGGTGCATGGTGAGGCTTCCAAGGCCCTTGAGCTGGCTACCAAGATACGGACGACCATGAGAATTCATGCCAAGGCCCCCTTGTTATTGGAGGCAATTAGGCTTAAGTAACGGCAGGAGGTAGATTTGTTGTGGAACTCCCCGGTTTCCAGATGCACTCTTTCCCCATGAAGCCGAATGTATTTTACGCCTTCCGGGACTTCTCCTTTAAGAGCAGGAATTTTGAGAGGCCCATAGTCATCGCGACCGAGCTACTTATTGAGGAGGCTCCCGACAAGGTACTAGTCCGGCAGGGCTCGGCCACCACCCCGGACTTTCTCATGGTCTCGCGACCCTATGACGGTTTCATGAAAGCCACTCTGAAAAGTGCCGAAAGCATAATCAGGGATGTGTTGTTCTCCATGCCGGTTGGCGACTCCATAAGCGGAGCGGGCAAGACCGTTGCCGACCTGGCTGCCATTTTCTCAGCCATGCCTCTACCTGAAGGCAATCTGGCCATGCGATTGCCGGTAATACTGACCACGGGAATGGAGTATGAAAAACAGATGGGTCACAGTTACTCCTTGGAAACTGCCATTTTTGAGCTGAAACCCCAGAAGTTCGGCTTCGTGGTAACCACGCGGGACGGCCTCAAAAAGCTGGTGAGCGACATGGAAATCAAGCTTGAGGCCGGCTTTTCGGGGCTGGATGGCAAAGACTAAAAACGGTGGTTGGCCTTTAATAGGAGCGGGGCCAGAACAATTTGGCCTGAAGCGTCAGCCCAACTGCTAAGGTGGATGGGTATGAATTCAAGCTCGGCCCGTTACGAGCGACGGGCAACACAAAGAACCTGACCCGGACCACCGAGGCTCTGCGGGGACGAAAGTGGTTCAACTCGTCAGCCTCGTGAAGCTCGACCAAAACAAGCTTGGATGCCCGTAAGGGTAGCTTGACCAAAACTGTTCGTGCTATCAACTGCGGTTGATAGCACACGTGATCGAACCCCGCGAAGCGGGGTGGCGGAGTGCGAGCTTTTAGGAAAAAGCTCGACCAAAACAAACTGTCCACGAGTGTGACGGGAGTGCTGGGGTGGCGGAGTGCGAGCTTTTAGGAAAAAGCTCGACCAAAACAAACTGTCCACGAGTGTGACGGGAGTGCTGGGGTGGCGGAGTGGTTAACGCGCTAGCCTGCTAAGCTAGTTTCCGAAAGGATGCGTGGGTTCGAATCCCACCCCCAGCGATGGTGAATTACACCATCTACTCAATAACAGCAATGGTCCTTTTCGGGGTCGCAGCCTTCCTCCGGAAAATCGGCATGAAGGAGGGCAACCAAGCGGTGATGTTCACAGTCGTTGAGGGTATTTTTCTGACCCTGACTTCGGGGCTACTCTTCCTGATTATGAAGGGTCAGCAGATGCCGGACTTCAAGATACCGGTGGTGACGGGGGTGCTGAGCGCCGTCGGGCTGGTGCTGTTTTTCACCGCCCTCAGTAGCGGGCCTCTGAGCATCGTGGCCGCCATTGTGAATTCCAACACCCTGATAGCTGTTCTGGCGGGCATCCTGGTGCTGAACGAGTCCCTGACCCTGGTCAAGGGCCTGGGCATCGGCTTCGCCATAATCGGCATTCTGTTGATGAGCCTGTAATCAGTGCCGGTTGTAGGGATGCTCCGGGAACCTGGTCCTGAACAAAAGGTCAAGCAGGACGAGGACGGCCACCTGGTGGTTGAGAGTGAACGGCCCGAGTGAATAAGCCGGGTCGCAAGCGGGTTGGCCCGAAGTGAAGCCGTCTGGGCCACCCACCAAAAAGGTTAGGTCGCCGTGGTTGGATAAAAGTGAATGAAGTTTGTCAGGGGTGAGGGGTTCTCCGTTGGGGTCCAGCGCCACCTGGTCCCCGGCGGGCGGATTTTTGGTGAAGGCCAGACTGACACTGGCCCGGCCAGCCAGCTCCCGGATGGCCCCGGTGTAGGGCTCCTTGGGCCGAAAGGGGCACCAGATGGTGACTCTGGAGGATGCTGCAGGGGTTTTGACTCTCATGAAAACAACCGCCCCGGAATATTAAAACGGCTCGTGCCGTCACGAGCCGCCTGCGGGCGGCGAGTGATGGCACCGGTGTCCACGGACATCCGTGGGGGGCACCAGATGGTGACTCTGCTCATGGCGGCCACCTCTTTGATTTTCATTCGCCAAGGAGGAGATTCGAACTCCTGATCCGTAAGGAACTGGTTTTCAAGACCAGCGCGTTAACCACTCCGCCACCTTGGCCTGTAGACCGTCTTCGTCTGCGGACTTGACGGCCTGCTTTAACCTCGCTTGAGTATTCCTGTTTTGGTCTATAAAAAACTCTGGATTTCGCCAATATTATAAATTGGCAGCCGGAAACGGGGCATGAAACGCATATTCCTGGTTCTCGGCTTTGCCGCCGTGTGGTTTTTTGCAGGATTTTTAATCAACCTGCCCCATGGAGAGACCATGGCCAACAGACATGCAGTCATTGAGACCAACTACGGCACCATGGAAATTGAATTGTTTGAGGACAAGGCCCCGATAACTACCGCAAATTTCATCAAATTGGCGGAAGAGGGCTTCTACGACGGGCTGATTTTCCATCGGGTGATTGAAGGTTTCATGATTCAGGGTGGCTGTCCCGAGGGAACCGGAAGAGGTGGTCCCGGCTACACCATCCAAGATGAATTCCATCCCGACCTCAAACATGACAAGGCGGGCATTCTGTCCATGGCTAATGCAGGACCGAACACGGGCGGGAGCCAGTTCTTCATCACCCTTGTTCCAACTCCCTGGCTTGACGGCAAGCACTCCGTTTTCGGACGGGTGATTGAGGGCGGGGACGTGCTACAGACCATTGGCCGGGTTGAGACAGCTCCCGGCGACAGGCCGGTTGAGGACGTGGTCATGACTAGGGTGACCATCAAAAAGGTGTAATCGCCGGTCGATAGGCAGAAGTAGCGGTTTCAGCTTCTGCTGAGCTGTTCCTTCATTTTCTCAATGTCGTCCATGATGGCCTCAAGTTCGTCTTCGTGGTCAACCTCATCCTGCATGATTTTGCGAATCATGTTGAAAGTGATGCTGTCCTTACCTTGCACCATGTCGAGAATTTTGCGGTAGGTCCTGATAGCACACTGCTCCCCTTTAATGTTCTGCTCCAGCAGGACGATAGTGGAGGGGTCGCTCGGCGTCTCATAGCCACAGTTGGTCAGGGCAATCCATTTAGTGGGGTCAATAACAGGAGTGCCCCCCAGCTGAACAATTCTGTCCGCCAGCATATCGGCATGTTCCTTTTCCTCCTTGGCGTGCTCCTCAAGCTCCTCAACCACGGAGGTTCTCATGACACCAACGGCAATCTTTGAACCCACCCAGTATTGGTAGTAGGCCAGCCATTCATCTGCCAGAGCCTTGTTGAGTTCGTTGATAAGCAGTTTTACGTCCATTCCAATCAGTTTAATTCCTTCGGTTCCCATATCATAATAATTTAACACTGTTTAAAGATTTTTGGGTTTAAACCATTTGAAGACCCAAAAACCCTAGGCAGGCTCTGATGCCGGGCAGGTTACTATCAGGTGGGCCCAATCAGAAAATACCCTTCCACAACAACCAAGCTCCCGCGACGAAGAGAGCAAGGGCCGAAAACTCCTGCTTTTTCCTGAGCCTTTGGGCTTGCTGATGGATGAACTCCGGAAAAGCGATTTTCATAATGCCCTTGATGAGGGTGACCCAGCCGAGGAGGGTGATGACCAGCCTCCAGTCAAGGGCCCAGATATTGTGCAGGGCCACGGTGACCAGGCCGAACATAAAAGATATGTAGCCCGTAGAGACGCTGAAGTTTTCGTCATCGGTCCTTTCTATGGGCCTACCCAGGAATTTGGCCACTATAAACAGCAGGCCAAAAATAAAGAAGAAGCCTCCCCAGATTCTCGCGAAAGCGATAGAAACATCCAATACCATGCGATCCACTGACGGGCAAGCATATCTTTTTTTAGGTTCGGAGGCCCAAACAGTAACCTTAAAACCCTAAAAACGCCTATGAGTGCTATAACAGCTTGTGCCCCAGTAGCTCAGCTGGTCAGAGCGGTAGCCTTGTAAGCTACAGGTCCCGAGTTCAAACCTCGGTTGGGGCTGGAGCTTTGTGCGTGAATAAAAGGTTACTCAACACGTCTTCAAAACGTCCTGGGCCATCTTGATATACTGACGCACTTTTTCTGGCGTCTCGGCCTCGGCGGCGATGCGGACAAAGTTCTTCATGGGCTTTATCCACAGCCAGCCGTCGTCCACGAAGGCCTTGACCCCGTCCCGCAGGTCCAGCTCGTAGTTGGCCAGTTGCTGGGAGGCCGTCTGGATGACCAGGCCCCCGGTGCCGTCTGGGATTTTGACCATGACCGCGTCCTCGTAGTAGGTGGGCAGGCTCTCGTTGAGGTCCTTGAGCTTGGTGCCCCTGTCGGAAATCAGGCCCATGATTTTCATGGTAAGGTAGACGGCGTCAGGGGCGAAGCTCCAGTCGCTGAAGATGATGCCCATGGTGCCACCGCCCACGGGGAAGCCGCGCTCCTCCAGAACGGAGGCGATGGCCAGCTCGCTGGCGGGCATGCGGTCCACGTAACCAACCGCATCCAGAACCGAACTGGCCCCGATGTCCACCACGGCCCGGCGGGAGCCGTTGAACTTCATGAGCAGGCCCAGGGCCCGGCTTGAGGATATGAACTGCTGGCCGGCGATGAAACCCACCTTGCTACCGGACCCGTCAAAGGCCACGCCCAGGTCGGCCCCGGTACGGGAGACCATGTAGCCCAGGTCCTTGAGATTGCTCATGGTGGGCTCATATCCGCGGACGGGAGAGGGGCTCGGGGAGATGGAGAGCTCCAGCACCTCGCAGCCCAGGGAGCGCAGGATGGGGGGCATAAGGTTACCCATGGGGCCGTTGGCGCAGTCCACCACCACCTTCATGGGCTCAATTTCGTGCTCGGCCAGGATTTGGGAGATGTAGTTGGGCACCATGTCCAGCTGGCTCATGCCACCCACGCGGCTTTCCTTGATGGGCTTGCCGTTGAGGTCGCCCTCCCACACCCGGCCGCTGGGATTGTAGGTCTTGATGCCCACGTAGTTGGAGGGGTAGGGGTCGGCGGAGACGTGCATGCCCCAGATGTGCTCCTCACGGGCGGTGCGGGCCACCACGGGGGAGGGCACCACGCCTATGTCGGCCACGTTGCAGCCGGCGGAGAGCAGGCCGGAAATGGCGGCCAGCTTGAAAGGCAGGGAACCGGCCCGGGAGTCGGAGCCCACCACGAAAGGTTCGTTGACGTGGGTCCCCAGCTTGGCGCTGAAGGCCGTGGCATCACGGGCAAACACGTCACGGTTGAAAACACCCAGCAGATGCATTTCAGGGTTATAACTCTGGTATTATAAAATTTGGCTACTCAAACTGCTCCACCAGGGTGGCATCATTGGAATCGCGGGCCAGGCGGTAGGACAAACCGGTGGCCGCCTTCTCCATGTCGCTCTCGTGGGTGATGAGCACCACCTGGTCCAGAACCTCGGGCATGCCCTCCTTGAGCACCTCGATGAGCTGTTCTATGCCGGAGGAGTCCAGGTTGTGGGTGGGCTCGTCCAGGAGCAGGGTGCCCATGTGGCTGAGGGCCCGGGCGAAGGCCACGCGGAGACTGAGGGCGGCCAGACTGCGTTCACCCCCGCTGGTGAAACCATCAACGCCCACCCAACCCCCCGACTCGCGGACCTGAAGCACGTAGTCTCCAGCACCACGACCGTCAGTTTCCACCATGAGCCGGAGGCCAGAGTAATCATCGTAGGGGTAGAGCTTACCCCAAATGTCTGAGAGAAGCTCGTTCACAGCCTCCACAAATTTCTGGCGTATGACAATCTGCACATCAACCAGAACATTGGACAAAACCTTGAGAGCTTCCAAACCAGCCTCGCCCTTCTGAACGGTTTGGCGGGCGTTCACAATCCGGTCACGTTGGGAGGTTAACTCAATCACCAGACTCCTGTTTCTGTCTATTATCTGAGGAAGCATATCAGCCCTGGCCTTAAGTTGTAAGTATTCACCGTTGACTTTCTGGAATTTTTCCCGGATGAGGTCGTGTTCACTTTTGTCATATCTGACGTCTTTAAGTTGGGTTTCCAAGTCAGTTAATTCATTTTTAACTTCCTTGATTTTGTTTTGGACATCCACGCGGTCAACCGACCGCTTCAATTCACTTTCCCGGTTTTCCATTTCACTTATTTTATCCTCAATTTCTTTGATGTCCTTATCCCATGATTTACTCTGGAGATTTTTCAAACTCGCCTCAACCTTCGGCTTTTCTCTGACCACCTCACGGGCTCTGAGGATTTTGAGTCGCAGGGCGTCACTCTGCTTCTGCCGGGTCTGCAGACTGGCCAGACTCAGCTCAAGGTCTTTGATGTCAGCCTTCAGCTGGTGCAGGCGGGCCTCGTGTTCCCTGATGTGACTAACCGGGTCCTTGATGGCGTGGCCACAGACGGGACACTCAGCTTTGGCCTCCCGAAGCTGGGAAATCGCAGTTTCGCGACTTTGAATTTCAGCCCTCAAGGACCCCTGTCGCTCCATGGCATCCCGAATGGGCCCGGAAAGGTCGGGGACGTCCTGGGTTAACAGGAGCTCGGCGGTCTGAATTTCGGCGAGTTTCAGGTTGGCCTCTTCAAGCTCCCGGAGGTCGGAAGTCCGGGTGGCCTTAAGGTTGGAGAGCCGGCTCCGGAGGTCGGAGAGGTTTTTCCGGAGTTCGGCGAGTTTGGTCTCTGGGCTGTGAATATCCGGAAGGGTCTTGAGTTGTTTCTCAAGGAAGGTCAGATTGCGGGTGCATCCTTCCTGCTGTCGGGCCAGGCCTTCCATCCGGTTACGGGCGGTCTCCAGCCTCGCATCCTGTTCTCTAAACTGAAGCCTTTGTGAATCCAGACGGGACAGGTTTTCACTAAGCTGGTCGTATTCACTCTGTTTCAATCTGATTTCGTCTTCAAGCTTGTGAATGCGTTCCTCGATCCAGGCAGTATTCTCCTTGGCCACCACTCTCAAATCCTCCAGTCTTTTCTCCTGACTGCGACGAAGGGCCAGCAGATTGGTGCGGGCTTCCGTCATTTTATCAATTTTGAGCAGGCCGTCAATGAGTTTCATGCGGTCGCCCTTGCCCAATCTCATGAAATGATCCAGCTCGTTCTGGCGGGCGTAAACCACTTGGTTGAAAGTGTCAAAGTCAATGCCGATAAGTTCTTGGACTTTGGTAGTGACCCGGGTGATGCCCTGTTCCCACAGCCGGCCCTCCCTGAAGAGCTCGGCATCGCCGGAGCCCTCCTGAATGACGCGCCGGACGGTGTAAATTATACCTTCCGACTCAAACTCCACCTCCACCTCTGCCCGGTCGGCCCGTTTGGGGCGACGCATGACCAGGTCTTCAAGCTTGAGGCGACGGGAGCTGACTTCAGGTAGCTGGCCAAACAGACCGAAGGCCAGCCCCTGCAGGATGGAGGACTTGCCGGAGCCCATGCGACCCACGAAAACGTTAGTTCCACGGCTAAAGCTGACCTCACTATTAAGGTGAGACTTCCAGTGGGTTATTTTGAGTCGTCTTATCATGATTTCGTCACCTCCCGGGTCAGCACATGCCAGACGCCCTCCCAGTCCTCACGCATCAGGAGGTCATAGAGGATAGATGGGTCAAGGTCCGGTTGGCGGGTCTTGAGCACCTCCCTGAAAGCATCAGTGGTAAGCTCGCTGATGTTGATGGTTTCCAGCCCGGCCTCCCCGGTCAGACCCTCAGTATCCAGCTTTTTGTCAAAATATACCGCGGCATCCCCAAATTCTGGCAGACTGCGGAGCACCAACTCTCCGGGGCGACAGCCGGGAGCCATCTTACCCCGAACCACAACGCGGACCAGAGGACTCTCGTCAAAGTCTGCCAGGGCCTTGGCAGTCAGAGCCTCTTCAACTGCGGCGTTCACTCGTTTCACCAGTTGGAGAGGAGTCTGCCCATCAGCGGTGATATCTATGTGAATGAAAGGACGGGTTGGAAAAGTGAATGACTCAAACTGGCCGTCCTCCCACACCCAGACTTTTTTCTCGGCTTCGGCCTTGGTCAGAGATGTCATTACGGTGCTACCCGTGATGAGCAGATTCTTCTCAAGGCGGGGGGTATGAATGTGGCCATTCACATAATAGTTGAAGCCGGCGGGCAGGTCGGAAAAGTCCAGGCTGTCCTTGGTGGGCACGTAGGGTCGTAGATTCTGGTGGAATAGAAAAAAGGAGGGCTGGTCGGTGGTGGGCCGTATCTTCATCTGTTGGAAGACTTTGGGGGCGTAGGTTTCAGGCACACTGCCCACTCCAAAAAACTCGGCTCCGTCGGCCACAACGCCGGAGTTGTGAAGGTAGGTGACCAGACCCAGGTGCTCCAATAACTCAACCGGATTGACCTCCCCCTTTATTCGGCGTTCGTGGTTGCCGTGGAGGGCCAGCACCCCTACAGAGGAGTCCGGCCGGTTGATGCCTTGGAGGGGGGCCCGAATGGGACAGGTAGCAAACACCTGGGCGGCATCCCGGAGGGCCTCCGGTCTGGGCACCACGGTGTCAAAGACATCCCCGGTGTTGATTATCAGGTCCACCTTCTGCTTTTTCAGGGTCTGCATGGCCCGGATGGCTTGTTTGACGGCCTCGTCCCGCCGTTTGCCCACTCCAAAACCCAGGTGAAAATCACTGGTAAAGCCGATACGCACGGAATTAGGGGCTTCCGGGGTTTAAAAACCAAATGAGGTGGGTGCCGGTGGAACATGGAATTATAAAGGCCTGAAAACCCGACTGTATGAAGTTTGATGAGTGGAGTCCTCAAGTTGTAAATCTTTACCGGGAGGTCCACGAGGCATGCGGGGAAACCGAAAAATGGGCATACGAGCCCCGGACCTTCAAGAATTTAAAAACAACTTTGGGCAACCTTTACAACAAGCCTACCCGTGCTGGTTTTAGTAAGGTAGAGGGGGCTTTGAAAAAGGTCCGCGGAACTTACAGTTTATGGGGGGAAAAATTCAACGCCAGTTACAGCTTTTTAACGCAAAGGGACAGCCTGCTGGCCTTAAGGGATGCCTCCAACCAGTATGATGAGACCCAGCACAGGGAGTTGTTTGAAAGGCTTGAAGAGGCCTGGATAAAGCCTCTCGGGAAAGGCCGAAATGATTATAAACCCCTGAAAGGGTGGGAGTAATCCGAAGCACCGCCTCGGCGGGAGGATTGAAAATGAAATTCAAGGAAGCGATTGCAAAGGCCAAAGCCGCTGAGAACAAGCGCAATTTTAGGCAGACTGTGGAAATGGTGGTCAACCTTAAGGAGGTTGATGCCGGCAAGCTTACATTCAACGACGCATTCAGACTTCCCAAAGGACCGGGCAAACCCCGTTTCATCACTGTTGTTGCAGGAGGTGAAGTGGGTCTCAAGGCCAAGCCTGTCGCAAGCCTGCTCATTGAGAAGAAGGACCTGGGTCAGTATACTGACAAGAAGAAAGCCAAACAACTGGCCAACCAGACCGACTTCTTCGTGGTGGAACTGCCCCTGATGGGCGAATTCGCCAAAGTCATGGGTACGGTGCTGGGTCCAAGGGGTAAGATGCCTTTGCCCAAACACATCGTGCCCTTCAACGCGGACCCCGTACCTCTTATTGAAACCCTGAAGCAGACAGTCCGCATGGTGGTCAAGAAGGCCCCGGTGGTTCATTTGATGATTGGCACTGAGGAAATGTCCGACGAAGACCTGACAGAAAACGCGGACTTCCTTTACGAGAACCTCATTCACAAACTGGAAAAGGAAGCCCAGAATGTGAAAAATGTTTATATCAAGCTTACCATGGGCAAGCCGGTGAAGGTGGAGTGAATGGTGAAAGGAAAAGCAGAAAGGCAGGAAAAGGCCGGTCAGTTAGCAGACAGTTTCAAGTCAGCCAAAACCCTGGCCGTTGCCAACATTGGCAGGCTACCCTCCCGCAACTTCCAGCTTATAAGACGTGAACTCAGGGACAAAGCCGACATCAGAGTGGTCAAACGGACCCTACTGAAGAAGGCCCTGGAAAAAGCGGGGTCACCCATCAAGGAGGCACCGGCCCAGGCTACCGTCATCCTCACAGACATTGACCCTTTTGAACTGTCCCGGATTCTGAAGGGTCTCAGACGGCCATTCCCGGCCAAGGTGGGCATGATTGCCGGGGAGGACATAATTGTCAGGGAGGGGGGCACCGGCCTGCCTCCCGGACAGGACATCGGTGACCTGCAAGCTGTGGGAGTCCCGTCCAAAATTGAAAGGGGCCAGATTGTGGTTCTCAAAGACCACCTCATTCTCAAGCAGGGCCAGAAGGTTACCGCTCCGGTAGCTAAGGTCCTGAACAAGCTGGGCATCAAGCCCTTTGAAGTAGGGCTTGAAATTGAAAAGGCCCTCTTCGAGGGTTTGGTTTTTGGAGGGGACGTCCTCAACATTGACAGTGAAAGCATAAGGGCTAACATGAAGACCGCAGTTGGCGAGGCTTTCAGAATGGCCTTCAATCTGAACTACCCCACACCGGACGTCATCAAACTGAAAGCCCAGAAAGCCAGCACCGAGGCGAAAGCCTTGGCCATGAAACTTGAGTGGGTCACCGGGGATACAGTGAAAGCCCTGGTGTCCAAAGCCAATGCGCAAGCTCAAACACTGGAATCCCGTTTAGGGATGAGTGGAGGTGAAACATAAATGGAATACATATATGCAGCCTTGTTGCTCCACAAGGCCGGAAAAGCAGTTACGGAAGATGCTCTGAAAAAAGTGCTGGACGCCGTTGGCGTGAGTGTTGACACCGCCAGGGTGAAGGCCCTGGTCAGCGCCATCAAGGACGTTGACATTGAAGAGGCCATAAACACTCCGGTGGCTGTTGCGGCTTCCGTTGCCCCTGCTCAGGCAGGTGGTCCTGCTCCGGCTGGTGAGAAGAAGGCCGAGAAGAAAGAAGAGGACGAGGATAAAAAGGAAGAAGAGGCCGCTGCCGGTCTGGCCGCACTCTTTGGATAAACGGGGAACCCCCGTTTACCCTCTTTCTTTTTTATTTCACATTAAAGGTTTTTATATTACTGAAAATAGGTTTTGCGTGAGGAAAACCTTCGTAATACTCCTGATGGCGGTGACGGTTCTTTCCGCAGGTTTCGCCGTCAACGTCAGCTTTACATGTTCAAAACCCTGCCTGACCTATTTGCCAATGGGGTCGTATGTGGGCCTCAACTTCACAGTCAATGGTAGTCAGCTGGGTAACACCTACCCGACCATGTTTGAGGTGAATTTAACCGGAGCGGATCTGGAGACCTACGTCCTGCTCAACGAAAGCCAGTATGGATGCCCCGCACCTTCAAAGGTTTTCGGGGAGAGTCTGTGGGAGAGTTATTCGACAGGGGGATTTGTGATATTCAAGGCCAACCTGACCGCGGCCAACACTACAGTGAAGGTTTTCTGTGATAGTTATGGCCCAATGCAGGGGGTTCCGGGGTGGTTTTTTTCAACAAGCCCTGTCAAAGTAATTGCGGTAAATGTCTCAGATTTAGGGGGGGAATATGTAGTGACTTCCTTTATCGGACAAGCCACGACAGAAGTGAGTCTGAATACCAGTGCACATGACGTGGCGGCAGGAAGGGGAAACTTTTCAGTCGCGAATCTGACTGGCGATGTTTTCAACATAACCATTCACAATTACGCCACGTTGGCGTATGAAGGTCACGTTGAAATCCCGGCAAACCAAAGCACGGTCAGAGTAGCTCACGGTCTGGTCCGGAGTGAAACAGGGGGAGTCTGGACTTGGGCGGTCGCCCACGGCAACCTTTCACTTGTGAATGAAAGCGGACTGGGGGTTGATGAGTGGTTCAGTTTTCAGGGTACCAAAGGTGTGGCTGTAGCGGACGCGGATGATGACGGGTTGGGGGAAGTGGTGGTCTGTGCGAAAAACGGCACCAATTACCAGTTGCACAGGGTTTTCTGGGATGGGGCGACATGGGTGTCCAACACCACAGTCAACTGCCATATGGAGGAAATGGAGGCTTTCAGAGCGAAAGGATACAACCAAAGTGTGGTTGGCAGGAACGCTACGCACGTGTCCTTCGCCATGTTCAACACCAGTTACATACCGGAAATGTTCTACATCCCGGTCGCTTCAACAGCGCTGGCCACGTTGGATATACAGGGGGACGGATATGACGAAATACTCTTGACCGGGGCTGATGGAACAACCAAATTGTATAATGTGAGTCTTGAAAGTGAAACGCTGGATGAAATGAACTACCTGGGGCATCTGGATGCCACCGCCATGTCAGTGAACGGTTCAAATATGATCTACTATGATGGCAACCTAACCTGGATGAACTTCTCAGGTCTGCCGGAAAATGGTTTTCTGTCGTTCATGGTTGAAGATTTGCGTCCGGTGACAATTTCCACAAACTTCACTCTCGCAAGATATGGAAACGTGACTCTGGGGGTGAGTGTGGATGAATGGTTCAGTCAGGTTAATTTCACCACAGTGGGGTCAAACCAAATAATTTTCCACCCTACAGACAACGGCACTCTTTGGTTTAACTTCACTTTCAGTTGCAACGGGTCGGACAGAAGCCCGGGTTTTTACTTCAACATATCGGTGGATGCTCTGAATGTTTCACAGGGCAACTCCAGTGAATATACGGGCTATGAGAAGGTCGCATTCACACCTGAAACCACTTTGCTGGCCAACTCCAATTTCACCATAATAAGTGCAGATTTCGCCAATGAAACCCACCTTCGGGGGGCCTGGCTGTTCTTCCCCCAGTCCGGCACCAAGAACATCCAGCTGGACGGGGAGTTTCACTCATGGACGCCTTGGAAAATAAATCTGAATCCTTCTACAAGTCTTTTCAATCTGGGAAGTGCGGTTATGCAGGGAAGTCAGGCCCACGGTAATTTTGGTGCACCCATACTTTTGAACTCAACACAATTCCAGCTGTTACCGGCAAACACAGCTCATTCGTCTTATGGAACGCTCCGGGATTTGTGTGCTTATGAGGATTATCTGGTTGCTACATGGGGCAACGCCACCCTTTACGGATGGAGTGAGTCGGACCTTGAGGAAATCGCAAATGTTTCAGGTGAATTTACAGAGTGTTGGATGTCGGATTATGTATATCTTGTGAATAGCTCTGGTTGTGTGGAAATATATAATTACAGTTTGTCAAGTGTTGGTTATTTCTGCAACAGCAGTTTTCTGGTGGAGGACATTTTTGTGAATGAAACTATGTGGATATGGAATGGAACCCATGTCGGAAACACAGACAATTCACAAACTTATTTGTATGATTTGGTTGGGGAAAGGAAGGTTACTTTTGACACGGACTCCGACGGTCTGGGCGGGGCGGTTATAGACAGCTGGACCGAAAGGGAGGTCATAACCACCAATGCTTTCAGCCTGGACTGGCTGGGAGATTGTATGTGGGAGCTGGTAAACAGAGGTATATGGCTGGCAAAGGGGGTTTTGAGTCGGATAGTGAGCTTGCCATTCGGAGCCTATTCCGGGTCCGGCAGTAACCTAACGGTTGGTTTCAGCAACGGAACCCTTCACCACTACAGTTTCAACGTTGAGAGTCCCACCATGGGGGCCATCAGCAACTTCTGGGCAAATGTGACCTACACTTCAAGTTATGTCGTGGCGAATGCCAGTCAAAGTTTCATCATAAACTTCACGGATTCAGGGTTCTATCACGATGCAACAAATTCTCTGATGGGTTTCAATCTGACTTGTGTGAACTCCACCAATAGCTACACTTATGAATTCACCAAAGGGGACTACCATAATTTCAGCTGGACGGGTGTCCATCCGAGTGGGAAATTTGATTGTAATATTGTTCCGGTTTGGGAGCTTCCCCTTCCGAAGAACGTGGGGGGCAAAGCATTCACACTTTATGTTGATGAAACAACACCTGTCATAAATTCCATAACAAAGCCAACGGATATTTCCTCCGGGCTTGCCTTTAATGTGACTGTAAATGTGACTGAAGATCTGGAAATCAGCAGTTTCGGTATAAGAACCAACAAAGGGATTGTAAGTGTTCTGGATTTCTGGGAGGAGACTGACGAACCTTTTAGGATTTTCACAGTCAAAATCAGAGTGGCTTATGAGCCTTCAGTCTATGGTGAAACTGTTTCAATAAATATGACAGCAAAGGACTTCTCCGGAAAAGTCAGCTCAGAATCCACGTCGGTTAGTATGAACATCTATGATTCAGCCAAACCGGTCATACGGGACAAGGACGGGGAGGCGATAGCTATCGCCCTTCCATTCGGTCTTCAGGATGACCCCATCAACGTTTCAATAAAAGTCACCTCAGATGCCCATCTGGACTATGTAAATGCCACTCTCTGGGTTGGAGGTAGCTTAAACAGTTATGAAGAGAGAACCTCCATAGCATCCAACACTTCTTTCTTCTGGTTCAACAAGACCAACTTGTGGAGCACAGGGGAATTTGAACTAAGGATTAATGCAGTGGATGTAAGTGGAAACCCGGCAACCCAGATTACGAAGAATTTTAAGAGATACAAACGGGCCACAATTAATGTGAATGGCTACTGGTTGGGAACGGTTCCAAGCGGGGCATCAACAGAATACAAGTGGCAGGAAACTTATGATGACGTGGTTTATTCAAGTTCACAATCGGACACCTCCCCTGCAACCATAACCCTGTCAAACGTGGAAGTCCCGGAAACCACTATTGAAAGAGTGACCGTGTTTCACAAGAAGGACGCCAACAATTACATTGAGCTGATGTGGGATGACATGAATCCGAAATCCGCCCACGATTCACTCAAGCTTTATGTTACAAGTAGCACCACAAATGAGTATGGTGTAAATTCAACTTCAGTCCCGAATACAGTCAGGATAATGGTTACCAGTTTTCCTGGAGGGGTGGGGTCTTCGGAAAGAATGTGTGTTTATGTGAATAGCAACTATTCAATAAATTCGGCAAGTGGAACCGGCACCTGGACGGAGATGTCGTGTGGCTCTACGGGAGTCGCCAGCTACCAGTTTGCAGTGGATGCTGTCAATAGTTACATCCTGACCTCCGACTGGAACACGGGAAAGGGCGTTGGCTTCCGCATAGCCAAAAAGACCGTCTCATCGTCATCGGAAACAACCGATCCTGCAGGGGACACTATTTCCACGGTAACCGCCCCCTTCGGCGTTGCCACCATAACCCTCAGTAATCCCGTTTCCAAGACCATTAATGTGAGTTCCTGTAGCTCAGTCCTGATAAACATTCTCAACACCGGAACTGCTTCTGCCAGCATCACGGAAGCATCAGTCACTGGTTTCACCAGTAGCGAAATGACTGCAAGCATTATATCCCCCCCACTTTTCCCCACCACAATTACGGGGGGACAGACCAAGATTCTGGAAGTCAGCTATTGCCCGTTGGTGGTGGGGACTTATGAAAGTCAGGCATGTATAGTCATAGCAGGTCAGAATATCTGCAGGACAGTTACCATAAATGCTGTGGATGGAACGGAAGAGGATGATGATGAAGATGATGAGGAACCCACCGGACCGGACCATAAAAACCTGAAAATGAAAGTCGAGAGGGATGGGGAGGCATACATTATAACTATAACTTCAAATCTTGGGGAAGTTGAAGGCGCAGTAATAAGCATCACCTACCCGGATGGGACTGTAGCTAATTACACCACCAATTCACTGGGTAAAATCAGTTTCACTCCAACTGACCTTAAATTCACAGCCAAAGTGTTTTACGGAGATGAAACTGCCACCAAACGGATAAACAACCGGCCGGGTGAGCTGACACTGGGAAGAATTCTTTTTGACCTGTTCCTGGTGGGGTTGCTGATGGCGGTCGGTATTTTCCTGGACGAAAAACTGATTTAATCCCCATCAGCTTTTTTGATGACCAACTGGGGACTGACGAAGAGGGGATACACCTCACTGTTGCCGTGTATGGAGACATATGCTTTGGCGAGGCCGGGGCAAATAGCTTTAAAACTACAGGTTTCGCAAGCTGGAGCATGCTCATACCTCTCTCGGAAATACACAGGTGTAAATGCACTGAATTCATCTTCCCTATAGGCCAGATTGATTTCAGGCGTCACCAGTCGCAGAAGTTCAGTGGAATGCTCGGCAAATTCAAGCATATAACATATGGGAACTCTTTCCACCCGGAAGCTCTTGCCGGCCCGTTTGAGAAGGTCTAATGCCCGGAACAAAGGGAGTTCAACTTCACTATATCTGGGAACTATACCCGGGTTTCCGGAAGACCGCCCGACGGCATCAACAAAGTTAAGAACATAATGAGTTATGTGTGGATATGAACCCGTCATAAATTCAAAAAATTCTGGGAGATGTGAAAAATTCTTTTTATTCACAACAGTTGTAATGAAGGTCATTATGCCTGATTTTTTAGTATTTTCCAGCCCGGAAAGTTGATGCTTAAGAACTCCTTTGCCACACATCAAATCATCTACAACTTCGGGGATATGAGAGTGAATGGAAAAGAATACATGGTCAAGCCCGGCTTTGTGAAGATCTTCTGTTTTTTCAGCAGTCATCAGGGTACCGTTGGTCTGAAGACCAACCAGCAGTCCAATACCGGTTGCATATGTAATGATTTCCTCAAGCTGGGGATGTAGGAGGGGTTCGCCACCGGTTATCATTAGTTTTTCAAATTTTTCCGCCCGGCTTTTATCAATGAAAGCTTTGAGTTCGGGTAGGGGACGAATGCCCCTCCGGTCGCCCTGGGAGCAGAAGCTACAATTCAGATTGCAGTCCTGCACAATTTCAAGGTAAGCCGTCCTCATAGAAAGAAATATTAAGGACTCAAATATAAAATAACATGAAAGTTTGGAAGGGGGTGCTGTTGGCAGGTATCATCCTGGTACTGGTGGCAGGGGGCATCTTTGGTTTCTGGTATGCTCAAAAATCCCAAAAGGACCACTTACAACAGGACATGCTTGAGATGGTGGAAAGTGGCTTATATGGCCCTAACGCCCCTTCAGAGCTGGCCTATCCTTTGGTGGTGCCCCTGGGAAGTCGCTGCGTCCGCATATATTTTGCGTTCAATCAGACCCAGCAACAGATTTCAGTCTGTCCTCTGGAATTAAATAATGAGGAAGTGGCCACTTTGGCAGGCTTTGACGAATATCCTTTCCCCCTAAGAACTTCCAAATGGCAGTATAATGGTCTTATAGGTTTGGAGCAAACAGATTTTCTGAGATTATTCTCACAAGTGAGGACAGTTACTGAACCGGGACAGGAATAAATTCACTCGGACCGCGTCTTTCAACATATTCCCTCCAGGGGCCTTCACAAATCTGGTAATAACGGCAAGTCTTGCAGGAGTCACCTTTCCATTTACCTTCCTGAATTCTCCATTTTTCCCAGTCTTTGATTTTGGTACCGGCTTCATAAACATCGGAGGGGGGGATGTAAAGTTCTGAAACCTGGTCCTCATAGCCCTGCATATGACAGTAAGGCATGGCCTCTGCCATGACGTGAAGGCCCGCGTCCAGACCAACCTGAAGGCCCTTGTGAATGTGGGGGGTGGCAAGGGAAATGAAGGGAACAATGGCATCAAAGTTAGTCCATGCACTACCACACGGATGGACGAATGCCAACTGGAACTGGTCAACCCCAAGGCTGACAAGGAGGCGGGCAATTCGGTCAGCGAACCTATAGTTGGGTTTGGTAATAACTGTGTTGGATATAATTTTTATGCCGGAGCACTCCCGGACATTCATGATGCCCCTGACTGTCTGGCGCCACGCTCCGGGCACCTGGGCCAGATAATCATGAAGAGCAGGGATGTGTCCGTTCAGAGCGGGAGAAAATTCAGTCATGCCGGAATTTATGGCAGCCCGAGTGAAGGCCGGAGAGGCAAACCTCCTACCGTTGGTTTGTATCTGAATTTCCCGGTAGCCCATGTCTTTGGCTTGTCTGACCAGCTCCAGAAGATCCGGCCTGACCGTGGGCTCACCTCCCGTAAAAACCACGCTTTTGATGCCTCTTTTACAAGCTTCTTCCATCTGATGACGAAGCTCCTCGGAGGAAGGACCGGCAAGAGTGCTTCTTTTTGAACCCTGGGCACAGTGCCGGCACATATTGTTGCAGGCATATCCAACCTTCAGGTCCAGACGTTTCACAAAATCACCCTGACGCAAGTATGCTCCGGTAAATCTCATATGAGCCCAGGTAACATGCAACGTCTTCAAGGGTTAAGATTTCAGCGTCAGCAACATTCAAGAAGGTGGACAAATCATTTCGGCATCGGTAATTCAAATCCGCATAAAATCTTTGTTCACAAACAGATGCGGGGGTTGTTGAAAATTTCAGGTTTTTAAACATTAAACATGCGTGATTCAAACATTCAACCCGTTTCTCTGGAGAGAGTCTTTCAGAAAATTCAGAACAGAAAGCATACATGTTGTACACGTCTCTGAACGATTCAAAATCAACCGATTTGAGAGTTTCAAAAACCTCTGACGGAATGGATTCACCCCCAAATATATTCAGAACCTCACACTTAACTCTCAAAGAATCTTGATATTGTGAACAATCAAGTTTCTGGTAGTTCTCATTGAAAAATTCCGGAAGATATTGATAAGCATAAAGCAAATAGTTTATGCCACCCTCATCACCTTCAGCTTCCCGAAATTCGCGAACTTCCAAACCAAGGGGTGAGCCGGACAGTTTAACCAAATCCAGCTGGTTGGAATAGACAACACCGGTGAAACTGTTCAGAAGGTCTTCCGGAAGGTTATTCAGAGTGGATTCAAAAGTGTCAATAATCCGGTTCTCCTGAAGTTGGGCTCTGAAACCCAGAACCGCCACAAATCCTATCAGAACCAACAAGACAGGAACCAGAATCCACCAGCGTTTATTCGTCATTGTATATAGATAGCCCACATGCTTTTTTTAGTTTTGCATTATCAAGCAGGTCTTGTCGGATCAGACCACAAATCTGGCTCTGCATGTTGCTACAGAAAGTCGCAGGGAAACTACCCCCGGAACGTGCCTTTTCAAGAGGACATCCGGAACAGAAAGTCTTGAAATCACATTTCCGGCAGTTTTCCGGGAATTCTGATGAGAATTTCAGAAAAGCCTCCAGTTTTTCCCGGTTTAGACGGACTTCATCATTCACATCACCCACAATAAAGGGAGACAGGCAGGACGGCATATTCCGGGTGTTCAGGATTGACTGGCAGACCGATAGCTTGCCATCAACCGTCAGGAAAAAAGAATGTTTGCCGGCCCCGCATGGTGGCCATTCTGAGGATGCCTGGATGGCCACCCGGACAGCCATATCCCGGTTCTGAAGGATTTTAACAAACCCCGGCCATTTTTTCATGGAGTTGGCCACATCAATATGGGGATAATCCTTCCCTCTGCCGATGGCAGCCATTATGCCGGGTGCCACCTTTTTGACACCCAACGATTCAAAGAAGGCTGCGATTTCTGTTTCTCTGCCGAATTTTTTTGGGGAGTAATTCACCCTCACCATTAACCGTTCAGGGTCATAAGCCAGAATTTGTTTGAGGGTCTTAAGCACATCATGACTTGTCGGTTCACCGTTTGGGGTGACTCTTTCAGTATCATGAATTTCAGGCAGGCCCTCAAAGGTTATCTGGAACATAATCTTGGTTTTTTTCAGAAGTTCTTCAAAAACGCCGGCAGGTGCCACACCGTTGGTAACCAGGACTATTTGTGGTGAAAGAAACAGGTCTTCAGCGTATTTTATGATTTCAAGAAGTTTAGGGTGAAGCAGAGGTTCTCCGCCTGAAATCACTATTCTAAGTGAAGCATCCGAAAAAGGTGAAAAAAAATCAAAAAAGGATTTCACTTTATGAAAGTCAAGGAAAAGCCCTCCAGACTTTGCATCAACAGAACAATATTTGCAACTCAGGTTACAGCTCTCAGTAAGGCTCAGTCCCAGCCATTTTACAGTTTCCAAAGTTACCCCCATGCAAACGAATATATTGATGCAAAACAGCAGTTGATGTGATTAGAATGTGACGTGTGAGTGCTGTGGGTGGAATGAGCGGTGTGGGTGCTGTGGGTGGAATGAGAGGTGTGGGTGCTGTGGGAGGAATGAGCGGTGTGGGTGCTGTGGGTGGAATGAGTGGTGTGGGTGGAGTGAGTGGAGTGCGTGCTATGGGTGCCGTGAGAAGAGTGGGAGGCGGTGACCTGACCACTGCTGTAGCCGGGGCCTGTGATGCTTGCACGCCCGGGCAACATGGCCAGAGAGGCCGCCATTATCAGAGAGGCGGAAGACACCAGTTTGTTTTTGTTGAAAAAAGCACTTTCGTCGGACACCAGCTCCTTAAGCTTTCTTTTCAGATTAGTCATAATAAACTTACTTTCCGGAGTATTTATTGTTTTTTCAGGGAGGCGGGCCGGGGAGCCGCCCAGGAGGTCATCAGGGCCCGGAATTCGGGGTCTTCGTCCATCTTTTGTAACAGGTGTTCAACCATAGCTCCGTGTATATGACATCTCCGGTCCAGAGGCATTTTGATGTTGAGGCTACCAGTCTGCCGGTAGGCCTCCAGGGGACAGCTACCACAGAAGGGCTGGAGGGCACAGGCATCACATAGATTTGCCAACCCGCAGGATGCCACCATCATGCCTTTGAGGACGGGACTGTTCAAGAGCTGGTTGAGAGGCTGATCCACGGTGCCCAGCTGGAACTCCTCAAACATACGTCCCTCGTCACAAGTATAAACCCCGCCATCAGGGGAATATGCCAGCTGTCCAAGGCCCGCTCCGCAGGGCATCTGTAATTCACAGTAACCGGGGTCCTGTTCTGAGAAAAATTTTCCGGCGATTATACGGGTTATACCTTCATCAAATTTAACTCCGTCTTTGTTAAGTTGGTAAATGTAATCAACCACCTGCTTCCAGACATTCACAAATTCTTCCGGGGTGTAACCCAATCGTTTCCATTCTTCGGGAGCCCGGCCGAAAAACCCAAGATATTTGAATCGGATGCTGTCAAATCCGAGTTTAATGTATTCATCAACAATATCCTTCCAATGTGGAAGTGAATGTTTGGTTATTACTGGGAGAGCATGCAGACGGGGGTAGTCCAGCTCCCGGAATTTCCGTATGGATTTTACCACGTCATCATAAGTTCCGCCACCACTGATGTATTTTCGGTGAAGGTTATGAAGGGACTTCGGCCCGTCAAGGGAGAAACAAATACCGATTTTATGCCTGATAAAAAAATCACGCTTCTCATCAGACCATTGGGTGCCGTTGTGAATCATGGAAAATCCCACAGTCTTGCCGGTCTGTCTGGCCAGTTTTTCTGAGCGTTCAACTATGGTCCGGATGGCCTCAAAATTCAGGAGGGGCTCCCCGCCACTGAACTCCACCACCTGGATTCGTGCCGGTGACTGAAAGACAAAGTCGGCGACCTTTTTCGCGGTTTCGGGGGTCATTTGGCTTCGGTTTTCGGTGCTCGCGTAACAGTAAGTGCACTTCAGATTGCACCGGTTGGTAACCGCCACCACATGCAGGGAGGTTCCGTTGTAAATATGCCAGAATTTACGTTTCATGCGTGAGCCAATCCCAAGAATGGTTTCAGGAGTGAACGCCAGCCCGCTTTCAATCAATTGTGAGAACAGACGGGGATTTTTGTGGACGGAGTGAGAGTTTAGTTGTTTCAGGTCATCAGTATTAAGCATAGTCCATCCACCCAAGTGGTTGGTCACCAAAAATTTATCATTCACTTTTTTTACCCTGAAAGAAGGGACATCATAAAGGGGGTCATTCATTCGCGAGCCTCCAGCAAGTAGTTGAATTTTTCATATACTTCCGACTCAGGGATTGGAAGTCTGAAAATCAGATAAGGCCCTGCTTCTTCAAAACTGGACCCAAAAACCCGGATGGCCGTGTCTCGGGGGTAGAACAAGGTGTTCACTCTGAAAATTGACAGATTATTAAGCGTCATCACACCCTTCATCAACTTCACCAAATTTTTCTTCCCAGATTTTTGCAATGTCCTCTTCACTTTCTTCTGTAGCCGGAAAGCTGTTGGCCAAACCGGTCAGCAGAGCCTCACGCACTCCCTGGTTGCGGGACAGTTGGACGGCATAGAAAGCTGCGGCAGTCAGTTCATCATAGAAAGTCTGACCCAACTTTTCCAGATCCGCGTCTCCGACCACGGGGTTGCGGGGCTTGAGAATGACAAACACGGTTTCCTCAAGAGAACCATCCAGCATGACATATGCCTTGTCCATGAGAGTGTAAGCTGCACTGTAAATAAGGTCAACCGGATATAGTTTGGGATTTACCCGGACGGTCACCAACTGCCTTTCAGGGTCCGGTTCCACAAAATGGTGTTTGGGGGGCATAAAGCTTGGGAGGGCGGGGGCGTAAATAAAACTTACGGAAACAGTAGCCAGGAAGCCAGAAACCCCACAGACATGAAAGGTGCAGAGGGCAGGTAGCCCTCAAACTCAAATGATGCCAGCAGGGTGTAGATTGCCATGAAGGCAAGGATTTTCAGGGTGTTCAGTGGAAAAAGTAGCAACATAATGATGGTCAGAGGAATGGTGACGCTCTTAATGAAGGGCAGACGACGGGATATGACAAACGGTATGACGACCAAAACCCCCACGAGAGAAACCAGACGGAAGCCGGACAGGAAAGGGGCCACTATAACCGGCAATAGGTTAAGGGTGGAGAATTTAAGCCGGAAACTGATTTTTCGGGTGGTCAGGGCTTCAACGAACATAAAGATGGATGCTATTGCGAAAAAAACCAGAAAGGGGAAGGTGAAATAAAAATCATTTGAAGGGTGAAGCAGGGAAATCATCGCTGTAAAAAATTTCACATCCCCCGCCTTCCAGAATTCAAGGAAAAACAGGAGGAGTGAAAAGGCCCAGTAGTATGCTTGATATCTGAGGTAAGTCGTGAAAGAAAGCAGTGAAGCGGACTTAATAAAAAATACCAGATTGAGTATGAAGGAAACAGCGAATATTCTGATTATCAGGCTGTTCGGGATGCGGTGGTGCTTCAGGTCGTAGCGGGCACCTTTGAGTGAAAACACAATCAGAGCCGGGCCGAAGAGCCAGTCAGTCGCATTCAGCATCCACTTTCACCTGGTTTTGTCCGGAGGGTAAAAAGACTGAAAGGTTGTAACGCTGAAGCCCGGGATAAATGATTGCCGGGGTCCGGTTAGTCCATATCAGTCTCATGCCCTGAAGAATTTCAATATTGAAGTGACAGGATGAGGGGGTGTCCAGTTTGCTTTGGGCGTAAATAATCAGGTTGCCGTCGCGACCTCCTCCCGGCAGTTCGGAACCTTCTGAAACCGAAACATTGAAAAGAACTACTTTTTCAGAGTTTTTGGTCAGCAAAAACACCGTCACCGAAAAAACCACCACAAAAAACAGTATCAAGTCAAACCAACGGTTTCCGGCCACACAAAAAGGAATTCATACAGTTTAAATATTCCCCGGCCTAAAAATTCTGATGTTGCGGTGGTTTAGGGGAGCTCTTGTAGCTTTTTTGATGATTTTTCTAGTCACAAATCAGGCTCGGGCCGGCTACATCGCAAAAGTGTCCATCCGGGACCCCAGTGGTAATGTGGTGGTGACGGATGCGATCATGAGTCATAGTTGTGGAACGGGAGGAGATGATGCCCCCATACCCTGGTCACACAGTTGTGACAGCTTCACTTACAGCTACAGCAACTGCTCGGTGGAAGGAGACTGGGAAGCCCAGGTCAAAGTCAGAACTCTGGCATGCGCCTATTATAAAACGTCGTGTTCAACTTACGGTTTTTTGCCAGGCGGGGGGCACACCTGTACTTGGGAAGATGCTGTGGAATGTTACAAAGATGAAACTAGTGATTGGAACGTCATATTCAACATAAACTGGGACGCCAACCAGGCAGATTGTGAATGCTACAAGGGGACCAGCCCGCCATATTGGAACATAGGCGGTGAATCCTCCGCCACCAGTTGTTGTGAAGATGCCACCGAAGCCAGAAGAGAGAGCATCTTTCACGCCTCCATGGACGGCTCGGCTGACGGCACTGATGCGTGCTGTCTGACCGCCAATGGGCCCAAATGTGTTGATGCCAACACCTGTTACAATCATGGGTCAACCAGCCATGACGCGGACTCGGACGGGGATAATGATTATTGTAATTCAGGGACGTGGTATGACTGTGAAACTGACAGTGAATGTGGTGCAGGGTATTACTGTTCAAGCAACGACTGCGTCGCAAAGAAAAACAACGGGGCGGCCTGCACGGCCAACAGACAGTGCATCTCTGGTATCTGCGACCTGGACGGCTGTCTGAAGTGTGTGAGCACATACACCGACACGGATGGGGACAAATACAATGATGATTTGTTCTGCGACGCCTGCCCCAACGACCCGGACGACCACGGGGGGGCCAGCGGGGATTGTGAGGTAAAGCTGGGCGGGCTGATAGTCATGGACGACAGGACGGGGTCAAGCATGGAACTGTATGCCGAGGGCCCAGCCTGGACCCCTGATCCTGGTATGACTGGGGAACAGTCCACCACCTCCTTTGAAGGCACTTACTCCACCCACAACAAGGGCAGTTGGGTGAGGAAGGCCACGAGCTTTGCCACGGCCACCTACCCCCTGGTGGTCTTTGCCTATAAGATTGACAACCGGGAAATCGCCTGCCTCATGATCTATAACGGCACCTGGAAGAAATTCGCCGACACCTCCACCACGTGCTCGGGCAGCTATGTTGCCACCGACCATGCCATCACCCTCATCAACGACGGTCAGTGGCATCTGGCATCAGTCAACATCAGCGACGTGATTGGGACGGTGACCTGGGTCATAAGCGGAGGCACGGGCGACATCTACCTGGACAATGTCTATGCTATCATGGAACCGATCATCTACTCCAAACCCAACAACACCGCCGGCGCCACCCCCGGCACCAAGCTGATAGTTTATTCAGTGTGCAACGATGATGATGGTGCGTCCGACATAAGCAACCACGCCAACCTCATCAATTACCAAAGTAACGACGGTAGCCCCTACAGGGGCTATTACTACTGCTCAGGCTCAAGCGTGATTGAAGCGGGCGGGAGTTATGGTCAGGAATTCACTGAAATCATCTCATCAGACAGCAGCTGCTGGACTAAGGGGGACTCGCACATCATGAAGGCCGTCCTGCGGGCGGAGGGGGAGCCGAATGATTACGGTCTTTACACCAACGACATCTCTTTGAAATGTCAGGAAACGGGAAAGGTAAGCTGCTGGAAACACAACCCGACCAACTATAGGGTTTATACTGAAGCAGCAACTCCTGCGTGTGAATCCGATGACAACAACTATGATGTGAATTTTTTGAGCCGTGAATGCACTTCCGATGAAACAGGTGAAACCTACTGCAACGCCACCATGAACTGTGACAACGGGCATGACACAACAACCCTGTATCAGTGCGAGATGCCCATACTTCTGCCCAGGGGAACCATAGACACCACGGGTTACGATACCGCATTATACTACGACCTCAGTTTCCTTACCGACATCTCCACCACTGCGGACGCCTGCATCATGTATGACGTCTATGACTCGGAGAGCGGCGAGGAGTTTGACATCTACGTAGGCAAGACCAAAGTCGCGGACGCCGAAGGCGGTGGGAAGGACGCCTGGTTGCGCTACAAGTATTATAACGTTTCATCATACGTAAGCGTGGGGCAGAACCTGTGGGAGTTTGACGTGGACTTATGCTGCCCCACCTACGACAACATCCTGTTCGGCTGGCTGATAAGTGAAACCGGTAGCGGGGCTGACGGGAATGCAAGCACCAGTTGCTGTGACGCAGCAACTGACTGCGTAGATGATTATGTATTGAATGAAAATTGGGGTTGCTATAACACCGGCACCCAGAGGGACACCGGGGGCGGGGACGGGGCGGACCTTGAAGAATGCCGTAATGGAGTTTGGTATGCTCAGGATGCTGACCCGACCGCCTGCACCAACTTAGGAAACACCTGGCTCGTAGGGGGAGAGGCTTCCGGCTTTGGTGGTTACGCCACTGGAAGTGAAACGGAATGTTGTGGGGATGACAGCGGGGAATACGTCATTATTGAAACCCAAGGGACTGACAGCCCCGCCCGTTTTGGTGATGGCACAAGTGCCTGTTGCGACGCCGACACTGACTGTGTTGAGGCCAGCACGTGTTACGCCAGCGGGGACATTTTTGACACTGAAGGAGTTGAGAGTGATGGTTACTGCAACTCCGGGAGTTGGGAGGGCGGGGATGCCAGCCAGACTGTATGCGAAGCCCTGGGCCACACCTGGTTGAACGCCAGATGTTGCGGGGACGACCCCAGCAGTCCAGATGATGATTACGAAAACGCGGGGCCCTCCAATTCCTGTTGTATTGATGGAGTGGTGGTCTCAAGTGATAACCGGGCTTCAGGATATGATAACGGCATTATGTGCTACGATGGTAAAATTTATTCATGCAACAGCAAATCAACCTTTAACTTTGACACCGACTACATAACAGGAGGAGCTTTAGGTTCATTTTACTGCACGTCCAGCGGGTGGAGTGACACACCGGGGGATAGTGAAGAGAGTATCATCGCATGTGAGGAAGGAGGGGGCATCTGGTTTGGTGGTATGAATGACCAGGCCTGTTGCGACCCCGCAGAAGAGTTCGTGGCCAGCTTCGTACCTGAGGACCATCTAATCACCAAACTCAAGTTTGACGAGGGGGTCGGGGTTGAAACCTATGACCGGCTACGTGGCTTCATCGGGGGGTTGACAGGCACCAGTTGGGAGATTAGCCGGGTGGTGGACGGGCGGGCCCTGAGGTTTGATGGCAGTAGCGGGAGTTATGTAATGATGGAAAATTACACGGATTTGCAACTGGACGCCAATCTGACCATCGCCTTCTGGATGTATCCGGAAAATATAGGTCTGGGGAGAATAAACCCAATTGACAAAAGTTACGGGGGGGAGTTCGCCCTAACTATAGAAACAGACGGAGGCCTTAGCTATTATCAGGGCAAGAGCAAAACCGAAGGGGAGTATCTGGACTGGAAGGCCATGGACCCGGGTAGCATCACCAACGACACATGGTATTTTGTAGTTATCACCAGAAACAACAACACCCGGGAGTTGAAGAGCTACCTCAACGGGAAGCTCATAAACTCCACCACCTATGCTCTGAACGCCAGTTACATCCCTTCCAAAAGCTATTACGGGGTGATGGTGGGCCGGGGCTACACCATGGTGGCCGTGGACGGGGTGGTGGATGAAGTAAGGCTATACGACCAGCCCCTTTCCGAAGAGGACATCCAGGTGCTCTACAGAAGTTATCCTGAATACTCCCAGAGTGACTTACGGTTATATCTGCCGTTGGATTCAAGTGCCAGTGATTTTTCGGGCTACCGACAGACGGTGACTTCCTACGGCACGCCCGATTACACCGGAGATCGTAAGGCCGGTTCGGGAGCTGTCAATTTTGATGGTAGCACGGAGTATTTCAATCTGACAGGGGACATAGGCACTTTTTCGGAGATGACCTTCACAGTCTGGTTCAAGAAGAATCTCAACGAGGGCAGTCAGTATATACTGGACACCCGGCTGGGGGAAAGCTGGTGGATAATCCAGGATTACACACAGGTTTATTGTACCGACACCTCCGGCAACATCTGTATTTATGACAAGGCGGAAATCCCAGGTTCCCAGATGGTAAATAATACCTGGCAACTACTGGCGGTCACTGTCAGCAGTGAAGAAACCAGGGCCTATCTCAACGGTGAATTGATTGATGTTGGGGATGGGTTCAGCCCGGAGGTTGCGGCGGGCCTGCAGTTGGGCACCCGATACTCAGGGGTCAACAAGTTCCACGGTTCTTTTGATGATTTGCGGATTTATGACAGAGTGTTGTCTGCAGGAGAGATAACCTTCCTGTACCAACTGAAAAAATGGAACCGCTACATCTGCGACAACGGTTCAAAGACTTCCTGTGTCGGAAACACCTGTGCCAACCTAACCAGTGGGGGAGATTATTACTATTGCTACGGGGACGCCTTCAGGAAATACACGGACGCCCAGGATTATTGTGAATCCGCCTGCAGTACATATGGTGGGTCATGGAACGAGGAAAAAGAAGGTATCCAAAAATGCTGTTCCCCCATTCAACCTTCTGAAACCTGGTGTGATAACACCAACATCTGTTCGGGAGGAAATTATATTGCCTGTGAAACCTGGTGCGACACCCAGGGGGGCACCATAGGTAGCTACACATGCACACTGGCCCGGGACTTTGACTGCAAGTCACTGGGAACCTGTAGCGGAGGGGTCTGTCCCTGTGCCCTGGCCAGCACTATTGTCTGCGAACAGGACAGCAACTGCGAGAGCAATCATTGTCTCAATTTCACTTTTGAGAATATCAGCACATACTTGGGCGGATGGGGAGAAATTCCCACTTCCCCAACCAAAATATGCTGTCCGGCGAATGAGTGTGCCTACGACGCCAACCACGATGGAACGGTGGAGAGTTGCATTGCATCAGGCACGTCAAGTGTGGATACCGACAGGGACGGAGACTCAGACTACTGCTATCAGGGGGTATGGTACGAATGCTCTGATTTTGTGGCCGAGAACCAGAAGGCCACTGACTGTAGCTGTTCCAGTGGGGCGGTCGCGGTGGACAACAGCACAGCCTGGGTGTGCAGAGTCCAGCCAGTAAATCTGACGGAAACCCCTTGTGGAAATAAATGCGACAGCGACGGCAACGCCGGCACGGATGAAATGATTCACTCAACCGGGCTTTGTTCCCTTACACCGGACGTGTGTGGCCAGATGTGGTATGAATCTGGATGGGAGGGAAACACAACCACCCTGGAAGTGTTGGTCAATATGAGCTGTCCCTGTGATGCTTATGCCTCATGTAATGTGACCCTGACTGCAGGAACGGGCATTATTTATGAAGGTGGTTTCCTGACCAATAACTATGAGCTGACCCGCCACAGTTTCAGCCCGAACCTGGATTACGGCGCCAACAACGTGACGGTTAATTGCACCTGTTCCAGTGCGGGACAGAGCTGCACCCGGAACCTCACCCCGGTTCAGGTCCAGATGGATGAAGAGATGGTGACTGAAACCAATCTGGCCGGTTTTGTGGGCCTCACCAACATCAGCCTGCACAATCTGGGAAACCTCAAAACATATTACACCCTATACATTAACACCACTTCCAACGCCACTCTGGTGACTAACTCCACCACGGGTAGCCTTGAAGCTTCAGCACGGGCCTTCGGAAACTTTTACAATTTCATACCCTGCTCGGACGTCACTCCCACTTGGGAGAGCCGGTCCAACTACACCCCCATCTACACCTCCTATCTGCTGAACCTCACCGACATCGGCCAGCTACTGACGGGCACGGGCACCAACCGCCTGTCCCAGTGCGGGAATGCCGACGACTGCACCACCTGTTGCTCCATCGCCGGGGCCTGCTGGGCTTTCGGGGAAGCCTCAAACTTCACCTGCTCCCAGAATATCTGCTGTGGCACGGGAGAACACTTCATGAACGGGGCCTGCTGTGCTGCCACTGAAGTCTGTTGCCTGGATGACGACAGCTGTGACGTTGAGGAATGGTGCAATAATTACACGGTTGATAATCAGTATTATACTGGCTTTTTCATATGTGCCGACACCAAGGCCGACGGGGTGACATGCACAGAAAGTCGGGAGTGTATTAATCTCTGGTGCGGGGCCGGCATCTGTGCCGACTCCAACCCTGTGCCTCTGAGTGAATGGTATGAGTGCGAGCCTTACGGAGGTCTGCTTTGTGATTATGAAGCTGTAATGGTCGAGGGTTACATGGGCCCGCGGGGTTGCAACCTGGACGACGACTGCTCCTCCGGCCACTATTGCTATTCACCCCGCCACGCCTGTCTGGAGTGCCCCTCAACCAACGCCGTCTTCGGGGGCATCAATATGAGCAACGACGGTCTGTGTGCCTCAGAGAACTGTATAGGTATAGACTTAGACTGCTGTGCCTCTGACAATGATTGTAACGAGGCCAACTGGTGTGATGCCACCAGCACCTGCCGGGCATGTTCCACTCAAAAAGACTACATTTGTGCCAGCTCCAACTGCGTGGGCACTGACCCTGACTGCTGTTCCGATAGTGGGGATTGTGAAGTCGGAGAGAATTGCACCAGTGGCACCTGCATAGGCAATGCCGGTGAAAGCTGCCTGAGTGATGATGACTGCACAGGCACCTTGGAGTGTGTGGCTGGAATCTGCATCAACCCCAACTTTGCCGTCATAGTGCCGGCGGTTCCGCCCAGTGGCTACTACAACGCCACAGTGGGGGACACCATGAAATTCACAATTCTGGTGGCCAATTCCCAGCAGGTTGAAGACAGTTTCACGGCCAGCATATCCACGGAGGCCGGCTATGATGCCGCATTCGCCCGGCTGGACAACCAGATGTCAGAGACCTTCCGACTGGGCTCCGGCCAGGTCCAGAAGATGCTGTTGACCGTCTTTGCAGGCCGGAGAGCCCCGGCTCCTTCAGACTATCTTTACATTCTGGTGAAAATCAAGAGTACCACCAAGTCCGAGTTTAACAACGCCCTTCACGTCAAGGTGGATGTCCGCGCCAAGGTGGCTGAGGGGGTGCCCAAAGCCCCCTTCACGCCGGTCTGGGCCCTATTACTGGCCGGACTGGCACTGGGAGTGGCGGTTTTGAAGTAACATTTGTTGTTAATCCAAAGGTAAAAACTTATAATTAACTCCATAGTAGCTTAACATGGGCATAGTCAGGAAAATACTCGGGGACGAGAAGCTTACCAAAACCGAACTCATTTCCATCAAGGATGAGGTCAGAGATACATCAGATGGGTGCGAAGAAAACAGAGAGGACTTCCAGCCCCGGGAGGAGCTGACCACTTCAGACCTCATTCCAAAGGGTATTGAAATGTTTGTCAGAATTGAAGACTACAAACAGATTGTCACCCAGTTGCGCCGACTGGACACCATTGTTGAGAAGCTGGAAGAGCTGGAAAAGGCTCACACAGAAATCCAGGACATCAACGACAAGTTCACCGAACAGCTGGAACTGGCTCTGAGTGAAATGGAAGAAGTCAAGGAAGAGCTCGGGGACAAACTGAAGTTGCCGGAAACCCGATAGGGAAGCTCCCAAACCGGCCGGAGTTAAGGTTTGTAGCCTATCTTTCTCAGAAAGTCCTTTCTTTTGGAGATATCTGTCTCGTTCTCTACACCCAGAGGAGCCCCGCCGTCTATGACGCCGACTATACCCCTGCCCTGAGGAGTGTGAGCCACTATAACCTGAAGAGGGTTGGCAGTAGCTGCCCAGAAATTGACAATTTCGGGCACCTGTCGCAGTCGGGGCATGACATTTACCGGATAGGCATCACGGAGGAAAATTATGAAGGAGTGGCCGGCCCCTATGGCCTGGGCGTTCTTCACGGCCAGGTCGGTCAGGACGGAGTCGTTCCCGGCCCGGCGGATGAGGCGGGGACCGGATGCCTCGCAGAAGGCCAGGCCGAATTTGATGCCCGGAGCAGAGTCAGCCAGGGCTTCAAACACATCCTCCACCGTCTTGATGAAGTGGGAGGTGCCAAGAATGAGGTTAAGGTCTTCGGGCTTTTCAATAGAAACCAGTTCAAAGGTAAGGTTGCCAGTCATGAAGGAGGTAAAGACGGGCTTTAATAAAACCTGCGACATCAGTCGCGGATAAAGCATTTAAGTTGCCCGGCGGGGGAGGGGTATGGATGACCAGACCCGGCTTGAGTTGATCACCAGGGCACCGGTTGATGAGTTCCTAACCAAAGAGGAGCTGAAAACCGCCATTGAAACCGGAGTGAAGCTGAAGCAATATATCGGGTTTGAGATTTCGGGGAGAATTCACCTGGGAACAGGTCTGAGTATTATGAAGATGGCCGACCTGCAAAGGGCCGGGGTGGAAACGCGGGTGTTTCTGGCGGACTACCACACCTGGATAAACCAGAAGCTGGGCGGGGATTTGGAATTCATACAAAAGGCGGCCCGGGATTATTTTGGCAGACTGGCCTGCAAAATGGTTGAAGTTGCAGGTGGTAAGGGCGATAAGGTGGAGCAGGTGCTGGCCTCTGAAATTTACAATCAGGATTACTGGGCCACAGTGGTCAGGGTGGCCAAAGCCACCACCCTTGCCCGCACTCTGAGAAGTGTGACCATCATGGGCAGGGAGGAGGAAAAGGGGATGCCGACGGCCTGGGCCCTTTACCCAATGATGCAGGTGGCCGACATTTATTTTCAGGGAGTGAACATCGCCCACTCAGGTATGGACCAGAGAAAAATTCACGTGGTGGCCCGGGAGGCTGGGGAGGCTGTGGCCGGCTACAAGCCCATGGCTCTGCACTGTCACATGTTGCTCGGCCTCCACAAACCCTCAGTCTGGCCAGTGCCCAAAGACAAGGAAGGAAAATGGACTATGTTCAAGATGAGTAAGTCCATCAAGGGCAGTGCCGTTTATGTGGATGACAGCGAAGAGGAAATCAGGAAAAAGGTGACAGGCGCCTTCTGCCCTGAAAAGGAGACCGGTTACAACCCTGTGCTTGACTGGGTTCGGCATCTGGTTTTCAGTCCCATGTTTGGGAAGGACCAGGTTTTCGCCATCTGCAGGCCGGCCAAGTTCGGAGGGGACGCAGAGTATCGCAGGTATGAAGACTTGGAAAAGGATTTTTCAGGAGGCCGGCTACACCCCATGGACCTCAAGACCGCTCTGGCTGACAGGCTGGTGGAGCTACTTGCCCCAACGAGACAGGCGGTAAAAGGTCTGAAAATAATGGAAGAGATAGCCGACCGCACTAGCCGATAAACCTCATGAAGAAAGAGGCGAAGATGGTCATGTAAAACACCCCTGTCAAGGTGGCCAGCAGGCGGGGAGCGGGAAGAGTCATGGTTCTGTGACGGCTGGCTTTGTAGAAGGCATACGACACCAGCATGAGCAGGACGGGCAGAGTCAGCTCGCCGGCCACACTCAACACATCCAGAAACCCGAAACCGAAAGCCTGGGAGGCCAGGTAGATGAGCAGGGCGGGGAGGGTGGTCAGGGCTGTGGCAACTTTTCTCGGCATTCCAAAATCATAGTTGTAGATATGCTGGGTGCACAGGCCAATGCCCAGGAAGGATGTCAGCAGGGCAAAGAGGGTGAAAAGGGAAATGACCACTTCAAAGAAGCCTCCGTAGTGGAGGGCCAGCCCTTCAGTGCCCAGGTCGGTCATGGCAGCCCCAAGAACGCCGATAGTGGAAAAGGAGAAGGCGATGTAGAGCACCAGACAGATTATGGTGCTGATGGAGTACGCCTCCAGACCGCGACCCTTGGAAAGGTAGTTGATTTCCGGAATTATGTTGATGCCAAAAAGGGCGAAGAGCATGGTGCCCGCAATCACCCCCAGGCCAAGGGAGGGGGTTCCGGAAACTTCAGATATGAAGCCTTCAGGGGAGAAGTTGGCGAAGTTCAGCAGGGAGATGACCGCCAGAAAAATCACCATCAGAAGGGCAAGGGGCTGGGCCACCTTTTCCACCAACCGGGTGCCCCGGAAAACCACATAAGTGCCGAAGGCGAAGAAGCTCAGACTGGCCACCAGAGGTGGCAGGGGAATGAGGACTCCCATCTGACGGCCGAAGCCGATGAGGTAGGCTGAAAGGGCTCCATACATGGAGAAGATGAGGGTGAGGTAGATGGGCACCTTCCACTGCCGGCCCAGAATGTCGGATATGAGGGCGGGCAACTGGACGGGTTTGTGTTCACTTTTGAGCAGGTCGGCAACCATCCCTCCTGAAAGTATGAGGAAAAATGCAATCACCGCGGAAATTATGAGACCCATCGGGCCGGTTCCGTAAAAAGCCATGGGGAGCGCCAGCACCCCGGCACCAATGGTGGTAGAGATAGCCACCGCAATTGCACCAAACACCACAGCTTCCGGAGAGAGGGGATATATGCTTTGTTGTTTATCTGGTGCTGATGACGGCTTTCAAAATGGCAGAAGCCTGCTCGGGGGTAAATGTTAAAGGATGGTCATGAATCAGAGCCGCATTCACTCCATCAGCATACTTGCCGGGAGGAGAAACCACCACTAAAGGTTTTTTCACCAAGCCCTTGAGTTTATTCACAATTTCATCATTGAGTCTGGGTAGCTGGAAGAGGAAGACAACTATGATGGCATCCACTCCGGGGTCACGGTCAACCGCTTTCAGGGCGAAGGCGAAATCATCCGGGGTGGCCGTGCCCGTCAGGTCGAGGGGGTTGCCGACCACCACATGCTCGGAATAGTGGTTTTTCAGGGTTTTAAGGGTTGAAGAATTCAAAACAGCGGGTTCAAGGCCTCCATCCTCAAGAGCGTCGCTGGCCATCACCCCAAACCCACCACCGCAGGTCACCACGGCCACTCTCCTGCCGGCAGGGCCGTGGGGGTGAAGGTCCAGTAGTTTGAGGGCACCCAACATGTTTTCCACATCACCGGCAAGGGCGATATTTTTCTGGCGGAACACACCTTGATATACTTCATAGCTACCGGCCAGTGCTCCGGTATGACTCTTTGCGGCGCTGATGCCTTTTTGGGTGCGACCGGCTTTGAGGGCAATTATGGGTTTGTGGATGGAGGAGGTGGCTTTGAGAAATTCACTTCCATCCTTAAGACCTTCAAGATAAAAACCGATGGCTTTGGTGTCTTTGTCTTTAGATAAATAGTGAATAATTTCACTTTCACTCACATCAAGCTGATTGCCGTAGCTGGCCACCTTGCTGAAACCGATGGCCATCCGGTTGGACCAGTCTATCAGGGCACAAATAGTGGCCCCGCTCTGGCTGAGCAGGCCGATGCCACCTGCCCGGGGCATATCAACTCTTTCAGTGGGCAGGAAGACGGCATTCAGTTTGTGGTGGGGGTTCATGATGCCGACACAATTGGGACCCCACACCCGGAACTTGTGCTGGCGGGCCAGGGCCATGACCTGTTCGTCCAGGTCCTTGCGACCGACCTCGCCGAAGCCTCCGGAGATGATAAGGGCACCTTTGATGCGACCGCCGACCTGGGAAAGAGCCTCGGGAATGAGAGGAGCGGGGATGGCGAAGATGGCAAGATCCACAGGAGGTAGCTTGTCCGCCGAATAGATTTTGTGGCCGTCTATGCCTTCAGTGGCCTGCGGATTTACGGGATAAATCGGGCCTTTAAACCCGCTTTTCAACAGGTTGTCAAAGAGCACTCTGCCGGGCTTGTCCGGATTGCGCGATACCCCGAAGACGGCGATGCTCCGGGGCCTGAAGAACACGTCAAGACTCATAGACTCACCTGCTGTAAAACATGTCCTCCTGTGGCATGCGGGTTCGGAAGCTGCTTTTGATGCGACTGTAACCATCCACCAGTTTGCGGTCCAGACTGGGGCCCACCTTTTCAATGGCGATATCAAAATCCTTCTGGGTAATGTGGTCCTTGTTCTCACGCATGGCCAGCATGGCAGCTTCCATACACACTGCCTGTAGGTCGGCCCCGCTGAAATTGGGGGTTTCGTTCACAATTTTTTCCAGATTCACACTTTTCAGGGGCATTCGCGAAGTGTGAATTTTCAGGATGTTGAGGCGGGCGACCTCGTCCGGGGGCGGGATGAAAACGAAGCGGTCTATCCTGCCGGGACGAAGGAGCGCAGGGTCTACCAGATGTGGCATGTTGGTGGCTGCCACGAAAACTATGCCTTCACGCTTGCCAATACCGTCCAGTTCGGTAAGGAGTTGGTTGATAACCCGTTCAGTAGCCCGGTTGTCACTGGTGCCGCGGATGGTAGCTACCGCATCCACCTCATCAAAGAAAATCACACAGGGTGCCAACTGCTTGGCTTTGCGGAAAAGTTGCCTGACGGCTTTTTCACTTTCGCCCACCCATTTGCTGAAGATTTCCGGGCCCTTGACAGTGATGAAGTTGGCGTTGGCCTCGTTGGCCGCGGCCTTGACCATAAGGGTTTTGCCACATCCGGGGGGGCCATAGAGTAGCACGCCCTGAGGGGGCTTTATACCAAGTTTAACAAACTTTTCAGGGTTTTTGACAGGTAGCTCAATAGCCTCCATAAGTTCCTGTTTGGCGGTTTCCAGCCCGCCGATGTCCTTCCAGCCCACATCAGGCAGTTCAACCAGAAATTCACGCATGGCGCTGGGTTCAATACCTCTTAGAGCGTTGATGAGATGTTCACGTTTAACCCGAAGTTTGGTCAAAGTTGATTCGGGAATTTCGTCGTCAATATTCACCTTTGGAATTAATTCACGGACTGTATCAAGGGCGGCCTCTTTCACCAGCCCGGCCAGGTCGGCACCTGTGAATCCCGGGGTTTTGTCAGCAATATCGGAAAGAAGTATGTTCTTCAATTCATTATTCACTTGTCGCTTTACGTCTTCAAACCCGATTGAGAAAAACATTAACAAATCCCAGAAAATTCTCGGATCCGTGACCTGGGAGTGAACGGACTTAAGAAGTTCAGAGTGCCCCTTTGAAGGGTCCATCTGGTCCAGAGTCTGCAGGACCAGGGTTGTGAATAAATTCTTAGCCACCCCGTCTTGGCTCAGGTGGGTTGGCAGGTCTTTCCTATCCGGAAGGTTTCGCATGAGCGCCGGCTCAGCCTTGGCTAGATTTTCCAGAAATTGGTTGAAGTATGCATCGGCCGCCTGCTTGGTGTTCACATCGAGAAGGTCGGCCAACATGGCAACCAACTCTTTTTCGTTGCAGGCTTTGAAAACAGGAGGCAGATGTGTGGCCATCTTCTGAGCCACCAGGGAAGGGCTCCATTTAAGGTCCAGAGGCATGCCACGGGTGTGAATGAAAAGCACTTCCTTTCTGGCCCCGGCGTTGGGAACGCCAATTGAGATTTCTCGGTCAAAACGGCCCGGGCGACGCAGGGCGGGGTCCAGGGAGTCCGGCCGGTTGGTGGCAGCCAGCACCATAACCTGGCCACGGTCCAGCTGACCGTCCATAAGTGTGAGCAACTGAGCCACTATGCGACCCTCCACCGACATCAGGTCATCCCTTTTCTGGGCCACAGCATCAATCTCGTCTATGAAGATGATGGCGGGGGCCTCCTTACGGGCCACCTCAAAAACCTTGCGGAGTTTCTCCTCAGCCTCGCCGGCGAACTTGCTTACAATCTCCGGGCCGTTGATGCGTATGAACCTGGCGTTGGTTTCGTCAGCAATGGCTTTGGCCAACAGGGTCTTTCCACATCCCGGTGGTCCGTGAAGTAGCACGCCCTTGGGGGGTTCAATACCCAGGCGGGCGAACAGCTCAGGTCGCTTAAGAGGAAGTTCAATTATTTCGCGGACTTTATTCACTACATCTTTCATACCACCTATATCCTCATAAGTCACCATGGGTCGGCGCTGTTCCTCTTTTTCAGTCTCGGCCGCTTCTATGGATATGTGGGTCTCGGCAGTGATAAAATTGGCGTTGGCGGGTTCCACGGATGTTACTGTGAATTTAATTTGTGAACCGAAGAAGGTGGCGGCCTCCAGCTCGGTGGTGTAGTCAGGATGCAATCCGCGGGGCAGTGGACGTATCTGCATCCTGTCTCCCTTCGCCATCACTCTGTTGCGAAGGACTTTGGAGAGCAGAGCCTCGCCCACTTTCACATTCACAGACCCAAAGGGGGAAATTGAAAGCTTGCGGAGGGGAACGAGGTCCGCTTTTGCGACCCTAACCTTTTCACCTATCAGGGCCCCACAATTACCCCTGATGAGACCGTCCATGCGGATGATGCCCCTGCCTATATCGCTGGGATATGCCAGGTCAGCCACGGCATAGGAAGTCTTGGAACCCGTAAGACGGATGGGCCCTCCTTCGGGGGGCAGGCCCAGTTCCTTCATAAGTTTGGAATCCATACGGACGATGCCACGGCCCATATCATTCTGGTTGGTGATGGGGATTTCAGCGACCCTTAGTTCAAGTTCTTCCACTCAAAAGAGAAGGCCACCCGTATTAAATCTTTAGTCCTTGCGCCAGCCACGGATGGCTCCGCTGTTATTCACGGTCTCGCACAGGCGGGCTATGGCCCGATCAACGTCTTCCAGCCTCTTGAGGCCCACCAGGACACACTTGCCACTGGAGAAAATCAGAAAAGTCGCGGAGGGGTCGTAGATTTTGAAAGTCAGACCGGGAAAGAGTTCAGGGGAGTAATAACTGTCGTAGATTTCATGAACGAAGCTTTCCAGGTTAATTTCAACGTGCAGGTCCAGGGAAAGCACCAGATTTTGGATTTCAATGTCCACATCCTTGATGCGGATGTTCAGTTTGTCCTTGGCCTCCACTTTGAACTTCTCTATGGCAACTTTCAGTTCAGCGAAGCTCTTGACGCCTGCCAGCACCGCCTTGCCGTTCTTGAAAAGCAGGAAGGTGTAACCCTCCCTTTTACGGTATATGCCACCCGGAAAGGAGCTCGGGTCATATTCGGCCCCCAGAATCCGGGAAACCTCGGGCAGGTTGAAGGTTACATGAAAGTCGAGGCTGGCCACCAGGTTCTGGACGTCGCGGTCCACCTTGGCGGGATCAACCTTTACCGGAACTTTGCCGTCCCGCACTCTTGGCGGTTCGGGAGCTTCTACCATATGGTTCTTTATAAATGCCCTTTATATAAAGCTTGGCAGCGTCATAGGGAATGGAACTTCTCAAATCTTGGGCCATCCGGGGGCAGGCCGTAATCACCCAGCAATCGGCCTGAAAATTCCCGGTTTCAAGGGTCAGGGTGTCCCCTGCTACGATGAAAGCCTGTTTTCCAAGTTTTTTCAGGTCCCTGAGCAGGTTTTCAGCTTCATTCAGATGAAACTGGCCGGTTTTGGTGCTCACCAGAATGCCCACCGTCCGGGCGGTGGAAAGCAGGGCCACGGGATAGCGGGGGGGTTTGGCAGTCTCGCCAAGCCAGTTGAAGGTCGGTTTGCCTAAAGTGGCCACAGCCTGGATGTGAAAAACGCCGTCTGCACACACCACGAAGCCGTCCACCCGGGACAGAATGGCAGAGGCGGCGGCCGTGTCGCAACCTGTGACTTGGCCGAGGTGGGTGGCCATAAAGCCCGGCTTGCCACCCCAGACCACGGTTTTGCCCGCCTTTTCAAGAGTCCGGGCGTAAGCCCGGGAGGCCTCCCGATATTGGATGGCATAGACCAGACCAACTTTTCGGAAAGGCGGAATGAAAGTAGAGGTATAGGGTAACTGAATTTCAACGAAGTGTATGTTATCCGGGTAACTGAAGCCAGGAGGTTTAGAGTGACCAAAGGAGAGTATGGCATCGGCCTTGAGGTCGGCCATTAGATGGAGGGGAACATCACAGGCCCCAAAACATGGGTCGGCGGAGAAGAGAGGTTCTGGAACCAGTTCGGATAAAATGCCCCAATGAGGCATCAGGCCGGCGGGCAGGTGGAAGAGCACGCGTTTGTAGCCTTGGGACCGGATGAGCTCCCGAACCTGTTCAACGGGTATCATAACTCCAGCAACTCCTCTGGACGGGTAAGACGGTTTGGCAGGGCATTTGACTGGTGTGCCTCATCAAGAAACCAACAGGCCTGAAAACCACGGATGCCACATTCACTCATACGGCTTATGACTTCCGCCTTGTCATCAACAAAAACCAGGTCTGGGTATTTCTGGTGAAGGGCCGAGGCAATATTCACTTTTTCATTATCGTTGGAAACCACGAATATGCCGTCAATATCAAGGCCGGAAATTTTTCTGGACTGGTAACCATCACCCACAGTCACCACAAAAACCTTTTCAAATTTTTCACGGATTTGTGAAAATACCCCTGCAGCACCTCCCTCCCACAGATGAAGGATGTCCGTAAAAAACAAAGCTTCAGCTTCACTTTTGCCGATTTGCTCGGCCACCACCCGGACCATATTGGTCAGGTCCTTCCTGCCAAAAACCGCACTCCGGTTGGCTACGGCATCAAAACTGAGACCCTTCAGACGAAGACGTTCACGGAGAATATCCATGTAACGGTTAGTGTCAAACAGCACCCGGTCAAGGTCTAACGCAATAGCTGGCATAATACCCCCCCCAATTTCCCGGTGTCGTGCATGCCGTCACATGCGACCACATCCGCCACTTTTAGATCATCTAAATCTAGTTTAAGGCCTTTAGAAGGCCCGTGAGCCACCACAGTATCCGGGGTGAAGCCTCCTAAATTCTTTAAGGTGTTCAGATAATCGCGGGAGGTGAAGCCCTGAACGGGGGTCACGTCATTCACAATATTGAGAATGAAAATTTTTCTCGGAACTTTGGAAACAGCCTTCCGAATTTCAGGAACCAGAAAGTGGGGGAGGATGCTTGTGAACAGACTTCCCGGACCAACAACCACCGCGTCTGCGGTTTCAACCAGTTCAACAGCTTTTGGATTTGGTTCAAGAACAGGGTGGAGTTTAAGTGAATTTATGCGTCCTGGGGTGGAGTCAACCTGAACCTCTCCAAAAATTTCTGTGCCGTTAAAATAGGCCACCAGGTCACATGCCTCGTTGAACAGGGGTTCAACCGGTTCGGACAATCCCATGGCTTTCCGGTAAATCTGGACTGCGGAGGAAAAGCCGTGGGTCTTCATTAGTTTCAACAGGACCAGATTTCCGACTGCATGGTCGTTGAAGCGGTATTCCATGGCTTCGGCAAAAGGTGAATCAGAAACGGTGTCAATCACCCGGCGGACATCACCCATTGCGGGCACACCATGTTCACGCCGGAGTTTGCCGGTACTACCACCATTGTCAGTAGTCTCAACCACCGCCCCGAACGGGAGGCCCTGTTGCTTGAGAGCAAGCAGGGTGCGCGACAAGCCTTTGCCTCCACCGAGCCCGATTATCATTTTTCAACCACCTGGTGCTTAGAGTAGACGGTCCGGCCGTCGGGAACATTCTGGTTGAGGACGGTGCCGGGACCTGCAAAGGCTTTGGCTCCAACCATAACTCCGGGCATAATAGAGGTGTTTATGCCGGTGCCCGATTCCGGCCCGAAAATGGCCCCCAAAGCCTTTCTTTTGGTGTCTATCCGCCGGCCCTTAACAGAGGCTTTGATGTGGCCACGGTCCAGTCGCTTGTTGCCGGTCACCGTGCCGAAGCCGAAGTTGCAGGCCTCGCCCAACACGGAGTCCCCCACAAAAGAGTGGTGGATTTTGGCCCGGGGACCAACCAGGCTACGAACCACTTCACTACCAAAACCAACAAGGGCACCTTCTTCCACAGAACTCTGACGGATTAGTGAATGGTTCCCGACCACGGCGTTTCGGCCGATGTAAGCCGGACCTTTGATGACTGCGTGCTCAAGAATGCGGGCACCTTCCTCAATAATGACCGGGCCATCAATCACTGCGGTTTTGGCAACTTCACCAGATATGCGGGGGGTCTTGATTTTTCCCAGCAGGAAAGTCATAATGTCAAGGGCGTGCCAGGGATATTTGAGGGAGGGTAGGTCTTCACTTTTCACAACAAAATATCCCGCGGGGTGTTCGGGGAGCCAATCAGTCCATGCATGTTCAAGCAGGTGGGGATGTGAACGGGTTTTTCCGGCATCAACCATAAAATTCACAAAATCCAAGGACATGCGATACATGGATTTAACGGCCAGGGTGGATTCCGGTTTAGAGGGTTTTTCAGTCACCGCGGATATTTTCCCGTCCTTGAGAGTGACTATACCATAATCCTCGGGGCGATCGGCTTCAAAACAGACAAAAGTGTTACCTTGTGAATTAAAGAGTTTTTTGAGAACGGTGGGGTTTATGTGATGACCTGTCATCACAAGGATGTCGCCTGAAGCACCCTCGGCCCCGATAGTGATGGCGTGCCAGGTGCCGTCGGCCTCAGGCTGAACCCGGAATTCAACCGGAAAGGAAAGTTTAACCCCGCGTTCCTTGAAAAGTTGGCTGAGTGGTTTTGAGGGGGGCTCCACAATTACGGCCTCGCTTATTTTGGGAGGGAGAGCATGCAAGGCATGCATCATGATGGGCTGGCCCATGACCTCGAGGGCACATTTGTGCCCCTGTCCCAGAGGCCAGAAGCGAGAGCTGAGCCCCCCCGCGATCACCACCGCACGCATTATCAGAACCGGGCAGTAAGGGGATTAAAACACCTCTGGTTAATGTGTTTTGGGGAGAAAGGATAATTCAAAAAATAGTTTTTGGTTTGGTAAAAAAACATTTTTAGGGTATAGACTATAAAGCAGGAAGGGCAGTTATACTTGGCTGGCTAGGCTGGGAGGGTGACGTCTCCTACTCTACAAATCGTCGTTGGTGGGGCCGAAGCCCGGGGGAAGGGGCAAACTGACCTGTCACGGATTGCGGGGAAAGCGTCGAAACCCTGTCCAGCGGTGGTCTAGGAAACGGCGAACCGGGCCAGATCCGGAAGGAAGCAACCCTAACTGTCAAATGGACGCCCGCTGGGGGCGGGGTGGAGCAGACTCCAAGACACCGGACAGGTTAAGCGTTTCGACTTCCGGGCGTGCCAGCCACTCTCACTTCAACTCGGTAAAAATCCTCATAGTACGAGGATGTAGAGTGAACGACAACTAAAACGTCAGTTCCACACGCTTCGGCGGGTGGGATGCGAGTCAGGAAACTACTCAGACCACCGAGACCCTGTGGGGACGAAGGTGGTCCAAAGTGTCGGCTGACGTTTCAGTCGCGGGGGTGGCGGAGCGGTCAAACGCGTCAGACTCAAGATCTGATCCCTAGTGGGTTCGTCGGTTCAAATCCGGCCCCCCGCAGAGAGTGAACACCGGGGGATACAAGGGGGCGCCCGAAGGGTCCCGAGTGCGAAGCACGAGGCTGGCTTGCGGGCCAGTCCCGAGTGCGAAGCACGAGGCTGGCTTGCGGGCCAGTCCCGAGTGCGAAGCACGAGGGAAGCCACCCGTGTTGGTTCAAATCCGGACCCCTTATAAAAAGGTGAAAAAGTGAAAAGATACGAGCGACAACGGGAAATTGTGAATCAGAAGAAGTTAAGCAATTCTTCAGTTATGATTGCAGGTTTAGGTGGTCTTGGTTCACCTGTTGCCCTGTATCTGGCTGTTGCAGGAGTTGGGAAGCTGGTGCTGGTGGACAATGGCAAAGTTGAGGAGAGCAACCTCAATCGCCAACTGCTTTATGATGAAAAAGATGTGGGTGGGTGGAAGGTTGATGTTGCGAAAGCCAGGCTGTCCGGGATGAATTCACAAATCAAAATTGAAACAGGAAAAGAGGTGCTGGAAAGCCAGGTCAAGCAGGTGGACGTGGTGGCCGATTGTCTGGACAACTGGTCGGCCCGCAAAAAACTGTGGAAAATGGCCTTTAAACATGGAAAAACCGTGGTTCATGGGGCTGTGGACGGGTTTGGAGGACAGTTGGCGTTTCTGGTTTCTGAAGAAGATGGGGAAAAAATTATGGGAAAGGATGGTAAAAAGGAAATTCAGGTTCTCGGGGCGAGTGTAGGTATTATCGGCTCACGCATGGCCCGGGAAATAATTGAAATTCTTGATAGAGGCAAACCGGACACGGGCTGGTTTATGAATTTTGACGGGGAGAATTTCAACCGATACTTCATGAAAGGTACCAGATTTAACAAGTGGAACACCATCATCGTCAGATTTTGTGAATTGTGGCTCAAGAGTAAAACCACCAAAAGATGGATGACAAAAAAATTTGTGAATAATATAAAACAAACCATTCCGGATGCAGATATAAAAGTTCATGAAGGGAGGATTGGGGTTTCTCCTTATTCAAATGAAAATGTTGAAGCTCTGAGGAAAGTTTTCGGAGTGAAATCCATAAACCCGGCGGTCAGGATTTCACTTGATGAACTTGATTCACAGTTCGTTGAAATCGCAAAGCAGACGATTTTCCCTGGCGAAAGGTTCAGAGTGACTGCCAGAAGAGTGAATAAAGGTTTTCCGATGAGTTCTATGACTCTCCAGAAGGAACTCGGCGCAGTAGTCCTTGAAGCATGTCCGGGAAGCAGAGTGAATTTGACAGACTACGACCACAACCTTGAAGTGGAGATTCACAAGGATTTTGCGTTTATATTCACCCAGAGCCTGCCGGGACCGGGGGGTATGCCCTATGGTGTGGAAGGTCGGGGTTTGGCCCTGTTTTCAGGGGGTATAGACTCTCCTGTGGCTGCTTGGATGGCGGCCAAGAGGGGGATGGCCCTGGATTTTCTGTTCCTTAATCCCCTGGGAGAGGTATTGGAGTCCCGGGTCCATCAGGTTTATGAGAGGGTCAGGGACTGGTTCCCTGATTCAAAGTTTTTCGTAATTGACACAGATGAAATTGTGAAACAAATAAAAACCAACGTCCGGGAAGGAGAAAGGCAAGTGGTTCTCAAGCGTTTCTTTTACAGGCTCGCCGAGAAAATAGCAAATCTTCACAATTATGGTGCGTTGGTGACGGGTGAAAGTATAGGGCAGGCGTCCTCACAAACCATGAAGTCTCTTGGACTGATTGAGAAGTCGGTCAATATTCTGGCAATCAGGCCGTTGGTCGGGATGGATAAAGAGGAAACCATCAAGATAGCTAACCGGATTGGTAGTTTTGAAGCCAGCACGGATTTTGCGGAGTTTTGTTCAATTGAAAGTCATTCCAACGCATCACCTGACGAAAAAACCATACTTGAGGAAGAGACCAAGTTAGACATCAATCTGGACGAATTGGTAAAGAGTATTAGACATATTAAGAAAAATCAGAGAGTGGTGTTTGAAAAAATACCCCTGCCCAAAAGTCTGGAAGGTTATGTAGTGATTGATGTAATGAAGAAAAAAGCATATGAGTTGCGGAAGGGCAAAAAATACATTTTTGTCTGCAGGGCGGCCAACACCGCAGCAGAAGCCGCCCATAAGGCACGTAAACGTGGTTTTGAAGCCCACGCCATGACTTACAACCGGGCCAGAAAAATGGGGGTGGACTTGTGAAAACCAATGTGACCCTTCCAGAAGCCATGAAACTCGTGTTCACTCACACCCCTGTGATGGAACCTGAAACTGTTCCGATCGGGGTATCTGTCGGGCGGGTGCTTTTTGAAAATCTTTCGGCGTATGACGACTTTCCGGTCATGTCAACTGCGGCGGTGGATGGGTTCGCTATAAAAAGTGAAGACGTTCGTCCCGGGGAAAAAGTGAATATAGTGGATACTACTCACACAGGAGAGGAACCATCTGTGAAAACCGGTGGGGCTGTCAGAATTTCAACTGGGGCTTTCATTCCGGCATGGGCGGATTGCGTGGTCATGAAAGAGTATGTCAAAGAAGAAAACGGGAAGATGGTTGTGAACGGGGAAATAAAAAAAGGAAGAAATGTGAATTGGAAGGGACAGGTTTTCAGAAAGGGGGATGTCGTGCTCCATAAGGGGCAGGTAATTGATGCCGGTGTGCTTGGTATGTTATGTTCACTCAATCTCCGGGAGGTGGCGGTTTTCCGGAGACCGAAGGTCGGGATATTTGCCACAGGGGGGGAGCTATCAGAACCTGGAGAGGTTGGTGCCAGGGTGCCCAACAGTAGCGCCCACACAATGGTGGCTGTCGCCCGAGCTTGTGGAGCAGAGGTCGCTTATCTGGGTATAATCCGGGACGACCGGCGGGAGCTGGCCCGGACTCTGGAGGAGGCCTTGGGTCGTTTTGACTTAGTGGCCAGTAGTGGAGGGGTCTCTGTGGGAGAAGTGGATTTCATGCCACAGGTCGCGGAGGACGCGGGAGTGGAGGTGCTCTTCTGGCAGGTCAGACAGAAGCCCGGTAAACCTGTGCTTTTTGGTGTAAAGGGCCGGGCGGTCTATCTGGGCATCCCGGGCTATCCCACCAGTGCAGCCACCATGTCTGAAATTTATCTCAAAGGTCTGCTACGCCAGATGCAGGGTTTAGACCCTTTTTTTGCTGTTGAGGCGGTCTCCGCTTCCGAGTACAGCCGGCAACCCAGAGAAAGGACCGAACTGGCCCGTTGCCGGCTGTTTTTTGAAAAGGGCATACTCAAATTCAGGATGCTGGAGGACCAACAGTCGTCCAACCCCCTCAGCTTCGCCGGAGCCAACAGTCTGGTGGTGCTGGAGCCGGAGCGGAAACGGGTTAATGTGGGGGAAAGGCTGAAAGTGGTTCCCAAATGGAACCTGCAGAGAGAAATACAGTTGGATGTGAGTGGGGCTGACCTGAAAAAGGCAGAAGACCTGTTTTAAGCCCAAAAATAAAGAAAAGGTTGTGATATGAAGTTCAGAAGGGGTGCCGGAGAAATTGGGAAAAGGAAGGGCAGATAAGTGTGCAGGCTTTTAAAGCCAAAAACCTTAGTTTCCTGTGACCTACATCCTGGGGTTCTTCTCGTCCAAAGGGGGGGTGGGCAAAACTACCATGACCGCCAACATTGGGGCCACGCTTAAACATGAGTTTGATTTTGACGTGCTACTGGTGGACACCCATGTTTTGGGTGCCGATTTGAGCAGTCATTTCGGTCTGTTGAATCCCCCGGTCCATATGGGAGACCTGCTGGCGGGTAACCTTCCGGCGGACAAGGTCATCTACAAGGATGCCCGGACGGGGGTTGATATCATCCCGGGGCCCTTGCATCCTGACGCTTCAGGAAAAATCAAATTCACCAAACTGCGGGCCAAGCTGGATGAATTGGGCGAAAAATATGACTTCATATTGTTGGATACCCCGCCCTGGCTGGGTAAGGAAACCACCGGTATCGCCAAGGCTGTGGATGATGCATTTGTGATTGGCACTCCCTCAGTAGCGGGCATCATGGAGGCCCGCAAGACCATAGAGATGCTGGGTGCCAAGGGTCAGGATGTAGCCAGGGTCATTATCAATTTTTACCACGGTCTGGAATATGAGTTACATCCCGATGAGATTGAGGCTTTTCTGGAGGATGTCCCCATTCTGGGTATTGTCCCCGAGGACGAAAAAATCAGGAGGGCGTTGGGTTACGGGGTGCCGGCGGTAATTGCCTCCCCCGACAGCCCGGGCAGTCGGGCCATGATTGAGATGGCGGCGGAGATTGGCGGTGTTGAGTATGAGAGGAAGAAGAGGACACTGATGTCGAAGCTTTTTGGGTTTTTCCGGAGATGAGTTAATCAAGTAGTTGATTAGATAATTTCAAACCAGATGGCCACTTCATCACGGGAAGGTATCATCTCACGCAATAGGGCGGGAAACTTGATTTCGTAGTCAATATTGCCAAATTGGCTGGCCTTCTGCCTTTGGATGAAGGATACAAAAACCACTTCCTGTGTGCCGTTATAGACTAAATTTCCATCACTTGCGTCCCATAAAATTCCGGTCTGCCAATCATAAGAAGGGTTATTGTAAGTGACGGGCACATTTGTCAGAACCTGTCCGTAAATTACGAAGGTTGTCGTTCTGTCTGCAAGGCCATCCCCATCAGAGTCATAGGTTCTGCAAATACTGTCTGAAAAATTTTCACTGCCGAGGGCCTTGTCGAGCAGTTCCAAATTACCCGCCCCATTCAAGGGCTGTAAAAATTTAAAACGAATACTCGCATCATAATCAGTTGCGAAGACATTACCGAGGGGAGTTTCTGTATCCCATAGTTTGAAAAAGCTTTCATTGGAAACCGCCAAAACCATACTCCCACTAACATTACCGTAAAAAGTGGTCCAAGTCGAAACATTCACAAAATTAAATAAGATATTATTAGACCAATCAGGTTCTGCCACATTTTCAGGTGGAAAAACTCTTGAATCAATTGTGTGTCCCCCCAATCCGAAAGGTGCTATTGTCTCAACCCAAGTCCAAGAATTTTTCGGGATATTCAAGATGTGGTCTCTTAAATTCACATTCACACCATTTGAATCAGTCGAATTTATCCAAACTCTCGCATTGTTTGCATCAGATGGCCCTTCATTACTCACATTAACACGAATCAAAACATATTCACTTTCCTTGGGTGTTGAAGTGTTGAAGTCTATTAAATTTATCCGCAAATCCGCTTCAAGTGTTGTTTGATAAGTGAATAGGTCTGTGGAACTCCAAAGCCCTCCCCACGAATCATTCACAAAAACTTGCCAGCGAATTGTGCAATCATAAGTGTCTTCAAGTTTTTTTGAAACATTAACCCAGTTTGCACTCCCACTTAAGGGCGCCCAAGTGTCATTGGTCATAGAACCATCACAATTATCGAAAGAGAAAATATAGCCTGAAAGCCCGACATTATCCTGCCAGAAAACGCTGTGTTTGGCGGTTTGCCCGGCAACAGTGGAATTCGTCATATTTGAGGACCAAAGGGGCGGTTCTGTATCGGCTTCAGTGGAGTATGAAAAGACTGAAGTGGAATTCCAGTTATTAATTGAATCGTTGGCATATACCTTCCATTTAATCTGGGTGCCGACTGTGAAATTCACAACCTTGACTACATTAATCCAATCCTCTGTTCCTGAAAGGGGAATCCACGGGTCATATACGAAATCCAGTTCTGAATTAATTTCAACCCAAAGTCCTTGATAGGTAATTTCATCACGGTTATTTGAATTATTATAGTCAAAATAAACGCCAACCACTCTAATATTTCGGTGGAGTGGGTTTTGCCACGCAGATATTACTTCTTGATTTTGTGTGAAGAGGCTTACATTTCCAGTGCCACTTATACCCATTTCACCAATTGTAATCCATTCCGAACCAGTATATGCATCAATTCTTATGTCCGGGTTTTGATTTCCGTTCTGAAGTGAACCGGAAGTATTGTATTCCAAAACATTCAAAGTAATATTTATGTTGGTAATTGAAGGTAAAAGTTCCCCGGTAATGATTTGATAGTATTCTGCAAAACTTATATTAGATTGGATGTCCCTGTGTCTTCCTTCTGTATATGGGAAAGTGGATAATTGTGCTCTGGTTTCGTGTTGGTCTTGCCAAGAAGGAGTTCCATAATATTGTGAATGTCTCCAATTATCTCCTGAGCTTAATATATCTAAAAAGTATGGAAGGTTTTTATTACACGCAAAGTCCGTTGTAGTTTGACGACTTGAAGTTGAGTGAATTATTATAGTTCTGCTACGATTGATGGCGGGTGAAATTGAGTTGTCTCTGTGATTAGTCCCAGCACTTGGCGGGTCCCAATTGAAATTATTTTCGATTGTTACAAGATTTTGCGGAAATTCAACAAGATACCAACGGATGCGATTAGTATATGTGGTCGAACCATACCTGCCAAATCGGAGGGTAGTCCCATCTACAACTTGTCCATAAACACTCACTTGTTCTAATCCGTTATTAGTGGCATCCCAAGTGTGATACATAAAACTACTGGATTTGTTGAAGGAGGAAACTGTAACAGATGCCGGATTAGTGGAAGACAGAGTGGTTTCACCGGTCTGGACCTTCACTTTGCTTTTTTCTGAAAATTCAACTACTTCGTATCTACAAGTAATGCTTCTGTCTGTGGCTGTGCTGGCTCTTTGGATTCGGACGCTTGTTGAGTTGTAGAGTTCAAAAGTCGCATATCCATCTTGAGCATCCCCTGTACCTGAGCCTGATTGTATCCGACAGTTTCCTAAAACAAAGGCGCGGGAAATGTCAACTTCACTAATATCATCATTAATTGTAGTTTGGGTAGATGGGATTGTAATTTCTCCTCGTTGGGTTTTGAAAGACTGTCCCAAATCCGAACTATATTCATTTTCTACAAGGAACCAGCTAACATATGCAATAGTTCCACTTCCTGTTCGCTCAAAGAAGAGATGGGTTTCATTGTAAATGTGACCTGTCATCATCCAATTAGGGGGTTCACTTGAAGGTGCGGCAGTGTATGTAATCAAAAAAGCGTTGCTTGTGTTAATGGTCGAACCAATTGGTCGATAGGTTGAAGTTCCCATTCCTGTAGTGAAGTCAAATTGTTCGTGATAGACAGAATAAATTGCGTGTGCCTCTTCGTCTTGAGCAGTAACAGAAAGTTCAGATGTCTGTAGATTGGTGGATGTATTGGTCCAAGTTGGGGTCGAACCATTATTAAATGCAAAGATGTAACCTGATAACCCGCCGTCATCATACCATTTAAGTCTATGTTCAACAGGCCATCCCGCTAATGTCATATTGGTTGCATTTTGAGACCACATAGGTGGAAGGTTCTCTAAAGTTTGATAAGAAAATATAGAAGTAGACTCCCAGTTACCTATTGAATCACTAACCCACACCTGCCATCTAATAGTACAATCAATAATTTCACTTGTATGTTTAGTCACATTCACCCATGCCTCTGTCCCTGAAAGGGACATCTGAGTTTCATTAGTTAAAACGCCGGCACAATTATCGAAAGAAAATATATATCCGGAAAGCCCACCAACATCTTGCCAGAAAACGCGGTGTTCTACATCCATATCAGCTACGGGCTGGGAGGTACTATTATCTGACCAAAAAGGGGGAACAGTATCATTCACAAAAAAGCAATTATTTCCCATTGACATATTCCAGTTGTTGGTGGTGTCATTTGCCCACACAGTCCAACATATGTTTTGTCCACCTCTTCCAATGGTGCTGAGTGTGAAATTGGCCCACGCGGGTTTGCCGATGAATTTGTGAATATCTCTTTGCATCCAGCTCCCATCTTCATTACTTCTAAAAACTGCGTAGTCAAGTTCAACATCATCATCCCATAAAGAGAAAGTTTGAACGATTTGGCCTGCCTCCACTTCACCTTCCGAATTATCACTTATTTGAGAAAAGGTTGGCGGTCGAACATCTCTAACCAAGAAGCAATGTTCTGTCATTGAAGTATTCCAATGATTTTTAGTATCGTTGGCCCAAATATTCCAACAAATAGTCTGATTCGGATAACCCGTGGTTTCAATTGTAAATTCAGAATTTTGCGGAGTTTCAGTGAATTTAAAATATTTTTCGTCGTTCCACAAACCTCCAATTTTTAATCTCAGTAAGGCATAATCTAATTCCGAATCATCATCCCAGAGTGCTTGAGCTTTAACTTGAGTGCCTTCTCCAACTTCTCCTCCACTATCATCAGAATCAAGTGTGAATGTTGGTGGTGTTGAGTCTTCAACATAGAAACAAGTTGCAGGCATAGAATTATTCACAGTTCCAAGACTATTATTAGTGTGAATTCTCCAACAAATATTTTTTCCCATTTCTCCGGTGGTGTCAATTGTGAAATTAGACCACTCAGGTTTATTTGAAAAAATATGAGAGTCAATATTGGTCCAAATGCCGGTGTTATTGGTTTGTAATCGGGCGGTGTCAAGGTCGGCATATAAATTGTCCCAAAACGCATACACCTTTACTTGTTCCCTTTCACCCGGATTAGACGCGTTTTGGCCATAATTTTGATAGGTGGGGGCATTAACATCACAGAAGAAATAAAGTCCAAGGGGTGCTTCTCGGTTAAGATTTCCAGAAGTATCGTTGGCCCAAACTTCCTCAAAATAATGATAATTACTCTCGGCACAAGTCCATAAATAAAACCATTCATTTCCATTGTTGCCGGTCTGAGTATAATTAGTCCCGTTTATTGTGAATGAAACAGTATCAACAGCAAGATTGTCTGTAACAGAAGCATTCACTCTTATGGTGTTTTTACTGAGGGTCGGCGTTACACCCGCTTGACTTATTGAAGGGTCTTCCAAATCTCTAACTTCAATGAATTCGTTCCCTGCACCATCTTTTGCCAATGAAGTATTCACTTGCTGACCGGAATCCATTGCGTAAAATTGAAAAGTCCAGTAACCCAGTTCATTCAGTTCAAGATTGTGATAGTATTCACTACCAGAAGAACTTGGCGTTTGATTGTAAGGGGAAGAAACAGGGGGGGTGATTTCTAAAATAACAGTTTGAAGATGGTTTTCTAAATCAGTGATAGATGCATTCACTTTAACAAAGACAGGAATATTAACAATTGATGTGGCACTTATGCGGGCTCCTTCTATCAGAGGTGCTCGTGCATCACACTCAAGAGATAGGTCCACGGAGGAAGAATTATAGTAACCTTCTGTATCTTCAGCTTCAACCAAAGTCCAATCAACAGAAGGATTTGAAGTCGTGCAAACCCAATCATAATACCATTCCTTGCCCGTTCCTTGAGAAGCGAAGAATTTGACACTATCTATAGTAAAATTGGCTTCTGCGACACCTGCTTCATCATATATATCTACACTAAAGCGGGCGGGTTGATTTGCATAAACAATTGAAGTGTTAAGTTTAAAATTGCTAAAACTTGGGTAATCATCAATATGAAGAGTTAAGCTGGAAGAACCTTGGGAGTCTTGTTCTGAAGTACAGTAAGCGCGTAAAGAATAGTCACCTCCAACCAAACCAGTCACCTTGAAAGTGAAATCATCGGAACTTCCCGACAAATCACCAAGACTGTAGCTGGTTGAATTGGATTTTAATTTTCCTGAATTGTCGAGGGGGGCATTAATCCAAGTTCCATCATAGTATTGTAAATAAAGGTGCGAATCATTGCAAACTCCTCCCGAACATTCACAATTTCCTACGACTGTAGAATTTTCTCCTTCGAGTATGGTGTCGGGGTCAATATCAACCAAAGTTGAAGCAATTTTAATTTCGGTTATGGTAAGGTCGGAATCAGATGAATTAATATCAAGTGTTTCACTGTAAGCGGATGTAACCAACAAGTCTATTTTCCATATTCCTGGTGAATCCGCAGAGAACGCATTAATTATTTGGTTGTTGCGAGATTCACCAGCTTCCATATTTATTATGGCATAAGGTTGTTGACTAATATTATAGGCAGGGGGAGAAGCGGAAGTCGGGGCAAGAGTATCTGCGTTCTCCGAAGATTCATTATATCTCGGATAAATTAGAAGGTCGAAACACCGATAAGATGAACAAGAAATATTGTATCTAATTTCAAAATCTTTACTGGTGCTGGTTGTCGCAGGATATATTTCAACTAAAACTTGTCCTGTGTGGCCTCTGACTTCTCGGTCTTCCGAATCCAAATCAGCTACATTTGAATATGTGCTATTAACCTTCACATCATATAGGCGGACTTCCCCATTGCCTCCGAGAGTCATATTCACAGTTATTGGGGAAAAAGGTATTTCATAGTAGCCCCCGTCAGAAGAAGGAAAGTTTTCAGAATAGGTCTGCCAAGAATTGCCACTCTCAAGCTTGATGTCTGTTAAGCTGGTAATAATATCCACAGCACTACTTCCCGTTTGATTGGTTCGGGCAACCATTGTCAGAGGTCCGCAACCTGCCTTGGTGTTTGAAGGTGCGGTGCATCGGATTTGAGGTATTATTTGAAAAGTATCATATTTTGAAATGTTGAGCGGATTTGAAAGGGGTGTCCATCCTTCAATTGAAAGGGTGCCCACAAAAACGCTTAAAGTACTTGTCGAACTAAACTTCGAATCATCGGGAAAGCCGGAGAGGGCATTACATCTTATCTGGAAAGAATCATCCACAAGACCTTGAATATCCCAAGTTGCTGAACAATAATCTGCAGTTCCGCAAGACTTCGGATTGGTCGAATTTATGAGTAATTGGTTATTTGAAATCCGGTGCCACCCACTCGCATTTTGATATTGAAGTTCAATTTGAAGGGCTTCGCAATTTCCGCCATTACAGGAGACTTCACATAAAACTGTGGCATTATCATTTGGATTATTTTTACCAATTAGAAGGTCGGGGGAAAGTGTTGACATTGAAGGTGTGCCTAGACTTACGAGAGTGTAGATATCACTGTCTTGATTTGCAGTAGATGCTTGGTAGTAGAGAGTGGAGTTGTCGGTGATATTGCATTTTGGAATATAAATTCCAGGAAAATATCCGCTAGTGTCCCATTCTTGAGATGCTAATCCTGAAGAGTTAGATAATTTGGTGCCTAAATATTGAGTTCCAACCCAGAATGAAACAGGGTAGTTTTCCAAAGTATTTTCAAGAAGGGAGTCGGAAACATTACAAATTAAAATTACGATGTCGCCTGGTGTGCCTTTTTCGGAAACTGGCGAAATCCAATCAATCCGAGACTGTCCTAAAATCGTTAACCAGTGAGTTTCGTATTCTTCAAAATAATTAGTATTACCTTCATAAATACCTGTTATATTTTTAGGACCTAAGGTGCTAAATGACCGGGTTCTAGATAAGGGAGCCACACCTGAAGCTTCTTGTGACCCATCTATGTGTAATAAAACAGTAGCAGAAATATCCATTTCAACTCGCAAATCTACATTTGTATAGTATAAAGCTGAGTGATTGCTTCTCGTTCCGTCTATTAAAGTTCGTAAATTTGGGCTGGCTTTGTTAATTTGAAATTCCCAGACATCAGTAACATTGAGATTTCCGACTGTATCATTTGCCCAAAATCTCCAATAATAAGTTCCAGCGGACAGTAAAATGGAATAATAAAATTCGTTTCCGTTTTGTAAAGTAGAATAGTTTTGTGCTGAACCCGAGTAATTGGATTCAAATAAAACCGTATCGAGATTCGACTTTTCATCTATCCAAGTTATGTTAAATTGTGATAGGTTAGAAGGGTGATAGGCAATAGGGTGATGAGATTTATTGTTACTCCACCAAGGAGCAGAAGCATCCACTTCGATGAAGTCATTATTGGCTATATCTTTAGCTAGTTCAGATGCACCCCAATTTCCGGCAGTATCATTGGCATAGAAGCGGAAATACCATTTTCCTTCTTCATCTAATGTAAAACTTCTGTAAAATTCACTATTTGACTGGCTTGCCGATATATTATATGTAGAAGAAGGGGATTGAACTTCGATTAACCCACTATCTAAATTACCTTCAGAATCAATTACAGATGCATTCACTTTTACTAAAGTATTGAGGGCGACAGGTGTGTTTGCATTTATGGTTGCATTTTTTATTTCAGGAGCTGAAGCATCACATTCAAAAAATACTCCTTGTATTGAAGTAGAATTATAACCGCTGGGGTCTTCTGTATTATTGGCTATGACGTATGTAAAATTCACAGAAGGATTTGAATTAGTACAAGTCCATAAATGATACCATTCACTTCCTGTTCCTTGGGTAAAGGTATAATTCGTTCCGTCAATTGTTCCGGTTACAGTGCTTATGTCATTATAAATATCCGTAACGGATAAGTTAAATTTTGCAGTTTCATTCACTTTTAAAAGAGTCGCGTTCACACTAGGTTCAGAAAATTGTGGATATGTGGGTAAATAAGGTGCTTCGATATATGCTGCAAATACTCTACACTGGGTTGCTCCTCCCCCTCCTGATCTGCTACAGCTACCCAATTCAATACTCATACTTGAATAATCCCCACTCGGATTGGTCCAATTACAACTATACCAAGCGGGACCTTGATTCGTACCTAAAGATGTTGAACACCGAGAGGTGTCATCTTGATTTAAATAAAAAGTGAATACTGCGTTACTTCCCGTGGATGCATAAACCCATAGAGTAAGATATTCAGGTTTTTTGGTAATGTTTGGAAAACCAAACTCTGAAACCTCCGTATCAACACATCTTGAAGCTAAAAAATCGTCATCAGTTGGGGGAGCATTTGGTTGCCTGTATCCATCATCAATCATAGCATAAGTAGTTCCCGTTCCTGAACTCCAGCCCTGTAGAATATTGGAATTCGGATCTAAGTATTGTGGAGGGTCTGTTATAAAATCAAATTCTAAACTTCCTTTTAACACATAGAGCAAAAAAACGTCTTCACTTTTTTCCAATTCACTTAAAAAAATTCTATAATATTTTTCTTTAGTTATTTCAGGGAAAATGGCGAGGGTTTTTCCTTTTAAATTTCTGACTTCAAGACGTGCACTCCCTTTTGCAAAAATAGTTATGTCGTTTTCATTGGTCAAAGGTTTATTGAATTTTACTCGCACAGCTTCTCCAGCGTTTATTGGTTCCGTCCAAATGTCGTCCTTCTCTAAAACTTGGGATGTTATGTTTGCCAATACTTTTTGCTCTTCACTTAGGTGCTCCGCAAGAACGACATATATTTCTCCAAGGGTTTTATTTTTTTCAAACTCAACACTATCGGAATTTTCAGAAAAAGTGTATGAAGCAGAAATGGTCAGGGCGGGTGCCTGCAAATCATTTGAGAAGAAGGGCAGGCCCCATAACCCGTAGACCAGTTCTAATAAGAAGAATCCTAATAAAATTAAGACTAAGGTCACCATTCTTCTTCTCATCCCTTATCTAGAAAAGGACTAATTAAATGTTTTATGAATTAAAACTTCCTTCTAAAAGATTTTTTCTTTCTATTGAAGGGACTCAAAGGCTTCATACTCTTACGGCTTATTCGTTTTATCTTCCGTGAAACCCGATAATACTTCCTCCTCCTGAAGTGGTCATAAATGAGGTAAGCAAGGAAGGCGATAATCAATAAAGCGACGGGGAGAACAAAGAAGGATAGATTTATGCGAACCAAATCTAATTGAACTAGGAACTCGGCGCGTTTGGTCAAGAGATTTGAGGCTTCTCCATATCGGAGTAGGGTTTTGATAAAGGGATTACTGTCTACGTCTTCTTTATTCATTTCAACTTTAGTTCGAAGAATGCCGGATTTTCCGGGTTCTACGCGAGTGATGGGAAGAGGAATTTCTTGAGGCACACCATCAATTTCGATAATAGCGGAACCCCCTACATAAGTATCCACTTGACCGGGGTTTTCAACACTTATTCGTAAATAGTTGCCGTCATAGGTCGCCTTGGTTACTTGAATTTCACTCCTGTCCATAACCGTCCTTATTTCGACAGGTATGTCTACTTCAATATAATTGACCATAAAGTCCTTATACCTTCCAAATCTTGCAGAAAGAACCGCCCTCAACGATTCTAAGGCGTAATCATCAAGGTCGGCAGAATAAGAGGTGGTTACTTCTTCACCTGGCCAAATTGTAAACGGTTCATCATCACGAATAGTTCGCACTAAAGCATTTCCGCTATAGATAGAATGAACTCCCATTGTTTTGGAAATACCGTCTCCGAGATTGATAATATTTACATAAACTTGTTTATTGGCGGGGTCGTAGATGACACGAGTAAGGTTCAAGACGGGCACGGGGAGGGGTATGTCATATACAGTAAGGGCGATGACTTCACTCACTCCGCTTTCAGCTGCTCGTTCACCATATTTAACGAGGGTTGCAATTTCTTGATTTGAGTCGTCTCGGATTTTTTGGCCAACTTGTAGTAGTTTCGGGCCAATCAAAAAAACTTGGTCGATATTTTTTCGATAGAGTAATTCGAGGAACTCGCTACCATAATTGGTAGTTCCTACTAGTAAAATTGGCATATTCGACTCAAAAAGGGTTTTTTCGAGTAAGTCTCCCGAACTTAGAATGGCTTGATGAGTTCGACCCCACATATCCAATAATTTCAAACTATTGGCATAGGGAGAATCGCTATTCACAATTTCAATAATTATATTCAAAACGGAAGATATGGATGAAACACTTCGACTAAAATCGCGCCTAAGATTCCCGACCATATAAATTGCATTAGTGTTTTCTAATTTTCTCAAAAGGCTGTCTTGTTGGAAAAAAACAAGGCCGTTTTTCTTATAGGCAAGAGGAACAGAAATAACTGCATTTTCAGGTTCTGCCTCGGAGACAAAGAAAACTGTCTTTGGTTTGAAAGTATCCATAAGAAAATCTTGAAAATCGGCAGCGTCCCTGAACTTCATCTCAGATGAATATACTCCGTGCATGTTTCGGATGTATTGTGAATAACCGGGAAGAATGGGGTCACGCATTTCAAGGATGGTCACATTTGCTTTAGGAAGGGTACGAGCCAAGGATTCTGCTTGATAGGGGGAGCGAATAAAACGGATATCGTAATTCATTTTATGTGCATATTCCATACCGAGGAATACCGATTTCCAATCCATTGAATTTACAACTAAAATTTCGGAAAAAACGGGGCTTATTGTGAAAAAGACGATTAAATTAATTAATAGAAATTTGGAGGCCTTCATAAATAAAAGGTGGTCTAAATATTTAAAAAAGAAACTAAAAAAGAAAAAAAGAACTCAATTAGTTGAGTTCTGCCCAGAAGTAATAGGTGGTTGGCGACCCTGCTCCCTGACCAACTTCTTGGTTTTCAGGAATTAAGAGTTCGTAGTCGGCATCAATTCCAAAGAATGATTCCTGACTCGCGTTCGCTCCAACGGCCCATACTACATAGTCTTGTCCACCAGGGTAACTTGATGCTGGAACATCTGTTGCGTTGAACTTGAAGACATAATTAGTCCAAGCCCCTTCAAGAACAGTTGTGTTGGCGACAATAGGGGTGTTCATGCTGGGTGACTGGAAATTTTCAAAACCTGTAAAGGTATTGGTTATTGAATCAGTCACATCTACATCATATCCGTACGCTGCATCTGTGTTTTGCAAGTTTGCGTTACTAAAACTCGCAAAGTTTGATGGGTTCAAAGTTCCATCATTCGTTGTCGCATAAACAACTGATCCATCCGTAACTTGAGACGTGGTCCATTCCATAAAGGTTGAACTGTCCGCAGTTCGCAGTACGATAGATCCGCTTATGTTACCCCACAGGGCTGCCCATCTGTATGTCTGTTCAGACACCGAAAACGTGGCGTTATAGACATTTCCCCCCGATACAGAAGTACCGGTAGGTGTCTGGGACCACGTTGATCCACTGAGGGACGGGTCAAAACCTGTTAAAGCTCGTACACCCGGTAAAATTAGTATGGATATAGAAAAAATCAATACAAAAAGACCGAATACCGAGCGGAATAACCCTTTATTCATATCCCACATACAGGTGGATATATTTATGCATTATTTTTTCACCCATCCTAAAAGTAACAGTGAATAACCGGAAGGGTGTAGTGAATACACCCCTTATTTGAATTCCATCCAAAAGTAGTAGGTAGTCGGAGTACCTTTACCTTGACCTACTTCTTGGTTTTCGGGAATTAAGAGTTGGTAATCCGCAGTAAGTCCTCCATAGAAGGATGCTTGGTCATCTACAGTTTCAACGGCCCATACCACATAATCTCTTCCACCGGGGTAGCTTGCGGGAACCTCACTGGAATTAAATCTGAAGACATAATTGGTCCAAGTTGCTTGAAGGATGGTGGTATTCGCAACAACGGGTGAATTCATACTCGGAGATTGAAAGTTTGCAACTCCCGTATATGTATTGGTGATAGAGTCTGTAACATCTACGTCATAACCATATGCAGTGTCGGTGTTTTGCAAATTCGCATTACTAAACGAATTAAAATTTGATGGGTTTAGGGTTCCATCATTAGTAGTTGCATATATTACCGACTCATTTTGAACTTGTTCAATAATCCAAGAAATAAGTTGAGAACCATCCGCAGTTCTCAAAACAATTGAACCAGTTACATTACCCCAGAGGGCTGCCCAACGGTAGGTCTGTTCCGCAACGGAGAAGGTGGCGTTATAGATATTACCACCAGAAACCGAAGTTCCGCTCGGGTCTTGATTCCATTGTGATGCATAAAGGGTTGGATCAAACCCACTTAGGGCGTAACCCTGCCGGGTAACCAGGGCCAGAAAGGCCAGTCCGAGTGCGAATACCGCGAAAATTATTGATTTTAAGCCTTTGCGCTTTGCCATCAACAATTATCATACACCCGAAAGTAAATAAGGGTTGCTGTGTGAGGGGGACGGTCTGAAAAAACCCTCACTAAAACGGGGTTTTCACTCAGTTTTAAGCACCCTTCCGAGGGTGTTCATGAGATTTCTAAAGCCTACCATACCGGGCGGGTTGTATTCACGGCCGGTGAGCTTGGAAGCCATGTGGAAGAAGGCCTGGGAAGCCGGGGCGAAGGGATTATACTGGACGGCGGGGGTTTTCAGGGCAATACCCCGGGGAATGGTTTCATCCCAAGGCACCTGGCCCAGAATCTTGGTACCACTCACGGCCTCAAGCTCGGCCTGGTTGATTTCGTAGCCCCTGCCGCGGGAGGCGTTCACCACCATACCCGTCACGTTCACTCCCAGGGACTTGGCCACATCAACGGCGCGCAGGGCCCCGGTTACTGAAGGCAGGTCGGGGGTGGTCATCACTATCACCTCATCCACCACATCCAGAACAGACAGGGTCTCTTTGCTGAAGCCGGGCGGGGCATCCACCAGGGTGGTGGTATAAACTTCACTGAAGGCCCGGCGAAGTCTGTCGGAATCCACATTGAGGTAGCGGAGGGAGATGTGGGCCGGGGCGAACTTCAGCCCGGTTGGGTGAATGTAAAGGGCTTCAATCAGAGGCAGGTCCTTGTCAAGTACATCCTGAACGGTGTTGTCAAAATCAAAAACCCCGAGATGGAGGGCGACGTTGGGGTTCTTCAGGTCGGTGTCCACCACGAAAACATCCTCGCCCAGACGGTGCATGGCCATGCCCAAATTCACAGACAGAGTGGTCTTGCCAACTCCGCCCTTTCCCGATATAACTCCGATAACCCGCTTCATGAAGAAGTCCCCCCCTTGTCGGCTTCAACCAGACTGTAGTACTTCTTGCGGTTGACAAGTTTGCCCATGACTATGTTGTCGTTCTCCAGCTGTTTCAGGTATTCAGTGACACGGCTCCGGCTCACCCCCAACTGCCTGCCGATTTCACTGGAGGTCATGGACTTACCTTTAAGGATGGCAATGATTTGTTTTTCGCGCTTGGTGGAAACGGGAGTGCGTTCACTTTCCCATCTGCTACGCATCTCATCCACCTGGTGGCCAAGTTCTTTCAGTTGGGACATGAGCTCGTCAAGGTCGGAACGGACCCGGATGTTGCCGGGTTCCTGAATGAGGCTCTTCACTCTGAGAATGTCTTCACGTATCTTAACATGACCCACGTAAAACTCCGGTTTTGGGGTATATATAAGTAACCCCAAAAAAAGCCCCGTTTTCTGAATTTAGCGGGGCAATTGTTTGCTGTCGACAGACAGAAGGGGTCAGTCTTATGACCATCGACAGTTTATTTTCTATTGGTAGGGGAGTAGGTTTGGGGTACTTTAGACCTAAGAAAAGCAAAGGGCAGTTCAGCTGGCTGTTAGCGCTGGTTCTAACTGCAGGCACGGCCGTCACGGCCCTCGCCGTTTCCGGTTTGAACGCCACCAACTTCACAGAGGCCTCAGACAGCTCCCCGATGGTAATTGATGCCGCACCGGAACTTCAGGCCGTCCTGTTCTTACCCCAGAACCTTACCCGGGACGCTGATGCGATTTTCCGGGCGGTTGTCACCAACGCCGGTAACTCCACGGCCGAAATCGTGGACATCACCTGGCGACTGTCACCCGGCATGCAAACAGTGAACCAGACGGGCAACTGCAGTGCCGGGCTGGCCCCAAATGAAAGCTGCTGGGTTGACCTGACGGTCAGGGTTGGTCTGGACACCCCCCTGGGCATCACTGAAATCGGAGGTGAAGTCCGCCATGGTTAGAAGGGGACAGGGTCGGCGCGGACAGCTGAAAGAACTCTCCGCCCTGCTGTTTTTCTCTCTGGCCTCTTTCATAGTCATGGCCACCAACTCCACCCTGAACGCCTCGGAACTGGTCGGCAATCTGCCGACAGATGACAACCTGACGGTGCTGTCGACACTTCCGACAGTAGCTTTCAGTGCCGAGACTGTGGTTTTCGCCACCACTGGAATAAGTGTCGGCGTTGGCGAAAGTGGTCTGGTATTGCAGTTGCAGATGGATAATGGCACTGCGGTGTCAGGAGTCGTCCTGACGGTTTCCATCAATCACACAGATGCCTCCGGCATCTGGACTACAAATTCATCTGGAAGGGTGTATCTTTCCCTCCCGAATGGCACCTACCAAGTGAACGCCAGTTATGGCGGTTTTGGCGGAAGTGGAGCCTCCCCGGCTTATCTCCTTCCCTCCTCTACCCAAGGGGTTTTTCGTGTCGGTGACGCCGGCACGGCTGGGGAGTCCACTCTGCCAGACAACATGACTTTGAGTGAACAGGCCAACCAGACGGAAACTCCAGAGGAGCTCAACCAGACCGTTGAGGAGCCCACTCAGGAAACTGCCCTGAATGAAACCACACCTGTTGAAAACTACATGATGCTCACGGGCTACGACATCAGCAGAACCGAGCTGGTGCTTGGGGAGAGTCTGACCCTCTCGGCCAGGCTGGCCTGCTCCCGGAACATAACGGGGGTTTCATTCACCATCAATACTCCCTACATGCAGGAGGTGTGGGAGGTTCCAGCTGGGGGAGAGGATGGACTATATGCCTTAAACTATTCACCCGCGGGTGTAGGCGAATACACTTGGTCCGAAATTTTGGCAACCACCGACAGGTTCAACGGAATTTTTTATCCTTCAAAAACTTTTTCAGTGGAAAGTCCTCCGACTCCTTCTGAAGCCTCTGACTCTCCCTTTTCAGAAAGCGCACGAGTGGTGAGCATCTTTTACCCCACATTTGAAATCTCGGAAAGCTTTGAGTTACTAGCCGAAATCCAATCATCAGAAAACGAGGCAAACGTCGGTGTGACTATTCTACCCTCCCGGGGTTTTGAGTTGATAGACCAAGAAAACACCAAAGAAATTGAACATCTTGAAGGCGGGCTTTCCCAAAATGTTAGTTGGTTTCTGAGGACCACCGCTTGCGGGAACCTCCCGCTTGAATTTGTGGTGAATAGCCCCAGTGGCGCTCATAATACTTTTGTGCAGAATTTTGACATTCCCTGTCCATCTTCCCCTCCCACAGGGGTGATAGTTTATGACGAGGAAAAGGATGTCATAACTGTGGCAGGATGGTCGGGCTGGTGCACAGAGGGAAAGCCCTGCACGCTGGAAGACATATACAACGCAGACCTGGTGAATGGCTGGGGGAACATCAAGAGGTATCACACCTATTATGTGATTGAAGCCACTTTGGTGATTGGTGACGGGGTCACCCCAACCCACGTAATTTCCAAAAATGAGTATCTTGACATTAGGAAACCCCTCCGCGTAAAGGAAGAAGCTACGTTGATTATGGGTGAAATGTTAAACGAACGACCGGCCAACGGAGGTTGGATTATGACCCATGTAGATGCCCGGGACGAAATGGAGGAAAATTCCGCCTTTTATGTAGAAAGCGGGGGAGAAGTCCGGCTGTATTCAACGGATTTTAAAGCCCACAACCCCTCTGCGGAAAACAGCTTCGTGGTTGAAGAGGGGGGTAGGCTGATTACCAACCGCACCAATTTTGAGAGAATCAATTCATACAATAGGACCGTTTTTAAGCTCCCAGAAGGGGCCGAAACTGACGATTTATACAAAACTCCACAGATTGTTGAAGTCCGCGGAGATAACCAAACCTATCACGAAAACTTCACCCTGACTTCAATATATATCATAAACGAAAAGGAAGCTCCCGATGCAGGGGAAAACTGGACGGTTCATTTCTTGACAAGGGGAAAACAAAAATTGACTATCAACTACTCCCTTACTTCTCAAGAAGATATGGACTTTGTTGGCTTGTATTGTGGCGAACAACAAGTCGATGCAGAATACAAAAATGGAAAAGTGGTTGTTGAGAATTGGGAGTGTAATAAAGAAGCCCGGATAATTAATTTTGTCAATATCCGAGGCTCTCACCAGCTTTTCTTTGAATTTGGAGATGACGGAGAAACGGCAACCGCTTTTAACGCCAATCTACCCAACTGTATTCAGTATTCAAGTTCACAATTGCAGGTTCAAAGTGATGGGACTTGTTGTACTGAAGCAAGTCCTTGTACTATGACAGATATTTATGATACCGCTGCCAACCCTTCAAGAATTGACCATCCGACCGGAACCAATCTCTATATTTTCAAAGTTCCACTCCGGGTTGGAAGGTGGAGCATAGATTGTATTACTTCACTAAACACTTACGACACTTGGCTGATTTCCGAAAATGAAGTGGTGATGATTGGGCAACCGGGGAGTACCAGTGTCAATTTTATGGTATGTGAAAAAGGTCACTTCCGTTTTGGAAAACTTACTAGTAGTGGACCACAAGCGGGAAGCACCATACAGTCGTATTCAATAACTCAGGTTTGTGACCAAGCGGCACTTTGTGCATATGATGACTCGGGAGCGGACAGTGGGGATGACGGGGGTGCACTCTATTTTTACTCGACAACTTATACCAGCTACCAGACCAATTCTTACCGCAACAATATCGATGCGGGTTCGCCAAGTTCAGGTATAGGTTCGGGTGCAGCAGGACAAGGGAAACAAAAACTACGCATTAATCGTTTCACCTTTCAAGGACATGCCGCAGTGACAGGAACTTTAGCCCCCATTCTTTACACCCCCGGAGACACTCAAATTTACGACTATCAGGCCGTCAATTGTAGGTATGCTATGGAAATGAGCGGGGAACCTGAAGAGTCTTTATCCTTAATAAGATTGCAGGACAATACAGCAGGTATCCGTATTTGTTACTCTAACGGAAAGGTCAGTCAATATACAGGTATAAACAATGATTTTGATGTCCGGATGGGATCTGGAAATTATTTGATTGCAATTGACTCCGATATTGACGAAAGTAAAATAGACTTCAGTAGTTGTGGTACCACAAACCAAGACCAAAGATACATTCTTCGTCAGAGCACTTATAACGCAAGAATAAAGGATGCTTCAAATGTCAATCTGGGAGATGTTACAATTGGCGCTCGCGATTTGCAAGGAAGGCTCCAGTTCAATATTTCAACCTATGCCAATGGAACAGTAGATGAGCAAATTCTTGACTTCAGAAAAATACAAGTAGATTCCGCTTCAGTTCAGCCAAAGGCAGAATACACTCCTCACGAATTCTACTATCGTAAATATGGTTACAAATTCTTCAAAGGAATTAGTGAAATGACAGAGTCTTTGGGCTTAGATATGGTACTTATGGACAATAATTGTCTCGTTTTAAATTCCTCCAGTGCAAAAGCCCAAACAGGAATAATTTACAACCCTCCAACTCAGCGAGTATTTAGTGACACTTCAGAAAATCAGACCGTCGGAACGGATGATGAGATTGTTCTTACAGGTACGCCTATTGCGTCAACAGAACATTTTCAAATTCTAGATGTTACAGGAATGCACTCCACGAGATTAGTGCCCATAAGTGTGGTGTCAAAAGCAGATTATACTGTCAATTATGCTAATGGAACAGTAATCTTTGTTGATGGATATGAAACGAACGCCGTTAGACCCGTGTATTTCTACAGGGGAAATATTACCATAAATTCCCAGAAAACCTTGAGTAACATATATGATTACATGCAGGCAATCCAAAGTAATTATTCACTCGGGGAGCAGTATTTGACAGATGTCTTCCAGTTAGCGGATGATTGTGTAAGTTTTTCAGCATATACTGATTTAATTCTAAACGGGACGAGTATTGAGGAGAGTTCCGACAAAAAAATAACTTTTCAAGCCGGTTATGGCTTCTCCGCGACCTCAAATAATGGAAGTGTAGTGAATGTGCTTTCAGATAATTGGCGCACTGTCTGGTTCGCGGATAATGGGACTTTCTTCAGGAAATACAGTTTAGACATCAAAGTTATTGATTCAGTTGGCCAACCCATCAGCAACGCGAATGTTACTCTAACTGACAAAGATGGAAAAGTAGTTATGTCTGTCAAAACCAAAGCAGACGGAACCATTAACCAAGAAGCAATAACGCACACGGCATATAACCACACTTCAAATAATACTTACTCACCTTTCAGTCTGAGTGTCACCAAGCCCCCATACAACAGTTATACCGCACCACTTGCGATCAATTCCAAAACAGAAATGACAATTGTTCTGACTTTACCCTGTGACCCAGAACTTGAGTATGTGTATGAAGTTGTAAGCGGACACCAGGTTAATACGAATAGGAGCGCCACTGCAGACGACTTGCCTTTGATCATTTTGGTTAGGGATGCACAAACCAACACAACTGCAGATTTGGAAGCAGGAACTATTTCCAAAACAGAAACGGGAAACGGCAACACCACTTGGACCACTTACGACAATGTAGATGCGAATACCTACACATCCACCGCAAAAATCAGGACAGTTGTGAATATCACCAATTATACTAATGCGGGTTCGGTGGGGGAAAGCAGTGAGATGCCGGATTTAGAGCTTGAAATGTATGATGGGTCTGGGTGGATTAGTGTTGGTTTGTTTTCTGTGGACGGCGAAGGAAATGTAACACTAACAACCAATAATCCAACCATACTTGACGCGTGGGAGACCACTTCGAACAGGGATTTGAGACTCCGGGGCGTTTATATGGAGTCTGGCGACAAAATTGAATGGGATGCAGTATGGGTGATTTTCTTTTCGGGAGGGGCGCCGGTCAGTAGCGGACTCCCAGTTGATTTATACATTACACGAGTTGGTTTGGGAAGCCAGGCTGCTTGGGATGCGGGAAGGAGAATAAACACGAATGCAACGGGCCACATAAAATACGACTTTTTCCCAACTTGTGACAATAAATCAACACCGGATGTAAATGAAGAATATGTAGTTGGGCCACATGATTGGTATTCCAGTGCCCAGCACGATGATTTGTGTGAGGTTTCAATGTCAAGGTATTACAGGTTCAATGTTACGGGAACTCTCAGTAATGTGATTGTATTCCCGGACGGTTCAAATAATCATACTTCTTGGGATACCGTTCTGCTTCAAGGGTATGTTGAGAATTTCTGCGGAGACCCCATCACCACTTCACTTGATAATGTGTGGTTTAATTTGACAACGGATGGGTATGCGTCGGCGTGCACAACAATAACAAGAAGCGGTGCGAATGTTTATTACTGCAATTGGGAGCCAGACCAAGAAACCTCATACGGCTGGTATAATGTATCAATGAGGTCATGGGCAGAAAACTACTGGATAAATGAAACTGTGAAGACACCTCCCAACACCTTCTATATGCGGACTGAACCCCGCTTATATGATGCGAATGTCACACCAAAACAGGATGTCTGGAATGCGCCGTTTAATTTCAGTTTGAAAGTTAAGGATAATTTTGGAGATACTGTGAATGTAACCCTACAAGCCCAAGTGGTTGGGGGCTCGTGGGTAACGATTGGATATAGAAACTGCACAAGTTGTAGTGATAATACAGATGGATACAGTTTGCTCTATTGGGAAAATGTGGAATTCCCTTGTACGGGATATGCAGGTAAATATATGAAATTCCAATTTCTGGCAGAGGATACGGAAGGCAATTCCGTATTCACCACCACCTTAAGTCCGGGGGATTATGCAGGCAATAATGACCAGTTCTATATTGGAAAGCACGAAGTTCGGATTGAGTATTTTTCAGGAAATAATAGCATAACTTCATCAAGCTCGCCAGCAAGTTTGGTTTTGAGGGCGTATGATTATGAGATTAGTAGTTATGACCTCCAAGAAAATATTTCGCTGACTTTCAGAGTCACGGAAGACGGGTTGGGAGGTACTTATCGGACAGTCGGAACTGAATTATCAAATTCAACAGGCCATGTAACTTATTCATTTACACCGGACGGCAGTTTTTCAGAAGGCAAACAGAATTGGATGGGGCAAGTATACGCTGCGGAAGAGTGTTATATTTTCAATCAGAGCGACACTTTGGAATTGACAATTCAGCAACCGAAGTATTTGTATATGGAAAATGCAACGGTTTCTCCGTCTTCGGGAGAATGGGGCTTTGACTTTGATTTTAATGTGACTTCAAGGACCAATTCAGAACACGAAATAACTTTCAAATTCTACATAGGGAATTCAATTTCGGGACCGTGGGATGAAAAAGATAGTCAGGTTGTGAATGTTACTGATACTTGGAAAACTATAAACTTCACTTGGGACCCGTCCTGTGCAGATATTGGAAGCAAATATTACAGGATAACGGGGGAAGATGGTTATGGAACCACTAATTCAACTTCAAGTGCATTCACAGTAGAAAAAAATACGGTCTTTCTTACATATGTAGGTGGAAATAATACAGAGACTCGTCGGCAAACTACTTCAACACCTTTGGTGATTTTGACTCAAGATGCAAACGGAACTTACCCGGTTGGTTTGAATTTAACTTATTTTGTCACACTCGATGGCTCAACTTGGGACTCGGGAACAATTATACAAACCAACGGGACAGGTCATGGAGTTTATGATTTCACGGCGGGATGTTCACCAAAATATGCGGTTGGCGTGCAAGCTTGGAGGTCAATTATTCAAAACCAAGAGTGTTACAAAGATAATACTACACAAACGTTCTACAATTTAAAAGTGAATGTGACAGGAGATATTGTTTTGGATTTAGCAAAACCAGATGGTTCACTTAATTATACACAAGAACAAGTTGTAAGTTTTCTCGGTGCAACTGATGATGATTGTGGAGATGCCTTGACAAGCACTGTTCTCTTTTATGCAAATCACTCAGCAGGGGATTATGTTTGTAGTGATGTTGGGCAGGTGGGTGCTAACGCATATACGTGCGACTGGCAAACAAACCTTTCGACTCCGGAAGGATGGTACAATACGACTATGTTTTCATCAAAGGCTTGGCACTACTCTAACTCAACTATGTTGCCAGAAGACAATAACGCAGGTTTATTCTACATAAATCCCGCGTACAAATTAGATAATGACGAAGTTGTTCCCACCTATCACGGCTGGGGCTACCGCAACTGGAATTTTAGTGTAACTGCGTGGACAGGAGGAATAGAACCACAAGAAGTTGAAATACAGCTGGCAAAATCAGCCCCGACCGGCTTTACAGTATGTGCAGATTGCGAAAACCAAACAGTAGTCCATTGTGTGTATCCAGATTGTCAGGAAGCAGTTAAATGGTGGTTTAAGAATTTCACAGCAGATAACATCGGAACATGGTTCTTCAAATTCAAGCTGGCAGGAACTGAAACAAGTGGAACTGAGAGTTTTACCTTAGTAAAAGATAATGTAAGTATTGAATATTATCAGGGAAATAACACTGTTGCTTCAACTGCATCAGCAACCAATTTGTCTGTTAGAATATATGATAGCATTTCAGAAACTTACAATTTGGACCCGGCAATTCAAATGAATTTCGAATTAATTCACAATGATTATCCAGAAGGGAAAAAATCAATAGGAACGGTATATAGTAATAGTTCAGGAGTTGCTACCCTTTCATTCCAACCCACTTGTGACTATGTAGGGGGATCACAAGAATGGAGGGCATATGTCTCAACAGCCGAAAGTGCATATAATTACAATATCAGTGGCAACTATACAATTAGTTTGAATTTAGCAGGTTGTGAAGCCACTCCTTCCATCTATTCACACGCGGAACCGAATGAGGTCTTCCAATACCACAACTTTACGGTGAGTGCAGTGATGACCAGCTATATTGCAGATTCATCAGATTCATACGCGGAAATACTTGTTCCGGCAGGGTGGATAGTAAAAGACAGAATTCAATATATTGGAACTCTGACCCAAAGTAATTCACTACCCATTCACTGGGATATTAATGCCACCACTTCCGGAGTTTATCCGATTTCAGTGAAGCTGAACAACACCGACGGCACCACCAGTTGGGCGAACTTCACAGTTGTTGCTTATGAAAAAGTGAAAGAGGAATTTGCGGGTTATCTGGAAATTCCAGCAGGAACCAACGGGACTCTGAACTTTGACTGCAAAGCGGGAATTTACAGGTTCGTGAATTATGACTTGGTGGCGGATTCCGCGGGGACTACAGCCAGATTTTACGCCTACAATCAGACCGGTTACTCGGAAATCAGGAATTACCAGCTTATCGGGTCGGAAACCCCGGTTTCCCTGGCTGTGCTTGCCAATCGGAGCACAGTAAATGAGGACGGCAACTGCTCCTTGTTGGTGGAGAATCTTGGAAGCGAGTTGATAAATGTCACTTCAGCAGGTTTCCTCGGCTTCCTGACTACAGAAGCAAGAGCCATCGGAATTATTCCAACCATTGGAGGTTACGAAACTTACAGTATGGATACAGATGATACTGCGTTCAACCTAACCGTCCGGGTTTACAACTCAAATGCCAGTTCGTTCTCCGGGAACATGTGGGTGAATATCACCAACAGTTCCGGAGTTGTGAATGCAAGTCTGATTTCAGTAAGTGTGAATTCCGGGGAAATCGTAGATTATGAAATTGAAAATGTGAATTCAGAAGGATGGATGGAAGGAGACTATTCGGTTCGGGCGTCCCTAAATTACGATGGAAGGATTTGGAGCAGAACGGAAGTCATAAGTTTGAGAAGTCTGGATTATGAGACCTATCACATCAATTACACTTGTCCATCTACCAATGAAACGGTTTATCTAACTTTGAGGAATGAATACCCTGAGGGTATTGAGTATAATGTAAGTATGGAGGTTCCGGGGGGATGGGGCTTTGAACCTGCCTACGAAGAAGTCAGCCTCCTGTCGGGGGAAAGCCGGAAGTTTCGTTTCAATGTGAGTTCGTCCGATGCGGTGGAAGATGTGACTCTCAACCTGACCGTGAATTACACTCTTCCACACAAAGAGGTGCAGGAAAAAATCGGAGTGATTTTCAGTAATGACAACCAACCCATTCTGGAAGTAATTCGGGAAACGCCGGGTATAGTTTCGCCAACAAAGGTTTTTGAATCCGCATTAATCATTCACAATAAAGGTTGTGCAGTCGCCACGGGAGCCTTTATTGTGGAAACGGTGAAACCCGGCTGGACTCCCGCCAACCCCAGTCTGGAAGGGGATATTGAACTGGTTTCGTCCTCTGCCGACCTGGAAACCAACAGAATTGAAATCGAGCTGGGGGAAATTGACACAGATGAATATGCGGTGCTAAACTACCAAGTCAAGGCTCCGCCGGGCACTGATGAAACGGGCACTATGGAGTGGAACATCAGTTTTGACGGCAGGGTGTTGAGAGAAGAGGAAGCTTACGAAGTCAGGACGGCGGAATACGCGGGAGAGGCACACTTCCAGTTTGACATCATCGCCAATCAGTATCCGGACTTTCCCTGGCCAGAAACCCGAAGTGTTCAGCTTGATGAAAAATACAATTTGACTCTGCTCGCAAGAAATATCGGAGATGTGTCCGCGGAGAACTGGACTATTTCTGCGGTTGTTCCGGGGACTTGTGAAATTACAGAGATTTATCAGAACGGGAGTCAGGACGGACAGACTCTGACTTGGAATTTGACAAGCTTGGGTTCAAGGCAGATTATGAAATTCAATTTCACTGTGAATTGTTCCGCGGAAGGAGATGTCAGTGTTTTGGCGACCGCCACCAAGGACACGCGTGGAGTGGAATTTTATTCAGACAATGTTTTCCGAACCTGTGTTTCCGAGGAATGTCTAAGTGAAGCCAGTTATGCTTTCAACAACCCGGGAGAAAATTACCAGCAGATAAGAAATATGAGTGTAGGTTTCCACCAGCGGGCTCTCACTCAGAACATAACTTTTGCGGAATTTGGTATTCGGATAAAAGATGACGCGGGCATATACAGGATATTGTGGCAGAACCAGACTCTGACAACTACCGACGCGGATGGGGAAGCTACCTATGTGATTTCCGGAAGTGAATTTTCAAATACCGGTAGATATCTGGAACTCTACGCTCACACAGATGGTGAAAAGAACAAAGTTGCTAATCTGACAGTTAACCAAATGAATTATTCGTGGGAATACGGCAGGTTGTTTGCTGAAAGTACAAATCTGTATGTCAACAGCAAAGTCTATTATTACGCTCCCCGGCTTGAAAACGCCACTTTGTTCATCGGGGGCAATTCCAGCAGAACCGTTGGCGGATGGGGCGAAAACTACACTTTTTCGGTGATGACCCAGGACCGCTTCGGAAGGAACATAACAGTCTATGGATGGCATCGGGCGGGTGCGGTTTGGCAGTTCATCAACAGCTCCGAAGTTGCCGACGGCACGCTCTGGACTCAGGTCAATTTCACTTGGGACTACCTACCTGCCAATATGAATGTCTGGGAATTTAAGTTCAACGCCAGTAATGATGACGGAGATAGTGAATTAGAAGGCCACACCTACACTGTGGAGCGGGACGATATAATTTTGCTCAACATCACTCCGGAATGGAGTGAAATTGTGAATCGGAGCACGCCCTATAATTTCACTTTGCGGGTGCAGGATGTGGATAATGGCACTTGGGCCACTTTGCTTCTGGATGAAGAGACGTATGTCAAAATCAGCAAGTTCGGAAGTTATGAATCATATGAGAAATTTTATACCAACCCAGTGATTGACGCAGAAGGTTACTCCAAACTGCTGATGACCACGGCCACCAACCGATGGTGTCAGGATTTCTTCTACCTCGGTCCCAACTACTGGCAAGGGGGTGTTGAATATGCAACTTACTATAAGAATGCGTACTTTGAACCGGGAGCGAATGGTGGTTCTCCATTCACTTTGTATGGTCAAATGAACAACACTATGGCCAAGCCGGACCAATCCCTTAATTTCACCAAATCCCAGCAGGTCTTGCTCAAAGGAACTATTGTGGATGATTGTGATGCAAGTATTACTGATGCAGTGGTGTTCTTCACTCTTTCCAGTAACGGGTATGAGGAAAACGTGCAGGTGTTCTACAGTTCGCCCCAAGGAGCTTACTATGAACTACACAGTATGGACGGCGGGGCACCTCTGGGATGGTATAATGTGACCATGAAGTCAAATAAAACCTATTACTGGGACGGCGTAAAAACCCTGGAAAACGCCTTTTTCCTGGCGAGTGAGCCGGAACTGACGGGGGCGGCCGCCAGCCCATCCGCGGACGGCTGGGGCAAGAGTCCCTTCAATTTCACCATTAATGTAACAGATGAAGACGAAAACACAGTCACTGTTTATTTCTGGCTCCAGAACCCGGATGGAAACTGGGATTTGAATGGAACAGATACCTGTTCGGATTGCGACAACACTCAAATACAATTCCAGAGATTTTTTGAGAAGGATGAAGTTGGAAGCTGGAATTTCACAATTAATGCAACAGACACTTCGGGCTTCAGCGGGTCCGGAGGTGTGGTTTCATTCACTGTTGAGAAAGATGATTTGCTTCTTCAGGATGCAATAGGTAACAACAGTCAAGTGAATCGGTCATCAGGCAATGTGCTTCTGGCAGTTCGTCCGTATGACTTAGACTTAGGAGCATACACGATGGACATTAGCTCAACCACAGAATTCAGAACTCTGATTTATGATGGGGCGAACTGGAGGGAAGAAGAGGAGAGTTATAACGCTACCCACTTCTATCTTGATTTTGACCCGACCTGCGATTACAGTGCGGAGCACCAGTATTGGAAGGTGAATGTCACAGATTCCCTCGCATACAAAGATGTAGAAAGTGAAAGCTTCTGGATTGAAATCACTGGAGATTTGAGTGCAGAAATTATCCAGCCGGTGGGAGTGAATTATACCCAGGGTGACCCTATAATTGTGATTGGAAATGTAACAGATGATTGCGGAGAGAATGTGACGGGAGCATCGGTGAGATTCCGGTTTGACGGGGCAGGGGGGCCGTTTTACTGCCCTGCCGGCTCAAACGCCAATGATGAGGGCAACGGCAGATACAACTGCACTCAGAATACGGGCAGTATGGGTGGATGGTATAACCTGACTATGGAAGCCAACAAAACGGGGCACTGGAATGATGTGAAGGTGTTAGAAAACACTATCTATGTAAGGGTTTCGCCAAAAATTTACAATTTACAGGTTTCCCCGGAAGCTGATGGCTGGAGCCTGACCCGCACCTTTAAAGTGAATGTAACAGACCAAGGGGACAATGTGACCCTGAAACTCTGGCAGAAACACGCCAATCTGCAAACAGAATGGGAGTTGTTGGGAACGAAGTATTGTTACGATTGCTCAAACACCACTGTCAACTGGACGGTGACTTACACCTGTTCAGATGTAAGTGAGGTTTCTTGGCAATTCAAAGTGAATGCAACTGATACGGAAGGCACCAGTTACAGTTCACAAGTTGGAGATTTCTTGACGGACGATTTATTCACTGTTGAAAAGAATGATGTGGCATTTGTACTTCAGGGCGGAAATGACACCACTGCAACCAAAACGGGTTTCACCACTCTGCGGGTTCTTGCCAACAACACGGATGCTGGTGTGCCAATAACTTCACCTTCCGTTGATTTAAGAATATACGCCACCCTCAACAATAGTGATGTGTGGCTGACTGAAGCCAGCAATGTTGCAACCAATTCAACCGGAAGTATCAACTACCAGATGTATGCCAGTTGTAAGTATGACCCCGGCTGGCAGAAATGGCGGGTGCGGGTGGAAACGGGGGACAGCTGTTACAAGTCGGACTTTTCAGAAAGCTGGACAGTAATGCTGGATATGTTTTGTCCGGAATTTAATATTACTGAGCTTTATGCTCCGCCGGAAGTTTTCCAATACCGGCCTTTCGGCTTTAATGCCACTATCCGGGTGAAGGACAGAAATGCAACTGCTGTGAATGTGACTCTGACCACCCCTTGGACTGAAAGCCCGGATAGGAACCAGTATCTCAGCAAAATTGAGGCAGGGCTTGGCGAAACTGTCTATACTCGCGTTCACTGGGAAGTCAATGTGACCGACCTGGTAGAGTATATGTTCTATCCTTTCCTGAATGTAAGTGCCAACACCACTGACGATGTGATTCCGCTTCACACCTACTCAACTTCCGACCAGCTCAATGTTACAGTATACGAGTATCTGGATGCAGGATGCCCATACCGGGTGGTCAATCTGGTTTCGGGGGAGCAAGCGATCGACCGCATATGCGGGCTCAACGGCAGTCTGGGAGAAAATAATGATGACGCGGATTTCGGGGCACGGATAGACCCAGGTGAAACCGTGCTCGTAACCTGGAATTGTGGAGCTTCCAAAGTCCGAGTGGGACAAGCCGATATTTACTGGGAAGGTCTGGGTGGGGACGGTTACGCTGCTCTGAAACTGTTCACAGGAAGGTGGATGTCTCTGGCTTCCATAATTCCCGTTCCAGACAATCTGACTCTTCGGCCTTTCAAACATACGGCAGAAGATGTTGAAATTTTTGGAGATGGAGAGTGCGGAGTCCAGTTTCTGAATGTTGGTCCGGTGCCTATTATTATTGACCACGCGGAAGGAAAGGTATACCGCCACGAGAAAATGCGTATGACTGACATGGACTTTCTCAGACCTTCCGACTCAGATCATATGCGTTTTCTGGTGAGTATTACCAACCCCCACGATCACTGGAGAAACAACACCTTCCTGCAGTTGAATGTAACTGAAAACGGGGGTCCACCCTATTACTCCAATTCAACCTACCTCAATATTTCACCCTATGAAAAAAGAACGGTGGAATTTCTGGTTGATGACAGCATACTGCCATACGGCAGGCTGATTGCGAAAGCCCTGATGATAGTGGATGACGAATTTGATTCAAATTCTGAATACCGAGAAGACCTTTTCTTCAACGAGGAGGTTCTAACCTACCTTTGGTACAAACCCAGAACCTGTCTGGGTCAGAGTGATATTATTGATGTTCAGTTGTCCAATGTGCAGGAGGACGACCATAAGATAGCTAATGTAACACTAGCTGTCCCAGACGGATGGACAGTTGAACCGGAGTATATTGAAACCAACTTAGTTTCAAGTGCAAGCGAACTTCACAATGTTTTCAACATAACACCCCCCATCACACCGGAGAATGCAACTATCAACATCACGGTTTATTTCTACTACAACGATTTCAGGTATAACATAACCCAACCCCACCAAATCAACATTTCCAATGACAATCACTCTGTAATTGAAGTTATCCGTGAAACCCCGACTCTGACCTCCCCCGGCAGTGTCTTTGAAAGCACCTTAGTGCTTCACAATATGGGTTGCACAAAAGTGGAGGGCAATCTGATGCTTCAGGAATCGCTGAAGCCCGGTTGGACTCCCGCCAACCCCGTCACCATCGGAGAAATCCAACCCATCAGCACGGATGTGGATTTGGAGAACAACAAACTCACCTGGGTGCTACCACCTTTTGATGTCGGGGAGTATATTGTCGCCCAGTATCAGGTCAAGGCTCCGCCACTAACGGGAGACGTCGGAGATGCTCACTGGAACCTCAGCTATGCGGAGGTGGCGGACTGGAAAGAAGCGGAGATTTTCGACGACCTACGGACCAGCAATTATACGGGAGAAAGCCATCTGCAGTTGGAAATGAAAGTCTGGCAGAGGGAAGAATTCCCGTGGGGAGAATCAAGAAGTCTGATGCCGGGTTATGAGTATAATATGAGTGTAACTGCCAGAAATATTGGAGATGTGGTGGCCAACAACTGGACAGTCTGGTTACCTGTGCCGGGAGACTGTAATGTAACACAAATCTGGAACGGGGACCAGAACGGCAATCTGCTGGCCTGGAATGTCAGCGGGTTGGCTAAAAGGGCGGTTCGCTACCTGAACTTCACACTTAATTGCACTTCTCTGGGCGGACTGACTTTCACCCCCTTCGCCCAGAATGATACGCGGGCGATGGTTTCATACACTGACAGGCGCACAGGCTTTGAATGTAGCGGAGCCTACTGCGACCAGACTTTCCCGTATGTTCTGCAGGAACCTAACAAACCCTACCAGAGAGTTACGGCAGGTGGCATTAATTTCACTTTCAGTGGAACGGGCGAGAATGTGAGCATAACTGAAATGATAATCAAGTATATGGAAAGTGAAAATGACTGGGAGCCTTACCTTTTCTTTGAAAGGTTTTTCCTGGAGGAAACCCAGAACTTCAATTTCTCAACTGTCTACTATCTGTCAGAAGATGAAAGTGAAAAATTCCAAGATCCAAACAAATACATACGGCTCTATTCTTACACCAGTGCCCTTGATAATGCAGACAGCTACCTGAACCTGACAGAGGTTAGATACACATGGACCTACGGAGCTCTGTTCAATGAAAGCCAGAATTCTTTCATGAGGCTGAAAATCTATGATTATGCTCCTCTAATGGAAAATGCAAAACTCTACATAAATGGAGATGATTCAATCACCACTGGTGGATGGGGCGAGAATTTCACTTTCTCATTTATGGCAGGTGACAGGTTCAACAGAAACATCTCAATCTCTTTCTGGCATCGACCTGTCGGAGAGGAGTGGGTTTTTGTGGACGACCAGATTTGTGAATCCTGCAATTTGTGGCATCAGGTTAATTTTACATATGACTATCTGCCGACGGACATTAAAACCTGGGAATTCAAATTCAACTCCACTAATGATGACGGGAACAGCACTTTGAACGGTTTCATATATGTTGTGGAAAAGGATGATGTGGTTTTGAATCCAACATACCCCGAAAACGATCAGATTGTCAACAGGAGTCAATCAACCACCTTCTCAACCCGGATTTTTGATGCAGACAACCAGACCTACCCGGACGACACCATCGGCAGAACCTATATTTCAGTTTATGATATGGTCACTTACGAAAGCAACCCCTCCCCACTTAGTTCAGAGGACGGCTGGCTGAACCGAACAGTTACCAATGTTAATTGGTGTGCAGACCAAAGCAGGTATTATCTGGGCGAACACAGCTGGTATACCGCCACCACCAACGACCCTTATATCAAAGACAATTCCAGCTACAAGTGGAATTTCACTCTGATGGACACTCTCACCAACACTATCACCAAACTTGTCGGTCAGAATGTCAGTCAGGAATTCAACAATTCCATTCTGATTCAAGGTTTCGTGAAGGACTCATGTGACAATACTATGACCACCGTCACTGTTTATTTCAACCTGACCAACGGGGATTATACCTACAAATGTAACGCGGGGGTTGTTGGGAGCAACTACGAATGCACCTTCTCGCCGGGAACTTTGAGTTCCCCGCTGGGCTGGTATAACATCACCATGTTTTCAAACAGGACACTTTATTGGGACGGACTGGATGTTGAAAATTTTGCATTCTACTATGCCAGCATCCCGGATGTGAATGCCAGTGTGGACAGATATCCGGGAGCACCGTGGGGTTACAGCCCGTTCAACCTGACCAGTTATGTGAGCGACCCGGACAACGACACAGTGACTGTGAATTTCTATATGAGGAAAGGTTCGGGTAGTTGGGCGAGTGAATTAAGTGAACAAAGAAGTAGTTGTCAGGATGATTTATTTTATCTGGAAAGAATTTTCGCCTGCAACGGCACCCAGAATGATGTTGCCACCTGGAGCTTCCAAGTGAATGTGAGTGACACTTCAGGTTACAAGAACGCCAGCCAGCTCATCTCATTCACAGTTGACAAGGAACCGGTAGAGGTCAGACACATAAGAGGTAATGCCACAGTTCTCAACAGAAGCGACAGTCTACCAAATACCAACACCGAACTGGCAGTCCAGCTTTACGATTACATTCTGGACCAGAACATCACTTCCGTGACGGAGAGTAATGTGAAATTCTGGGTGGATAATCACCAAATCAGCAGTTCTAGGGATATTGTGGAAGAGAATTATTATACTGATTTCAACCCGGGCTGTGATTACAATCCCGGGATTTTGGTGTGGAAGGCCAATTTCAGCAACGAGAATTGTTACGCCAACAATCAGAGTGTTGATTTGCAGATAACAGTTATGGGTAGTCTGAACCTCACACTTCAGGTGCCTGACGGAGACACCAACTACACTGAAGCTTCCACCTTCTATTTCGCCGCCAATCTGACGGACGACTGCAACCAGGTGATTGAAGATGCCAATGTCTATTTCAACACCACTAACACCAGAACGGAGGAATCATACCGGTGCCCTGCTTCCGGTTACGCTGAATGGAACGGCACCCATTACAACTGCACCCTCAGCGGAGCAGGCAAGAACAATGGCTGGTATGATGTAAGGGTTTATGCTTCACGGGGAGGTTACTGGAATGATTACAAATATTACCCGAATAGATTCTTCTTGGTCACTCCGGCTCAGTTGTCTGGAGACAAAATGGAATATCTCGGTAATGATGGAAGTTGGGGGGAAATTCACAATTTCAGTGTGATGGTTGACCACTATGCCGGGGTTCAGGTTTGCCTGATGGAAAAGTTTTCAGCGGTCGGCGAATACAGTATCACGGAGTGCAAGGACATTCCCAATCCATCAAATACTTTAGTGAATTTCACGAGGACATACACCTGTGCAGAGAAAGAGAAACTGCTTTACTATTATTTCAACGCAAGTGAGCCGGGGGTTCCGGGAACCTATACCAACACTTCAGAGAAGAACCATTATGTGACCAAGGATGATATGAGCATCCTGTATTTCTCAGGCAACGAGAGTGAAGTCAACAGGAGTTCTGGAAGCACCGGTCTGGTGTTGAGAGCATATGACCTTGACAGGGACTTATATGTGAGTTACAGTGCGACCTACGAATCCCCGAAAATCCGCTTTAATGTGCATAACGGAACCGCTTTTGTGGAGGACGGCTTTGCTACCCCCAACAGCACCGGTCATGCTATCTACAACTTCAACCCCAGTTGCGTTTATGAAGTAGGCAAGCACCTGTGGTATGGTCGGACTTATCTGGACTCCTGTTACAAGGACATTGAGTCTGATCAATTTAACACTACTGTGATTGGTGACCTTTCACCTAACATAACTTATCCGATAGGCGAAATCCTGCAAAGGATGACAAGCCTGTATGTGAATATAACGGCAGATGTTCAGGATGAGTGCGGGCACAGATATCTGAACTCAACTGTGAATTTCACAGTCATGAGTGTGGGCTTCGGCGAATATTATAATTGTGAAACTGTTGGGAATTACAGCAACGGAACCTACTGGTGTGAATTTGACGGAACCACCGCATATGAGGGGTGGTATGATGTGAATATCAGCGCTTGGGGAACAGAACTTCACAATAATGGTTACGACCTTCAGGATGATTCATTTATGATTGTTCAGACTTGGGTGCCTCCGGTTTTACAAAATGAAACAGTTATTCCTGAACAGGATTGGGGTTGGGGTGAAAACTTCACCTTCAAAGTGAATGTGAGTGACCAGAACGCTGAGGATGTGACTGTCAAGTTTTGGTTGAGTCCGAATAATGCAACCTGGACAGAAATTGAAAGCCAATTGTGTGAAGATTGTGGAAGTGTGACGGAGTTGACTTTCTATTACAAGGGCTTTGATTGTGGGGATATGCCGGAGTATTATTTCAAGTTCAACGCCACAGACCCGCACAATTCAACAGATAGGCTTGGTCTGAACTTCACTCTTGACAAGAATGATGTGACCGTGCAATATAGTGGAACTTCTACCGGAAATAATAGTGTGGTTACCCGGTTCAACCCAGTTCTGCTGAAAACCCGGCTCTACGACGCCGATAACAAGACTTATGTTCCGGCGGGTATAAACACCACCACTTGGGTGCAGACAGATTCTTCCGCGTGGGACGCAGGCATTGAAAACCAAACTGATGGCTCGGCATACAACTGGGTTTACTTCACACCGGACTGTGATTATGATGTGGGGGTTCAGGAGTGGAAAGTCGGAACCACCGGAAATGCCTGTTACAAGAACCTGAATTCAACTCTTTACTTGATGCTCACTGTTCGGGACAGAATGAATTTCACAATTGCTGAGCCGGCAGGTGAAACTTTTTACACTTTTGAAAATGTGAGCATCCGGGTTAATCTCACAGACCGTTGCGGAGAGATAATTGATGATGCAGTCGTTAGACTCAACACCACTCATGACAGTTACAAGGTCCAGTGCGAACCTGTGAATAATGAAGGGGCCGGATGGTATAACTGCACTTGGAATATCAGCGAACCCTCACCCGGTGGATGGTATAAAATCGGAATGAACGCAACTCGTGAATATCTAATAACCGGAGGAACTGTGAAGACCAATGCTTTCTTCCACGAGATTGCCCCCGGTCTGGCAAACGAGTACGTGACTCCAGAGTCAGCATACTGGGGCAGTACTTTTGATTTCTATGTGGGTGTAACCGATGATGATGACACAGTAAATGTTTATCTCTGGCATAGAAAACTGCCAACTGGAAACTGGGCTCTGGCGGATTCCGACACCTGCCTTGACTGCATAGGTCAGCAAGTTCATATGACATACACCTATGACCAGAACAAAATAGGTCAGTGGGAGTGGTTTATCAACGCTACAGACAGCAAAGGCATGCTGGACAACACATCATTGCACACTCTGACCGTCAATAAGAGGAATGTGAATGTAGTTTATGTTGCGGGTGAAGGTTCGGAAGTAAATAGGGTGGGGGATAACACGACTTTATTAAGTCTTATAGTGAAGGATGCCGTCAGCGGGAGTGTAGTGGGTCAGGGTCTGGACGCAGGGGTTTGGGTAACCACTAATGGAAACACTTGGGGACCAAAGATTGTGAAAACCACTTTGTCCGGAAGTTACATTAACCACTCCTTTAATCCCGATTGCAGTTATGCGGTTGGCTTACAGTGGTGGAAAGGTGGTGTTGACGAAAGTCCATTCTATCTGGCGGGCAATTCCAGTAATTACACTTTAACGATTAAGACGGACCTGTATCCAAAAGTGAATATACCAGACGGAGAAAGGTTCCCACGAGGGGAGGTGGTGTTCATCTCAGGCAACCTGAGCGACGACTGCACGGGCACCAACAACAATGGAGTAAGTGGAGCAACAGTGGTCTATAAAGTGGTAAGTGGAACGGAATATAGTGTGGATGCCCCAACCGACCACACCAACGGGACTTATACCTCAAACTGGGATTCCACTTCAATGCCCTTGAACTGGTACAACCTCACCATGAACGCCAGCAAGACATACTACTACAACGGGTTTAATGTCAGAGCGGATGCCCTCTACATAGGGTCAAGTCCGGAAATGAGAACCCCTTGGGTAAGTGTTGCACAAGAGGGGTGGGGCTACAATTATACCTTTAAAGTGGAGGAAAGGGACGTTGAAGAGGACGAGGTCAGTGTCGGCCTGTGGTATGCCTATCACACAGACGGGCCCTGGTACCTGATTGAAACCCAGCAAAGGACGGGCAATGTCTGGGACAACCTCACCTTCTATCACAATTTCAATTGTGATGATTACCTCAACGGCCCGACCATTTATTACAAATTCAACGCATCTGACGTTAATGGATTCACTAACTCAACGGAGATAAACAACATCACTCTGGAGAAGGATGACATAAACTTCCAGATTGTCTGGGGTGATGGTCAAAGTCTTAACCGGGAAGGAAATCAGGTATACAGATTTTCAGTAAGAGTGAATGACACCAACAACCAGAACTGGGTTCCAGAAGGTTTGAATGGAACTTTCTATTTCACCTACAACGGGGCGGATTATGACGCGGGCCATGCGGTGAATACCAACTCAACCGGTCATGCTTTCTATGACTTCGACCCGGACTGCGTTTACAGAACAGGTTCACAAATCTGGTATCTTTCAATGAGCGATAATGGTTGCTATAAGGAAAAGAATATGTTTGCCAGCACGTATACCGTGGTTGGACAACTGAAGAACAATATTTACGCACCGGCGTTTATGACTGAATTCAATGTGACTGACTCAATTCTGATTAGGTTTAATGTAAGCACGGACTGTTTTGCAGAAGAAGGGCTGGTAAGTAGCCTGGCGGATCAGAGCATCACCCTCATCAACGGGACGGGAGTCCAGCATAGTTGCACACCGGTCAATAATGAACATCCAGGTTCATCCGGGTACTATAACTGCACATGGGACAGCACGGGCAAATATGAGGGCAATTACACTGTAAGGATTTACACTGAAAAAGGTTCATTTAATGAAAACACCACCAATTACACCAACCACTTCTGGCTGGAGAATGTGCCCGTCTTTTACTCCGATCCGAAGGTCAGCCCCGAACAAGGCGGTTGGGGTGAGGAATTCCAGTTTAATGTATCGGTTTATGACCAGGAAGGTGACACCATACGGTGTTTGCTGTTTGTAAACACTTCATCCGGATATGTCTACAAAGGAATGGATACCCTTAGCGGAACGCCGGGAACTCCAACAGAAGGAAACTGTTCTGTGACCGTAAATGATTTCGTTTGTGGGGAGCAGGGCGTAGCTGACTTTTTATGGGAAATCCGTGACGGAACGCCAAGTAATCCGCAGAACACGACTCAGACCAGTGGACCGGAGCTGATAAGGAATGATGTGAGTGTGACCTATTTCATGGGCAACGACTCTCAAGTTAATCGGGACGGGGGAGCCAGCACGCCCCTGATTTTGAGAATTTATGATGATGACAAGGGCGAGTGGGCACATAATGCAAACGGAACTCTCTGGGTTTATCGTGAGGGTGTTGCCAGCTTCCCGTGGGAAATTGAAAGCAACTCAACCGGACATCTGAGGGCAGACTTCAACCCGACCTGCGATTACTCTGTCGGAGTCTGGAACTGGACAGGGGGAACCCGCGGGGATGAATGTTATCTGGATGAGAATGTCACCGGAATTTTCAATGTGACGGTGATTGGAGAATTGACTACCGGCATAGTTCAGCCTTCCGGTCAGGAATTTTTGCGGGGTTCCAACATAACCCTGCGGGCAGAAGTGAATGATGAGTGTTCACAAGGAGTGGAGGGGGTTACCCTTAATCTGACTGTCATAAGTGAAGACGATAGCAGTCTGCTTTATTGTGCTCCTGTGAATGATGAAGCTCCCGGAAATGCCGGATACTACAACTGCACTTTCAACACTACAGGAATGACCACTCGTTGGTATGATATTGTGAGTAATACCAGCAAGACCTTCTACAATAACGGAACAGACCAAGACAGTCACACTTTCTGGATTGAAACTGAACCGGTTTTGTTTGATCCACGGGTGATTCCATCAGTCGGAGGTTGGGGTGAAAGTTTCAGTCTCAGAGTGAATGTAACCGACTATGATAATGATAATGTGCTGGTAACTTGTGAAAAGAGAAAAGACGGGTCTGCTACTTGGCTGAGTTGCGGTTCAACCAGCAAACAAGGCATTAACCAGGAAGCCGTTTTCGGAACGACCTTCTCCTCTGCAGACATTGGCGGGTGGACTGTCCGCTTCAACGCAACAGAGGATGATGTGTGGAACGCGACTATTGAAACCACTTTCACTGTTGAAAAGGATGATGTCAATATTGTCTATGTGGCAGGTAATGAAACCTCAGTCAATCGGGTTTCAGGGACCACCACTCTCCGGATGCGGGCTGAAGACGCTGACAACGCCCTGCAGAAAATCTCCTCACAGCCGGCGGCTTTCTGGGTGACTACCACAGGTGCAGGAAACGGGGCTTGGGGGACCATAATAACCACAACCACTGATGCGGATGGCAACTTCTCAACCAACTTTGACCCCGGTTGCACATATACAGTCGGGCCCCAGAACTGGAAGGGCGGTCTGAGAACCAACACCTACTGGAAGACCACCAATTCCACTCAAAATCTGGTGTTGGAAATCACTTCCGAATTCAGGCCCTATGTCACCAAGCCTGTTGGGGAAATTCTGCTGAGGGGCATTGACGATATTTCTCTGACAGGTAACCTGACCGACAAGGGTGGTTGTGGTTTGGTTTCGGGTGGTAGTGTGGACTTCTTCGTAACCAGTCAGAACAATCATGAATGTTCTGCGAGTGAACAGGGAGCAGGCAACTATACATGCACCATTTCTTCGGCAACCACGGGCACCTGGTCATACGGCTGGCACAATCTGAAAATCAACGGCACCCGGTCATATTATACTGGAGAGGAAACAGAAGTCAACCAGTCATTTTATCTGGCTGACGCTCCGGATTTGGAGAGTCCACAGGTCACACCTTCATCAGATGTTTGGGGCACCACTTTCGTTTTCAATGTAACTCTGACTGACCTTGACCCCGACAACGCAACCGTCTATCTTTGGATACAAAGACCGGGCCACGGCTGGGAGTTGGAAGACTCTTATCTCAAAGAGGGTGCAACTTCCGGCGGGGAAAATGTTGGCTTCTTCCTCAACTCCGACTGCGGAGATGTAGGAACCAACGAATACAAGTTCAATGTTTCGGACACTTCAGGATACACAGATGAAGCTTACGGGGGAAGTTTCACTATCCAGAAACACGGTTCACTCCTGATAGTTGAACAGGGTGACGGCGGAAGTGTGAGTAGAGAAGGGGCAGACAGTGAATACCTTTCAATCCGGGTTCGGGACCAGACTCTCGGTCAGTATGTGAATGACGGCGTAAACGGAACCTTCTGGATTCCGATTAAAACGGGCACAGATGACCTTTTTGTGCAAACCAACGGAACAGGTCACTTCAACTACGATTTCAACCCGGACTGCAACCACGAAATTGGGGAAATGACTTGGAAAGTCGGGCTGATAAATGACATGTGCTATGTGGACAGCAACCAGACGGGGACGGTGAATATTTACGGCCAGCTCAAGAATAATTTGGAATTGCCGGTTCACAATACTGAATTCAATGTAACTTCGGAAATTCTGGTTCGGTTCAATGTAACAACTGAGTGTATTGATGAAGGAGCCATGAACGAAACTTACACTTCTGCCGAGATAATCGGGCCAAGCAATCAGATAAGAGCTTGTGCTCCTGTCTATAATGAAAGTTTCGGCGGTCTGGGCACGGGCTGGTACAACTGCACCTGGGACAGCACAGATGAAGAAGAAGGCTACTGGGATGTCAGACTGAATTCAAGCAAGGTCTATAACAACCCCAACTCTACTACCTACCTAAACCGGTTCTGGCTTGAAAACTGGAACACTTCGGCAGAAAATTCCACAGTCTGGGCTATGAACTGGACGGTTGGGGACTGGAACGTGTGGGATTTGGGTATTGAGGCCGGATGGACGCGGGCCTTCAACTTCACTTTAGATGTGGCTGACCGGGAAGGGGATGATGTGGATTGTGTGCTCTGGGTAAGGAAAAACAGCACTGGTGCGTGGAGTATTGGAAATACTGATAGTATAAGCGGAACTCCGGGCACTCCAACAGAAGCCAGGTGCAGTGTAGTCTATCAGGGCTTTTCCTGCGGGGACACGGGCACCAACGACTTTTTGTGGGAGGTTCGGGACAAGGAAACTGAAAACTGGTGGAACACCAGCCTGCAGACCCTGTTACTGGACACCCCCGACACCAACATTACAGTAATAGCCGGAGCCGGAACTGTGCTGGACAGAAATGCAGATACCCGGGCCATGTCCGTCAGAATTTACGATATTGAAAACAACACTTATGCCAAGGGCAGTAATGTGACTTTCTGGGTGGAGCACGACACTTTGGTTTTTGAAGATGATGGAGTGCAGACCACCAATAATCTCGGTAATGCTACATATTGGTTCGCCCCGAATTGTGATTACACAGTTGGTGTGCAGGAGTGGGTAGGTGGAATAACCGACAGCTGTTATGTGAATTTGAATATCAGCAATCAGAATATAACTGTCTTCGGAACGCCGGCATATTATCTGCTGACTCCCGCAGGTGAAGCCTATCTGCGTGGAACCAATATCACTCTGCGGGGTAATTTCACGGACGACTGTGGTCAGGGTATAGACAGTGCCTATGTGAATTTCAGCATGTTAAGTGATTATACCGGGAGTAAATATTATTGCGGACCTGTGAATGATGAAGCTCCCGGAAATGCCGGATACTACAACTGCACTTTCAACACCACAGGAATGTCCGCCCGGTGGTATGATATTCACTTTAACACCAGCAAGATATACTACCACTCCCCCAACCAAACTTTTGATAACAAATTCTTCGTGGAGACCGCACCTGTGCTGACTCTCAGTAAAGTGAATACCAGCACACTTGATGGAGATGACGGACCTGACGGCGGTTATTCTGAAACCTTCAACTTCTCCATTCGGGTTACTGACGAAGACGGAGACACTGTGGAAGCCCGACTCTGGACCCGCAAATGGAATGTTCTGGGAGGGGATTGGGATGACTGGGAATACCAAACCTACAAAACCTGCACAGACTGCTCAAACAGTGTCCTCTTCCATCCCAAGTCGGATTATGACTGCTCGGATATAGGCGTCTGGCAGTTTAAGTGGAACGCCACAGACCAGGGTAACAATCCACTTGAAGGCGGAGCTGTTTATACTGCCACATTTGACCCGAGCAATTACACTATTGAGAAGGACGACATCAGTGTGGAATACTTTTCAGGTGGAGGGGAGCTGATGTGGCGTAACAGCACCGATTCTAAAACTCTTAAGGTCCGCGTCTGGGATGTTGATGACAACCGTTATCTGACCACGGGGGAAGCATCAGGCAAGATTTGGGTGACTCTGGACGGCAACAACTGGGACTGGAGTCACGCCGTGAGTACTGACGAAAGCGGTTACTTTGAAGTTCTTTTTGACCCCAACTGCTCATACATGATAGGGGTGCAGAACTGGTATGGCCAGACTCTGGGCAACGGTTGCTTCAAGGATTTCAACTCCTCCATTTTCAACATCACTCTTCAGACTTATATGACGGGCACTATGTATCTGCCGGACGGCGACCCGTATGTCCGGGGTGAAAACTTGCCCGTTGATGTTTATTTCAAGGATGAATGTGATGCGGGTGTTGCAGGCATAACCAGAAAAATACACTTCTATGGGGGCAACGACTACCACATAACTTCCGGAATCACCGATTACAGCAACGGCACCTACCGCTACAGTTGGGACACCACAGCCAGGGCTATGGGGTGGTACAACACCACTTTTGAAGCCAGCAAGACCTACTATGTGCCTTACAACATCTCCAAGGTCTGGAGCTTCCACCTCGGCGAACCCCCTGAACTGCAGAGTGAGCAGGTTGATAAAACCGGTGGCGGATGGGGTGAAGAATGGCACTTCCAGGTTGAATGCCGAGACACTGAAAACGACAACAACACAGTGCAGTTGTGGATGAAGAAAGGTGACCTGACGGAGTGGTATATGAAAGACCAACAGATTTGCAAAGGCACTGCCTTCCAGACCCTTCACTTTTACGAGAACTTTACCTGTGATGACATCACTCCTGCCGGAAATCACACAAAATGGAAGTTCAATTCAACAGATGAGTGGACTTTCACTGATGAAACTCCCGAGCATGATATCACTATAGAAAAGGATGATGTTACCCTAACCCTGCAGTCAGGCCACAACACCCAAGTCAATCGGGAGGGGTCGGTCTTCCAGAAACTGGAAATCACCATTTACGACACAGACAAGAATGAAGATGTCGGCTCGGGAGTGAATGGCAGTTTTTATATAACCTATAATGGAAATACTTGGTCAGCCAAGGTGCCGGTGGTAAGCGGGCCCAACAGCAACATCACCTATAATTTCAATCCGGACTGCTCCTTCCAAACGGGGGTTCAGAAATGGATGGGCGGAGTTGATGAAGCCACCTGCTACAAAAACAAGATGAGTATCAACTATTCCGTCACAGTTTTGGGCAATCTCAAAAATGCCCTGCAACTACCGGCCAACGGCACCCTTTTCAAAACGGCAGACCCTGTTAATGTCAGGATGAATGTAACCACTGACTGCTTTAGTGAAGAAGGAATGATAGATGACGCGGGAGTAATCATAGAAATGAGGTCACCCTTGGACGATGTTGAAGGATGCACTCCCGTCAATAATGAAGGAACGGGCTGGTACAACTGCACCTGGGACAGCACCCTCAAACAGCCGGGGTGGTGGGATGTTCTGCTCAACTCAACCAAAACCTACTACAACGAGAATTACACTGAATTTGAAACCCAGTTCTATCTTGAGAACTCCCCCGCGACTTACAACAACCTGACTGTCACCCCCAACGCCAGTGGATGGGGCAGGACTTTCAACTACACTGTGAATGTCAGTGATGTTGACCAGGATAATGTGACCTGCACTCTTTACATCAGCAAGAACGGGGGAGAGAATTTCTTCTCAGCGGGAGTTGATACCGCCTATAATGGAGACGGTGTCTGCTCCCTCACCTATGACTTCACGTGTAACGATATTGGTGACGACAATCAATTTTACTTTATGCTGAATGACGGTTACACCCCCGTCCAGACAGTAACCTACGCTGGACCAAATGTAACCCGAGATGCTTTGGTGGTTGCCTATGAAACCGGGGACGGTGGACAGGTCAACAGGACAGGTTCCAACACCCTGACTATGAGAATCAATGTCACAGATGCGGACAAAGGAACAATTGCAGCAAATGGTTTGACTTTCACTTTTAATGTGACTTATGACGGAGTCAATTATGTGAGTGCCTCCCAACAGGACACCGGCTCTGGTAAAGTCACCTACAATTTCAACCCCGATTGTTCGTACTCGGTTGGCAACCAGTCCTGGTTCACTTATCGCGAACAGGACAACTGTTATTACGGGACCCAGTCGGAAATCTACAATTTCAGCATAATTGGTCAGCTTGTCAACTATCTCATTGCCCCCGACGGAGAAGAATTTTACCAAGGGGAGCAGAACGTAACCCTCCGCGTTAATGTGAGTGATGAGTGTGGAGTCCAGCTTGAACCGGACTACCTTAACCTGACCTCAACCAGTCAGGAGACCTCCGGTAAATTCTACTGCGGGCCCATCCAGAATGAAACAGAAACCGGACATTTCAACTGCACCTACAACACCAGTGCCATGCCCCCAAGATGGTATGACATTTCGGTTTTCACTAATCGGACCTTGCACAACCCCCACACTTTGTCCGACACCAATTCCTTCTGGCTGGAAACCCGCCCAACCATTTCAATAGTTGAAGCTTATTCCGAGCAAGGCGGAACTATTGGCGGGTGGGGCGAAACCTGGACCTTCAAAGTCAATGTGACAGACTGGGATAAGGATGAAGTGCGGGTTTTCCTGTGGGAAAGACCGGAAGGCGGAAATTGGCGGAGTATATCCACTTCACGCACCAAGGCTCAAGGAGTGGCCACACAGATTGTGACTTTCACTTACAGCGGTTACACCTGTTCTGACATGGTTGAGGAATCCAACAGGGACTGGTTTGTGAATGGAACTGATGATTACGGCGGGTCAATTGAGGACTGGACCAACACCACTATTGGCGCCATAGACCTTGAAAAGAATGATGTCCAAATCACTCTCAACCAAGGGGATGACAGTAGCCTGAACAGGAGTAATGCCACTAATGGGGAGCGGGTAACTCTGCGGGTTCACATCCAAGATACAGACAGGGGCACCTCCATCAACACCCCCGACCAGGCCAATTTCTCCGTAACCACTGACGGCTCAACCTACCGGGTGGACAAGACCACTTCAACTGTGGAGCCAGGTGGCTATATGTCTGACAGTTTCCCGACATCCAACAAATGTTATTATGACATTATGCCCCAGAAGTGGAAGGTCACTTTCGGTGCCCAGTGCTACAAGACCACCCAGAGTCTGGAATGGGATGTTAATGTATTCACTACCCCCTTACAATTATTACTCTATGAACCCAACGGGGGAACTTACAGGAAAGGATTGGAACCCATCAACTACACAGGTCTCGTTTACGATGATTGTGGCGGAGTCACCGGAGCCAGTGTAACCTACAAAGCCATTCAAGACTTGGAGAACAAAACCGTGAGTGTGGTCACCGACCAGGGTAACGGCAATTACACAGGTCAGTTCGCCTCAACCGGCACCTGGATTTTGGGCTTCTACAACGCCACTATGTCAGCTACCAAGACCCACTACAACAACAGTGAATTTCTGGTGGGGGTTGATGGCATCAAGCTGGTAACGGCTCCCAATATCCAGGGTGTTTCCGTATCAACCAGTGACTCCAACAACCCGGGAGGCTGGGGAGAAACCTGGAATTTCCAGGTTGACCTCTATGACGAGGACCAGGACACTTACAATTACGAAAAGATGAACATCAGTTTGTGGGTGTTGAATGGAACTAACTGGGATTTGCTGAACACCACCACCTGCAACGCCCCAGCTTGTAGTAGCTCAGTTGAAAAGCACTTCTACCGGAGTTTTGAGTGTGGCGATATCGGAAACCGGCAGATGAGACTCACAGCCAAAGATTACTGGAATTATACTACAGTTTATGATTTCCAAGAGGAGATAACCCGGAATGATGTTGATTTGTCTTTGATTCTGACTCCGGATAATGTTGACCGGGAAGGGGATTCTGAAATCCTGCGTGTGAGGGTGGCAGACATGGACTCGGGGGTTTATGTGGGGGCGGGAGTTTCAGGAAGTTTTGAAATCACATATGATGGTTCATCTTATGGAACAGGGAAGTCGGAATCCACAGATGCCAACGGCTACCTGTCCCACAACTTTGACCCGGACTGCACCTACACTGTCGGCCAACAGTGGTGGAGGGCCAGAGTTGAAAGTGATGCTTGCTATTCTTCATCCTACTCGGGGGCAGCATCCACGACCATAAATATTCTGGGTCAGCTCAAGAACAATCTGGAACTACCGGTCAATGGCAGTGAATTCAATGTGACCGATAGTGTGGTGGTCAGATTCAATGTAAGTTCGGACTGTGCTGATGAAGGTCGGATAAACCAGAGTGTGACTTCCGCTGAAATGGTGAGTCCGGTGGGCGGTAGCTACATGTGTGCCCCCATCAATAATGAAAGTTCTGGAGGGACCACCACCGGCTGGTACAACTGCACATGGGATAGCACCGACAGGGCCGAAGGTTTCTGGGGCATCCGGCTGAACTCAAGCAAGACCAATTACGACGCCAACTCTACTCTTTATTCAAATAGGTTCTGGCTTGAGAATGTGCCGACGGTAGCAGAAAATTCCACGGTTTGGATTATGAATTGGACGACAAGCCAATGGAAAATTTTCAATTTAAACAATTCCACAGGATGGAGCCGGAACTTCAACTTCACTCTGGATGTGGCGGACTCGGAGGGTGACGATGTTGAATGCGTCCTCTGGGTCCGGCATAACGGCACAGACAGCTGGGCGGTGGCAGGAACTGACGATTACACGGGCACTCCCGGCACACCCACCACGGGCAGGTGCTCAGTGACTTATCAGGGCTTCTCGTGTGGAGACATCGGAGTCAACGATTTCCTCTGGGAGGTTCGGGACAAGGAAGCTTCTAATTACTGGAACACCACTCCGGAAAACCTGGAGTTGAGGCCGGCTGAAGTGGAAGTCACTCACCAGACTGGAAACGCGACTTCAGTGGTTCGGAATTATGAAACCGCCACCTTGAGAGTCAGAAGCTTTGACCTTGAGAAACAAACGGGGGTCCAGGGCGGTAATGTCACCTTCTGGCTCACTCATAATGCGGTGGATTGGGAGCTGGACCATTACAATAATACAGATGCCAACGGAAATGTATCCTACTTCTTCCAGCCGGATTGTAGTTACGAAAGCGGACCGGCATGGTGGCCCCAGTTCTGGGTGGCAGGAAGCACGGACTCCTGCTATCTGGACACCAACACCACTTCCAATTTCACTTATTATCTGACCAGTTGGTCCCACCCCCAGATAACTGCCACCAAGAACGCGGACCTGAACGATCGCACCATTTTCCTGAAGGGCACCAACCTGACTGTGAATATGACAGTCCGGGATGAGTGCGGAAATTCAGTTGCGGGTTCAAGCGTGAATGTGACTCTGGCAGGGACGGCTTACAATTACACCTGCACTCCCGTCGGCAACCTGAACCTCGGCAACTACTCCTGCACCCGCAACACCACGGACATGGCTTCCGGGTGGTATAACATCTATATGAAAACGGACAATTCGCCGTGGTTCGCCCTGAACCAGACCTGGAAGACCACCCCCATGAGTGGCTCGGGAAGCGGAGCCTTCTTCGTGGAAACCGGACCGGTTCTGGCAGGGGAGAAAGTCAACACCAGCACCTATGACGGAGATGACGGAAGCACGGGTGGTCATTCCGAGGCCTTCAACTTTTCAGTGAGGGTGACGGATGAGGACCAGGACAGTGTGAGAATATACCTGCACCAGAGGAAATGGGAGGGGTCTGACTGGGGTAGCTGGACGCCCCTGCTGATAACCAGTAGCAGTTCCGGAACAGTAGGGGTCAATTATGTGGATTGTAGCTCCTGTAACAACACTTTAGTCTGGCTGACCAAGAACAATTTCAACTGTGACTGGATGGGTCAATACCAGTTCAGGCTTACCGCAAATGACAGCACCGCCCAGCCTTCCGGTTACAGTGAAGAAAGTGCGGTTTATAGTTTCCAGAGCACTCCTCGAAACTTCACAATTGAGGCAGACGATGTTTTCATCGGAGTTGTGAATGGTAACAATGAGTGGTTGTGGAGAAATGGTACCCACAGCACTTACCTGCGAACTTACCTTTTCAACATAGACAACCAGCAGAATATGTCGGTGAATGACGCCAAGGCCAAGTTGTGGATTACCAAAGACCACGACAATTTTGAATATGTGAATACTTTTGATTTGACCGGCCTGCCGGATTCATACTTTGAATACAGTTTCAACCCGGACTGCACCTATGATGTGGGTTTGCAGAAGTGGATGTATGAAACCACCGACATGCCCGGCCAGACCTGTTACAAGAAAATCAATTCAACCCAGTTCAATATTTCAATAAAAGGTTGGATGGATATCGGAATTGATGTGCCGGACGGGGGATATTATGAGAAGTATGAAGATAATGTGCCCTTCAGCTTCCGGGTTTATGATGATTGTGACTACGGCAAGAACGGCACCACTCCCCAGCTTAAACTCATCCATACTCAACAGGTCTACACCAAATATGCTGCGGAAATCACCGACCACGACAACGGCACATACACCTATGTCTGGAACCCGGACGGTGGGGATAATGCCAGATATGGTAATTACAACGTCACTGTAGATACTGGGTTTGAAGGTTATTATGCCGATTATTTCGCCCCCGTCCAGAAGAACAAGACCTATGCCTTCCGTGTGCAGAGTCGGCCGGAATTATGGGGTGAAAGGTATGAAACCTCTGGAGATGGTGGCTGGGGTGAGTTGAAAACTTTTGAGGTTTATTACCGAGACGAGGACTATGACAACAACACAATTATGTTGTGGAAGAGGTTGGACTCCGGCAGTCCGTGGGAACTGGTGACCTACACTTTCAGTCAGTATTCCGATTCAGGGGGAACAGTCATTCAGTTCCAAGACAGATACTTCCAGTGTGATGATATAAGTCCGAGTGGTCAGAACAGCCAGTGGAAAATAAACGTAAGTGATGTTTGGAATTTCAACAGAACCATTGCCAACCAGAATTTTGTTTTGGATAAGGACGACACCTACATCCAAGTAGCTTATCCAAGCCAGAGTTCAGTAGACCGGGAAGGAACAGACAGTGTGACTTTCACTATCACCCTCAGCGACTTGGACAGAAGCTATGCCATGGTTGGCCAAGGAGTGAATGCTGCCATATTCGTAACCCAGGACATTATGGATTTGGACGGTATTTGGTCGGCTCCGATTCAAAATTACACCAATGCATCGTCCATGGTCAGCTTCATTCTGGACCCCGGTTGTGAATACAACGCCAGTGAACACTTTTGGAGGGGCGGACCGTATAATGATACCTGTTACAAAGACTTCAACTTCTCGACCGGAGGTGGCAATAGCGACAAGAGTCACTTTGAGATTGTGGGCCAACTCAAGAATTTCATCAATTTCCCGCCCAACGGAACCCATGTGGTTGTAGGCAATTTCGTCAATTTCACTTTCAACCTGACGGACGAGTGTGGTTCCAACTGGCAACCCCTGGTAGGTGCAGGGCTGACTTTCGGCTTCAAGAACTATTTGGAAGTGTGGGAAAACCACACCGGAGCCGAGATGAACGACCTCGGAGACGGCAGATACAATTACAGTTGGGACACCAACTTCCACACAGGTAAGCTTTGGGATGTCTTTATGGGAGCCAGCTACCCCTATTATTATTCCAACTACACTTTCTGGGAAAATTACCTTTACCTGAATAACACCCCGCCGGAAATGAGTGGCTTCTCAGTCACTCCCGGAACTGAAGGTTGGGGAAGAACTTTCACCTACGAGGTGGATGTCAGTGATGTCCAGATGGATAATGTCACAGCCAAGCTTTGGGTGACCACTAACAACAAGGTTACATGGAAGTACAAGGGCGAGCAAACAGTAGTTTGGGGTTCCGGAACCTTCCAGATAAATGTCACGGACTTTGACTGCTCCGACATCGGGACAGACAACTATTATCGGTTTGAAGTTTATGACGGCACCAACCTTTTCAATACCAGCGACCAGAGCGGGCCCATCATCACGGAGAATGATGTGAGTGTCACCTATCTGGCAGGCAACCAGACCACGGTGAGCCGTTACGGCACCAATTACACCGCGCTGGTATTCCTGGTGGAGGACCTGGACAGGGGTGGCCAGCCCGTTAACGGGGCCAACCTGACCTACTGGATAACCACTGATGGCTCGACATACTACACCCAACCTATTCAGACCAGCAACTCCACCGGTCACGCCGTCTACAATTTCAACCCCAACTGCGACCCGCTTTACGAGCCCATGGTGCAGTTCTGGAAGGCCGGGGTGACGGACGAATGCTATGTTGATGTCAATCTTACCGAAACCTACCAGCTGACAGTCAAGGGCAGTCTGATCAACCACCTGGATTATCTGTATCAGGACAGTAACCCCTACGCTCCGCCCATAGACCTTATCCGTGAGGAGGAAGACCTTGTGGCCGACATCCACGTGTGGGATGACTGTGGCGTGGATATTACAAGTGCCGGTGTGAATGTGACCTGGATAAGTGAATACGGGAACAGATACAACTGCACGGTTTCCGACGTGGGTGGTGGCATTTACAAATGCAATATGAACACTTCAGGAATGAAGGCCCGCTGGTATGATATTGAAATCAACTCAAGCCGGCTACCTTATTACCACACCAATGCAGGTTATGTTGAACAGGAAGTCTTCTTCCTCAAGACCCGGCCTGTGCTGACCGACCTGATATGCCTGAACTGCCCCGGTGGATGGGGTGAAACTTTCTACTACAACGTCACGGTTACAGATGAAGACCTGGACAATGTAACTGTGAAGCTCTATGTCAAGAAACCCGGCGGGGCTTTCATCTATCTGATGGAGGAAGTCACTCTGGAGCCACCGGTGGCGGGAACCAATATCACCCTGACGGCGGGGGCGGGCAACTTCTCCTGTCCCGACCACTTAGGTGAAGGGGTATTCCGGTTTGACGCCAGTGATGGCGGGGGCCTGACCCGCACCAGAAATGAAACCTTCACAGTGGAAAGGGATGATGTGGGCTACAACCTGGTGAGTGGCCACCAGGAGTATGTGTGGAGGAACGGTTCCGGCCTGCTGGTGCTCAGCCTGGAGGCCATTGACCTTGACCGGGCTGTTTCCCTGCCCGGGGGCGTTTCCGCTACCTTCTGGGTCACCACCAACAGAAGTTCGTGGGATGACGGCAACGGCGAGGTCACCAACGAGTCGGGCTTCATCAACTACAACTTCATGCAGGAGCTACCTTTCGGAAACACCAAGTGTGACTATGAGCTGGGCCCGCAATGGTGGAGAGCCTGGACCAACGGCACCTGCTACAAGGACACCTATTCCCAGAACTACTCCCTGAACCTCCGGTCGGAGCTGGCCCCCTATCTGGTCATTCCAGACGGGGAGGGTTACAACCTCGGCGACAAGATACTACTGGCGGGCAAACTGACAGATGATTGTGAGGATGTCGGGGACGCCACAGTCAGCTTCACTCTCAAACGCGGTAACAACCAATACACCTGTAACGAGTTCAACAACTACAACTGGACTGAGGGCGGTGGCTGGTACAACTGCACCTGGAACAGTGCAGCCCGGGCCAAAGGATGGTATGTAGTGGATACCTCGGCCAGCAAGACCTACTATGCCTCAAACACCAGCACCAAGACCAACGCCTTCTTCTTAGGCGAGCCTCCCCAGCTAAGCGGTGCCGCGGTTGACCATGCCAGCGGGGGTTGGGGCGAGCTCTACACCTTCGGGGTGGTCTTCAGCGACCCGGACTACCACGCCAATAATATCTCACTCTGGGCCAGCAAGGACAATATCACCTGGAATCTCATCAACTCCAAGTCGGTCATTGGTGTGGAGATAATAGTCCAGTTCCAGCAGAGATTTACATGCGACAGGATGAGTGACCTGCTGGACGGTTATGAATACTGGAAGTTCAGGGCGGTTGACCCCTTCGGCTATAGTGCCGAGACCACTCCCAAGCCCATCCATCTGGAAGAGGATGATGTAACCGTAACAGTCCAAGGAACCTCCAGTGATGAAGATGTCCGTAGAATGGGTAACTACACCGCCTATCTTGAGGTGAGGGTGCGAGACACCGATTTGGGAGTTTATCCCAACCAGACAGAAGGCAGAATTTGGGTGACTGAGAATTTCACAAACTACACTGGCTGGCTGGGCTTCAACACCACCAACGGTTACGGCAACGTGAGCTATGACCCCGATTGCAGTGCCTGGACGGGGGCCCAGTTGTGGAAAGGTCAGACCGCTGACATGTGCTACAAAGAGGTCAACTCAACTCCCGCCACTCTGAACGTAATTGGTCAGTTGTATGCCCTGCCTGTCTATCCTACGGCCGGCCAGATTATTAACAGGAATGCCACAACTTTCCTGAACGCCAGCGTTGGGGATGAGTGCAACCTGACTGTGGATGAAGCCACAGTTGTCTGGTATGACGAGAACTGGAACCCGGTGGCCACCGGCTACAACACCTCCTGGTTCATTCCCTCCAACTTCCCGATTGGCTCGCGGACCATCCAGACCAACGCCAGCAAGACCTATTACGACATGGGCACCAACAGCACCCAGGTTTTTGTCTATGGCTGGAGTCGCATCTCCAGTATAATCCCGACTTCAGGCACCAGCTACATGGCGGGCCTGACTGTGGCCGTCAAATGCACTGTGGTGGATGCCAACACCGGCAGTCCCCTGCCCAGCTACCCCGTCAAGTTCTACAAGAACAACAGTCATCAGTATACAGGGGCCACTGAAACCAACGGTATTGCAACCTGGTCATGGGACACCACCAGCGAGGCTCCTTCATGGTACAACATCAGTTGCAGAATTGAGAACAACACCAACATGTATTACAACGTCACCACTGAAATGAGATATTCAGACATTCGGATTTTGAGGCCCCTCAAGGTGGATTCTATAAGTTTAGACCCGGCAGTGGTTTTCAGAAACAACAGTTATTCTCCATATGAAACCAATATAACAGTGGTTGTGAAGGAGGCTGAAATCGGATTTGCCGAAAACGCCACTGTCTGGTTTTACAATGAGAGCTTTGGCCTAATGGACAGTTGCAACACCAGTATTACGGGAACCTGCAAAGTTGCCTGGGACCCGGAAGACACGCTGGTGGCTGATTATTACACTATTTACATGAACGCCACCAAAGATGGGGCGGAAGATTCGGTCACCAACTTCACCCTGGTCAAAGTCAGGGGGGTGCTTTATGTCAATATCACTTCACCTGTGAATGGAACCAGCTACACCAAAGGCGACATTCTCAGCCTGACCTCCCAGGTCTGGGATGAAAACAGCAACAGCTCCCTGCCCGTGACTGTTTATTGGTATAATGAAAGCGGTTTCATCGCCGAGGGTAAATCCACCTCCAAGAAGATGGAGGACCAGGACACCGGTTTCAGAAATATCACCGCCGAAACCTTCGCCGCCTGTGCCCGCTACCCGGCCTTTGAGTGTTATGAAAGAGGTTATGACACCAACGTCATTATGATAACCGGTTTGAGCAATGTGCAGTGGATAGCCCCGCCCAAACAGGTGCCACCCTATGAGCTAACCATCCACGTCCCTTACAATTTCACCTGCCGGGTTTATGATGGCATAACTGGTAACAGCATCTCCAACTACCACATCTGGATGTGGTACAAATACGGCACAGGGGAATACCAGTTACTGAAAGAAGGTTGGACGGGCGGTCAGGGTAGTTTCACTGAAGACTATGTCCCCTTCCAAAAAGGAGCCCTGACTTTCAAGTGCAACATCACAGATAACGAGACTATGCTTTACACCGCGGATGTCGGTGCCGTGGAAGCGGAATTTGATGTCAAGGACAACCAGCCCCCCTCCATCAACAACATCACCGTGACTCCGCGCGAGGGTATAGAGGCCTGGCTTGACGGGGTAAGCATCTCCGCCGTAGTGACTGACAATGTCGGCATCAATTCAGTCTGGGCCTCCATAGCTATGCCCAACAGTAGTTTTGACACTGTTAATCTGGTCAGAAACCCGGCCATGAACCAGACAGGTCTGATTTGGAATGGAGGGGGTGGTGACTTCGGGTTCAACTACACAGCCAACCTGACCGAACCGGGAACGGTAAGCCGTTTCAACCTGACTGTGGAAAATCTGGAGGGCTACGACATTTATGTAAATGTGAGTGTGAATGAGTTACTGATTTATGAGAACCTCTCGGTGACGGCGGGAGCCAACACCACCGTCAATATCAAGGACAACTACACCTTCACTCTGCCAGGTCAGTTTGAAGTGGGGGTTTTGATGATGAATGGCACTGGAGAGAATACCAACCAGGCTTACCGGGCTTACCTGAACTATTATGCCGTATCCGACTGGTTCAACCGCACCTATCTGCCACCCATAGGGGGCATCTACAACATCACCCTTTATGCCCAGGACATGCCTCCTGAAAACAACATCAACTCTGCAGATGCAGGGTCATTTGAGGTTTGGGGTAAAACCATCGCCACTCTGGAAACCCTGCCGGAATACGAGCTGGCTACCGGCATCACCCAGACTGCCACCTACCTGTTTGAGGTGACTACCAACTTCACTAACCGGGGCCCGGCCACCGCCTGGGAAGTTCTGGTTAATCTAACTGAAAATTCGGGTGGCTGGCTGGAGTTGAATATGACCAACTTCACCTGTGGCACGGTGGTGGCCAACCAGTCCTGTGTGTTTGTGTTCCAGGCCGAAGTCCAGCCCAAGACCCCGCCCATTCTCATCCTGATTAGAGCCAACGCCAGCTGGAGAAACCCTGACCTGACCTGGAATTACACCACAGACATAACTAATGTTGAAATCACTGAAAACCCTGAGCTTGAGGTGTTGGAAGACCAGATTGATGGCATAACTCCACATGATCGGAGGACGGAGGTGGGCAACCTGACCGTGGCTTCAACGGGTAACATGCCGGTCTATCAGATATCCGCCTACCCCATAGACATCAGCCTGTTTGTCAGGTGTCCGGAGTGTAAGCTTTACCTTACCCCCACTACGCAGGGCGTGCTGTATTCCGGCTACAATTATACCCTAAGAGTGGAACTTCAGGTTCCGAGGGGACAGGCCCCCGGCGAATACCCCACCATGGTCAGAGTGAATTCCCAGAACGGTGGTTATGATGATGCCCTGCTTAATTTCACAATTCCCGCCAACCGGACCTGGGTGTCTTCCCCTTCCAGCTTTGGCACCATCCAGGCCCTGCTCAACACCAACGGTACAGTGGGTAACATCAGCATTTGGAACATTGGTAACATGGAGCTACACTTCAGATTTGATCCCACCGGTCCGGGGACCGACATGATCGACATAACCAGAGGTTACTCTCTGGAAAAAATTTCAAACGTAAGCAAGGAAATTACATACACTATAAGTCCTGATCAGACCCAGGGCATGTATGATGTCCAGATTTACCTCACACCCAAGGACGAAAACCAAGTGGCCGGGGACCCGGGGCTCAGAACGGTCAGCTTCACCCTCAATGTTACAGACCTTCCGCCCGTCATTGAAAATGTGAGCATTGCCCCCCTGAACTTTGAGGTGGGCTATGAGGAGGTGACCGTGTCGGCGGATATCACAGACAACTTTGTGGTCAGTGCAGCCTGGATAAATGTGTCCTCGCCGGAGGTGGTGGATGAAGCCTATCTGGTGGAGAATGCCACCAACGTCAGCACGGGCTTCACACATGAAGTGAATATCAGTAGGATAGGCAGGCTGACCCACTTCAACCTGACTGTGGAAAATCTGGACAACGAGACTGGCATGTATTTCAACCTGAGTATCAACGGCCAGGAAGTTTTCAGCAACGTGTCCGTGGGCAACAGCAGTTGGGTTGAACTGGATACACGGGACAACTTCAACTTCACCCTGCCAGGTCAGTTTAATCTGGATTTGAAGGTCGCCGATATCAATGGCAGTCTGACCAACGCTACCTATCTGGCCAGCTTGTCCTACCGGGTTGACAACATCTACCATGTGGTCTACATGAATAAGACGGGCGACCATTACAACACCACTTACTCGTCTGAGGTGCCGGGTGCCCACTACCTGAAAATCTGTGCCCGGGACAGTCGCAACCTTCGGGGTTGCACTTCTGCGGTGGCTGTGACCGGACATATAAATACCACCATAGACGCTACCCTTGGAGAGGACCCCTGGAACATCACCGACATGAGGAGTGACCAGGCCTATCAACTGGCGGCGACCTTTATACTCAACAACACCGGTTATGCCAGGGCCTACAACGTGAGTGCCAACGTGAGCACGCCGATGGGCTGGAGCTCTTCAGTTACTTACATGAACACTTCAATAATTTATGGTCAGACCAGCTACAACCGGAGCTCCACAGTGACTCTCCCCCAGGCCACCCAACCGGGCCTCTACAACCTGACCTTTGAGTTGGCTTGGACCAATCTGGACAACACCCCCGCCAACAGGACAGACAATGTGGCTCTCCAGGTGTTACCCAACCCCCAGATTGAGTTGAACAGGGATTCCCTGAACTTAACCATAATTAATGGGGCCAAAGACTCCAAGACGTTCACCATGAGTTCAGTGGGTAATGTGGAAGTCCGCAACGTCAGTGTGTGGTGCCTGAACAGCCAGAACATCTCCATCTGCGAGGACCTGAATGTCGCCATTAACCCGGCGGGCATAGACCCCTTCTACCCCGGAATGGCCCTGGAGGTAACTGTCAATTCCTCCATTCCCGAAGTCTACCCGACGGGGTTGTACCAAGGGTCAATTTTCATTAACGGCACCTACAACGGCGACCTGATTGAGGTGGAACTTCCCCTCTGGATAAGGGTGCCTATAAACACCACGTGGGGGGTTTTCCCTGAAGACGTAGACAAGGATGTCATCTCCGGGGAAAGCGGGGAATTCCAGGTGATGACCCTTCACAATATGGGTAACACCCCCGCTTTGGTAAAGCTTGATGTTACCGGCACCATCGCCAATTATCTTACCCTGAATACCTCTCAGGTCTATATGCTCATGGATGAATGGGCCTTCGTCCGGGTGGATTATTCCGCCCCCGCGGGGATAACAGGACTTCAGAGCTTCAACGGCCTGTTCAACACCTCCAACTACACCGAAGAAGGCGGGCTGGTGGTCATCACCTCCACCCTCAAAATGGATGTGCATCCTTACTATATCACCATACTATCACCTACCGAAACCAGTCCCCGGATAAATGTCAGCGCGGGCAACAATCTAACGACCACCATAAAAGCCCGCTATGGTCCCCCCGGTGCACCCATAACCTCCAACATGGTCTTTGACATTTATCTGGAAAGAGGGGCCACCAGCCAGAAGGTCAATATAACCAGCACTGTGTTTGACCCCGCTACAATGAACTGGAAGGTGAATTTCACAGCCCCTGACCTGACCACTGCCAAAGGTTATGACCTTGTGGTGATTTCCAACTACACCTTGTTAGGGTTGAGCAAGAGGTCGGTGGAAAAAACCGCGGTGGTTTATGTTGACACCGTCAATCCCAATGTTACGCTCATCCTGCCTGCCAAGGTCGGTGGCAACCTGACAGGTATCCTAAAAGCCAACGTGACGGATGCCGGTGGTATCAAGACTGCCTCCTTTGTGGTGCTCAAGCCTGACAGCTTCAGCAGTGAGCATGCGGGAACCCGCACCAGCCAGAGCGGGGACTCCTACATCTATGAAGCGACCTATTCCAACACCACCCACAAAGGCACCTACACTGTGACAGGTGTGGCCTGCGACAACAGTGGTAACTGCGGACAGGCTACCGACTCATTCACAGTTTATCCCGTTTCCTTCATCAAAGGTGTGGTTGTGAATGAGGAAAACCCGAACAAGCCGGGAATCAACATGACTGTCAATATGTATGAACCCGGGGAAACCACCCTCCTGTTCAACTTCAGCACCAACACCACCGGTCATTATGACCAGATGGTGGATTCACGGATTTATGATGTGGAGACCGTCCTCAACAACTGGGGTATGAAACTCAAACTGACCAATGTGGAGTTGGAGGGTGACTACGAAAACCCGTTCACTTTCGGCAGGATACCCGTTGATTTGATTGGGGGCGGAGCGGTGGCGGGCATGGTGCCAAGAACCATCTTTGAATTTGGTGGCAGTCGTATTTACTTTGACTACTCCAGCTACACAGGTATAACCTCTTCGGCCAATCTGGCCATCTACAAGTGCAACAGCTGGACCCGATACACCGGCTGTTCCGGCAACAGCACCTGGGTCAGGCAGAACAGTAGCAGGCTGGCCAACACCACCGTGATATCTTTGAGTCTGGGAAGTGGCACTCTCGGCGGGGCATATGCCCTGGCGGAATATATCTGTGGCAACGCGGTATGTGAAACCGCCTACGGGGAGAGTGCCTGTCTCTTATACACATCTCCGAGCCCACGAGACCGTACTAGATCTCGTATGCCGTCTTCTGCTTGAAAAA